>SAMEA104404097__coassemble_3646_pt1 | contig 9221 bp, 5 predicted proteins | sample SAMEA104404097__metabat2_high_PE_106 | metagenome-assembled genome bin SAMEA104404097 (sample SAMEA104404097) | Balaenoptera acutorostrata | reverse complement strand
AATAGAAGAAAAAAATGAACTATGGAAAGAATATGAAAAAACAAATGAAATAATAAGAAATAAGGAAATAGAAATAGACAAAAAAGAAGAAAGAATTCAAAATCTTGAAAAAGAAATAAATAAAGTATATAACAGTAAAACATGGAAAATCACAGATAAGATAGGAAAATTAATAAAAGGAAAAAAATACCAATAAAAAGATATTGATAATAAATAAATAAAAATGTATAATGTAGATGTAAAGACAAAATAGCATAAGAAAAATAAGAAAAAAGAAAGAAGGAAGAAAAATGAAAAATAAAATAACGGTAATTATAACTATAACAATAGTTTTAATGAATATAATAATACCAAGTATTATATTCAATGCTTTTGCAAATGAACAAGAAGCAAAAATAATAGAAAAAGGGATATATAGAATATCAAGATATGGAAATGGCCATATACATGAAGTAATTGAAATAGAAAAAGGCTCAAAAAATGTAACAGCAAATGTAGAAATAGGAACATGGAAAAACATAGATAACGAAAAAAATAAATTTGAAATAATTTATGATAATGCCAGTGGATATTATACAATAAAAAATATAAAATCAGGAAATATGTTAGATGTACAAAATGGAGGAATGGAGCCAGGCACAAATGTATGGCAACATAAACCAAATGGAACAGATGCACAAAAATGGAAAATAGAAAAAAATTTAGATGGAAGTTATAGCTTTAAATCAAAAAAGAACGGCTTATATCTAAATGTAAACAAAGAAAATATAGAAGTAAACAAAAAGAATAATTCAGAAGGTCAAAAATTTGAAATAATGTCACTAGATAAAAAACCTGAAAAAGTAATAGAAAATGGGATATATAAAATAGGAGCAAAAACAAATGAGAATAATGTTATCCAGATAAAAAATGAATCAATTTCAGATGCATCAAATGTAGAAATAGGAAACTGGAACAACAATACAAATGCAAATAGATTTGAAATAACATACAAAGAAGATGGATATTATGAAATAAAAAACATTAAATCTGGTAAATTATTAGATGCACAAAATGGAGGAATGAATCCAGGGACAAATGTATGGCAATATGGAGGAAACTATACAGATGCACAAAGATGGAAAATAGAAAAAAATAGTGATGGAACATATGCTATATCAAATAAAAAAAGTGGATTATATCTAAATAACAAAAATGGAAACATAGAATTAACAAATAAAAAAGATGAAGAACAACAAAAATTTAAGATATCTCAAGTAGAAAAATATAAACCAATAAATATTATAGAAAATGGAATATATAGAATATCAAGATATGGAAAAGATCATATACATGAAGTAATTGAAATAGAAAAAGGCTCAAAAAATGTAACAGCAAATGTAGAAATAGGAACATGGAAAAACATAGATAACGAAAAAAATAAATTTGAAATAATTTATGATAATGCCAGTGGATATTATACAATAAAAAATATAAAATCAGGAAATATGTTAGATGTACAAAATGGAGGAATGGAGCCAGGCACAAATGTATGGCAACATAAACCAAATGGAACAGATGCACAAAAATGGAAAATAGAAAAAAACCAAGATGGAAGTTATAGCTTTGTTTCTAAAAAGAATGGATTATATTTAAATACAAAAAATAATAATATAGAAGTAAACAAAAAGAATAATTCACAAGAACAAAAATTCGAACTAATATCATTAGATAAAAAACCAGCAAAAACAATAGAAAACGGAACATATAAAATAGAAACAAAAACAAATTCAAGTAATGTTATACAAATAAAAGATAATTCAACATCAGATGCAGCAAATGCAGAAATAGGTATATGGACAAACTATATGAGTGAAGGAAAAAAATTCGAATTTACATATAAAGAAGATGGATATTATGAAATAAAAAACATTAAATCTGGTAAATTATTAGATGCACAAAATGGAGGAATGAATCCAGGTACAAATGTATGGCAATATGGAGGAAATTACACAGATGCACAAAGATGGAAAATAGAAAAAAATAGTGATGGAACATATTCAATATCAAACAAGAAAAACGGATTATATCTAAACAATAAAAATGGAAACATTGAATTAACAAATACAAAATCACAAGAAAATCAGAAATTTAACATAGTAGATCCAAATAAAATAAAAGAAGAAGATAAAATAGCAGAAGGAACATATAAAATAGTTGTAGCATCAAATCCAAATTTATCAATTCATGTAAAAAATAAATCAAAAGAAGTAGGAGCAAATATAGAATTAGGAAATGCAAATGAAAAAATGGCAAACGAATTTAATATTGTACCAGTAGAAAATGGATGCTATGAAATAATGAATATACATTCTGGAAATGTATTAGATGTACAAAATGGAGGAATGACACCATATACAAATGTATGGCAACATAAAGAAAACGGGACAGATGCACAAAAATGGTATATAGAACATAACAAAAATGATGATACATATAGAATAATATCAAAGAAAAATGGCTTATGTATAGATGTATTAAATGGACAAATGAAAGAAGGAGCAAATATACAGGTATGTACACCAAATGGAACAAAAGCACAAAAATTTAAATTAATAAAGCAAACATCTAAAACAGAAAAAATAGTAGAAGATAAAACATATAAAATATTAACAAAATTAAATAGCAAGATTGGATTTGATATAGAATCAGCAAGTAAAGAAAATGGTGGAATCTTACAAATATGGAATTATGAAGATGTACCACAACAACAATTTGAAATAAGATATCATGATGGATATTATTATATAATAAATATAAATTCAGATAAAGCAATGCAAGCAGTTGGAAATCAAATAAAACAATATACACTAGATTATGGAAATGAAAATCAAAAATGGATAATAAAAGAAAATAATGGATATTATTCAATGATAGCAAAAATAAATAATTTATGTATAACAATACCAAACAATAACACAAAAAACGGAACTGATCTTGTATTACAAAAATATACTAGAGGAAATAACCAACAATTCAGTTTAGGGAAGATAGAATTTAACATAAACGAAAACAAATATCCAAATATAAAAGGACAATTAGAGAGTCTAAAACGCAAACATCCAAATTGGAATTTTGAAATATTATATACAGGATTAGATTTTAATTATGTAGTAAATGAAGAATATCAAAGAAAAAGAAATTGTTTAGTAAACACAAATACATATCAAGGAGAATGGATAGCAAAAGATCCATATAAATCAGGAGCATGGTATTCAGCATCATATAATGGAATAGCATATTTTATGGACCCAAGAAACTTCATAAATGAAATAGATATATTCCAATTCTTAGATTTAAATAAATATGAGAGAGATAGTGTAACATTACAAGGAATACAAGAAGAAGTAAAAGGAACATTTTTAAATAATTATGCAAAAGACATAAATAATGCATGTGTAAAACAAAATGTAAATCCATATTATGTAATAGCAAGACTATTCCAAGAACAAGGAAGAAAAGGAACTACTATTGGAACAGGAATGGATGGAAAAGATGGAAAAACATATTATAACCCATTTAATATTGGAGCACAAGTAGGAAATGATTATGAAACAGCATTAGCAAAGGCAAAAGAAAAAGGTTGGGACTCAATGGAAAAAGCAATAGTTGGAGGAATAGATTTCTTAAAAGAAGCATGGTTAGAAAATTATCAAAATACATTATATCAAAACAAATTTGATATAGATACAAGAAATGGAAGTAGTCTATTTACTCATGAATATATGCAAAATCTATCTGCAGCTTATAGTGAAGCTAGAATATTGAGAGATTGTTATGCAAAAACAAACAAAACAAATTCAAACTTTACATTTATAATACCAGTATATGAAAATATGCCAAGAGAAATCAGTAAAAGACCATCAAACAAATCTGTAAATATAGGACCACAAGATGCAAAAGTAGTAAATGTAGATTCATTTGTAAGAGTAAGAGAAAATGCAAACATAAATTCAAATGTGCTTAAAGAAATAAAAAATGGAACACATTTAGTATCAATAGAAAGAGCAATAAATGGAAATTGGAATCATGTAGTAACAGATGATGGAATAATAGGATATGTTTCAGGAGATTATCTACAAATAGTACCAGATATAGTAAAATGTAATATAAAAAAGACAGTGAAAGTAAATAGTGGAGTAAATATCAGATTAGGCCCAAGCACAAATACAAGACAAATAGGAAGATTATCACAAGGAACAGAAGTAAGAGTAATAAATGAAAAAGCCTATAACATAGGTGGTTATGAATGGGATAGAGTAGTATTAAATGATGGAAGACAAGGATTTATAGCATCAGAATTTCTAAAATAAAAAGGAGAAATAAATATGTTAAAAATAAAAGCAAAAAAAATGATAATAATTACAACAATATTAGCATTAATAATATTACCAATAAAAACATATGGATCATTTGCTGATTTAGAATATCCACCAGACGATAAAGGAAAAGCAGATTATACTGAAAATAAAGCAGAAGAACAAAAAGATAAATATAAAGACAATAAAACAGCAGATGACTATATTGGCAAATCAAGTAACAATAATTTAAAAACATTAACAATAGAAAATGGAAAAATAGAACCAGAATTTAATAGACAATATGTAGACTATAAAGTAATATTAAATAATAATACAGATAAAAAAATAAATATAAAAGCAGAAGCTGAAGATGAAAAAGCAAAAATAGAAGGAACTGGAGAAATTGAATTACATGATGGAATAAATGAATTAAAAATTATTGTAACAGCAGAAAATGGAGATGTGCAAATATATAATTTAAATGTAAGTGCACCAATAAAACAAACAGAAATAGGACTAAAAAAGCTAGAAATATATGGAATAAATATAACAAATGGAAAAAAAGAAAAACTAATATTAAATCCATTATTTAATGCAAATAACTATGAATATTCAATAACAGTAAAAAATGAAATAACAAGTTTAGATATTGAAACTGAACTAAATGAAGAATATTATGCACAAATACAAGGAGAAGATGACTTACAAATAGGAAAAAATACAGTAACAATAAAAATAACAAACAAAAATGATGAAAATAAAAGCATTAAATATATTTTAAACATAGAAAGACAAGAAAAACAAAAAGAAAGCAAAAAAAATATAAATCTATCAATAATAATAGGTGGATTATTACTAATTATGATAATAGTATTAATATTAGTAAAAAAGATAAAATAAAAAGAAAAGTAGGCAAAATAAAAATGCCTACTTTTTGCTACTAAATAAAGAAAAAGTTTAAAAAAATAGGCTATTTAGTTGCAATAAGAGAAGGAAAATGATAAAATACTTGTATAATAAAATTAGGCAGAAAGGGGCTTAAAAATGAGTAAAGAAAAAGAAGAATATAGTATAATAATAAATGATGTATATAAAACATTTAATGTATATTTAGATAAAGCAAATACAATAAAAGAAAAGTTGTTATTTTTATTTTCAAGAAATAAAAAACAAAAAAGAGAAGTATTAAAAGGAATAAATGCAAAAATAAAAAAAGGTGAAGTAGTAGCTTTAATAGGAGTAAATGGAAGCGGAAAATCAACATTATTAAAATTATTAACAAAAATAATATATCCAAATAAAGGAACAATAGAAACAAAAGGAAAATTAACATCATTGCTAGAACTAGGAGCAGGATTTCATCCAGATTTTTCAGGAAGAGAAAATATTTATTTTAATGCTTCAATTTTTGGCTTAACAAAAAAAGAAATAGACGAAAGATTAGATGACATAATAGAATTTTCAGAACTAAAAGATTTTATAGATAACCCAGTAAGAACATATTCATCAGGAATGTATATGAGACTTGCATTTTCAGTTGCAATAAATGTAGATGCAGACATACTTTTAATAGATGAAATACTATCAGTAGGAGATGAACATTTTCAAAATAAATGCTTTGCAAAGATGGAAGAACTAAAAAACCAAGGAAAAACAATGGTATTTGTAACTCATAGCATGGGGATAGTTAGAAATTTATGTACAAGAGCAATTTGGCTTAAAAATGGAAAAGTTGCAATGGATGGAGAAACAAATGCAGTTGTAGATGAATATATAAAAGAAAACTCATAGAAAGGAATTAATAATGAATTATAAATTATATCCAGGTAGAAAAAAAGAAACAATAGATTTTGAAACGAAAGATATTAAACCAGAAATTTCCATTATAACAGCATATTTTAATGGAGATACATTTATAGATGAAACAATAAACTCTGTTTTAAATCAAACATTTCCAGCATGGGAATGGATAATAGTAGATGATGGATCTACTAATAAAAAAAGCATAGAAAAATTAAAAGAAATAGAAAAAATAGATAAAAGAATAAAAATAGTACACAAAGAAAATTCAGGATTAGCAGCGACAAGAGATTATGGAGCAAAGCTAGCAAATGAAAATTCAAAATATTTATTTTTTTTAGATGATGATGATGTAATAAACAAAACATATTTAGAATGTGCATATTGGACTTTACAAACAAATAAAGAAGCAACATGGGCATATACAGATTTAGCAAATTTTGGAGAAGAAGAATTTGAATGGATAAAATATTTTGATTCAGAAATAGAACAAAAAGAAAATTTATTGGTTGCAACAGCATTAATAAGAAGAAAAGATTTTTGGGAAGTTAATGGATATGAATTAAGAGAAAAAGCAGTAAATGAGGACTGGAATTTATGGCTTAAATTGTTATCAAAAGGAAAAAAACCAGTAAGAATGAATTTTATAGGATTTTGGTATAGAAAGAAAAAAACAGGAAGTGAACTTGCAAGATCAAAAGAAAATAAAGAAAGAGCATTAAGCATTATAAATGAAACAGCATCAAAAATAAAAGAAAAAGTAGAAGCAATACAATATCCAAAACAAGATTATAATTGGGAAGGATTAATAGAAGAAGTTCAAGAAAATATAAAATATAAAGTTAAGAATAGTGGAAAAATAAATATATTAATGATAATTCCATGGATGATAACAGGAGGAGCAGATAAATTCAATTTAGATTTAATATCAAAAATAGACAAAGAAAAATACAATATAATTGTAGTTACAACAAATCCACAAATAAATACATGGAGACAAGAATTTGAACAAAGTGCAATAGTATATGATTTAACAACATTTATTGATAAAAAATATTGGATAGCATTTATAAATAATTTAATAGAACAATATGATATAAATATAATATTTAATACTAATAGCTATATTGGTTATTCAATGATTCCATATTTAAAAGCAAGATACCCACAAATTCCAATTATGGATTATATACATATGGAAGAATGGTATAATAGATGTGGAGGATACTCAAGAGATTCTAGCTTAGTAGAATCTTGTATAGATAAAACATTAGTATGTAATGGAAATAGTAAAAAAATACTGGTTGATTACTTTAAAAGAAAAAAAGAAGAAATAGAAACAGTATATATTGGAGTAGATGAAGAAAAATATAATCCTGAAAAATATAACAAAAAAGAAATATTAAAAGAATTTAATATTGATAATAAAGAAAATAAATATATAATAAGCTATATATGTAGAATAGATTTTCAAAAAAGACCAATGCTACTTGCAGAAATATTAAAAAAACTTAAAGAAAAAAGAGAAGATTTTATATGTCTAATAGCTGGAGATGGACAACTACTTCCAAAACTAGAAAATAAGCTTAAAAAATACAATTTAATGAAAAATGTAAAAATATTAGGAAATATAAAAGATACCTCAAAAATATATAAAATAAGTGATTTAACATTAAATTGTTCTATAAAAGAAGGATTAGCATTAACATCATATGAGTCACTATCAATGGGAGTTCCAGTAGTATCATCAGATGTTGGAGGACAAGCAGAATTAATAAATAATGAAGTTGGAATGACAGTACCTTGTATGCAAAAAGAAGAAGAAATTTTTGATTTTAATTACAAAGATGAAGAAGTAACAAACTATGTAGAAAGTATTGAAAAAATACTAAAAAATTTAGAAAAATACAAATCAAATTGTAGAAAAAGAATAATAAATGGTTTTACAATAGATCAAATGGTAATAAATATGGAAAAACAATTTGAAGAAGTTAAACTAAAGCCAAATAAGGAAAAAATAGAAATAGGGAAAAATCTAGAAAAAATAAAAGACATAACAAAAGAATTAATAACAAAAAGTTTTATGGCAAATGCAGAGGAATATAGATGGCTATGTGACCAAGTTAATCTAAAATATTTTGGGGAAATTTACAAAAATGAAAACAATAATAGTTATAATTATTTTGATACACCAGCAGGAAAATTCAGATTAAAAATAATAAAAATAACTAAAAAACTTCATATATATGAACCTACAAAAAAAATACTACAAAAAATAAGAAAATAGAAAGGAAAAAAAATGGTAAAAGTATTTAAAAATTTATATAATTATAGAGAATTATTAAAAACCAATATAAAAAAAGAAGTTAGAGGAAAATACAAAAACTCATTTTTAGGAGTTTTATGGTCATTTTTAAATCCATTATTACAAATAATGGTATATGCCATAATATTTCAACTAATATTAAAAAATCCACAAGAAAACTATTCAATATTCATATGTTGTGGACTAATACCATGGACATTTTTTGCATCAGCAATTACAAGATCAGCATTTACTATGGTTGAAAATGGAAATATATTAAAAAAAGTATATTTCCCAAGAGAGATATTACCAATATCAATAGTAACAAGTGAAACAGTAAATTTCTTGATTTCATCAATAATAATATTAGGATTTGTAATATTTGGAGGACTAGGAATTACAAAATTTATAGTATTTTATCCATTAATATTATTAGCACAATATTTATTATTAATAGGAATATCATTTATAGTATCTAGTATATCAGTATATGTAAGAGACTTACAACATCTAATAGGAGTTGTATTACAATTACTATTTTATGCAGCACCAATAGTATATTCACAAGAAGCAATACCAGCAAATTTTCAATGGATATTAAAATTTAATCCAATGACATATATAATAAATGGATATAGAGACATTTTCTATTATCAACAAACACCAGATATAATGGCACTTCTTAGCATAATAGCGATATCAATAATTATATGTGTAATTGGATATATGATATTCAATAAATTACAAAAAGGATTTGCTGAACAATTATAAAAAAG
>SAMEA104404097__coassemble_3630_pt1 | contig 9252 bp, 6 predicted proteins | sample SAMEA104404097__metabat2_high_PE_106 | metagenome-assembled genome bin SAMEA104404097 (sample SAMEA104404097) | Balaenoptera acutorostrata | reverse complement strand
ATTGAATAAATATTACAATATGATACAATCAATTCATAATTAAATAACAAATATTTAATTAAAAATAAATAATAAAAAGGAGTGTATCAGTATGAAATGTGTTAAATTAAAAGGACCAAGAAAATTAGAAGTAGGAGAATTAGAAGATTCTATTTCAAAAAATGGAAATGTAGTAATCGAAGTTAAAAAAACAGGAATATGTGGATCAGATTTACATTTTTGGAATTTAGGACAAATGATAGACTTAGTATTAGGACATGAATTTTCAGGAGTTGTAATAGACCCAGGAAGCAGAGAAGATTTAAAAGTAGGAGATAGAGTAACAGCATTACCATTTTCACCATGCGGGAAATGTCAAGGATGTAAAGCCGGAAAACCACAATATTGTCCAAATATTTGGAATGAAGCAACAGGATTATCAGTTGCAAATTCAGGAGGACTTGCTGAAAAATTATCAATAAGACCAGATATGGTATTAAAATTACCAGATAATGTAAGCTTTGAAGAAGGAGCAATGGTAGAACCAGCAGCAGTAGGTTTACATGCAGTACATTTAGCAAATATGAAAGTTGGAAGTAAAGTGCTAGTAATTGGAGCTGGAATAATAGGATTAGTAACAGCAATGTTTGCAAAAATGGCAGGAGCAAGTTATGTAGCAATCTCAGAAACAAATGAATTAAGAGGTAAGAAAAGTGTAGATTTAGGAGTTGCAGACAAATGGTATGATGCAAAAGATCCAAAAATGGTAGAAACAGCAATGACAGAGACAAATGGAGGATTTGATATAATATTTGATTGTTGTGGAAATTCACCAACAATAAGCACAGCATTAATGGCAACAAGACCAGGAGGAGAAATAATATTAGTTGGAATTTCACTAGAACCAGTAACAGTACCAACAGTATTAGCAGCAATGCATGAAGTAACAATAAAAGGAGTAAATGCATATGAAGTGCCAGATTTTGAAATAGTAATAGATTTAATGGCAACAAATAAAATAAATATGTTACAATTTGTAGATGATATAGTAGGTCTAGAAGATGTACAAAAATCATATGAAAGACTTTCATCAGGAACAGATTCAGCAGTTAAAATTTTAGTAGATCCAAATAAATAACGATCCTTTTTGGGACGCTCCAAAAAAGGATCACCAAATATAAAAAATATAAAAACAAAAATAAAGATAAAGATATTATTTAAAATAAAGCTAATAATATCTTTATTTTTTTACTAAAAAAATGTATAATGTAAAAAAGAAAACAAAAGCGATCCTTTTTGGGACGGGTTAAAAAAGGATCACTATAAAAAGGAGAAATATGAAAACATTATATGATATATTAGAAGTAAGTAAACAAGCTTCCAAAGAAGTAATAGAAAAAGCATATAAAACATTAGCAAAAAAATACCATCCAGACCTACAAAAAGAAGAAGATAAAAAAATAGCAGAGCAAAAAATGAAAGAAATAAATGAAGCATATTTTATATTAAGCAATAACGAAAAAAAAGAAATATATGATGAAAAATTGAAACAAATAGAAAACCAAGAAAAGCAAGAACAAATAAAAAAAATTCAAGAAGAAATTGAAAACGAAAATATAAAAAATGAAACAAAAAGAGAAATAAAAAAAGAAGAATATATTCCAAATTACAATCAAAATCAAGAAATAAAACAAGAGAAACAACAAATAAAAGAACAAAAAAATCAAGAAATATATCATGAACAAATAAAACAAATGCAAAAAGAACAAATAGAAAACATGGAAAGACAATATAACCAAATACAACAAAAAGCATATGAAGACTATTTAAGAAGTTTAGGATATAAAATAAAATACAAATGGACATGGCAAAAAACTTTAAGACTAATAAAAGTAATTATAATATTAACAGTATCAACATTAATAATATGGTATTTTCCACCAACACATAAAATGGTAATAAATATATATGAATCAAACATAATAATAAAAACAGCAATAGATATAATAAAACAAATATTTCTAGGACTATGGAATGCAATATCTTCAATATTTAAAAGCAAATAAAAAATAAAAAACAAGAATAAAAATAAAAACAAAAAAACTCTAACAAATTCAAAAACACAACATATCATATATTATATAAAAAATATATGAAAGGAAAGATCATATGAGAAATATGAATAATTGTTATAAAAATTATTACTATAATAGACCTGGCAATAACAATAATACAAGAACGCCAATATATATAAAAGATTATGGAGATAAACCATTTGTAATAAATATAGAAAAAGCAACCCTACAAAATCAAAATTTTAGAACAGCACTATGGACAGGAAAACATTTACAAATTACATTAATGGACATAAAAGTTGGAGAAAATATAGGATTAGAAATGCATCCAAATCTAGATCAATTTATAAGAATAGAACAAGGAGTAGCATTAATCCAAATGGGAGATAGTAAAAATAACTATAATTATGAAAGAACAGTATATGATGATTATGCAATTGTAATTCCAAAAGGAAAATGGCATAATATAACAAACATCGGAAACGAATCCTTAAAGCTATATTCAATATATGCACCACCAGAACATCCAAAAGGAACAATAGAAAAAACAAAATAATAAAATAAAACCTTCATATAAAACAAATATATGAAGGTTTTAAATTTAAAAAAGGATAAAGAAATAAGACAAAACCAAGTAATTACTTTAAAAAGTAAAACAAATATGATACAATACATAAAAATACGTAAAAAAGGATGATAAAATGAGCAAAAAACTAATAATAACAGAAAAGCCATCAGTAGCAATGGAATTTGCAAAAGCACTAAAAATAACAACAAACAGAAAAAATGGATATATAGAATCAGAAGAATGGATAATAACATGGTGTGTAGGACATCTAGTAACAATGAGCTATCCAGATAAATATGATGAAAAGCTAAAATATTGGAGATTAGACACATTACCATTTATACCACATGAATGGAAATATGAAATAATACCAAATGTACAAAAACAATTCAATATAATAAATGAGCTAATGCATAGAGAAGATTTAGAAGTAATATATAATGCAGGAGACTCCGGAAGAGAAGGAGAATACATCCAAAGACTAGTATTTATGATGGTAAAACCAGACCCAAAAATTAAAATGAAAAGAGTCTGGATAGATTCACAAACAGAAGAAGAAATCTTAAGAGGAATAAGAGAAGCAAAAGATCTATCAGAATATAACAGTTTATCAGATAGCGCATATTTAAGAGCAAAAGAAGACTATTTAATAGGAATAAACTTTTCAAGACTATTATCAATAATATATGGAAGAAGATTAGCAGAAAAAATACAAGAAAAAAGAGCTTCAATATCAGTAGGACGAGTAATGACATGTGTGCTAGGAATGATAGTATCAAGAGAAAGAGAAATAAAAAACTTTGTAAAAACAAAATACTATAAAATAATAGGAGAATTTGGAGAAGAAGAAACATTTGATGCAGATTGGAAAGTAACAGAAAAATCAGTATTATTCGAAACACCAAAACTATATAATGAAACAGGATTTAAAACTGAAAAAGATGCAAAAGAATTCATTAAAAATCTAGAAGGAAAAATATGCAAAATAACAGAACTAAAAAAATCAAAAAGCAAAGAAAATCCACCACTATTATTTAACTTAGCAGAAATCCAAAACGAATGTACAAAAAGATTTAAAATAAAACCAGACGAAACATTAGAAATAATACAAAATCTCTATGAAAAAAAATTAGTAACATATCCAAGAACAGATGCAAGAGTATTATCATCAGCAGTCGCAAAAGAAATAAAGAAAAACTTAAATGGAATAGCAAAAGGATTTAAAGATGAAGAAACAAAAAACATAATAAATAAAATGGTACAAGAAAAATATTCAACCAATCTATTAAAAACAAAATATGTAAATGACAGCAAAATAACAGATCACTACGCAATAATACCAACAGGACAAGGATATGAAAACTATGAAAAATTGCCAGAATTGCAAAAAAATATATATAAAGTAATAGTAAAAAGATTTCTAGCAATATTTTATCCACCAGCAGAATATAATAAAATACAAGTAACAATAGAAGTATATAAAAAAGAAGATGAAAATAACGAAAATAAAAATGTCGAAACCTTTAATACAAGCGGAAAAGTATGCATAAAACAAGGATTTTTAGAAATATTAAGACCACAAGAACAAGGACCGAACAAATTATCCACAGATAGTGGAAAAGGTGTGGAAAACTCTAATGTTACAGATACATCAAAAACAGAAAATAAACATAATAAGGAAACAGAAAACAAAAACAATAATTTAGAAATATTAAAAAAATTAAAAAAAGGACAAATAATAAATCTAAAAAATGCAAGAATAAAAGAAGCAGAAACAAACCCACCAACAAGATACAATTCAGGATCAATAATACTAGCAATGGAAAACGCAGGAAAGCTAATAGAAGAAGAAGAACTAAGAGAGCAAATAAAAGGAGCAGGAATAGGAACAAGTGCAACAAGAGCAGAAATAATAAAAAAACTAGAAAAAATAAACTATATAGCAATAAACAATAAAACACAAATAATAACACCAACATATAAAGGAGAAATAATATATGACATAGTAAAAGGATCAATGCCAGATATGTTAAATCCAAAGCTAACAGCAAGTTGGGAAAAAGGATTAGATTTAGTAGCAAAAAAAGAAATAAAACCAGATGAATTTATGGTTAAACTAGAAAAATATATAAACTCAAAATTTAATAAACTAATAGTAAAGATGTAATAACAAACAAAAATTTGTATAAATATTGATTTTAGCGGAATTTAGTGGTATAATTGTAATACAAAAAAATAAAATAAATATAATTAAATAAAACTAAAAACAAGGAGAAGAGAAATGAACACAATACTTGGAGAAATGGGAAAATCCCAAAAGTTCGTTGACCTCATAAAAACCATAGAAGAATCAAAAAGCCCGATAGGAATATCGGGCTTAACAAGCGTAGGAATGACTGAAATTTTAGCAAGTATAAATGGATATACAAAAAGGCCAATAATGATAATTACATATAATGAAATACAAGCAAGAGAAATAATAGAAAATCTAAAAATGTTTACAGATAAAGTAATATATTTTCCAAAAAAAGAAATAGTAACATATGACTACGAAGCAGAGAGCAAAGACTTACCATATAGAAGAATAGAAACACTAAACAAATTAAGAGGCAAAAAAAATCAAATATTAGTAACAACAATAGAAGCAATAATGCAAAAAATACCAGCAAAAAAAACACTAATAAAAAACATATTAAAATTTGAAGTAGGAAAAATATATTCAATAGATGAAATAAAAAAAGCACTAGTAAATCTAGGATATACAAGATGTGAACTAATAGAAGGAAGAGGACAATTTAGTGTAAGAGGAGATATAATAGATATATCAATAGACGAAAAAACAGGAGTAAGAATAGAATTTTGGGGAGATGAAATAGATTCAATAAGAAACTTCAACATAATTAGTCAAAGATCAACAGAAACACTTCAAAAAGCAGAAATAGAACCAGCACATGAATATATATTAGAAAAACCATTAGAAGAAATATGCAAAAAAATAAGAAAAAAACTAATAACAAGTATAAATGACAAACAAGATGAAAATATAAAACAAGACCTAGAAAAAATAAAACACGGAAATTATATAAGCAAAATAGACAAATATTTTGATGAATTCTACGAAGACCAAGAAACAATATTAGACTACATAAATTCAAACTACATAATAGCATTAGATGAAGAAACAAAAATAAAAGCAAGAGCAAAAAATATATTAATAGATAATAATAATCTAATAAATACATTAATAGAAAAAGAAAAAATAGTACCAGAATCATTAGAAGTAATAAAACCATATAGTGAAATAGAAACAAAATTAGAAAAAGAAAATAAGAGCATAATATATTTAGAAAAACATGATAATGAAACAAAAAAACAAATAGAAAAATATAGATTTGAATATAGAGAAATAAACTACTACAAAAGTGAAATAGAAAACATGTTTCAAGACATAAAAGAAGCAATAAAACAATCCAAAAAAGTATATATATTAACATCTTCAAAAGAAAAAGCAAACAAAATGCAAAAAATGCTAGAAACAAAAGATATATTAAGCAAAGTAGAAGAAAAACTAGATAAAACAATAATAGTATCAGCAAAAGAAAAAACAGTAACAATTTCAATAGGAAAAATATCAGAAGGATTTGAAAACTACGAAATAAACCAAATAGTAATAAATGCAGATGAGCTAATAGAAGGAGCAAAAAAGAAAAAAACATTTATGAGTAAAGCATATAAAGAAGGAGAAAAAGTAGTATATGCAGATCTAAAACCAGGAGACTATGTAGTACACAAAAACTATGGAATTGGAATATATTTAGGAGTAAATACAGTTTTAGCAGATAAAGTAGCAAAAGATTATATAAAAGTAAAATACAAAAATGATGACATATTATATGTACCAACAAACCAATTAGAAACAATAAGAAAATACATAGGTGGAGATGCAATAAAACCACCAATAAGTAAATTAGGAAGCAAAGACTGGAAAGAAACAAAAGCAAGAGTAAAGAAAAATCTAAGAGAAGTAGCAAGAGAACTAATAGAACTATATGCGAAAAGAGAAAAAGCAAAAGGATTTGCATTTAGCAAAGATACACCATGGCAACAAGAATTTGAAGAAAAATTCCCATATCAAGAAACAGAAGACCAACTAAGATGTATAGAAGAAGTAAAAAAAGATATGGAAATGCCAAGACCTATGGATAGATTATTATGTGGAGATGTAGGATACGGAAAAACAGAAGTAGCAATAAGAGCAGCATTTAAAGCAGTAATGGACCAAAAACAAGTAGCATATCTAGTACCAACAACAGTACTTGCAAAACAACAATACGAAGAATTTAGAGAAAGAATGAAAGACTATCCAATAAAAGTAGAAATGCTAAATAGATTTAGAACAACAAAACAGCAAAAAGAAATAATCAAAAAGCTAGAGCTAGGAGAAATAGATATAGTAATAGGAACACATAGAATATTAAGTAAAGACATAGAATTTAAAGATATAGGCTTGCTAATAATAGACGAAGAACATAGATTTGGAGTAAAAGCAAAAGAAAAAATAAAACAATATAAATCAAATATAGATGTATTAACAATGACAGCAACACCAATACCAAGAACAATGCATATGTCAATAGTAGGAATAAGAGATATGTCAGTAATATATGAACCACCACAAAACAGAAAACCAGTTCAAACATATGTATTAGAATATGACGGAGAAGTAATAAAAGAAGCAATAACAAAAGAATTAGAAAGAAAAGGACAAATTTTTTATATATATAACAATGTAGAAGGAATAGAAAGAAAAGCATTAGAAATACAAAATCTAGTACCAGAAGCAAACATAGCATATGCACATGGAAGAATGACAGGAAAAGAAATAGAAGATATAATGCAAGATTTCATAGAAGAAAAAACAAATGTATTAATATGTACAACAATATTAGAAACAGGAATAGATATACCAAACTCAAACACAATAATAATAGAAAATGCAGACAGAATGGGACTAGCACAGCTATATCAAATAAGAGGAAGAGTAGGAAGAAGTGAAAGACAAGCATATGCATATATAACATATAAAAAAGATAAAATGCTAGCAGAAGCGGCAGATAAAAGACTAAAAGCAATAAAAGAATTTACAGAATTTGGATCAGGATTTAAAATAGCAATGAGAGATTTAGAAATAAGAGGAGCAGGAAGCTTATTAGGAGAAATACAATCAGGACATCTAGAACAAGTAGGATACGAAACATATTGTAATTTACTAGATGAAGTAGTAAAAGAAATACAAGGAGCAAAAATTGAAGAAGAAATAGACATGCAAATAGACCTAAATGTAACAAGTTATATACCAGATGAATACATAAGTGATTCAAGCCAAAAAATAGAAATTTATCAAAATATAGCATTATGCAAAAACGAAGAAAACATACAAGATGTAGTAGATGAAATAATAGACAGATTTGGAAATATGCCAGAAGAACTAGAAAATCTACTAGACATAGCAAGAATAAAATATATGTCAAAACCATATTACATAACAAAAATAGCAAGCAAGAAAAACTCAATATTATTTGCATTTGAAGAATCAAAATTTAAGGAAATAGATATACTAAAAATATTAGACACATATAAAACAAAAATAAAATTCCAACCAGGAGCAAAACCAATGATAACATTACAAATAAAGGATAATAATGAAAAAACAATATTAGAAGAAACAAAAAAATTCATAAAATCATTAGAGAAAGGAGCAAAAAAAATTGCAAAAAATAACAAGTAAAGACAATGAATATATAAAACATATAAAAAAATTAAAAGACAAAAAATATAGAGACCAAGAAAACGAATATATCATAGAAGGAATAAAAATAATAAAAGAAGCAATACAAGAAAAAGCAAAAATAAAACAAATAATAATATGTGATGATTGCGAAAAAACAGAAGCAATACCAAAAGATTTAATGTATGAAATTGCAAAATACGAATGCATCTATGTAACAAAAAAAGTATTTAACACAATAACAAATGTAATAGCACCACAAGGAATAATAGCAATAGTAGAAAAAAACAACATAAAAAAAGAAAATGAAGAACAAAAAAACATAAATTTAAAAGAAGACATAATAATAGCACTAGATGACATACAAGACCCAGGAAATCTAGGAACAATATTAAGAACAGTAGATAGTGTAGGATTATCACAAATACTAGTATCAAAAAATACAGCAGATGCATATAATCCAAAAGTTGTAAGATCAACAATGGGAGCAATATTTAGAGTAAAAATAATAGAATGTGAAAATCTAGCAAAAACATTAGAAGAAATACAAAAAAGAAAAGAAAAAGAAGAAGAAAACTACGAAATAGTAGTAACATCATTACAAACCAAAAAAAGTATATATGATATAAACTATCAAAAAAAGATAATAGTAATAGGAAACGAAGCAAATGGAGTATCAAAAGAAATAAATAACCTAGCAAATCACAAAGTAAAAATACCAATGCTAGGAAAAACAGAAAGCTTAAATGCAGCAGTAGCAACAGGAATAATGTTATATGAATATGTAAGAACAATTAAAGGACGGATCAAAAAAATAAAAGAAAAAAAGAAAAAATAAAAAA
>SAMEA104404097__coassemble_3456_pt1 | contig 9626 bp, 12 predicted proteins | sample SAMEA104404097__metabat2_high_PE_106 | metagenome-assembled genome bin SAMEA104404097 (sample SAMEA104404097) | Balaenoptera acutorostrata | reverse complement strand
ATTTTGGTTCCTTCAATGATTTTAAGCAAACTTTTGAGTACTTCGTTTCCGCCTACATCATAGCAATCTCCACTTACTTTTTTATCAATTTCATCTATTACAATGATTCCTTTTTGTGCTTTTTTAAAATCATTGTTTGCATTTTCTATAAGATTAAATACCATATCTTCCACATCTGCACCGTAATATCCTGCTTTTGTATATCTTGTTGCATCTTCTATTGTATATGGTACATGTAATCTTTTTGCAATTTGTTTTATTGTTTCAGTTTTTCCAGTTCCACTTGGTCCTATTACTAAAATATTTGATTTTAGATTACTAAAACTAATTGATTTGTAAATTGCTGTTGCTATTTTTTTTACTTGTTCATCTTGTCCTACTATACTTTGTAAAACATCATTTTCAAGTTTTTTAATGTTTGGCATTTCGTTACTTTTTTTAATTTGTTTTGCTATCTTTTCAACTTCATTTCCGCCTAAGTCTTTCATGCTATTGGAATTTGTTTTTTCTTTTTTAGCTGCATTTTCTTTGGTTGTTTGGTTTCCTTTTTTTGGTTTTTGCTGGTTTGATAATTTTATTTTCCGTCCCTTTGTCATAATTTTATCCTCCTTTTTATTTTTAGTTACAACTTAAAATAATTTTATGTTAAATATTTGTTTAACATATTAAAGCTTTTTATAGACTTATTTTACTCTCTTTTTCTCATTATGTCAATTTGTTTTCTTTTATTTGATTTATTTCTTGCATTTTTTCATTTTTTAGAGTATAATTTTTACATATTAAAGGGAGGAAATATTATGGACACAATATTAATTAAAGATTTATATAAAAATTATAAAGAATATGAAAATAAAGAAATTGAAGTAAAAGCTTGGGTTAGAACTGTTAGAGCATCTAAGAATTTTGGTTTCATTGAAGTAAATGATGGAACTTTTTTTAAGAATGTTCAAATTGTTTTTAGTGATAAATTATCTAATTTTGCTGAAATCTCAAAACTTACAATTAGTTCTTCTATTAATGTTCAAGGAAAATTAGTTGTAACTGAAAATTCTAAACAACCTTTTGAAATTCAAGCATCTAATATAGAAGTATTTAATTTAAGTGATTCTAGCTATCCACTTCAAAAGAAAAGACATTCTTTTGAATATATGAGAACTATTTCGCATTTACGTCCTAGAAGTAATACTTTTTATGCTGTATTTAAAGTTAGAAGTGCATTAGCATATGCTATTCATAAATTCTTTCAAGAAAAAGGATTTGTATATGTAAATACTCCACTACTAACATCTAGTGATGCTGAAGGTGCAGGAGAAATGTTTAATGTCAATTCATTTGATTTAAATAATTTACCATTAAATGAAGATGGAACAGTTGATTTTTCTAAAGACTTTTTTGGAAAACCTGCTCATTTAACAGTTAGTGGTCAATTAAATGCTGAAACATATGCTATGGCTTTTAGAAATGTTTATACATTTGGACCAACTTTTAGAGCTGAGGATTCAAATACTGTAAAACATGCTGCAGAATTTTGGATGGTAGAACCTGAGATATGTTTTGCTGATTTAAATGATGACATGGATTTAGCTGAAGATATGATTAAATATATATTCTCATATGTTTTAGAAAATTGTCCAGAAGAAATGGAATTTTTTAATAAGTTTGTAGATACGAATTTATTAGATAGATTAAATAATGTTATTAATTCAGATTTTGCAAGAATTACTTATACAGATGCTATCAAGGAATTAGAAAAAGCAAATGATAAATTTGAATATAAAGTTTCTTGGGGTGTTGATTTACAAACAGAACATGAAAGATATTTATGTGAGCAAGTATTTAAAAAGCCTGTTTTTGTAACAGATTATCCAAAAGATATTAAAGCTTTTTATATGAAATTAAACCCAGATAATAAAACTGTAGCTGCTGCTGATTTATTAGCTCCTGGTATTGGAGAAATTATTGGTGGAAGCCAAAGAGAAGAAAATTATGATAAATTAGTTGAAAGAATGAAAGAATTAAATATGCCAATTGAAGAATATAACTGGTATTTAGATTTAAGAAAATATGGTAGTTGTGATCATGCAGGTTTTGGTTTAGGATTTGAAAGAGCTATTATGTATTTAACAGGTATGCAAAATATTCGTGATGTTATTCCATTTCCTAGAACTCCTAAAAATTGTGATTTCTAATTTTAAAAGTAGGTTACTAAGTGGTAACCTATTTTTAATTTACATAACTTGATTTTTTCTTTTTTTTATGTTATTATATAAATGTACTTATAAACAATGTTTTATGCAGAAAGGAGAGGGAATAATAATTTTTATTCCCAGTTAGCAACTATGAGAAATATGAAGTTTGAAGAAGTAGAAATGGATATTCATAGAAAGTTTTTTAATGTTCCAAATAAGGACTCATACAAATTAGCAAGAGATCCTGAAGTTTGGAAACCTTACTTTTGTAATGAGGATTTAATTGAAGAACTTTTAGACGAAGGACCAATTTCATTAGTAACTTATTATACTGGACACGATAGAGTTCTTTCTGGAAAAATATATCCATTTTTTAGAGCTTGTAATGGATATCTTTATGAAGAAGGTAAAGTATATCAATATGCTCTCGAAAAAGGATATAAAATTGAAAAATCCCAACTTCCTTGGGTATTTTATATTTCCAAATAATTTTAAAAGAAACCTTTTTGATATTTAAAAAGGTTTCTTTTAATTTCATATTTTAATCTTTTTATTTCTTTTATTTTACATAACTTTGCTTTTTTTTGTTTTTTGTAGTATAATTATATATAACAGTAAACATTGTTTAATTTAGAAAGGAGAGAAGGCTGTATACAGTCTTCAAATAAGCAAATGAAAAAAAATAAAAAATTAGAAACTTTTTTTCGTGATAAAAAGTTTTTTAAAACTTTTCTTAGAAAAAAAAGAAAAGTAACATTAGTAACCTCTTATCCAGGATTTGATATGGTAATAGAAGGCCATGTATCTGGAGAAGATAAATTTTATCCAGTTGTATATCTTTTTGAAAAAAAAGATGTTTTTGACTATCTAGTCAAAATAAATTGTAAATTCGAAAGAATAACAAATAATGTCTTTTGGATTACAGCTAGATAAAATGTTTAATGTCAATTGAAAAAACCTTTTTGAAATTTCAAAAAGGTTTTTTCTTTATTTATTTTGTTTTTTATTTTTATTTATTTTATTGATTTTATTGATTTTATTGATTTTATATTTTATTGATTTTGATGATTATTTTTTGGTTGTGTCCTTAAATTGATTATTTGTGTTTTCTTGATTAATTGTTATTCTTGTGTTTTGGCTTTCAGTTTTATCTGTTTCAAAATCTCTGCACCAATATCCTATAAAAAATCCAATTATAAATGTAATTAAAATTGTTAGAATAATTTTCCACCTTTGTTCTGTTTTATATAATGTGCTATCATAAAATTTCATATGTGTACCTCCCTATTTTAATTTTTCTATTAGTTCTTGAATGTTTAAGCTTTCTTTGTTTCCTGTTTTTATGTTTTCTAATTCAAATTTTTCTCCTTCTTGCTTATCTCCGATTACTATTAGATATGGTGTTCCTAATACTTTACAGTCTTTCATTTTTGTTCCTATTGTCATATTGTCTCTGTCATCTAAAATTACTCCTATATTTTCTTTTTGTAATTTTTCATATAATTCAATTGCTAATTTGTATTTTTCTTCGTTTTCCATTTTTGGAACTATTTGTACTTTATATGGTGCAACACTTGTTGGTAATGAAAATCCACATGGTCCCCATTTTTCTGAGTTTATTACACATGCTTCATATAGTGCTGCAACTGTTCTACTTACTCCTATACCATAACATCCCATATAATATAAAGATTCTTTTCCTTCTTTATTTGTGAATTTTCCATTCATCATTTCTGAATATCTTGTTCCTAATTGGAAAATATGTCCTAATTCCATTGTTCTTATTTCTTTGAATTTAGATATATCTTCTATTCCATATTCTTCTTTTAAATATTCTTGATAGTTTTCTTTTTCTAGTATTTCTGTATTTAATCCTATTTTTGATTCTTCATCATATAAGATTTTATCTTCTCCTTGCTCAGATATCATCATGAATTCTTCTGATTTTTTTCCTCCCATTGCTCCATTGTCTGCAACTATTGGTATTACTTTTAATCCTATTTTTTCAAATATTTCAATAAAAGCTTGTCTTACATTATTATATTCTTCTTCCATTGATTTTTCGTTTTCAGTAAAGCTATATGCATCTAGCATTGGGAATGATTTTCCTCTTAATAGATATCCTCTTGTTCTTATTTCGTTTCTGTATTTTTCTCCTATTTGATAAAATGTTACTGGCAAATTTTTGTATGATTTTAGTTTTTCTCTTGCAAATTCTAACATTGCTTCTTCCCCTGTTGGTGCTAAGCAAAATGTTCCTTTGTTTGTTTTTGTTATTAACATTGTTCCATCATCTACATAGTGGTCATATCTTCCTGAGTTTTTCCATATTGTATCTGGTTGTAATGTTGGTAATAGTACTTCTATGCATCCATATTTATTTAATGTATCTACTATTATTTTTTCTACATTTCTTCTTACTAATAATGGTATTGTATTATATCCAAATAGTCCTGCCCCATATTGTACTAATTGTCCAGTTTGTAATAATATACTTTGTCCTGGATACATTTCATCTATATTATTTAATTTTGTTGTTCCCATTCCTGTTTTTGATAATTTCATTTTTATACTTCCCTTCTTTATTTATTTTCTATTATATCATCTATTACTATTTGTTTATTTTCATCTAGCTTGTATCTCGGTAGCTCTGGTAAATCATTTAGTGATGTATAACCAAACATTTTTAAAAATTCTTCACTTGTTTTATAAGTCATTGGTTTTCCTGGCAAATCTGCTTTCCCTGATTCTTCTATTAATCCATATTCTAATAATTTATACATACATCCATCTACATTTACTCCTCTTATTGATTCTATTTCTGCTCTTGTTATTTTGGGATTATATGCAATTATTGATAATGTTTCTAATGCTGCATTTGACAAGTTTGGCTTTGATCTTTTATCTATTATTGGATAAATATAGTCGTAATATTCTTTTTTGCTTGCCATTTGATATCCATTTTCTATTTTTATTATTTCAATTCCTCTATCTTCTTCTTGCATTTCTAAAATTAGATTTTCTATTTCTTCTTTTGATAATTCTAGTCCAATTATTAATTCTTGTATATCTACTTTTCTTCCAGTTGCAAATAATATTGCTTCTATTATATTTTTTGCTTTTTTGTTATCCATTACTACCCTTCTTTTTCCTTTTTTTAATACATCTATTATCACATTTTTTGCTTGATATGTCAATATTTATATGATTATTTTGTTTTTTTGTTGCACTTTGATTTTTTTTGTGTTAATATTAATTTATATTTAAAGGAGGTTTTGATATGGAAAATGAAGATAAAAAATTTGAGATTGTTTCTGGTGATGGAAATTTAGATATTTCACCAGTATATGATCATTTAAATAATAGTAAGCCTAAATGTAATGATAAGCCTAAAAATATTGTTGTTCCAAAATCAAAAGATGAAAAAGAAAAAGAAGAAAATAATGATGAAGATAATGAAGATTAATTTAAAGACCATTTAATTAAAAATGGTCTTTTTTCTTATGGTCATATGCAATTAGTATATATGATATTAGTAGTAAAAATATTATTATTGATATAATTGATATTTCAACATTTATAATTCCTATCTTTTTAAAATCTAAAAATATGTAGGCATAATTTTTAGAGCCTCCTATATTATAAAATTTTCCTCCAAAATAGCTATAAATGTAGACATATATCACATAATAAATTGGAAATGCTAACCAATAAATTGCATATCTATATTTGAATTTTCCTTTTTTGTCAAATAAAATATAATCTACTAATACAATTATTGGTGATATTCCATGGAGTAGAATGCTTGATAACACTTTTATAATTTTTGTTGATGCATCCATTTGAAATTCTCCTGGTAGTAATGCTATATGATAGATTACTCCTGTTAATATAATTGCTATTATTATTCCACCTTTTATGATGTAATAATTTTTTGTTTTGTAGTTTAAATCTAATATTTCAAATATTAATGAATATGTAAATAATGCTAAACACATAATATTACTTTGTATTGTGTAATATGATAATTTTGAAATTATTGAATTAGCATTTTTAAAACTACACCATAAGCCAGTAAATATTATTAGTATTACTGATAGTTTATATGTTTTCGAAAAGTTTTTCCGTAACATTTTTTTGCTCCTTTCGTTTTGATATTTATATTATAATGTATTTTTTCTTGTTTTTCAATTTTTTCTTTTTTTATTTTTATTTTTTTCTTTGTTTTTGTTTTTATTTTTTCTTGATTTTCTTTTTTATTTAGTGATCCTTTTTAGGAGCGTCCCAAAAAGGATCACTTTTTACTTTGATTTACTTGACACATATGCAATTTAGGCATATACTTAGTTTATAAATTTTTAATAAAAAGGAGGCAATTTTTATATGAAAGACTTAATAGAAATTAGATGGCATGGTAGAGGTGGTCAAGGTGCTAAAACAGCTTCTTTGTTATTAGCTGATGCTGCATTTAATACTGGTAAATTTATTCAAGGTTTTCCTGAATATGGACCTGAAAGAATGGGTGCTCCTATCACTGCTTATAATAGAATTGGTAATAATCCTATTACTATTCACACAAATATTTATGAACCAGATTATGTAGTTGTTGTTGACGATTCTCTTTTAGAATGTGTACCTGTTACTGCTGGTTTAAAATCTGATGGTGCAATTGTTATTAATACTACAAAATCACCTGAATATATTAGATCTAAGTTAAATGGTTATGATGGTGATATTTATATAATTGATGCTAGAAAAATATCAATGGAATGTTTGGGAAAATATTTTCCAAATACAGCTATGCTTGCTGCTATTGTTAAAGTTTCAAATATCATGAGTGATGAAGATTTTATAAATGATATGAAAGGTTCTTTTAAACATAAATTTGAAAAGAAACCTGAAGTTATAGAAGGAAATATGAAAGCTTTGGAAATGGCTTTAAATGAGGTTAAAAAGCTTTAAAAGAAAGGAGATTTTTAGATGAGTGAAATAAATAGTAATACACCTATGGAAAAAATGACTATTGGTGGAAATATTTATGATGCTGGTAATGCTAAGGAATTTAAAACTGGTGATTGGAGAAGTATAAAACCTGTTTTTGATAAAGAAAAATGTAAACAATGTGGATTATGTTTTGCAGTTTGTCCTGAAAATGCTATTCCAGTTGATAAAGATAGTTTAAATAGAAAAGATTTTAATTATGATTATTGCAAAGGTTGTGGAGTTTGTTCAAAAGTTTGTCCATTTGGTGCAATAACAATGAAGGAAGAAGGTGTATAGTTATGAGTATTAGAGAAAGATTAAGTGGTAATGAAGCAGCAGCTGTTGCTATGAAACAAATAAATCCAGATGTTGTTGCTGCATTTCCAATTACTCCTTCTACTGAAATTCCTCAATATTTTTCAACATTTGTTGCAAATGGTGAAGTTGATACTGAGTTTGTTGCAGTAGAAAGTGAACATAGTGCTATGAGTGCATGTATTGGTGCAGAAGCTGCAGGTGCTAGAGCAATGACAGCTACATCTGCAAATGGTTTATCTTTAATGTGGGAAATGATATATATTGCATCTAGTTTAAGACTTCCAATTGTTTTGTCATTGGTAAATAGAGCTGTATCTGGTCCACTAAACATTCATTGTGATCATTCTGATGCTATGGGTGTTCGTGATAGTGGTTGGATTATGCTATTTTCTGAAAACAATCAAGAAGCATATGATAATTTACTTATGGCTCATAGAATAGCTGAAAATGAAAATGTTTTACTTCCAGTTATGGTATGTCAAGATGGATTTATTACTTCTCATTCTATTGAAAATATTGAATTAGAAAATGATGAAGAAGTCAAGAAATTTGTTGGTGAATATAAGCCTAAACATTTTCTATTAAATGATAAAGAACCTATGGCAGTTGGTCCTTTGGATGTTCAACCTTATTTATTTGAGCATAAAGCTCAACAAGGATATGCAATGAAAGCTGCTAAAGATGTAATTTTAGATGTTTCTAAAGATTTTGAAAAATGGACTGGTAGACATTATGGTTTATTTGAAGAATATTTATTAGATGATGCTGAAATTGCTATTGTTTGTATGAACTCAACTGCTGGTACTACTAAATATGTTGTAGATGAACTTAGAAAAAATGGTATAAAAGCTGGTTTATTAAAAATTAGAGTTTATAGACCATTTCCAAGTGAAGAAGTTGCAAAGGCTTTATCTCATTTAAAAGCTGTTGCAGTTTTAGATAAAGCTGATTCTTTAAATGGTATGGGTGGAGCTTTATTTGAAGATGTTGCATCTAGTATGTATGTAGCTCAAAATAATATATTACTTGTTAATTATATTTATGGAATTGGTGGTAGAGATACTACTTCTGATGATATTAAATCAGTATTTAGTGATTTGGAAGATATTAAAGATACTAAAAAAGTTGATAATCCTTATCGTTATTTAGGTTTAAGAAGGGAGGAAAATTAATATGGCATATAATTTAAAAGAAATAGTTGCAAAAAAGCCTTCTAGATTTACAGAAGGACATAGAATGTGTGCAGGTTGTGGAGCTCCTCCTGTTGCTAGAATGATTTTAAGAGCTTTAAAAGAAGAAGATCATGCAGTTATTGCTGGTGCTACTGGTTGTATGGAAGTTTCTACTTTTATATATCCATATACTGCTTGGACAGATTCATTTATTCATACTGCTTTTGAATGTGCAGGAGCTACCTTATCTGGTGTTGAAGCTGCTTATAAAGCTATGAAAAGACAAGGTAAATTACCTGAAGATACAAATACTAAATTTATTGCTTTTGGTGGAGATGGTGGAACTTATGATATTGGGTTACAATCTTTATCTGGAGCTATGGAAAGAGGTCATGATTTAACATATGTTTGTTATGATAATGGAGCTTATATGAATACTGGTATTCAAAGATCTTCTGCAACTCCAAAATTTGCAGATACAACTACATCTCCTGCTGGTAAAGTTCTTCAAGGTAAAATGCAAGCTAGAAAAGATTTAGCTAAAATTATGGTTGGTCATCATATTCCATATGTTGCTCAAACAGCTGCTTTTATGAATTTTAAAGATTTATATGAAAAATCTGAAAAAGCAATTTATACTGAGGGTCCTACATTTTTAAATGTTTTATCTCCTTGTCCTAGAGGTTGGGGATATCCAACAGAAGATTTGATGAAGATTAATAAATTAGCTATAGATACTTGTTATTGGCCTTTATATGAAGTTGTAGATGGTAAATATCATATTACTTATAAACCAGCTAAAAAACTTCCTATTGAAGAATTTTTAAAACCTCAAAAACGTTTTAAACATATGTTTAAACCTGGAAATGAGTGGATGATTGAAGAATTCCAAAAAGAAGTGGATTCAAGATGGCAAGAATTATTAGATTTAGAAAAATTAACTAATATGGAATAATAAAAAAAG
>SAMEA104404097__coassemble_3346_pt1 | contig 9888 bp, 7 predicted proteins | sample SAMEA104404097__metabat2_high_PE_106 | metagenome-assembled genome bin SAMEA104404097 (sample SAMEA104404097) | Balaenoptera acutorostrata | reverse complement strand
CTAAAAGCATCCCTATGGTTAGAGCTAACCTATTTGGTGCAATTTTAAGAAATCTTGACGATTGGAAAAAACAAAAAAATCCTTAAAGCTTACATAAAAGCTTTAAGGATTTTTTATTTTTTTATTTATTTTTTATTATTTAAATTTTTATTTATTTTTATTTTTCTAATTTTTTTATTTTATTGTTTTATTACTAAATTTCTTATTTTGTAACTACCTCTACCATTGCATTTCTTAATTCTTCTAATTTTTCTTTAGCATCTTCTTCAGTTGTTCCTTTTACACCCATATATAATTTTATTTTAGGCTCTGTTCCAGATGGTCTTACACAACACCAACTGTTATTTTCTAGTTCATAATATAATACATTTGATTGTGGTAATCCTGTCTTAGAAATTTTTCCTGTTTCCATATTTTTTACATAGTCTTCATATACATCTTTAAATTCTAAAACTTTTAAATTTCCTATATTATTTACTTCTTTTTTTCTTGTTTTACTCATCATTTCTTGGATTTCTTTTGCTCCTTCACTGCCTTCTCTTACTATTGCAACTTGTGTTTCCATATAATATCCGTATTTTTTGTAAATATCTTGCATCATATCCCATAATGTTTTTCCTTCAGATTTTGCAAAACATGCAGCTTCACAAAGTGCCATAACAGCTGCTATTCCATCTTTATCTCTTGCATAATCTCCAATTAAACATCCATAACTTTCTTCAAATCCAAATACATATTCATTTGTTTTATCTTCTTCTGCTTTTCTCATTATTGCTCCAATGTTTTTGAATCCTGTTAATACTTCATATAATTTTAAATTATATTCTTTTGCTATTGCATCTGTTAAATTTGATGATACTATTGTTTTTATTATCATTCCATTATCTGGTAAAATTCCTTTTTCTTTCATTTGTGATATTCTGTATTCTGCAATTAATAATGCTGACATATTTCCTGTATAACTCATATACTCTCCTGTAACACTATCTTTTGCAAATACTCCTAATCTATCTGCATCTGGATCTGTTGCAAGTACTACATCTGCATCAACTTTTTGTGCTAATTCTAATGCTAATTTAAATGCTTTTGGATCTTCTGGATTTGGGTAATCTACTGTTGGAAATCTTCCATCTGGCTCTTTTTGCTCTGGAACTACATATAAATTTTCTATTCCTATTTCTTTTAATAATCTTTCAGCAATTGTGTTTCCTGTTCCATGTAATGGTGTATATACTACTTTTAGATTTTTTCCTTCTTTTTTTACTATCTCTGGATTTAATACTAAACTTTCTAGTTTTGTAAGATATTTATCATCCATTTCTGTTCCAATTATATTGAATAATCCTTTTTCTTCAGCTTCTTTTCTATCCATCATTTTTATTTCTGTAAAGTTTTTAACATTTTTTACTTTTTCAATTATTTCAACATCTCTTGGACTTACAATTTGTGATCCATCATCCCAATATACTTTGTATCCATTATATTTTGGTGGGTTATGACTAGCTGTAATCATAATTCCAGCTGTACATTTTAATTCTCTAACTGCATATGATAATTCTGGAACTGGTCTTAAATTTTCAAATAAATATGTTTTTATTCCATTTGCATTTAATATAAGTGCTGTTTGCTCACTGAATTCTTTTGACATTATTCTTGAATCATAACTAATTGCAACTCCTTTATCTTCAGTTCCTTCTTTTATAATGTAATTTGCTAATCCTTGTGTTGCTTTTCCAACTGTATATTTATTCATTCTATTTGTTCCAGCTCCTATTACTCCTCTTAATCCAGCTGTTCCAAATTCTAATTCTTTATAAAATCTATCTTCAATTTCTTTTTCATCATCCTTAATTTTTAAAAGTTCTGATTTTGTTTCTTCATCAAATTCATCACTTTCACACCATCTTCTATATTCTTCCATATATCTTTCCATACATTTTCCTCTTTTCTTAAATTTATTTTTAAATCCCAAAAGGGACAAAATTATTATTTGTCCCCATGTAGATTTATATATAATTTTCTAGCTGTTTTTGGACAATCAACACCAACATCATCTGAATTTTTAACTGGTGCAAATTCTTCTTCTCTATTTACTCTTAGTACAGCCATTTCATCAACTTCTCCAAATGCATCAAATAAAAATGCTTCAAATTTATATGCATTTGGTGAATCTGGTACTACTAAATTTCCGTCTGGATCTATATATTTAGCTTTTTTGTATGCAACATGATATGGTAATGGTTTTGCTCCCATTCTTTCTATTGCCTCTACACTAAATAAATTACATAAAATATGAGATTCTCCATATAATAGTTCTCCATCTTCATCTCTAGCTTCTGCCATTTCATCTGTAATTTCAGAGTATTCAATTACATTTGGTTTTCCATTTTTCTTACAAAAAACTCCAACTTTTTCATGTGGATTTGCTTTAACAACTGATTTACATGCAACTGTAACTTCTTTATCAATTGCAATTCCCATTAATACAGCATCTACCATTCTAACTAAACAATTGTCTACTCCACCAATAAATACCCATTCCACACCAAGTTCTTTCATCTTTTCTGTCATTTTGTTTTTTACTAGTGCTTCATATATTCCTCCATGTCCATCTGCCGCAAGCTTTATTAAACCATCTTCTCCAATTAATATTTTTCCTTCTGTATCCATCATTGGTAATTGTCCTTGATCAAAGAAAAATAGGTTTTTATCTTTTTGATATCCAAAAAATCTGTTTTTTTCAAAAAATTCGACTGTCGCTTTATGGTTTTCTTTACTTGTCATTATAAACCATGGTATTGTTACATCATATCTTTTCCCTGCTTCTTTTAATGAATCACTTAATAATTCAAATAAAGATTTATGTGATGGTAATCCAATATCAAAAGTTCCTTTAGGCCCTGTATGTCCAAGTCTTGTTCCTTGTCCTCCTGCCATTGTTACAGCAGCTAATTTTCCTTCTTCTATAGCTTTTTTCCCAATATTATCATAATATTTATAATCATCATATAATTTATTTTTATCTAAATACTCCATTGGAGTAACAATATCTTCTTGATTTTTTATATCTCCTTTTGTTGTTAAATATAAATGATTCATTAATTCAAAATCAATGTTTTCTATTTGCTCTAATAATTTTTTTTGTTTTTGTTCATCTAAATTATCATAAACATTTAATAACTGTTCTTGATTATATTTTTTTAATAATGCAGTTATTTCTCCATAGTTTTTATCCATAATCATCTTCCTCCCTAAACATTTAATAAAATGTTTACCTTACTTATACTATATTTTTAATTTTTTTTCAAGTACTTAATCTATTTTTCTATATTTCTACTTCACCCTTCATTTTTTCAAACTTTGCTTCACCTATTCCTTTTACATTTTTTAAGTCTTCTATACTTTTAAATTTTCCATTTTCTTTTCTATAACTAATAATTTTATCTGCTGTTGTCGGCCCTACTCCTGTAACACTTTCTAGCTCTTCTTTTGTTGCACGATTTATATTAACCTTAATCTTTTTAGTCCCTTCTTTACTATTTACTTTTTCACTTGCCTTCCCTATTTCTTTTTTACTTACTTCTTCACTTACTTTTTCATTTTTATTTGGAATATCTATTTTCATCTCATCTTCTAATATTTCAGCCAAATTTATATTATCTAAATCTCCTTTTTCTGTAATTCCTCCAGCAATTTCAATTATATCTTTTATTCTACTTCCTTTTTCCATTGAATATACACCACTATTTTTTATTTCTCCAGCAATATGTACATATATTTTTTCTTCTTCTTTTTTATCAATTTTATTTTCATTTTCCTCGCTCTTTTTTTCTTCCATATATTCCATTTCTAAATCACTTTCTACTTCTTCCTTTTCCATATTTTTAACATAAATTAATCCTCCAACTACAATAAAAATTATAATTAAAAAAACAAATTTAACACTTCCTATTTTTTCTATTAACTTACCCATTTTAAAAACCTTCTTTCTATATTATATATTTTTTTATATTTTTTATATTTTTTTCTTTTTTATTTTCTATTTTTTATATTTGGGACATTTTCCCGGGATATTACTCAGGACATTATCCCAAATTAATCATAACTTTAATTTTTTTTATTGACTTTTAATTGATTTTTTAACTATTTTATTATATATTATAAATTAGTTTTAAACTAAAATAAAAAAGGAGATAAAAAATTGAAATTCAAAAAAACTTTAATTTTAATATTTTCAATGTTATTTATTTTAACAAATTTTTCATATTCATATGCAAATGTATCTAACATATCGTCAAATGCAGCTATTTTAATCGAAAATTCTACAAACGAAATAGTTTTTGAAAAAAATAGCAATCAAAAATTAGAACCTGCAAGCGTTACAAAAATTTTAACAGCAATTTTAACAATAGAAAATACAAATCTAAATGATATTGTAACTGTAAATAGTAAAGCTGTCTCTTCAATTCCAGATGGTTATAGCATTGCTGATTTAAAACCAGATGAAAAAATATCAATAGATTCCCTTTTAAAATTGTTATTAGTTCATTCAGCAAATGATGCTGCAAATGTTCTTGCCTTTCACATAGATGGTTCAATTGAAGCTTTTGCAAATAGAATGAATGAAAAATGTAAAAAATTAAATATGACAAATACTAATTTTACAAATCCAAGTGGAATGCATGATGAAAATCACTATTCAACAGCTTATGATATTGCCATTTTAATGCAATATTGTTCTAAAAACTCAAGCTTTAAAAAATATTCTAACTTGAAATCTTGTAAAATACCTGCAACAAATAAAAGTGAAGAAAGATTTTTTAATAATACAAATAAAATGATACTAGATAATAATCAATCTCAATATTATTATCCATATATTATTTCTTCTAAAACTGGTTTTACTTCACAAGCTAAGCATTGTTTAGCATCTGTTGCAAATAATAATAACTTATCTTATACTTGTGTTATTTTATCTGCTCCAACCTCAGATATTAGATTTAATGATACTAAATATTTATTTGAATATGGATTTTCTAATTTTGGATATAAAACTATTGCTAAAAAAGGATCTGTCTTATCTACTATTGATATAAAAAATGGAACTGATGAAACTAAAAAACTAAACTTAATTTTAGATAAAGATATAAATGTTTTTACTAATATACATTCTAATGAAAATAATTTTTTACCTCAAATAACTATACAAAATATTCCTCTTGCTCCTATTGCTAAAAATAAAGTTCTTGGCTCTGCATCATATAATATAAATGAAAAAACTTATACCGCTAATTTGCTTGCTGAATCTGATGTACAAGTAAAAACTTCAACTAGCTTTTTTATACAACTATTGCTTCTTATTTTAGTAATTATTGTACTTTTTGCAGTATTCTTTTGGAATACAAAAAATAAAAATGAAAAAGAAAATGAAAACGAAAATTAAAATATAAATTAAATCAAAAATAAAAATATAAATAAAATCAAAAATGAAAATGAAAATATAAATGATATAAAAAAAGAATAAATTTTAATTTTGAAAAATAATTAAATTTAAAATAAAAAATTAAAAATATAATTTGAAATATAATTTGAAATATAATTTAAAATAAAAATTTAAAATTATTAAAAATATTTAAGTGCCCAATCTTGGGCACTTTTTATTTGATAAAATCACTGCCTACTATTATTGTTACATCTACTTTGCTATTTAAGTTTTTGTTATTTGTGATATTTCCTTTTCCTATTATAGTTTTTATTTCTTGCATAATATCGCTATTAACTTCTTTTTTGTTTGTTATTATTGTTTTTGATATTTGTGAAGTATTTCCTGTTTTTACTACTTTTATTCCATTGTCTTTAAGAATTTTTACAACTTCTTGTAATGTAGAATTTTTTCCTGTTCCATTTAATACTTCAACTCTTATTTCTTCTTTTGTCTTTTTTTCGGAACTTACTTTATTTGAATTAACTTGGTTAGCTTTATTCGTTTCATCATTTTCATTTTCCTTTTCTATTTCTTCTGCCTCACTATAAAAAACTCCATGTATTAATTCTTGCATTTCAGTTTTGTTTGGTTCAAAAAACCACCATTTTTTACTAGCTGGAGGTAATTGAGTATTAACTCCTGGAATTACTCCTGTTGTTAGATTTTCTGAATTGAATTCAACTGCATATGGTATATAATCTTTTGCAAATCCTAATTCTATATTTGTTTCTACATATTTATTAGCAATATCTAATATTTGCCCAATTTTAAATACATTACTTGGTTTTAATGTCTGTTTTAATACTTCTTGTATAAATTCTCTTTGAGTTCTCATTCTTCCAGTATCATTATCTCCATATTCATCAGAATATGATGTTCCATTATCATTTTTTCTAAATCTTAATAGTTGTTCTGCTTTAGCTCCATCTATTTTTTGCATTCCTTCTTTAAGATCTATATATAAATCTTGTGATGTATCTGTATATTTCATATCTATTGGTACATAAAAATCTACTCCACCTATTGCATCTACTAATTTAATTAATGCTTCTGTTTTTACTACTACATAATTATTAATATCTAGCCCTGTAAGATCATTAACTGCTTTTAACATTTTATCTATTCCTAAACTGTATAAACAGTTTATTTTATCTGATGGTGTTGCTCTGTTTTTGTTTTTTCCAATGTATGTATCTCTTGGTATTGATAATAAATTTGCTGTTTGTGTATTTGGATTATATGATGCTACCATTATCGTGTCTGCTGGTGCATTTTCACTTTCATCTGTACTTACTCCTAATAATAATACTTTTAATTCTGGTAAGTCTTTTTTTGTCATTTCATTATGTCCTAATGCTGTTTTTAATAGTCCTGAAAATCCTCCACCATTTTTATAAGTTCTATATCCAAACCAAGATGCAAATCCAATTATCCCTATTAATATTAAATATATTATTATTTTTTTCCATATCTTCATTTTACTTTTTTTATTATTTTTTTTGTTTTGCTTTTTTTGCTTCTTTTTCACTTTTGTTCCTCCAATTTTTTATGTCAATATTATAACAAAATCTTTCGTGTTTTACAACATATATTCTATATTATTCTAAAAAAAGTTCTATTACATTTCTATTATACATTTCTTTACCTATAAATGATTTTTCAATTTCCACACTTGCTTTATTTTCTGGATTTATTTGTCCTATAAATTTAATAACAATTAATGCTACATATATTAACAATAGGCCTCTTATTGCACCAAATAGTACACCACCTAATTTATTAAATTGTTTTAGTATTGGTAATTTTGCAATTAAATTTGCAAGAGCTGTTACAAATCTTAATGATATTCTAACTACTAAATATAATACTATAATTGTCCCTGCTCTTATTATATTATTAGATACAACCTTTGCAACTTCTGGTAAAACTGGATTTTCTTTTTGCTCTTCTCCTATTATTTTTTGCTCAATTTTTTCATCTAAATTTGTGTTATTTATTATAAAATTAGCAACTGGCTTGCATAATATAATTGTTACTATTAATGCAAGTATTACTGCAACTGCTTTAACCCCTAATTCTATTAATCCTTTTCTATATCCTAAATAAATTGATAATACTAATATTCCTATAATTATTAAATCTACTACCATTTTTAATTCCTCCCCTTATAAATTTATAATTTCTATTTTATCTCTATATATAATTCCCGCTATATTACTTCCTAATGTAATATCTGTTATTTCTTGTTTTGCCATATATCTTTTTATTAGCCATCCACTTGTGCTTATAAATTCTATTTCATTTCCTAAATTTAATGCAATTACATTATTTTTTGTATAAATATCTTTGCTAACTAATTTTGCTGTATAATTTACTTGATTTTTGTTATCAGTATTTGTAATTGTTAAATATGAATCTGCAGAAAATAAATTCGTCGCTCTTTCTTCAACAATAACTATATCACTATTTAATTCTATTGTTTCAAATACTACTTTTTTATCCTTGTTATTTGATATCTCATCTTGTGTTCCATCTTCTAATAATCTTATTATTCTATCTTTTGACATACATATAAGTCTATCTTTTTCTTGATATTCTATATTTATTATTAGTTCATTATTTTCAAAATTATATGTAGAAATTTTTGATTCTTCTGGCTTTGTCTTTGCTTTTTCTATTGATATTACTTCTACCTTTGACTCTATTACTATTCCTGATGTATCTACCTCAGCTATTGCCAAATATTTATTGTCATTTGATATTGTGATATCTGTAACTCTCGCACTTGATATAAATGTTGTAAATAATAAATCTCCTTTTTCATTGAATACTTTTATGTTTGTTTTGCGCGCTGAATCTAAACATGAAACTGCTACATATCCATTTTTACTAACATCTACTTGTACAATTTCTCCTTCTAGCTTTTTTTCCCATAATATATTTTTATCTGCTATATAATAAATTTTTGATCCTTTTTTTTCTGATACTGTTAAATATCTTCCACTTGCAGAAAAAATTGGATTCGTTATTTCAAGATTTAATTTTTTTTCTTCTTTTGCTGTGCTATTATATATTTTAAATTCGTTTTTTTCTAATACTCCTATATATTGATCAAATGCATATATTTTTGAATTTTCTCTATCACTTAATTCAATTATTGGTAATTTGTCTTGTTTTACTTCTTTTCTTAAAATATTTTTGTCTACCATTTCTCTAAAATTTAAATTGTTTATATATAAAAGAACTATTGTAATTATAACTATTACACATACTAAAACAAAGCTTGATATAAAAATCTTTTTCTTGTTTATTTTTTTACTTTGCGGCTCTATCCAAAAATCCTTCAATTTTATCACTTCTTTCTTCTTTAGCTATGTTATTTATACCAGTTTTTATCATTTAAATCAAGATATTTTATATTTTTTATACTTCTTTTCTTCTTTTTTTTCTTTTCTTTTTTCTTCTTTTCCTTTTTTTCTTTTCTTTCTTTTTTTATTTCTTTCTTTACTTTTTTATTTTTTCATAACCTTAATTTCAATATTTTAGGTGATCCTTTTTTGGCGCGTCCCAAAAAAGACCGCTAAATATTAATATCCCTAGATATCCATATATTGGATATAACATATTAATTAATTTAGAAAATCCTATTTGTGCTATAAATATTCCTATAAAACTTATTATTAATAAACCTATAATTTTTTCTTTTTTTACGTTTTTTTCTTTTTTTATTTTATTTTCATTTTTAAATTCTTTTTCATTTTCTTCTATTAATCCATTTCCAATTGATATTGCTGTTGTTAATATTGATAATAATATTGTTACTCCATAAAATATTTTTAATTTACCATATCTTGCGTTAACTATATACGCAATTGGCATTTCTAACATTTTTATATCAACATTTATTCTAGCCATTGATATAAATATTGATATTCCTAATATGAATATAATTAAACTAATTAATGCTGAAATATATCCAATCTTTTTTTTATTAATTATTTCTTTTATACTAATTAAAATTGGAATTATTAATAAACTATTATATGATACATATAATATTGAACTTACTATCCAATTTGTATTATTTACTTTTATAATGTATGTATTTAATTCTTTGAAATTACAAATATTTAATATTCCTAATAATAAAATAAATATAATTAATATTGGCACAATTATTTCACTTATTTTTAATATTCCTTTTATGTTCTTAGATATAATATATATAACTATTGTAATTAATATTATACCTCCAATTATTTTATTTATATTGATACTTTCTTCTAAATATGATCCAAATCCTGCAATCATTATATAATATGTTATTAGCATAAATATTTTTATCATTGCTTTTATAAATAAAAGAATTTTATTTTTTTCTTTGTTTTTTTCTTTGTTTTTTT
>SAMEA104404097__coassemble_3295_pt1 | contig 9988 bp, 11 predicted proteins | sample SAMEA104404097__metabat2_high_PE_106 | metagenome-assembled genome bin SAMEA104404097 (sample SAMEA104404097) | Balaenoptera acutorostrata | reverse complement strand
TCTATTTCTAGAAAACTACCGCTTCGGTTTATTCTCTAAAGGATTTTATTGTTTACTTTTCAATGTACTTTTTTCTTCTTTTTGAAGAACTTTTTGCATTATATTATATTTTCGGATGTTTGTCAATACTTTTTTTAAAAATATTTTTTATTTTTTTATTTGTATTTTTTGACAAAATAAAAAACTAGTAATTATTGCTTTTTTTATCTTTCTTGTGTTTATTTTTACTAATTTTTATCCGTTGCTCTCGCGAATATTATGATAACATTTTTTTGAATTTTTGTCAACACTTTTTTCGACTTTTTTTAAAAAACTTTTTTGTTCTTTTTTGTCGTTCGCTTAATGCTTATTTATAATACCATCTGTTCTTCAATTTGTCAATAGTTTTTTTAATTTTTTTCATTTTTTTAGTTTTATTTTTTATATATCTACTAATATTAAATCTTCACCTATACATTTTATATTTTGCCATGGTATTTCTATCTCTGAATTTTGTGAAAATATATTTAAAATTTTATTGTTTCCTGGTACTATTATTGATGTTATTTTCCCTGAATGTAATTCTGCACATACATCTTGTACTAAGCCTAATCTTTTTCCATCTTTTATATTTATTACTTCTTTATGTTTAAAATCTAATCCTTTATCATTCATTTTTTCACTCCTATTTTTCTTTTGTTAATATTATATTCATTTTTAATCATTTGTTTACTATTTTATTTATATGTTTTTTTAATTCTATTTATTGCTGTTTTTTCTAATCTTGAAACTTGTGCTTGTGATATTCCTATTTCTTCTGCTACTTCATTTTGTGTTCTTCCATCAAAATATCTTTTTGCTATTATTGTTTTTTCTTTTTTATTCAGTTTTTTTATTGCTTCATTTAATGTTAAGTTTTCTGCCCATAATTCATCTGAATTTTTTTCATCTTTTATTTGATCCATTATATATAAATTTTCACTTCCATCATTATATATGGGTTCTTGTAATGATATTGGATTTTGTATTGCATCTAAACTAAATGCTACTTCTTCTTTTTTTATTTCTAATGCTTTTGCAATTTCTTTAATACTTGGTTCTTTATTATTTGTTTTTATATAATTTTCTTTATATTGTATAACTTTATATGCAGTATCTCTTATTGATCTACTTACTCTTATGCTATTGTTGTCTCTTAGATATCTTTTTAGTTCCCCTAAAATCATTGGTACTGCATATGTTGAAAATTGTACATTTTGATTAATATCAAAATTATCTATTGCTTTTATTAAGCCAATGCATCCTATTTGAAATAAATCATCAGCTGTTTCTCCTCTTCCATTAAATCTTTGGATAATACTTAATACTAATCTTAAATTTCCTTTAATGAATTTTTCTCTTGCTATTTTATCTCCTTTTTTTATTTTATTCATCAGTTCTTCTTTTTCTTTTGAATTTAATAATGGAAGGTTTGATGTATTTACTCCCGCTATTTCAACTTTATACATTTTTAATGCTCCTTTTTTTATTTTATACATATATTATTTGCCAAAGGAGCTTTTCTTATTCTTTTATCGTATGACATATTTCGACTTTAGCTTATTTTGCTTTTTATATCTTTTCTCATTTTGTTTATTATTTTCTTTTCTAATCTAGAAATATAACTTTGTGATATTCCGAAGTTCATCTGCTACTTCTTTTTGTGTTCTTTCTTCTCCTGTTTTAAATCCAAATCTCATTTCCATTATATTTTTTTCTCTTTCATTTAATTTTAGTATTGCTTTTCTTAGTAATTGTTTATCTACTTCATCTTCTATGTTTCTTGATGTTATATCTGGATCTGTTCCTAATATATCTGATAGTAATAATTCATTTCCATCTCCATCTTTATTTAATGGTTCATCTATTGATACTTCAGTTTTTATTTTGTTATTCTTTCTTAAATACATTAATATTTCATTTTCTATACATCTAGATGCATATGTTGCTAGTTTGATGTTTTTTTCGTTATTAAATGTATTTACGCCTTTCATTAAACCTATTGTTCCTATTGATATTAAGTCTTCTATTCCTATTTTTGTATTTTCAAATTTTTTTGCTATATATACAACTAGTCTTAAATTTCTTTCTACAAGAATTTGTCTTGCTTCTATGTCTTTTTCTTTGCACATTTTTTCTATCATTATTTTTTCTTCTTCTGGTGGAAGTGGTGGGGGAAGTGTTTGGCTTCCAGCTATGTAGAAAATTGGTAAATATTCAATTTCTTCTTTTTCATTTAATATTTTTATATTTATGTTGTTTATATTACACATTGCTTTTTTTAGCATTTTTAAAATTTTCATTTTTTCCTTCTTTCTATTTTAAATCAAATCCATTCCTATTAATGCCTTATACTCACCTTTTTTTGTTAATTTTCTATTATAGATACCAATTATTATATTTTCTTTTTTATATTTTTTGTCTTCATTAATTATATATACTTCATCTGATTTTATTCCTAATAATATTCCGTTTTCTTTTCCTAATGATGAATATGGAATTATTTTTAGCTTTGATAAAAATTTATTTTCTATTTTGCTTTCTATTTTGTTTATTTCACCTCCTAAAATACTGTCTATATTTTCTAATATTTCTTCTGGTATGATTTTTTTTAACTCTTCTTTTTCAACTATTATTACTGGATTTCCTGTAATTGGATCTTTTAGCATATTTCCTGTATCTAATATTGCTGTTGTTTTTATTTCTTTTTCATTTATTTTTATTTGAATTTCATATATTGTATTTTTTCTTAATATTTTGCTTTTTACAATTTTTATTCCTATAATCAATATTATTGCTCCAACTATAGATCCTAAAAATACTATTTTTAATGGGTACATTCCTAAAAAAAGTCCTTTTTTCATTAATATTTCTTGTGGTTTTATTATATATATTAAAAAAAATGCAACTCCTCCGAAATACAAATGATGTTAAATAAAATATTATTGTATATTTTATTAATGCTTTAATATTTTTTGGATTAAATGAAATATATACCATTAGTATTGATAATAATATTTTAAAAATAGTATTTGAGTATATTTTTGTATTATATGCAAAACTTATTATTGAGTATATTGCTCCGAATTAAGCTTGCAATTATTATTCTTATATGTTTTATTTCTATTTTTAATAATATTTGTGCTGAATATAATATTATGCTATTTAATATTAAATTTTCTATTAATACTATATCTAGATAAATTGTCATTTTATCACCTGCTTTTATATTCTACTACTAATATTATGAAAATACTGTCTTTTCTTCTTGTAGAATAAAAGAATTTATCGACTTTAAAGCATAAAAAAAGAGCTCTTTCGAACTCTTTTAATATTTTTTTATTTTTTATATGTTTTTATTTCTATTTTTTCTTAAAAATGATGGTATGTCTAAATCGTTTTGTGATGAACTTAAATCTGGTGTTGATGGAATTGAATTAATTTTCTTTTCCCATGTTTTTGATACAATATCTCCTACTCCAATATTTGATATTGGATCATTTTTTTCAAATCCTGTTGCTATAACTGTTATTTGGATTTCATCTTGCATACTTGTATCTGTTACTGTACCAAAAATTATATTTGCTTCTGGGTCTACACTTCTTTGTACTAATTCTGCTGCTGTATTTACTTCGTGTAATCCTAAATCTTCTCCACCTGTAATATTTATTATTACTCCTTTAGCTCCTTCTATTGATGTTTCTAATAATGGACTTTGGATTGCTTCTTTTGCTGCATCTTCTGCTCTATTTTCTCCTGATGCTCTACCAACTCCCATATGTGCCATTCCTTGATTTAGCATTATTGTTTTAACATCTGCGAAGTCTAGGTTTACTAATCCTGGTACTGCGATTAAGTCAGATATTCCTTGTACACCTTGTCTTAATACATCATCCGCTTGTTTGAATGCTTCTATAATAGATGTTTTTCTATCTATTATTTGTAATAGTTTATCATTTGGAATAACTACTAATGTATCTACTTTTCCTTTTAAGCTTTCTATTCCTCTTTCTGCTTGTGATAATCTTTTCTTTCCTTCAAATGTAAATGGTTTTGTAACAACTCCTATTGTTAATATTCCCATTTCTTTTGCTGTTGATGCAACAATTGGTGCAGCTCCTGTACCTGTTCCTCCACCCATTCCGGCTGTAACAAATACCATATCTGCTCCTCTTAATACTTCTGCTACTTCTGCTTTACTTTCTTCTGCTGATTGTGCACCTATATCAGGGTTTGCTCCTGCTCCTAATCCTCTTGTTATTTTTTCACCTATTTGAATTTTTGTTCCTGCTTTTGATTGTTGTAATGCTTGTCTATCTGTATTTACTGCAATAAAATCCACTCCTTTTATTCCAGATTCGATCATTCTATTTACTGCGTTATTTCCTGCTCCCCCTACTCCTATTACTTTAATAGTTGCTGGTCCATCAACCATTTGTATATTGTTATCTTCGTACTCCATCATTTTTATTTCCTCCCTTAATATTTAACCTTATTTTAATATTTGTTTTATGAATAGAAAAATTCTTTAATTCTATTTATTATATTTCTAAAAATATTTTCATCTGTTTTTGTATCGATACTGCTTGATACTGTTTTTGCAAATGGTCTTGCTGCAATATATCTAACTAAAGCATAGCTTGTTCTATATGTTGGTCTTATTGTACTTATTAATCTTCCTGTTGATATTTTAACTGGTATATTTAGTATAATTTTTCCAGCTACATCACTTTTATTAATATTTATTATTCCTTGACCTGTTAATATTACATTATTTATTTTTGATTTTATTCCTTGATTTGTTATGTCTTTATTTATTATTGAAAATATTTCTTCAACTCTTGCTTCTATAATTTCTATTAATTCTGAACTTTTAATTATTTTGTTTTTATTATTGTCTTTACATGTATTTAATATTATATCATTATCATTATCTATAAATGATTTTAGAGCTAATCCATATTGTCTTTTAAGTTTATCTGCTTCTTCTTCTGATATATTTAAAACTACTGCTATATCATTTGTTATATTATTTCCACCTAAAGGTATTGAATTTGTATATACAAATGATCCCCCTTCAAATACTCCTATATCTGTATTTTCTGCTCCTATGTCTAATAGCATTATATTTTCATTCATTTCATTACTATCTAATATTAAATTTTTTTCTGCTAAAGTTGTTGGAACTATTCCATCTATTTCTAATCCTGCTTTTCTAAAAATTCCTGTTAACTGTCTTACATAATCTTTTTTTGCTAATATTACTTGTGCATTTACTGTAAAGCTTCCACTTAGACTTCCTACTGGGTCTGCTACTACTGTTCCATTTTCTAAAGTTATTTTTTCTGGAACTATATCTATTAATGTTTCACCATCTGGTATTTCTATATCTTTTACTTGCATCATTGCATTTTGAAGATCTTTTACTGATATACCTGAAAATCTATCTTTTGCTTCTTTAGTTATGCTGTTTTGTACTATTGTTGCATATTTGCCCGGTATTGTTACATATGCAGAATTTATTTTTAAATTTGTTTCATCTTCAGCTTCTTTTATTGTTTGAGTTAGACTTAATATAACTTCTTCTTCGTTAATTATTTTTCCTTTTTTTAATCCACTGCATTTATTTGAAGTACTGCTTATTATTTCAATTTGTCCAAAGTTGTTTACTTCTCCTACTACTGTTGCCACTTTGGTTGTACCAATATCTACCCCAACTATGATATCACCGATTGCCAACTTGATTCCTCCATTTTTTTCTTTTTACTAGTTGTATTTATATTACATTTTAACAAAAATGTCAATAGTATTTGTTATATTTCTGTAATAATCTTGTAATAATTTTGTAACATTTTTCTGTACTGCTTGTCTTGCTTAGTTTTACTTGATTTTACAATTTTCTACATTTTTCTACTTTTTTTATTTTTACAAAAATTTTCCAAGGATTTTATCCTTGGTCTTTTGTTTTTTCTTCTTTTTCTTTTTTATTTTCTTTTTCTTCTTTTTCTTCTTTTTCTTGTTTTTCTTTTATTTTATTAGTCCATTTTTCAACATAGTGTCTTCTTATTATTGCTAAGTTTATAAACATTCTCCATACAAATACTACTATTGCTGCTAAATATATATCAATATTTAGTTTTTGTCCTAATATTGTTAATAAAATTGCTAAAATTGCATTGCCAAAAAATCCTGATATAAATATTTTTATATCAAATTTTTTATTTATCAATGATGCTATTCCTCCAAATACTGAATCTAATGCTGCAACAATTGCTATTGCTAAGAATTTTGAATATGTATATGAAATTGTTGGAGCATTTATTCCAATTATTGCTCCTAATAAGCATCCTATTAATATTGAAATTCCTACCATTATTATCATCTTACCTTTCTTTTATTTTATGTATTTTGCTTTTATTTCTTTATTATATTTTGGTATTTCTATTTTTGAGTCTTTTTCTATTATTACATCATGTCCTAGTTTTTTTAATTTATCTCCTTCTCTTCCATTTCCTAATATTGTTCCTTCTAAGTATGTTTGGTTTCCTATTGCTTTGATTACATATGGTGGCATTACTCTTTGTTGATTTACTCTTGTTATTGTTCCTTCATGAACAGATACTATATCTGACATATTTATGATTCTATTTTCATTTATTGATATTGCCTCTGCTCCTGCTTCTTTTAATGAGTTTACTATCATATTTAAGTTATCTGCTGTAATTGTTCCAGTTTCTGCTTCTTTATTTTCAACTAAAGTAATTTTTATTCCTTTTCCTTGTACATCTGTTTTACCTAATATTAAATTTACTTGTTCTAGTTCTTTTTTAACTAATTCTTCTGTTTCTTCTTCTGACTCTTGTTTTTCATTATATTCTTTTAATTTTTGAATTTTTTCGTTATATTTATTTTCTGCTTCTTTATACTTTTCTTTTATGTTAGCAAGTTCTGTTCTTAGTTCTTCTTCTCTCATTACTTCTAATTCATTTATATCTGTTTGATTCACAATTTTAAATTGCATAAACATTACTGTTACTAATGCAAAGCATGCTATTCCTATTGTTATAGTTAAAGTAGTTTTCCCTCTTTTTTTAGTTTTCATTTATTTTTTCTCCTTCCTTAACTTTATTTTGCATTTTTAACATACTTATAATTTATAATTCCTGAATATTTTGGTATTGTTATATTGTTGTCTTTTTTTAGTTCTACTGATATGCTTGATTCTCTCATTGCTTCTAAATATCCACCTACTCTATCTAAATTTGCTAAATTTTCTGGCAACCCTATTGCTTTTATTAGAAATGGTGATCCTATTTTTTCTCCATTTATTGTTATTATATTTCCTCCACATTCTATTGCTGATGTTGGGACTATTCTTTGTTCATTTACAGATATCGCCTCTGCTCCTGCATTTTTTAGTTCGTTTATTATATAAAATATATCAATATCGTGAATCACAAGTAAATTTGGATCTAATGTTTTATTTGGTGCTAATTTGCTATCTGATAATTTTATTTTTATTCCTGGTCCTGTTACTTCTGTTAATCCAATTAATTTGTTTCCTTCTTTTATTTCTTGCAATGATTCTTCTAAATTTTTATTTTTTGTTGTTGCTTGTTCTATTTTATCTTCTAGTATTTTATCTATATTTTCTATTTTTTCCATTTTATTGTCATATTTTTCTTTATATTTTAATACTTCTGCTCTTATATTGTTTTGGTCATAATTTTGTCCTATTTTTGTACTGTAATCTTTTACTGTTCTTATCTGAATACATATTCCTATTGTAAGTGCCATACACATTATTCCTAGTACTGCTCCAATTTTATTTTTGCTATTCATATTTTCCTCCTAATTTTAAACTTTTTGCTTAAATCTTGGTTTGAATTTGCTGTTTAAGTCTCCATTGACAAAAATTTCCCCTTCTATATTTTTATTATCCTTTATAATTGCTTGTACCCATAATATTTTATCATTTAAATTTGAACTATCACCTATATATACTTTCTTTTTTTCTTGTTCTATTATCATTGTATATTCTTGTTTATCTTGAGCATCTATACTTGTTATTTTTATTTCTGGTTGATTTATATTCCAAATATTCATTATTTGATTTATTGTTTCTAATTTCTCTAAGTCTTCTTTTTTTAGTCTATTTCCTGGCACAATTTCTTCTTCATTCATTGTTATTCCTTGTATTATTGGCAGTTCTAATTTATTTTCTCCAATTTCTAGGATATTTCCTTGATTATCTATATATGCATATCCATTCATAAATTCTATATTAAATTCTTTTTTTCTTTCTTCTACTTCTATTAGTATTTTGTTTGGAAGTTTTCTTTTTATTTTTACATTTTCTATATATGGATTTTCTTTTATGTTTAATTCTATTTTTTTATTGATAAATTTAAATATATTTTCATCTTTATTTATTTTTGACAAACTTGTTATTGTTTCTTTATTTATTTCTTCATTTCCGGTTATTTCTATTTCTTTTATATTAAATATTGGTGACACAAATGCAAATACAGTTCCTCCTGTTATAATTCCAATAATGATTATTGAATTTAAAATTTTCTTTATTTTTTTCTTTTTCTTTGCTATTCTTCTGTCATTTCTTTCATTTTTTATTCTTATTTGTTCGTTTTTTATTTTTCTGTTTTTTTGTGTCATTCCTATTACTGTTTCTGTTTCTAAGTCAAATCTATCTTTTTGTTCTTTTTTATTTTTGTTTATTTCTTTTATTCTTTTTTCTCTTTCTTTTACTTTCTTTTTTTGTTGCTTTTGTTGTTCATTTTTTCTTTTTTCTATTGTCCCATTATAATACATATTATCTATTTTTTCTTTTTGTTTTTTGTTCAAATTCTCACTTCCTTTGATTTGAATTTAAATTTCTTTTATATTCTATCAAATAGTTAATCTTTTTTCCATAGTTTTTTGAATTTTTATTGATTATTCTTTTATTTTCTTTATTTATGATTCTAATTTGTTAAAAAAAATACGTAAAAAAATCCTTTTTGAGATTTTCCCAAAAAGGATTTTACTTAAATTTCTTCTGTTTTTTCTATATTTCCTCCTAAAGCTCTTATTTTTTTATCGAGATTTTCATATCCTCTTAATACATATTCTATATTTTCTATAATTGTTATTCCTTTTGCTGTTAATCCTGCTAATACAAGTGCTGCTCCTCCTCGTAAATCTCTTGCTTGTATATTTGCCCCATATATTTTTTTAGTTCCTCTTATTATTGCGCTTTTCCCTTCTACTGTTATTTTTGCCCCCATTTTGTTTAGCTCTTGAACATATTTATATCTATTTTCAAATATATTTTCTACTATTATTGTTGTTCCTTTAGCTGATATAAATGTTGCTGCCATTATTGATTGCATATCTGTTGGAAATCCTGGATATGGCATTGTTTTTATATCTATTGCTTTTAGTTTTTGTGGTCCTTTAATTTTTATTGTTTCTTTTTCTAGATTTATCTTACATCCCGCTTCTTCTAATTTACTTATTATTGGTGTTACATGATTTGGGTTTGTTTTTTTTATTGTTATTTTTCCTCCAGATGCTGCAGCTAAACATAGAAATGTTCCTGTTTCTATTCTATCTGGCATTATGTTATAACTTATTTCTTTTAGTTTTTTTACTCCTTGAATTTCTATTTTATCTCCACCTGCTCCATTTATTTTTGCTCCCATTTTATTTAAAAAGTTTTGCATATCTACTATTTCTGGTTCTCTTGCTGCATTTGTTATTATTGTTGTTCCTTTTCCAAGTACACTTGCAAGTATTATATTTTCTGTTGCTCCAACACTTGGAAAATCTAAATCTATTTTGTTTCCTATTACACCTTTTTCTATACATTCACATGTTATTTTTCCATAATTTTTTGTTATGTTTATTCCTAATTTTTCAAATGCTTTTAAATGTAGATCTATTGGTCTTGCACCTATATCACATCCTCCTG
>SAMEA104404097__coassemble_3189_pt1 | contig 10302 bp, 8 predicted proteins | sample SAMEA104404097__metabat2_high_PE_106 | metagenome-assembled genome bin SAMEA104404097 (sample SAMEA104404097) | Balaenoptera acutorostrata | reverse complement strand
AAAACTAAAATAAAACTAAAATAAAACTAAAATAAAACTAAAATAAAAAAATAAAAACAAAAATTAAAAAACAAAAAGGTAATAAAATAAAAAAAGATATTACCTTTTTGTTATATAAAAAGGAGGTAAAAAATGGCTACAAATAATAACAGAATAAATAGAATAAATGAAGAATATAGAAAAGAATTAAGTTATATAATAGATCAAAAATTAAAAAATCCAAATGTAACAGGAATGATAAGTGTAACAAAAGTAAAAGTAACAAATGATTTAAAATATGCAAAAATATATGTAAGTATATTAAATTCAAAAAATATAAAAGAAACATTAGAAGGACTTAAAAAATCATCAGGATATATAAGATCTGAACTAGCAAAAAAAATAAATTTAAGAAATACACCAGAATTAATATTTGAATTAGATGAATCACTAGAATATGGAGCAAAAATAGATTCAATATTAAAAGATCTTTTTAAAGATAGTCCTAAAAAAGATCAATAAAGGAGGAAAATTTATGACACTAGACACAATAATAGAAGAAATAAAAAAAGCAGAAACAATAATATTATTAGCACATGAATCACCAGATGGAGACGCAATAGGAAGTTTATTAGGAATGAAATTAGCACTAGAAAAATTAGGAAAAAAACCAGATGTATTAATAAAAGAATTCCCAAGAATATTTGAATTTCTACCAGGAGCAAAAAATATAATAAATGATTCCAAAATAGAAGAATATGATTTAGCAATATCACTAGACTGTGCAGATTTAAAAAGACTAGTAGGAAATGAATATTTTAAAGAAGCAAAAAAAACAATAGTAATAGATCATCATGGATCAAACAATATGTATGGAGATATAAACTTTGTAAACCCAGTTGCACCAGCATGTTGTGAAATATTAGCAGGAATGTTTACATATTTTGGAATAGATATAGATGTAGAAATTGGAACATGTATATTAACAGGGATAATAACAGATACAGGAGGATTCAAATATCAAGGAGTAACAGCAGAAACATTTGAATTTACAGCAGAACTTCTAAGAAAAGGAGTAAATGTATCAGAAATATATCAAAAAGTATTAGAAACAAGAACAAAAGCAAATTTTGAATTATTAAAAAGAATATTAAAAAGAATGGAAATACTAGAAGAAGGAAAAATAGCATTTACATATATAACAAATCAAGATGAAAAAGAAGTAAATGCAGAAGCCGGAGACCATGAAGGATTAGTAGAAGTAGGAAGAGAGCTAGAAGGAGTAGAAGTATCCATCTTTTTAAGACAAAAAGACGATGAAGAAAAATACAAAGTATCAATGAGATCAACAAATAATATAAATGTATCAGATATATGCTATATATTTGGAGGAGGAGGACATCCAAAAGCAGCAGGATGTCTAATATCAGGAAATATAGAGGAAGTAAAAGAAAAATTACTAAAAGAAACAAAAAAACAAATGATCCTTTTTGGGACGCGCCAAAAAAGGATCACTAAATAAAAAATAAAAAAGAGGAAAAAATGACTGAATATAAAGATGGAATAATAATAATAAATAAACCAAAAAACTTAACATCACATGATATAGTATATAAAATAAAAAAAATAACTGGAAAAAAAGTAGGACATACTGGAACATTAGATCCATTAGCAACAGGAGTATTACCAATACTAATTGGAAAAGGGACATTATGTTCAAAATATTTGATAAATCATGATAAAGAATATGAAGTAACATTAAAATTAGGAGAGACAACAAATACACTAGATCAAGAAGGAGAAATAACCGAAAAAAAAGAAGTAAAAAAAGAAATATATAAAGAAAATTATATTAAGAACAAATTAAAAGAATTTATTGGAATTCAAGAACAAATACCACCAATATATTCTGCAATAAAAGTAAAAGGGAAAAAGCTATATGAATATGCAAGAAAAGGTGAAAAAGTAGAAATAAAACCAAGAAAAATAAATATATATGAAATAAATCTAATTAAAATAAATGAAAACGAAAATGAAATAAAATTCAAAGTAAAATGTGGAAAAGGAACATATATAAGAAGTTTATGCAAAGATATAGCAATAAAGCTAGATACAGTAGGATATATGAAAGAACTAAAAAGAACAAAAGTAGGAATATTTGACATAAAAGATAGTATTAAAATAGATGAAAACGAAAATGAAGAAATAAATGAAAAAATAATTCCAATAGAAGAAATATTTAAAGAAAATGAAAAAATTGAAATAGAAGAAAAAAGACTTAAACACTTCTTAAATGGAGTAAAAATAACTGTTAAAAAACCAGATGGAATATATAATATATACTATGACAAAAATTTTATTGGAACAGGAATAATAAAAGAAAATTTACTAAAAAGAGATATAATTATTAAAAACACCCCATATAATTAAATATGTGAGGTGTTTTAATTGTATTATATAGAAGAAGATGACAAGCCTAGTTGGATTGAAAAAAAGTTTAACATTATAAAACAAGAAGGAAATAAAATAATAATACCATTAGAAGATAAAGAAGGAAACAAAGAAAAAATAAAAGAAATCAAAATAGCAAAAAAAATAGAAAAAATATTAGAAAAATCAAATAGTAAGAAAATAATATTAAGTAATAAAATAAAAGCAAAAAAAATATTGATAAATAAATTATATGAATTAGGATATGACATAGTAGACGGAAAATGGATAATGAAAATGATGATACCAGAAATAGTAAAAAAAATAAGTGAAAAAGAAAAAATAAAAAAAGAAGAATTAGATATATATATTTTAATAAATGATGCAAGGGAAGAAATAATAGAAAATATAAAAATATTAGTAGAAAAATATAGAAACATATATATAATAACAAACCATATAGAAAAATTTAAAAATTTAGAAGAACAAATATTAAACAAAACAGGAGCTGAAATATCAATAATGAATAACAAAAAAAGAAGTTTAATAAAAGCAAAATTAATAATAAATGTAGACTTTCCAAATGAATTAATAAATAAATATAATATAAATCAAGAAAGTATAATATTAGATTTATATGGAAATACAAAAATAAATAAAAAAAGCTATAATGGAAAAATAATAAAAGAAATAAAAATAGAGAAAAAAAGACAAGAAACATATAATATAAATGAAAAATTATATAATGAAATAGAACTATATGAAGCTACATTTTATAAAAAGCAACCATTCAAAAATGTAAGAGAAAAAATAAAAAAAGACAAAGTATTAGTAAGAAATTTAAAATAAAAGAAAAATAAAAGAAAACAAAAGAAATAAAAGTAAATAAAAGAAATAAATTATTAAAAATTCCTTAAAACCTTTATTTTTTACTAAAAATGTAATATAATAGAATAGTAAATTTCAAAGGGAGGTACATAAAAAATGCCAAGTAATAGAAATAATAAAAATACAGGGAAAAGAACTAAAACAAATTCAAAAGAAAATACAGCAAGAAAAAATCAAAAAAATGCAAACAAAAAAAACAATCAAAAAAGGAAAACAAATAAAAAAAGTTTTGCATCAAGACATCCAAAATTAATGGTAACAATTAAAGTAATAATAATAGCAATACTATTACTATGTGTTATAGGAGCAGGAGTAATAGCAGCAATGTTTTTTGGATTATTTGGAGATGAATTTGAAATAACAAAAAAAGACTTAGTAATAGGAACATCAAATTCAATAGTATTAGATAAAAATGGAAATGAAATAGCAAATTTAAGCAAAGACGAAAAAAGAAAAGTAGTATCATTAGATGAAATGTCAGAATATCTACCAAAAGCATATGTAGCAATAGAAGATAAAAGATTTTATGAACATTCTGGAGTAGATTTAAGAAGAACAGCAGGAGCAATTCTAAACACAGTATTAAAAGGAAATTCATCATATGGCGGAAGTACAATAACACAACAATTAGTAAAGAATATAACAGGAGATAAAAATTCTTCAGGAATAGCAGGAATAACAAGGAAAGTAAAAGAATGGGCAAAAGCGTTCCAAGTAGAAAGAATGATATCAAAGCAACAAATACTAGAACTATATCTAAATATATTATTTGTTGGAGGAAGAGATATACATGGAGTAGAACTAGGAGCACAATATTATTTTGATAAAAGTGCAAAAGATCTAGATTTAGCAGAATGTGCATTTTTAGCAGGAATAAATAGTTCACCAAATTCATACAATCCATTTAATGTAGAAGAAGAAAATAAGGAAAAAGTAGACAACAAAATAAAAAATAAAGTATTAACAGTATTAAAAGAAATGAAAGACCAAGGATATGTAACAAATGAAGAAGATTATAACCAAGCAGTAGCAAAAGCAGAAGCGGGAATGCCATTTAAAGAAGGATATGTAGAAAAATCAGTAGATTATTCATACCATACAGATGCAACATTAAAACAAATAATAGACCAAGTAATGGAAGAAAAAGGAGTAAGCCGTGAATTTGCGGAAAAATATGTATATAGTAGTGGTTTAACAATATATTCAACAGAAGATAAAGAAATCCAAGATAGAATAGAAAAAGAATTTTCAAACGAAAAATATATAAGAAAAAACAAAGATGGAGCTCAAACACAAGCAGGAATGGTAATATTAGATCATAAAACAGGAAATGTATTAGGAGTAGGAGGAAATCTAGGAGAACAAAATGCAACAGGATGGAACAGAGGAACACAAATGATAAGACAAACAGGATCAGCAATGAAACCATTAGCAACAATAGTTCCAGGACTTGAAGAAAAAGTAATAACAGTAGCAACAGTATATGATGATGTAGCAACAGATTTTAATGGATATAAACCAGAAAATTACAATAAATTTAGAGGACCAATAAATATAAGAGAATATATAAGGACATCACAAAATATACCAGCAGTAAAAATAATGAGAGAATTAACACCAAAAAAATCAATGGATTATCTAAAGAAAATGGGAATATCAACATTAGATGATAAAAGAGATGATTCATTACCACTTGCAATAGGTGGATTAGATAAAGGAATAAGTCCACTAGAAATGGCAGGAGCATATGGGGCAATTGCAAATAATGGGGTATATATAACACCAACATTTTACACAAAAGTAACAGATGCAGAAGGAAATGTAGTATTAACACCAAAACAAGAACAAAACAAAGTATGTTCAGAACAAACAGCATATATAACAAGAGAAATAATAAAAGAACCAGTAAAAAGTGGAACAGCAACATATTGTAATATAAGAGGAATGGAAGTATGTGCTAAAACAGGAACAACAGATGATTCAAAAGATAGATGGTTATGTGGATTTACACCATATTATTCAGCAGCATGTTGGTATGGATATGATGACCCACAAAAAGTAGTATACAATGGAAGCCCATCAAATCCAGCAGGAGGACTATGGTCAAGTATAATGAAAGATATACATAAAAATCTAGCAAATGCAGGATTTACAAAACCATCAGGAATAGTAAGTGCAACAGTATGTAGAAAAACAGGATGTCTAGCAACAGAGAGTTGTACAGATAAATATACAGAAATATTTACAAAAGACAATATGCCAGAAAAATGTGAAGGACATGGAAGACAAAAAATCTGTAAAGAATCAGGAAAAATAGCAAATGAATATTGTCCAGAAGTAGAAGAAAAAAGTTATGGATTAAGCTTACCAAAAGAAAGATTACATCTATGGAAAACAATTGGAAAAAGCAGCAATTATAAAGATAATGGAAAAATAGATGAAACATGTACAATCCATACAAAACCAAAAGAAGAACCAAAAAAACCAGAAAAACCAGAAAAACCAAAAGATAATACAACAAAACCAGAAACAAACACAGTAAATCCGGATAAAAAACCTGAAACAAATACAACAAAACCAGAAACAAATACAGTAAAACCAGAAACAAACACAACAAAACCAGAAACAAACACGACAAAGAAGTAAAAAATAAAAGGAAAAAAGAAAAGAAAAAGGAAAAGAAAAAAGAAAAGAATTAAATATCAATTAGAGATGAAAAATCTAATTGATATTTAAAACATAAAAAAGGAGAGATTAATGAATATTTATCTATATAATACATTAACAAAGAAAAAAGAAGAATTTAAACCACTAGATGAAAAAGAAGTAAGAATATATTCATGTGGTCCAACAGTATATAAAGATGCAACAATAGGAAATATGAGAACAAACATATTTCAAGATGTATTAAGAAGAATGCTAAAATATAATGGATATAAAATAAAACATGCAATGAACATAACAGATGTAGGACATTTAGTATCAGATGGAGATGAAGGAGAAGACAAAATGGTAAAATCAGCAAAAGAACTTCATAAAACACCATTAGAAATAGCAAATCATTACACAGAATTATTTTTTAACGATTTAAAAGACTTAAATATAGAAACACCGGAAATAGTATGTAAAGCAACAGATCATATAAAAGAAATGTGCGAATATGTAGAAGAATTAGTAAAAAATGGATATGCATACGAAACATCAACAGCAATATATTTTGATATATCAAAATTAGATAAATATCCAGTATTATCAAACATAAATTTAGAAGAACAAAAAGCAGGAGCAAGAGTTGAAGTAGACAAAGAAAAGAAAAATCCATATGATTTTGCATTATGGATAAAAGCTCCTGAAAATCACTTAATGAAATGGGATAGCCCATGGGGATTATGCTATCCAGGATGGCATATAGAATGTTCAGCAATGGGGCAAAAATATCTAGGAGAAGAATTTGACATACATACTGGAGGAATAGACTTAGTACCAACACATCATGAAAATGAAATAGCACAAAGCAAAGGAAAATGTGGAAAAATACCAGCAAGATATTGGTTACATGGAGAATATTTACTAATAGATGGTGGAAAAATGTCAAAAAGTTTAGGAAATGCATATTTAATAAAAGACATAAAAGAAAAAGGATATGACCCAATAGTATATAAGCTATTTTGTTATTCAAGCCATTACAGAAACAAGCTAAACTTTACATGGGAAGGAATAGAAGCAACATCAAAATCATTAGAAAGAATGAGAAATCTATATAATAAACATTTAAATGGAAAAGAAGAATTGACAGATGAAGAAGAAAATAAAATAGAAAAAATAAAAGAAAACTTCAATTTAGCAATAAATGATGATATGAATATGCCACTAGCACTAAGCTATGTATGGGAACTAGCAAAATTTGAAAAAAAATCAAAAAAAATAGCAAAAATCTTATTAAAATTTGATGAAGTATTAGGAATAAAAATAGATAAAGTAGAAGAAAATAAAGAAAATAAAGAAGAAATACCAGAAGAAATACAAAAACTAGTAGAAGAAAGAAAAGAAGCAAGAAAAAACAAGGACTGGGAAAAATCAGACAAAATAAGAGATGCGCTAAAAGAAAAAGGATATGAAGTAAAAGACCTAAAAACAGGAATGGAAATTATCAAAATAAACTAAGCGATCCTTTTTGGGACGCGCCTAAAAAGGATCATGAAATAAAAATAAAAAATAAAAAATAAAAAATGGACGAAGTTCATAAAAGGAGGAAATAAAAATGGCAGTATTATTACCAGGAGGAGCAGGATATATAGGAAGTCACACAGCAGTAGAATTATTAAATTCAGGAAAGGAAATAGTAATAATAGACAACTTTTCAAATAGTAAGCCAGAAGTATTAGACTCAATAAAAAAAATAACAGGAAAAGACTTTAAATTCTACGAAATGGATTATAGAGATAAAGAAAAGTTAGAAAAAGTATTTACAGAAAATGATATAGAAGCAGTAATGAATTTTGCAGGATACAAAGCAGTAGGAGAATCAGTACAAAAACCATTAGAATATTATGATAACAATATCCAAGGAGCATTATCATTATTAGAAACAATGAAAAAACACAATGTAAAAAAATTCATATTTAGTTCATCAGCAACAGTATATGGAGATCCAAAAATAATACCAATAACAGAAGAATGTCAAACAGGAGGAACAACAAACCCATATGGAACAACAAAGCTATTTATAGAACAAATACTAAAAGACACATACAATTCAGATAACACATGGGACATATGTATATTAAGATATTTCAATCCAGTAGGAGCACATGAAAGTGGACTAATTGGAGAAGAACCACAAGGAATACCAAACAACTTAATGCCATATGTAGTAAGAGTAGCAGCAGGAATATTACCAGAATTATCAGTATTTGGAAATGATTATCCAACAAAAGATGGAACAGGAGTAAGAGATTACATCCATGTAGTAGATCTAGCAAAAGGACATGTATTAGCATTAAACAAGCTAGAAAAAGAACAAAAAGGACTATACATATATAATCTAGGAACAGGAACAGGATATAGTGTATTAGATATGGTAAAAGCATTTGAAAAAGCAACAAACAAAAAAGTAGCATACAAAATAGCACCAAGAAGAGAAGGAGATATAGCAACATGCTATGCAGAACCAAAAAAAGCAGAAAAAGAACTAGGATGGAAAGCAGATAAAACACTAGAAGATATGTGTAAAGATTCATGGAACTACATAAACAAAAAATAGGGAAGGTAAAAAATGATAGATTTTAAAAAAGAAATAGCAAATAAAATTTCAAAAGTAGTAGAAATAAAAAAAGAGCAATTAAAAGAATATATAGAAGTACCAAAAGACACAAAAAATGGAGACTATTCATTTCCATGCTTTAGACTAGCAAAAGAGTTAAAAAAGGCACCACAACAAATAGCAAATGACATAAAAGAAAAAATAGAAATAGATGGAAATATAATAGAAAAAATAGAAATAGCAGGAGGATATCTAAACTTTTATATAAACAAAAACATATTAATAGAAGAAGTACTAGAAGAAATAGAAAAAAACAAAAACTATGGATCAAGTAAAATAGGAGAAAACAAAAATATAGTAATAGACTACTCAGCGCCAAACATAGCAAAACCATTTCATATAGGACATTTACGTTCAACAGTAATAGGAGGAGCTTTATATAATATATATAAATATCTAGGATACAATGTAACAGGAATAAACCATTTAGGAGACTATGGAACACAATTTGGAAAACTAATAGAGGGATACAAATTATGGGGAAACGAATATGATATAGACAAAGACCCAATAAACGAACTAACAAAAATATATATAAGAATAAATGAAAAATGCAAAGAGGATGAGCAAGTATTACAAGCTTGTAGAGACAACTTCAAAAAATTAGAAGATAAAGATGAAGAATGTGTAAAACTATGGGAAAGATTCAGAAAATTAAGTTTAAAAGAATTCCAAAAAGTATATGATCTATTAGGAAGTAAATTTGATTCATGGAATGGAGAAGCATTTTATTCAGACAAAATGCCAGAAGTAATAGAAATATTAGAAAAAACAGGAAAATTAGAAAAATCACAAGGAGCAAAAATAATAGATTTAGAAGACAAAAACATAAATACACCATGTATAATAGAAAAAACAAATGGATCAACAACATATGCAACAAGAGATCTAGCAGCAATACTATATAGAGCAAGAAACTATGACTATGACAAAGCAATATATGTAACATCATATGAACAAGTATTACATTTCAAACAAGTATTTGAAGTAGCAAAGCTATTAGGACTAGATGAAAAATACACAAAAGGACTAGAACATGTAGCATTTGGAATGGTATTATTACCAACAGGAAAAATGTCAACAAGAGAAGGAAACATAGTAAAGCTAGAAGATTTATTAAATGAAGCAATTGAAAGAGCTAAAAAAATAATAGAAGAAAAAAATCCTGAATTAGAAAACAAAGAAGAAATAGCAAAAAAAGTAGGAATAGGAGCAGTAATATTTAATGATTTATCAAATAGCAGAGTAAAAGACGAAGTATTTGATTGGAAACAAATATTAAACTTCCAAGGAGAAACAGGACCATATATTCAATACACATATGTAAGAACAAAAAGCATAATAGAAAAATCAGGAATAAAAGAAGAAGATCTAACAAATAAAATGGTAGACATAGAAAAAATAAAAGACGAATATTCAGAAAAATTAATAAAGCTAATATATGAATTTACAGACATATTAATAGAAGTAACAAAAAAAGAAGAACCATCAATACTATCAAGATATCTAATTGAACTTGCAAAAGCATATAGTGTATTTTATAATGAAAATAGAATAATGACAGATGATAAAAACCTAACAAGCAGCAGACTATATCTAACATATGCAGTAGGAAAAGTTCTAAAACAAGGAGCAAATCTTCTAGGAATTAAAATGCCAGAAAGAATGTAGGAAATAAAAAA
>SAMEA104404097__coassemble_2975_pt1 | contig 10942 bp, 13 predicted proteins | sample SAMEA104404097__metabat2_high_PE_106 | metagenome-assembled genome bin SAMEA104404097 (sample SAMEA104404097) | Balaenoptera acutorostrata | reverse complement strand
GCATATTCAAATGTTTCTCCAATTAGCTTTTCTTTTATTCTTTCATAATCATTTGCTTTGTCAAATACATGTTCAATTTTATCTTGTATTTTTTCTACCATTGGTTTATCTGCTTTATTTAATTCTCCTTGCTTGTCTAATAAATATGTTGCAATAAACGTTTTCATCTCTAGATTAGAACTTTTTAATTTTGTTGATAATTCTTTTTCATTACATATTATTATTGTTTTTATGTGATCATGTTCTACAAAATTATTAATATAACCCAATATATCTATTACATCAACATTTGCTCTTTCTAAGTCATCAAAACATAAAACCTTGTCATCTGTTGAGAAAAAATCTGCATAATCTATTTTGTCTCCATTTTGTGTTACTCCAAAAAAATTTGCCATATCAAGTCCTGTTTTTGCATATTCTGGTATTGATGTTTGTCCGACTTGTATTCATGAATTTTCTTAGATTTTTATCCATTAATTGTGTTGTTTCTATAAATATTTTTTTACTTATTTCTTCTAAATTTGATATTCCATATAATGACATATATATTGGTGTATATCTTTTTCCATTTAATTGCATTGTTTCTATTTTATTTTTTATTTTATGATTCCAAAAAAATGTTTTTCCGTGATCCCCATTCTCCATTTATCATTATTGCATAATCTGTATAATCTGATCTAATATAATCTAATATGCTTTCTACTAAATCTTCCATCTTTTTCCTCCTTCGATTATTTTATATAATCTTTTGCTATAACAAGCACTCCTATTTTTTCCGGATTTGCTAGCTTTAATATTTTAGAACATTCATTAGCTGTACTTCCTGTTGTATATATATCATCTATTAATAAAATCTTTTTATTTCTTAACATTTCTTTATTTTTAATTTTATACACATCTATTGCATTTTCTTTTCTTTCTTCTTTACTTAATTTACTTTGTCGAATTGTATTTTTATATTTATATAAACATTTGTTATTAATTTTAATATCTAACTTTTTACTTAATTCTTTAGCCAATAAATAACTTTGATTATATCCTCTTTCCATTTTTCTTTTTTTGCTTACTGGTACTGGAACTATTGTATCATAACTTTTAATTTTTTTACATATTTTTTCATTTTTTATTATAAAATTTATAAACATTTTATATAAATATGATTTTTCCTTAAATTTGTATTTTATTATTTCTCTTCTATTAATATTTTCATACTTAAAAATTGCTATTAATTCTTCAAAATAAATAAGTGGATTCTTATTTTCTTCTATCTCCCAAATAGCTTCATTTTCTAACCTTTTTCTACATTTATTGCAAATGTAATTTTCTTCTAGTTTTCCACAAATTCCACACTTTGGTGGATATATTAATTCAATTATTTTATCATTAATATTTTTTTCTATTTTTTATCATCTCCATTTTCTAATTTGTACTTTAATCCTGTATTTCTTTTTTTACTATCAACATTTTGTATCATATAATCTACTATATTATCTGTTCCAATTACTATTAACATTTTTTTTGCTCTCGTAATTCCAGTATACAATAAATTTCTTGTCAATAATTTAGGTGATGTTGGTGGTATTACTAGTATTACTACATCAAATTCACTTCCTTGTGATTTGTGTATTGTTATTACATAACTATGTTCTATTTGATCCAATTCTGTAAATTCATATATTGCTTCTTTTTCATCATCAAATCTTATTTCAATTATCTTTTCTTTTTCATCTACTTTTATTATTGTTCCTATTTCTCCATTAAATACTCCATTTCCATATTCTTTTTTTCCTAAATTGTTTTCTTTTTCCCATGTGATATCATAATTGTTTTTTATTTGCATTATTCTATCACCTTTTCTAAATATTGCTCCACCATTTGCTTTTTCTGGCATATTATATAAATTTGGATTTAGATATCTTTGTAGTTCTTTATTTAATTCTTTTGTTCCTAATATTCCTTTTTTGGTTGGTGTTAATATTTGTATATTCTTAAAAAAGTCGTAATTTCCAAATTTTTCTAATCTTCCTGTGCATAAACTTATTACTTCTTTTAATATTTCTTCTTGTGATTTATGTGATATGTAAAAAAAGTCTTGGTTTGTTTCGTTTTCAATATCATCTTTACTTAAAAATGCTTCTCCTTTATTTACTCTATGTGCATTTAATATTATTTTGCTTTTTGCTGCTTGTCTAAATATTTTGTCTAATTTTACTGTTTTTATTGTTTCTGATTCTATTAAATCTTTAAGTACATTTCCTGGTCCTACTGATGGTAATTGGTCAACATCTCCTACTAATATTAATTTTGTTCCTCTAAATACACTTTTTAATAAGTAGTTCATTAAAAATATATCTACCATTGATAATTCATCAACAACTACAATATCTCCATCTATTGGCATTCCTTCATATGTATTATTTTTTCCATATATTCCTTCATCATCTAATTTTCCAATTCCAAGAAGTCTATGTAATGTTGATGCTTCTTTTTTAGTTGCTTCTGTCATTTTTTTAGCTGCTCTTCCTGTTGGTGCTGCAAGTACTACTTTTTTCCCTATGCTTTCATACATATCTATTATTGCTTTTATTATAGTTGTTTTTCCAGTACCTGGTCCTCCTGTTATTATCAATACATTATTTTCATTTATTTCTTTTACTGCTTCTTCTTGTTTTTTAGATAATTTCATCTCAGAATTTTTTTCTAATTCTTCTAGCTTTTTTTCTATATTTTTTATGTATTTTGTATTTTTGCTTTCTTGTAATCTTTTTATTCTATACATTATTTCTTCTTCAACATTATAAAAGCTTTCTAAATATATCCAACTTTCTCCTCCTCTTTTTTCTTCTACTATTTCTCCTTTTGCTCTTAGATTTATAAGATTATCTTCTATAACTTCACTTTCTATATTTAATAACATTGAAACAAATTGTATTAAATTTTCTTTTACTATGCATGTGTTTCCTGAATATGTACTTTTTATTAATCCATATTTTATTCCACTTTCTACTCTTTTATGATTATCTATATTTATTCCAACTTTTAATGCCATATCATCTATTTGCTTAAAATCTACTCCTCTTGTTATTTCTATTAATATATATGGATTTTCTTCAATTTCTGATATTGCATTTGTTCCTAGCTTTTCATATACTCTTTTTGCATGCTCTGCTCCTATATTAAATCTTCCTAAAAAGCCAACTATATGCCACATCTCTTGATTTTCTATAAAACTTTCAGATATATTTATTGCTTTTTCTTCTGTTATTCCTTTTATTTGTGCTAATTCTTTAGGACTATTTTTTATTATATTTATTGTATCTTCTCCAAATGTTTTTACAATTCTTTTTGCTGTTTTTTCTCCAACTCCTTTTATTTTTCCACTTCCTAAATATTTTTCAAGTGCTTTTAATGTTTCTGGCATCATTTTTTCAAATGTGTTTACTTTTAATTGCATTCCATAATCTTTATGTTCTATAAATTCTCCATTTACTTTTAATGTATCTCCAATATCAACAAATGGTAGATATCCAACTATTGTAATTTCTCCATCTTCTGAATCAAAAACTGCAACTGTATAACTATTTACTTCATTTTGATATATTATTTCTTCTATTTCTCCTTTTAACTCCAATGTTTTTCTCCTTTTTGTTTTTTGTAATTATATCACAAAATTTAATTTTTAGCATTAAAATATCTCTAGATATAAAAAGATATAAAGTATTAAACTTTATATCCCCTAATTTTCTATTTATATTATTAACTAAAACATACATAAAATTGTAAAAATTATTATTTTTATTAATATTCCACTTAATAATTGATAATTTACAAATTTAATTCCTATGTCATTTACTATGTCATATTGTCTAATCATTTCATCAATTTCTTTTTTGCTAGATATCTTTTTTTCTTCCATATATTCTTTTGATAGATATCTTGCTTTAATCATTGCATCACTTTCTAAATACATTCTAACTGAATAATATATTAAACCAAATATTGATAATATTTCTAAATATAACATTTGATTTCCTAATTTGTTAAATATTTTTAATATTACAATTACCAAAAAATATATTAAATATATGTTTGAAAATATAAAATTAAATAATAATAATTTTTTACTTTGTACTGAATGTAAACATTCATGAGCTGTTGTTTGTATTCTTGTATAACTATTTTTTAAATTTCCAATAGAAATTTTATCTGATAATGCAATATATATTGTTGCATCTGAATCTTTATTTTCTTCTATTTTTACTTTTTCATTTTTTAACTTTTTTAAATATTCTTTGCATATATTAATATTATCAGGATATTTTTCAGCAATTTTATCTAGATTTTCTATATTTGTCATTTCTTTTATTTTCTTAATATTTTTAATATTAAATCCATACATAATTGCTAATATTATTAATAATATTAAACTTATAATTAAAATCACAACAAATTCCATATCTATTTTACTCCATTACTTCTTTAATAGCTTCTCCGATTATTTTATTAACATCTGCTATCAAAATATTGAATTTTGTTTCTGCTTCAAAATATTTTTGTGCATCTTGGCTTTCCATTAACTCAGCATATAATTCTTGCATTTTTTTAAATTTTTCTTCATCATTTTTTCCTGTTTGCATAGCAATTATTTGTGCTTCATATCTGGCCATTTCAAATTCTTTTATTTTATCTGATAATTCCTTATTTAATTTTAATGTTTCTTTTGCCATTTTATAATTTTGATATTCTTCAGATTGTTTTATTTCTTGTGCTAATCTATTTGTTGTATCATATACATTCATTTTTTATTCTCCTACTTTTTTATTTTAGTGATCCTTTTTTGACCTGTCCCAAAAAGGATCATTCAACTACTTCTTCTGGTTCAATTAATATTTTTGCATCTTTTGGACATATATGTACCCATGTGTTTCCATCATTTACTTTTATTTCATTTCCTTCTAAATCTAAGTATTTTGTTTGTTCTTCCCTTTTGTCTTTTACACATTTAATTTTAATTGCTTTTCCATTTGTAATATAATATCCATCAAATGTTCCAATATTTTTTAATCCTTGTCTATCTTTTTTCTCAACATCATTTAAAGTATAATTATCACACATAGCTATAATTATATTTTTTGTTTCTATTGTTTTTCCTGTTTCCATATCTTTCTGTTCTTTTTTTCTAGCATATCTTTTATACATTTTTGTTTCTTTATCATATTCATATTTTACTGTTTGTAATTTAGAATGTGGTATTGTTACACTTACAGCACTTTCACCATTTTCTAATTTTATTTCATCTGCTGAATAATTAAGCACACTTTTTTTATCAGATTTTGTTCTATAATTTTTATTTTTAGCTGATTTTAATAATTTTTCTGTACTTGTCATTGCATTATGTGGTGCTGCTTTTTTATTTGTTCTTTTAAATGTTACTCCATCTTCTGCTATTCCATTTATATCATTTATATATAAATGTTTTAAATCATATTCTGCTTGTGGACTTTGTCCAAAATGTGCATATATTGCATCATTTTCCATTGCATAATCAATAAAATATGGTCTTGCACTTCTAACTGGTCCTATTTCTTTTACATCTTGGCCTTTGTATAATGCCATTAATCTTGTTTCTCCACCTTCTGCAATTATTTCATATACCATATATGCTTTTTCTAATCCTGCTTGTGGCCATGCATCTTTATGATTATCTATCATAACTGCAATTGGTCTATCTTCTCCTGCAAAAGTCTTAATCTTTTTATCTTTTACCTTTGCAACTAATAAATCTTCTTTTTGAGACTCACTAACATCAGAAGTTTCTGTATTTTTATCTTTTACTATTTTATATACAAAAATTCCTCCTGCTATAATAATAACAATAGCTAACATTACTATTAATACCTTCGTACCTTTATCTTTCATTTATTTTTCCTCCCTCGTAATACCTAATTTTTTTAAGATATTTTCTTCTTTGGGCCTCATTATTTCCTTATCTTTTTCTTCTATATGATCATATCCCATTAAATGATAAAATCCATGTACTACCATATAACTTAATTCTCTTTCAAAACTATGTCCATATTCTTTTGCTTGCTCTTGAACTTTTTCTACTGAAATTACTATGTCTCCTAAAACATCTTCATATAAAAAATTTTTACTTAAAATTTTAGAATCTAATTCTTCTTTTTGAAACATTGGAAATGATAAAACATCTGTAGCTCTATCTATATTTCTATATTCTTTATTTATTTTTCTTATTTTTTCAGGAGTTGTAAGTGTTATTGTCATTATTAATTTTGATTCTTGTAAATTTTCTTCCTTATAGCATTCTTCTACAACTCTTGCAATTGTTTTATCATATTCAATTTTATTTTCTACATCATCATATATTATTTCATACATCTTACATTCTCACCTTAACTGTTTCTAAATTAATATTTCCTACGAATTTCCCATAAGATTTACATTCATTTCTTATTTCTTTTATTGCACCATAATCTACTAATTTTCTTTTATAATATTTTTCTAGTTTTGTATAATCTATTTTTGTATTTTTTATTTTCTTTAAATCATTTTTTATAAATAATATTTCTTTTTGTTTTATATATTCTATAAAATCTGTTTCTTTTAATTTTGAAATTTCTTTATACTTGTCCCAAAACTTTTTATATTCTTCTCTTTCTTTTACATTTTCCCAATATACTTTTGTTGATAATAATTTAACATTATAATCTTCAATTAATGTTATTAGCATATTATATGCTTTTTCTCTTTTATTTGCAATTTTTGTATCTTGCAATAATACTCTTGCATCTTTTAATAGTTTTTCATAGCATTGCTCTGCAACTATTAATGGAATACTATGTGTAAATAATTTTCTACTTATTCCTAATAAAGTCATATTTTTCTCAATATTATCTCTTGTATCTAATTTTCCTACTGTATAACTTAAATATTTATTGTAGTCATCTACTATTCCTTTATATTCTTGCTCATTATTTTCTATTTTTAATGTTAATATATTTTGAATATATTCATCTATTGTATAAAATATTTTTGTATAAATCCATTCTTTTGTTGAATCATATGAATTTATTGTATCAGCCAATTTTATTGAATAATTTTTTAATATACCTTTATATAAAGTATCCATTTTATTTATATAAAAATTCATATATTTTTCTTTTGTTTTTTCTTTTCCGTTTACTTGTATTCCTTCCCAGTCTAATTCAATTAAATATTTTTGTTTACGATATTTATATTCTATATATTCTTTTTCTTTTAAACTTGTTACCTCATAATATTTTGATAATGCATTTTTCTCAAAATCTGATGCTGTTCCATTTTTTACTTTTTTATATATTGAATCCATTACATGTTTATCTAATGTTTCTAAATATTGTGTATATGTATCATCATATTTTTTTTCTAATTCATCTGTATTATATTCTTCATTTTCTTTTATAAATTGTTCATACGCTTTTATTAGTGTTTTTCTCTTTATTGATATTAACATCCCATTAATTCCAATTTTAGTTGGTATTAACATTCTAGTTAGTGTATTCGTGATTTTATTAAAAAAACTTTTATCTGCACCAGTAATTCTTAAACTTCTTTCTTCCATCTAAATTCTCCCTTCAAAATACAATTCTTTCTTCTGTCCCTATTTTCTCAAGTATTTCATATGTTAAATATATTTCAATATCTTCTTCATTTTCATATATATTTATATTTTTATTTACAATTTTATTTTCATCTTTAATTTCTTTTCTAAATTCTTCTTCTAACTGCTTTATCCCTAAGCTTTTTGCATCTTCTTTACAATATGTTTTTTCTTCTTCTATTTCTTCTTTTAAAGTAACTTTTTTAATAGAAATTGGTAAATAAAAATCCGAAAATACTCTTATTTTGTTTTCTACGTCTATTCTATCATAAATTTTGAATTTTGAAACCCTTTTTGACAAATTTATTTCAAATTTTCCAATTTTTATAAAATATTTAATTTCTTCGTTTCCTGTTTTTCTTTTTTCCGTAGTCTTATATGGTATTTTAACTGATTTTGTATGCCATACATTTGCTTCTACTTCTCCTCTTGCATGAACATATCTAAGTCCTGTATATTTTCCTTCAATCCAACCATTTATAAGTGTTGTTCCTTTTTTTATTATGTCTCCTTCTTTTACATTTGCTGTTCCGTTTTGCGCATTAATTTTAGTAATTACTCCTTCTTCTTCTGAAACTATTGAGCAAAATTCATCTTCATTTATTATTTGAGGCTTTTCTTCAGCTTTAACTAAACTAATAATTACATTTGTTCCTCTAATTTCTATCCCCATCCATGCTATATCTTTTCTTTTTAATGAAACTTTGTTAATTATTTCTTTTCTATTTATATCTTTTTTTAAGATTCCAGTATTTAGCCCAGCTTCTTTAATGTCTATATTAATATTTTCAAGTTCTCTTCCTTTTTCTTCTTTTATTTCTATATTCCATACAAATTGTGATGATATAAAAATTACAACAATAACTAATATTATTGATATCATTAGTATTTTTCTTTTTCTGTATTTATTTATTAAAAATGGGATTCCCTTTTTCTTTTCAATTTTTAATTTACATTTATTTTTTTTGGCAATTTTTACAACTTCTCTAAAATCTTTTATGCTTACATTAAAATTTATCAAAGTATTTTTTTCCTTTTTTACATTCCAAATCATAATTTTTTTGTTGTTACATAAATTTATAAATCTTTCTATATAATATCCTTCTACTGAAATTCTTATATATCCTAAAAAATATGCAAGTAGTATTTTAATTGCCATTATTTTCCTCCATCATTTTATCAAATTCTATGCTTTCTATCTTTCCTTTTACTTTTATATCATCATTTGTTAAATTTTCTAAATTTAATTCATATCCACTTATATTTATAATTCCTAAAAATGTTTTAATTTTTACATAGTTTTCTTCATATTCTAATATCCCTTTAAAATTTTCTATAATTACTTCATCAAATCCTATGATTGTTATTTTAAAATTTTCTGAATATATTTCTGCTGGCATTTCTAAAATTCTATTGATTTTTCTAAATCTACTTTTTTTCATCTTCACTCCTATTTTTTAAATTCTTCTAATGAATAAAATTCATATCCTTCTTTTCTTGCTTCTTCTATAATTGTTGGTAATATTTTTGTGTTTGTTTTTGAATTTCCATGTAATAACATAATTTCTCCACAATGAAAATTCTTAACTATCATTTTAATTGCATTTTCTTCATTTGGTTGGTTTTTTTCTTCCCAATCCTTATATGCAAATGACCACATAACATTTTTGTATCCTAAATTATTTGTTGTTTTTAATGTTCTTTCACTAAATTCTCCTTTTGGTGGTCTAATAAATTTCATTTCATAATTAAATTTTTCAAAAATTGCTTGATGTAAATCCATAACTTCTTTTTTTATTTCTTCATCACTAATATCTGGTAATGATTTATGATTTACTGTATGATTCCCTATAATATGATTTTCTTTTATCATTTGCTCTACTAAATCTGGCTCTCTGTTTAAATAATGTGCTGTTATAAAAAATGCAGCTTTTACATTTTTTTCTTTTAATACTCTTAAAATTTCTGGCGTATATCCCGCTTCATATCCTTCATCAAATGTTAGATATATTCTTTTTTCTTCTTTATTTCCTACAGCAATTCCTTGATTTTTCTCTAAAACTTCTTTGTTTTTTACCCCTAAATCTGGTTGCTCATGTTTATCATTTCTTAATATTCCCCACCCAATTTTTTTATTTGATACTTCTAATGCATTAACATTTTTAATATTATTTTTTTCACATTTTATAAAACATATCATTGATATTACAAAAATCAAAAAGATCAAAAAAATTGAAAATATAAAAAATTTTTTTCTCATTAATAATCATCTCCTATAAAATTTTATGTTTTAATATTTTTTTTATGACTAATCGTTTTTATGTTACCTTCTAAAATATTTCTTCCAGTTTTTTACATTTTTTCACTATTTACAACAAAGTTCTAATCATTGATATTGTTATCACTAGCACTGACTTTTTACCATTTGGATAAACTTATAATTTTACTATTGACAATACAATTTATTTAGATTATATTGTTAATAATAATTCAAAAAAGTAATAAAAAATAAATTTTATAAAGGGGGATAATTTTTATGTTAAATTTTGTGATTTGTGATGATAACAAAAATATTTTAGACAAACTTTCGGAAATGTTAGAAAAAATATTTATAAAAAACAATTTTGAAGCAAAAATAGTCTTTAAATCTGGAGATTATAATGACATATTAAATTTTGTAGATTCTAACAAAGTAGATGTTTTATTCTTAGACATAAAATTACAAAATAACAAAACTGGATTAGAAATTGCAGAAACAATAAGAAAAAAGAATAAAGATGCCTATTTGATTTTTACAACAGGACATTTGGAATTTGCTATGATGGCCTACAGATATAAAACTTTTGATTACATTGCAAAACCACTAACAATTGAAAGATTAGAAGAAACGGTTATAAGATTATTTGAAGATGTTAATGGCTTACCTCAAAAATACTTAAAAATTGACAGTAAAAATACACTTGTTAATGAAAATGAAATTGAATATATAAAAAAAGATCAAATGAAACTAGTATTTCACACTAGCAAAAAAGACTATGAAATATATAGTTCTTTTAACAAAGTTACAGAAATCTTACCAAAAAACTTTATTAGATGTCACAAATCCTATATAATTAATACAAACAATGTCATAAATATTGATTCTGTAGAAAACAGACTATATTTTTCAAATAGCAGCTTTTGTGATATCGGACCCAAATACAAAAAAGAAATAATGGAGGTGTTCAAAGATGACAGAATTCTTAAATAACATATGGGTGGCATTAAGTACGCCGAATGAAG
>SAMEA104404097__coassemble_2913_pt1 | contig 11133 bp, 11 predicted proteins | sample SAMEA104404097__metabat2_high_PE_106 | metagenome-assembled genome bin SAMEA104404097 (sample SAMEA104404097) | Balaenoptera acutorostrata | reverse complement strand
ATTTTATTCATTTAATTTGATTTTATTTAATTTAATTTTATTTTATTCGTGTTTTTTATTTTTATTCTTTGTTATTTATTTCATTCTTATTTATTTTATTCTAATTTTTAAATTTTTTATTTTATTACATTTTTTATTCTTATTTTGTAGGAGGTGATTTAATGAGTAATAGATTTAATTTGTTTGATTCTTTGAATTTGTCTAATGGTCTTGATTTTAAAAATTCTAGTAATTTTATTAATTCTTTTATTAATGATTTACAAGATTATCTTTCTAAAATTCAGTCTTCTAAATTGTTATCTAATTTGGATCCTTATTCTCTTTTGACTTTTGCCAAGTTTGATGGTAGATTTGCTGTTTGTTTTGATTATGGAGCTAAGAAAATTTATTATGTTCCAAAAAATAAAATTGTTGGAAATTTGCCTGAACCTGGTGAGGCCTTAAAAGTTGATATTGATGGGACTTTTTATGTTGATTATACTGCTATTTTGGCTGATGAAAATAAAATTGATGATTATTTAAATGAATGTAAGTAGCACTTTTTTTCTTCATTTTTCATATTATGTAGTAAAAAGTATTTTGGAGGAAATTATGCTTATTAATTGTCTTTTTTTGGCTATTTCTAGTAGTATTGATTCTTTTCGGAATTGGTATTAGTTATGGCGTTAGAAATATTAGGATTTCTTTTGTTAGTAAATTTATTTTATTTTTTGTTTCTTGCTTTGTTTCTTTTTTGTCTGTTTTTTTTGGAAAGTTTTTAACTTCAATATTATCTGATTTTTTTGTTAATTTTATTTCTTCTTTTATTTTGTTTTTTATTGGTTTTGTGATTCTTATTAAATGTTTTTTTGATAAATCTTCTTTGGATGATTCTTATTTTGATTTTAATCATTCTAATATTATTGACCCAAAAGAGGCTTTTTTCTTAAGTTTTGCTCTTTCTTTGGATAGCTTTGGTATTGGTATTAGTTCTTCTCTTATTGGCGTTAATCCTTTATTTTTTGTTTTTTGTATTGCTGTTTTTCAATTTGTTTTTTTGAATTTTGGCTTTTTTTTAGGATTTAAAATTAAAAAATTAGATATTGTTTCTGATAAATTTTGCTCTTTTGTTTCTGCTTTTTTGCTTTTTGCTATTCGGTTTTTTTCGACTTTTTTAGCTTTTATTTTCGTTTTTTTACTTTTAATTTGTTGATTTACATCATTTTATCATTTATGATGATATTTAGTCATTTATAATTTATTGTTTTTTAACCCATAAAGTTAGACAATAACTTATATAGTATTTTTTGAAAGGATGTATATTAATGAATGAGATTGATTCTAAAAAATTATATAATGTAATTGGAAAAAATGTAAAATATTATAGAAAATTATACAATTTAAAATGTGGTAAAATGACTCAAGAAAATCTTGCAGAAATTGTTGATGTTTCTACTGCATTAATTGGTAATTTAGAAAGTGATAAAATTGAACAAGGTATTAGTGTTTATACTTTATGGAAAATCAGTAAAGCTTTGAATATTGATGTTAGTAAACTTTTTGATAGTTCTGATTTTTCTGAAAGATCTTTAGATGCATAAAAATATTAAATTAAAAAAAGCATATCTTTTTTAGATATGCTTTTTTATTTTTTTTATTAATCTTGTTTTAGCTTCATTGATAGTAATTTTGATATTCCGTTTTCTTCCATTGTTACTCCATATACACTATCTGCTGCTTCCATTGTTCCTTTTCTATGTGTTATTACTAAAAATTGTGTATCTTTTACGAATTTTTTTAAATAGTCTGCATATCTATATACATTTACATCGTCTAATGCTGCTTCTATTTCATCTAAAACGCAAAATGGTGCTGGGTTTATTTTTAGTATTGCAAATAGTAATGCTATTGCTGTTAGTGCTTTTTCTCCTCCTGATAATAACATCATATTTTGTAGTTTTTTTCCTGGTGGCTCTACTGTTATTTCTATTCCACATTCTAGTATGTTTTGTTCGTCTTCTAGTTTTACTTCTGCTTTTCCACCATTAAATAGTTCTGCAAATACTTCTCCGAAGTTTTTGTTTATTTCTTTGAATTTTGATTTAAATTGTTCTTTCATAATAGATGTCATCTCTGTTACTATTTTTCTTAATTTTGCCATTGTTGTTTCTAAATCAAGTCGTTGTTCGCTCATGAAATCATATCTTTCTTTTTGATTTTTGTATTCTTCTATTGAGTCTATATTTACACTTCCGATTTCTTTTAGATTGTTTCTTAATTCATGTACTTTTTTCTTTGTATTTGCTACATTTTGTGGTTTTTCATATCCTTCTACTGAATTTGGTGTTAATTCATATTCATCCCACATTTTATTTATTATATTTGCAATTTCTTCTTCTGTTTTTGATATTTTTGTTTCTATTTTTATTAGTTGTCCTTTCAAGTCTTCTATTATTGCAAATTTTTCAGTTATTTCTTCTTCTTGTTTTTCTAGCTTTTCATTTTTTTGTTTTCTTTCTTCTTTTAGTTCTTCTATTTTTTCACTGCTCATTTTTACTTCATTTTTGATTTTTTCTATTTCTTCTTTTGTTTGTTTTATTTTGTTTTCTAATTCTATATTTTCTTCATCATTTTTTCTTATTTCTTCTTGTTTGTTTTCTATTACTTTTTGATTTGCTTCAATTTCTTGATTTATTCTTTCTTTTATTTCTTCTATTGAATTTTCGCTTTCGTCAAATGATGATACTGATATTTTTAAGTTTGTTATATCAAAATTTAAGTCATCTATATATTTTTGGTCGTCTTTGTTTAATTCTCTAAATTCTTCTATAACTGTATTTAATTTTTCATTTTCTTCTTTTAGTTTTACAATTTCTTTTTCTAGTTCTTCTTTTGTTTTTATTAGTTCTTTTTGTTCTTCTTTTATTTCTTCTTTTTCATCTTTAAGTTTTTTTAGTCTTGTTTCTAGCTTTAATATTTCTTCTTCTAATGATGTTACTTTTTGTTTTTTTGTTGCATATTCTATTTCGTTTTCTTGTAATGTTTTTTCTAGATTTTGTGCTATTTCTAATGTTGATTCTATTCCTTCTTCGTATTTTTCTTGTTCTTCTTTTATGTTTTTTATTTCTCTTTTTAGCTTTTCTATTTCTTTTTCTAGTTTTTCTATTTCTGTTTTTCTTCCTAATATGTTTACTGTTTTTTTCATTACGGCTCCACCTGATATTGCTCCTGATGGGTTTATTATATCTCCTTTTAATGTTACTATTTTAAAGCTATATGAGTTTTCTTTTGCTAGCTTTATTGCTTTTTCCATGTCTTCTACTATTACTGTTTTTCCTAGCAAGCTTTGTATTATTTGTTCGTATTTTTTGTTATATTTTACTAGATTTGATGCTATTCCTAATATATTTTCTTTTCCTTTTATTTTTTCTATTTGTCTTCCTTTTACTGAAGCTATTGGCAAAAATGATGCTCTTCCTATATTATTTTTTCTTAAATATTCTACTAGTTTTTTAGCATCTTGTTCGTTTTGTGTTACTATGTTTTGCATTGCCATTCCTAAACTCATTTCTATTGCTGTTTGATATTTTTCTGGTACTTCTATTAAATTTGCAAGTACTCCTTCTACTCCTTTTTTTAGTATTGGGTTTTCTTCACATTCTTTTAATAGTGTTTTTACACTTTTAGTATATCCTTCTTTTTCTTTTTCTGTTTCTATTAAAAAGTTTCTTCTTGATTCTTTCATTCTTAGTTCATTTGTTAGATTTGTTATTTTTGTTTCATATATTTTGATGTTTTTTGTTGCTTCTTCTTTTTCTTTTGTTATTTTTTCTAGTTTATTGATTGTTTTATTTCTTGTATCTTCTATTTCATAGAATTCTTTTGATACTTCTTCTTTTCTCATTCTTTCTGTATCTAATTCTGATATTGTGTTTTCAATTTCTTCTTTTATTTTTCTTTGTCTTTTTTCGTTGTTTTCGTAGTTTATTTCTTGTTCTTGTATTTTTGATTGTTTTTCGTATTTATTGTCTATATTTTCTTCTACTTGTTTTTTGTAATTTTCTATTTCTATTTCTTTGTTTGATAATTTTTTTGTTATTTTTTCTAATTCTTCTTCTTTTTCTTTTAATTCATTTGAAAATTTTTCTTTGTTTTTTAATAAATTTTCTCTTTTTTCTTCTTTTTGTTTTTGTTCTTCTTCTAGCTCTTTTAGTCTTGATTTTTTTTCTTCTATTTCTAATAAATATCTTTGTTTGTTTTCTTTATTGTTTCCTATTTTTGTGTTTGATACACTTATATTTGAATTTAACATTTCTATTTGTTTTTGGCTTTCAAATCCTAAATTTGATGTGTTTTCAATTTTATTTATTAGTTCTTCTAGTTCATTTTTTATGTTTTCTTTTGACATTTTTAGTCTTTCTAGCTTGGTTTCTTCTAAGTCACATTGGTCTTTTGTTATTTTTTTTGCTTCTGTTTGTTTTTGTAATTCTTCTTTGTTTTCTTTTATGTTATGTATAAATAGTCCTACTTCTATGTTTTTTAGTTCTTCTCTTATGTTTAAATATTTTTTTGCTTTTTCTGCTTGGCTATGTAATGGCTCTAAATTTCCTTCTATTTCTGATAAAATATCATTTATTCTTAGCAAGTTTAATTTTGTGTGTTCTAGTTTTTTTTCTGTTTCTTGTTTTCTTATTCTGTATTTTACTATTCCTGCCGCTTCTTCAAATATATGTCTTCTATCTTCTGATTTATTGCTTAATATTTCATCTATTTTTCCTTGTCCAACTATTGAATATCCATCTTTTCCTATTCCTGTATCCATAAATAGTTCTAATATGTCTTTTAGTCTACATGGCACTTTGTTTATGTAATATCCTGTTTCTCCACTTCTATATATTTTTCTAGTTACTGTTACTTCTTGATATTCTATTGGTAGGCTTCCATCTTGATTGTCAAATACTAGTGAACATTCTGCAAATCCTAATGATTTTCTGTTTTGTGTTCCTGCAAATATAATGTCTAGTGATTTTGTTCCTCTTAATGATTTTATGCTTTGTTCTCCAAGTACCCATCTTATGGCATCAGATATGTTACTTTTTCCTGATCCATTTGGCCCTATTACTGTTGTTATTCCTTTTTTTAGTTCTATTACTGTTTTATCTGCAAATGATTTAAATCCTTGCATTTCTATTCTTTTTAAATACATTTTTTATCACCTTTATTGTTTTTTACTTTTTTTATATTTTTACTTTTTTAGTTTATACTATTTTTACTTTTTTGTAAAGTGATATTTTATAGGATTTATTAATATTTATAGGGTTTCTGATACTAGTTTTGCAATATTATAAATAAACTTTTGTTGTTTTGGTGTGCAACTTTTTAATATTTCATTAAATTCTTTATTTAAATATATTTCTTCTATTTCATTTATCCCTGTTAAGAAACAGCTTGGGTCTACTTCTAATATTTCTGCTATTTGTACTATTCTTTTTAAATTTACATGTGATCTTCCTGTTTCGATTCTGCTATAAAATGCTACTGATACTGATAGTTCATCTGCCATATCTTCTTGTGTTAGGCCTTTTTTAACTCTTTGTTTTTTCATTCTTTTTCCAATTATTTCATAATCTATTGCCATATAATCTCCTCCCTTTTCATTTGTAAATATATCACTATTGGTTGTAGCTTGTCAATACTTTTTTCAATTTATTAGTAAATATTTATTAATTCTAATCTATTGATATTTATCTAATCCTTTGGTTAATATAATCTCTTCTAATTCTTCTAGCTCTAAGTATATATCGATTTTATTTGTTCTATCTTTTAGTACTTTTATCACTTTTTGCTTTGTTTCTTGATCTATTTTGTTTTTTAATAGAATTAGTTTTGATATTTTTGATTTATTTTTTATTAAATCTATATTTTTGCTTTCTGATAAATTGATTAAATTATATGATAAGTTTATTTTATTTTCTTCGAAACTTGTATATCTTAATTTTGCACTTTTTTTAATATTTATTTTTTCTTTTCCTATGTATATTACTATTGGTATTATAATGGGTGGTTTTTTTGAATTTAAATTTTCTTTTTTAAAATTGTTCATGAATTCCATACATTCGTTTAAAATTATATATGGCATATTATAATTATAATTTTTTTGAAGCTTTATGATAAAAAATATTTCTTGATTTTTAATTTTATAAATTTTACTATCTATATTCTCAATTTTTATTATATTTTCTAAATTTGTATTTGATATTGTTTTTTCTTCTATTTTGAAATAATCATTTATTAAATCTATTATTTCTTCTTTTTCATTAATTAATTTTTCTATTATTTTATTTATTTTTATTTCTGTTTTGTTTTTTATTTCTTCTTTTTCTATTTCACTTTTTTCTTTTATTTCTTCTTTTTTTATTTTTTCTTTTTTGTATAAATTTTCATTTTTTATTATTTTATTTTTTGTTTCTATTAATTTTTTTATTTTATAATTTGTTGTGCAATCTAAATAATCATTATATGTAAATATAACCATCTTTTGCTCCTTTCTTTGTTTATTTTTTCTTTATGTTTTTCTTTTTATTTTTTTCCTTAAAAATCCTTATTTTCATATTAACATAATATTTTCTTCGTTGCAACCCTTTCGACAAAACCTCTTATTCTTCAACATTTTTCTACACATATATTTAAAAAAATCTTCTACTTTTTATTAAAAATAGAAGATTTTAGGTGATCCTTTTTTAGAACGTCCCAAAAAGGATCACTTTACTTTTTCACTATATTTGTTATTTACAATTTTTTCGAATGGTGCTTTTTTATCTAGTTCTCCTGCTTTTGATATTACATCTTGTAATCTTTCAAAACTTTCTTTTGTAAGTACTGGTGTTTCATTCCATGCATCTATTTCCTTATAACTTTGTACTGCTTTTTTTATTAATTCTTCTTCTGTTCCTGGGAAGTATTTTATTATTTTTTGTGCTATTTCTTCTGGTGTGTGATTTTTTACCCATTGTTCTCCTTTATAGATTGCATTTGTGAAGTTTTGTATTAGCTCTTCATTTTCTTTTATATAACTTTTTTTTGCAAAATATGCTGTATATGGTATATCTCCTGCTTCTTTTCCTATTGATGCTACAATATATCCTTTGTTTTCTTTTTGTGTTAGTGATGCTGTTGGTTCAAATAGTGTTACATAGTTTGCATCTCCGCTTGTAAATGCTCCTGCCATTAAATCAAATTTTATGCTGTCATCTAGTTTTAAATCTTTTTTTGGGTCTAATCCATTTTTCTTTAATACATATTCTAATGTCATATATGGTACTCCGCCTTTTCTTCCTGGTATTATTTTTTTACCTTTTAGGTCTTCCCATTTAAATTCTTTTGCATCTTCTTTTGCTACTAGAAATGATCCATCTTTTTTTGTCATTTGTGCAAATACTTCTGTATAGTCTTCTTTTCCTTCGTTATATACATATATTGATGCTTCTGGTCCTGCAAATCCTATATTTGCTTGATTGCTAAGTACTTGTGTCATTACTGCATCTGCTCCTCCGGCTGTTGTTAATTCAATATCTATTTTATTTTCTTTAAAATAGCCATTTTCTATTGCTACATATTGTGGTGCATAAAATACTGATCTTGTTACTTCACTTACTTTTACTAACTCATTTTTTTCATTTTGTTTTTTTGTATTTTTTGCTAGATATATTCCTGATATTATTGCTATTAAAATTATTAGAATTATTCCTGGTATTAATAATTTTCTTTTCATAGAAACCTCCTTATTTTTTATTTACTAGTATTTTATGTTAATTTTCTTTTTTTGTGATTTTTATTACTTATTAATTTTTAAAATATATTTTTCTATTAGTAATACTATTCCATACATTATTCCTGCTAATAATCCTAATATTATTACACTTGTCATTACTAAATCTAGTTTAAATACTTGACCTCCATATACTATTAGATATCCTAATCCTGCTTTTGATACTAGAAATTCTCCTGATATTACTCCTACTAGTGACAGTCCTATATTTACTTTTAGTGAGTTTGTAAATGTTCCTATATTTGCTGGTATTACAATTTTTGTTAATATTTGAAATTTTGTTGCTTTAAAGGTTTTTGCCATTTTTATTAGATCTTTATTAGTTCTTAAAAATCCATTTAAATTTTCTAAAATTGTTACTATTAGTGAAATTGCAACTGCCATTACTATTATTGCTGGTGTTCCTGCTCCTACAAAGATTATTATAATTGGTCCGAAGTGCTACTTTGGGTAAACTGTTTAATACAACTAAATATGGTTCAGCAACTTTTGCTAAAAATTCTGACCACCATAATATTATTGCTATTATTATTCCAAGTGATGTTCCTAATAGAAATCCTGTTATTGTTTCATAAGTTGTTACTCCAATATGTTTTATTAAATCATTTTTTCCTAAATTTATTAATGTATTTAATATTTTGCTAGGTTTGCTTGTTATAAAGCTATCTATTATATTTTTATTTGCTAGTATTTCCCATATTAATATAATTGCTATTATAATTCCTATTTGTGTTAAAAATATTAATATTTTTCTTTTATTTTTTTGTTTTAGATATTCTTTTCTTTCTTTTGATATTGTTTTATTTTTTCCTTTTTCTTTTTTTATTTCATTGTTTTCTTTTTTTATTTTTTCTTTTTCATTTTTAATTTTCATCTACACCGAGCTCCTTCCATAAGGTATTGAAGTATTTGCTGAATTTTGGATTTTCTCTACAATTTATTGGATTTTTGTTTTCAATATCAAATTCTATTTTATGGATGTTTTTTATTGTTCCTGGTCTTTTTGTTAATACTATTACTCTATCTGACATACTTATTGCTTCTGGTTTATGTCAAAGTAGACAGTTTCAAATTTTATTTTTTTACTATTTATAATCATTTAATTTCTTAAAATTAAAATATATATCTACTTGTTTATCTTGATGTATTTCTATTTTATTAATTATTACTTTCATTATTTCTGGAGTTGGATTTTCTAAATTTAAAAATTCTTTAACAATTTTTTCTATTTTTTCTTTATTATCTTTACTAGTCATTTCTTTTTTATTTTTTATCTCATTAATTTCTTTTTCTTTCTTATTTACTTTATTTATTAACTTATCAAATAATCTATTATACATTTCTTCACTTATTTTATTATTTAATTTATCAACATACATTTTATCTATGTTATTTCTTATAAGATTTATTTCTGTTTGTTTTTGTTTAAGCATTTTTATATAATCTTGTTTTTTTTGATTGTTTTTTATTTTTAATTCTAATTTTTTACTATCAATTTTTAAAAATAAGTTTTTTATACATTGTAATATATTTTTTTCTAATTTTTCATAGCTAAATCCATGTGATGTACATAGTCCTAATTTTGAGTTTCTACGGTAATTATTACATATCATATACATGTAGCCATTTTTCTTTCCTCTTACTCCTATTTTGTGTTTGCACTCATAACAAATTAATAATCCGTCTAATAAAAACTTATGCTTTTTTTCATTTCTATTGTATCTTTGTACAATAACCATTTTTTGTACTTTATTAAACAGTTGCTTATCGATAATTGGTTCATGTGTATTTTCTACTATAATCCATTGGTTTTGGGGATTTTCTTTTATTTTTCTATTTTTATAGCTAATTCTACTTCTTTTATTTTGTATTGTATTTCCAATATATACTTCATTTTTTAAAATATTTTTCACTGTTTTATTTTCCCAAAATGTTGGTTTGTTATATCTTAATTGATTTGCTGTTGGTATTTTATTGTTATTTAAATAGTTTTTTATTACTCCTATCTCATTTCCGTAAAACAGCCATATTGAAAATTGTTTTTACTATTTTTGCTTCTTCTTCACAAATAATTAATTTGTTTTTATCATTTGGGTCTTTCATATATCCTATTGCTGTTTTTCCTCCTACCCATTTTCCTTGTTTTTGCATGGTATGTAATGCTGTTCTAATTTTCTTAGATAAATCTTTAGAATACATATCATTTAATATTGATTTAAATGGAGCTATATCATTATTTCCATTTGATGTTTCAAAAGTATCTATGCCATCTGTTACAGAAACATATCTTATTTCATGTTCTGGAAACCATTTTTCAATATATTTTCCTGTTTCTATGTAATCACGACCTAGACGGGATAAATCTTTTGTTACAACCATATTAACTTTTCTAAAATTTATATCTCTAATCATTGCTTGAAAAGCTGGCCTATTAAAGTTTGTGCCTGTATACCCTTGGTCAATATATGTATCTATTAATTGATAATTTGATCCTAAATTTTTAACATATTCTGTTAGCAATGTTTTTTGGTTTTTTATACTTTCACTTTCATCATATCCTCTGTCTATATCTTCTTTTGATAGCCTTATATACATTGCTACCTTAAATATTGTTTTCTCTTTTTTTTCAATCATTGTTTCTCCTTTCTATGACTAAATAAAAAACAAAATATAATTGTTTTTAGAGATTTACAATATCTAATGGTTATGTTTTTTCGTTATTTTTTTCTAATATATCAATTAGTATATGTTCTATTAAATTTTCTAATTCTTCACCTGTTTCATCAAAATATATATTAATTTTAAATGATTCATTCATTGTTTTCTCCTATTATTTTAATTTGTTTATTCAATTTATATGTTTTAAAAATTTTAATATTCACATATTTTTTCTTATACATTTTGAAAATTTAGGGGATTTTTTATGTTATTTACTAAAATTTAATTGAAATAATTAAAGAGAACATTTTTTTGCTAATTTTGCTGGTTTTGCTTGATTTTATTATTAAAACGTAGTAATATATATTCATCCTTACGCATTAGGAAGGCTAGCTTTTTCTGAAAAGCGGAAAGGGGGGTATCTTTTGAATACCGCAGATTTGATTTTGCATTTTGCTGATAAGTACATAGCAGAAAGAGAAAAAAACATTATATTAAATCAACAATTAGAGCAGTACCAAAAAATGCAAAACGAAAAAAAGACAAAGACTAATAATTAGCAAAAATTAGTCGGTAGAGTGGGATTCGCAGCCTGCTCTATTTTTTTAAGCAAAAAAAAAGTATGTGTATTCGCAGGTACACATACAGGTATTCTCAAATAACGCAGA
>SAMEA104404097__coassemble_2908_pt1 | contig 11182 bp, 10 predicted proteins | sample SAMEA104404097__metabat2_high_PE_106 | metagenome-assembled genome bin SAMEA104404097 (sample SAMEA104404097) | Balaenoptera acutorostrata | reverse complement strand
ATGTAGAATATGAAAGAAAAAAATAAGTTAAAAAGTAAAATTAAAAATAAAAAATTAAAAATAAAAAATTTAAAAAAATTAAAAAAATAAATTTAAAAAAATTTTTAAAAAAAATTAAAAAATAAATAAAGGAGGCTTTTATATGGGAAGTGAAAAAAGAAAAGATTATTTATCATGGGATGAATATTTTATGGCACTTGCAAAATTATCTGGTATGAGAAGTAAAGATCCATCAACACAAGTAGGAGCTTGCATAGTAAGTTCTGATAATAGGATTTTATCAATTGGATATAATGGAGCACCAAATGGATTTAATGATGATGAATTCCCATGGGGAAGAGATGGTAAAAATTTAGATACAAAATATCCATATGTATGCCATGCTGAATTAAATGCAATAGTAAATTTTAGAGGAAACAGAAAAGATTTTGAAGGAGCAAAAATATATGTAGATTTATTTCCATGTAATGAATGTGCTAAAATTATTATACAATCAGGAATAAAAAAAGTCATATATTTATCAGATAAATATAAAGATTCTGAAAATAATATAGCATCTAGAAGATTATTTGATGAATGTGGAGTAAAATATGAAAAGTTGGAGCTAGATGAAGAAAAAGAAATTACATTGAAAATATAAAGGAAGGAAAAGATGGATTACTTAGAAAAATTAGAATATTCAAAAATATTAGAAGAATTATCTAAATATGCAAAAACAAAGAATGCTAAAGAAAAAATAATAAAATTAAAGCCATATACTGATAGAGAAAAAGTAGTTGAAAAGCTAGAGGAAACAAATGAAGCTTTAGATATTATTTATAGAAGTAGTATGCCACCGAAGATAGAATATGAAGATGAAGAAAGTACAGTTGCAATAAAAAGTTTAAAAAATTATGGAATATTACCAATAAAATTATTATTAAATTTAGCAAATATTTTAAAAAGTTCACATGAATGGAAAACATATTTTTATCAAGAATATATAGATCCATCTCAATATCCAAGATTAGAAGAGATATTTTCTAAATTATATGAAAATAAAGAAATAACAGATAAAATCGATAAAAGTATTAGTAGTGAAAATATGATAGAGGATAATGCATCAAAAGAATTAGCAAGAATAAGAAGAACAAAAAAGAATATTGAACAAGATATAAAGCAAAAATTAAGTAATTTAATACATTCAAGTAAATATTCAAAATACATACAAGAAAGTATAGTAACAATTAGAAATGATAGATATGTAATTCCAGTAAAAGATGAATATAGAGGACAGATTAAAGGATTTATTCATGATATATCAAGTTCAGGGTCTACAATATTTATAGAACCAATTTCAATATTTGAATTAAATAATGAAATAAACAAATTAAAAGTAGAAGAAAATATAGAAATTGAAAAGATATTACAAAATTTAAGTAAATTATTTTATCCATATATAAAGGAAATAGAAGAAGATTTATTAAATTTAAGTAAATTAGATTTTATATTTGCAAAAGCAAAATATTCAAGAAGTATAAAAGGAGAAAAACCAAGGATAAATAATGAAAAATATATATCATTAATCGAAGCAAGACATCCATTAATAGATCCAAAAAAAGTAGTTCCAACAACAATAAAAATAGGAGAAAAATATCAAACATTAATAATTACAGGCCCTAATACAGGAGGAAAAACAGTTACATTAAAAACAACTGGATTATTAGTTGCAATGGCATGCACTCGGTCTTAATATACCGGCTAAAAACACATCATCTATATATGTATTTGAAAAAATATTTGCAGATATCGGAGATGATCAAAGTATAGCAGATTCATTAAGTACATTTTCAGCACATATGACACATATTGTTGATATTATAAATAATGCAAATAAAAATTCATTAATATTGGTAGATGAATTAGGATCAGGAACAGATCCAATAGAAGGAGAAGCACTAGCAATAAGTATATTAGAAGAATTGAAAGAAAAAGGGACATTAACAGTTGCAACATCACATTATGAAGGATTAAAAAAATATGCACTAGTAACAGAAGGATTTGAAAATGCATCAGTAGATTTTGATGTAGAAACATTATCACCAACATACAATCTATTGATAGGAGTACCAGGGAAAAGTAATGCATTTGCAATAAGTAAAAAATTAGGATTAAGTGATAAAATATTGAATAAATCAATTAATAGAATAGATAAAGAAGATATAGATTTTGAAGAGTTGATAAAAAATATATATGAAGACAAAAAAGAAATAAAAATAAAAAAAGAAAAAATTGGAATTGAATTAGATGAGATAGAAAAAATAAAAGAAGAACTAGAAAAGAAGAATCTAAAAAAGATTGAAGAAGAAAAATCTATTATAAAAAATGCAAAAATAGAAGGAAGAAATATATTATTAGAAGCAAAAGAAGAAGCAAACAAAATAATTAAAGAACTTCAAGAAATAAAAAAAGGAGATTTAAAAAAAGCAAATGAGCTTCGAAATAAATTAAATTCAGATATAAATGAAATTGTAAAAATAGATGAAAATAAAAGTGAAGAAAATCTAGAAGAAAAATCTATCGAAGACATAAAAATTAATAGTAAGGTATGGTATGAAAAATTAAATCAAGAAGGAATTGTAGTATCAAGAGTTACAAAAGATAATAATGTACAAGTGCAATTTGGAAATATAAAAATGAATGTTCCAATAAATAAATTAAAAGTAATTGAAAATAATAAAAATGAAAATAAAAATGATAATAAAAATAAAACTAATGTACAAATTAGTATGAAATCAATAAATAAATCTAAAACAGCAACAACTGAAATAAATGTAATTGGGTTAAATTTAGAAGATGCAATATTTGTAGTAGACAAATTTTTAGATGATAGTTATTTAGCAAAATTATCAACAGTAAGAATAATACATGGAAAAGGAACAGGAAAATTAAGAACAGGAATACATACATATCTAAAAAAGAATCCATATGTAAAATCATATAGATTAGGAACATTTGGAGAAGGAGAAATGGGAGTTACAGTTGTTGAAATAAAATAAAAAAGATAAAAAATTAAAAAAGATAATAAAGATAATAAAAAAATAAAAGAGGAAAAAATATTAAAAATGAAAAATTATTATGAAATATTAGAAGTTAATGAAAAAGCAACTAAGGAAGTTATAGAAAAAGTATATAAAGTATTGGTTAAAAAATATCATCCAGATTTAAATAAAAAGCAAAGTGAAAAAGATAAGTTAGATGCAAAAATGCGTGAAATAAATGAAGCATATGATGTATTATCTAATGATTATTTAAGAGAGCAATTTGATAGAGAATTAGAGAAAGAAAGACAAGAAAAGTACAAGAAAAAATATGGTGAAAAAACATATAGTACTGAAACAGGAGTAAGTTATAAATCAGATGCAACAAGAAAAAGAGAAGCATATTATAAAAATCATCCTGAAAAAAGTAACAATCAAGATACAAAAAAATCTGGAAATAAAAAGTTAATATATATTATAATAGATAATATAAAAGAATTAATTACAAGTAAAGAAAAAAGAGAAGAAAGTAAAGAGGGTTTTAAAAAAGATTTAATTGCTCTAATATTAACAGTAATTATAGTAGGAATTGTTTTTTTGATATTTAAAATAAATAATATTTCAATTTTTGATATTTAGTGATCCTTTTTGGGACGGGCTAAAAAAGGATCACTAAAAAATAAAAGAAAATAAAAAAATAAAAGTTAAAAAAAATAAAAATAAAATAAAAATAAATAAAAAGGAGAGAAGAAAAATGAAGAGTGAATTAAAATTTTATATTTGTAAGAAATGTGGAAATATTGTAGTTAAGGTTAAAGATAGTGGAGTGCCAGTATTTTGTTGTGGAGAAGAAATGGAAGAAATTATACCAGGAAAAGTTGAAGCTGCAACAGAAAAACATATACCAGTATATGAAATAGAAGGAAATGAAGTTAATGTAAAAGTTGGAGAAATAGAACATCCAATGGTTGAAGAACATTATATTCAATGGGTAGCAATAGAAACAAATGAAGGATATCAAATTAAAAAATTAGAATATGGAAATAAACCAGAAGTAAAATTTTCAATTGGAAAAGAAGAAAAAGTAGAAAATGTATATGCATATTGTAATTTACATGGATTATGGAGAGCATAAAATATTAAAAAAATATAAAAAAAGCCAAAAAACCCGTTAATCTCTATTGACAACTAAAATTCTTTAAGGTATAATATTGTTTGTTATAGGGTTATCCCACATACATAAATGTATGACCGGAAGGAGGGAAATAATAAATGTCAGAGATTAAAGTAAATGATGGAAATATAGAAGATGCCTTAAGAAGGTTTAAAAGACAATGTGCGAGAAATGGAGTTATCCAAGAAGTTCGTAAAAGAGAACATTATGAAAAACCAAGTGTAAAGAGAAAGAAAAAATCAGAGGCAGCAAGAAAAAGAAAATTTTAGTAATTAAAAAAAGGGGTAGAAGTATTGAGTATATTTTATGATGTACTTGTACTTCTTTTTGTGTTAAAATGTATAAAAAAAAGAATATAAGAAAAAATAAACAAGGGAGGAATAATTATGGAATATCAAGATAAACAAATTAAAGAGGGAATACAGTTACATTTAATAAATACTGATAAATTTAAAACAAATTTAATTTCAGTATTTTTAACAACAAAATTAAATAGAGAAAATGTGACTAAAAATGCTTTAATACCAGCAATATTAAGAAGAGGAAGCAAAAATATGCCTTCTCAAGAAGAAATAAGTATGAATTTAGAAGAAATGTATGGAGCATCATTTAATTGTGGTATTGATAAAAGAGGAGATAATCAAATATTAAAATTTTATTTTGAAAGTATAAATGATAATTTTTTACCAAGTGAAAATGAAAATATGTTAATAAAATCTATATCTAAAATAGTTGAAATTGTGTTTAATCCATACTTAGAAGATGGAGAATTTTCAAAGAAATATTTAGAACAAGAAAAAAACAATTTAAAACAAATAATTGAAGCTAAAATAGATAATAAAGCAATGTATGCAATGGAAAGATGTACAGAAGAAATGTATAAAGGAGAGCCATATAGTTTATTTAAATATGGGTATATTGAAGATTTAGAAAAGATAAATGGAAAAGAATTATATGAATATTATAAATCATTAATTAATGAATGTAAAATTGATATATATGTATCTGGAAATCTTGATGAAGAAATGATAGATAAGATATCAAAAATGGATGAAATAAATAATTTAGATGCAAGAAAATTTGAAGTTAGTCAAGAAGGTTTGATTCCAAAAACAAATAATAAAGGAAAAATAGTAAAAGAATCAATGGATGTAGCACAAGGAAAATTAATACTAGGATTAAATGTACCATTAGAAAATGAAAATATGAAATATGCAGCATTAATTTATAATAATATTTTAGGAGGAAGTGCAAATTCAAAATTATTCCAAAATGTAAGAGAAAAGGCAAGTTTAGCATATGCGGCTGGGTCTAAATATTTGAAAATTAAAAACAATATATTTATAAGTTGTGGAATAGAAATAAAAAACTATGAAAAAGCGTTAAAATTAGTAAAAGAGCAAATAGAAGACATAAAAAAAGGCGATTTTACGGATAATGATATAATAACAGCACAAAAAGGGATAATAGATGGAGTAAAAACAATAAAAGATGAGCAAGCAAGTGAAATAGTATATCAATTTGCACAAGAATTAAGTAATAGAAAAACAAGTGTTAAAGAATATATAGAAAAAGTATCAAATGTAAAAAGAGAAGACATTTTAAAAATAGCAAATAGTGTTGAAATAGATTTAATATATTTTTTAAAAGACTAAAAGGAAGGAGAAAAATAATGAAAGTTATAGAAAATTCAAAAGTAAAAGAAAAGTTATATATAGAAAAATTAGAAAATGGGCTAAAAATAATGATAATTCCAAAAAAAGATATACAAAAAAAATATATAATATGGGGAACAAAATATGGTTCAAATGAAAGTACATTTATAGTACCAGGAGAAAAAGAAATAACAAAAGTGCCAGATGGAGTAGCACATTATTTAGAACATAAATTATTTGAACAAAGAACAGGGAGAAATAGTTTAGATGTATTGACTGAAATAGGAGTAAATGCAAATGCATATACAACAAATGATCACACAGCATATTTATATGAATGTACAGATAATTTTTATGAAGCATTAGATGAATTTATGGATTATGTTCAAAATCCATATTTTACAGATGAAAATGTTGAAAAAGAAAAAGGGATAATTGGACAAGAAATAATGATGTATAATGATTATCCAGATTGGAAGGTATATTTAAATGCAATACAAGCAATGTATCACAAATATCCAATAAGAATAGATACAGCAGGGACTGTTGAAAGTATAAGTGAAATTACAAAAGAAACATTATATAAATGTTATAATACATTTTATAATCCATCAAATATGACATTAGTCGTTGCTGGAGATTTTGAGCCAGAAAAAATACTAGAAGAAATCAAAAAGAGATTATTAGATATTAAAGGAACAGGAGAAATTAAAAGAATATATCCAGAAGAGCCAGAAGAAATTTTAAGAAAATATGTAGAACAAGAAATGGAAGTTAGTAGACCATTATATACAATAGGAATAAAAGATAAGCCATTTAGAAATGATGCAAAGCAGGAAGAAAAAGTAAAAAAGCATATAGCAATTGAAATTTTATTAGATATAATTTTAGGAGAAAGTTCTAGTTTATATAAAAAATTATATAATGATGGAATAATTTTAGACAGACCAGGTATGGATTACGAGTTTTCAAATGGATATTCTCATATTACAATAGGAGGACAGGCAAATGATCCAAAAGTTGTATTCGAATTATTTAAAGATGAAATAAAAAGATTAAAAGAAAATGGAATAAATGAAAAAGAATTTGTAAGATTAAAAAAGACTATATATGGTAATTATATTAAAGAATATAATGATGTTGCAGATATTGCTAGAATGTTTTTAGCAGATGATTTTAAAGGAATAAATAGTTTTGAATATATAAATCAAATTGAAAATGTTGATTTAAATTATGCAAATAAAATATTAAATGAAGTTTTTGATGAAAATATGATGGTGTTATCTGTCGTAAAAGGTAAATAAATACTGTGAATATAAATACGAAAAATGTTATGAAAATAGAATAAAAATAATGTAAAAATACGTGTATAATTTGTAAATAGGGAATTATGCCGTATTTTTTTAATTTTAATTGTCTAAATTTGTCGATTAATGTCGCACGAAAAATGCGAAAAAAATAAAAATAACTTGACTAAAAAGGAAAAATATGGTAATTTATAGTTGTACGGAAGAGAAATTTGAAAAAAAGGAGAGATGTAAAATGTTAAATGATGAAATATGTAAATTAAGAGATAAATTAAATAAAAGTATAGAAAATAATGAAGATTATTCTGTTATATATAAGCTTAGTGTCGAGTTAGATGAATTAATTGCTAAGTATTATAAAGTTGAAGAAAAAGTAAAAAAATAGTTTTAAATCAATGATTTTTAATTATGATTTTAATATGATTTGATTTAAAGATTTTATTTTAATAATTTTATGTATGAATGAGATTTTTTTTGGAGTTCCAATTAAAATCTTTTTTTAATTATTTTTTATGTAAATTAAGTTTAAAGTTCTTGAAAATATTGATAAAATATTATATAATATATAGCCAGAAAAGGAGAAATTGTTATGGAAGTAAGTAATAGTGTTATTAGTAGTTTGATGTTAGATGCAGGGACAGAAAGAACAATTAAAGCAAGGAGATATCAAATACAAAATAGAGTTGAATTTGAATATATAGATTATGCAGATGAAGAAAATTTTGAATTTAAGGCTAAGGTATATGGAAGTGAATTATATGAGGTATTTGTAGTTGTAGAACATGGAGAAATAGAAGATATCACATGTACATGTCCAGATTATAAAAAACACTATGGAGTATGTAAACATTCTCTTGCAGCAGTATTAGATTTAAAGGAAAAAAATTTCAGAAGAAAAATGGGACCAATTCTTTCTGAAATTAGTGGAGGAAATAATAAAAATAAATATAGAACATTTAAACAAATAGTAAATAATATGTATGATGAAGAACTCTCAAGTTTAGATGAGCTAAAATATAATGAAATATCTGAAGAGAATAAAGTAAAAATAGAGCCAAAAATGGTATATGATAAATATGAAAGAGTCTTAAAGATGGAATTTAAGCTTGGAAATAAAAGAATGTACAAATTAAAAAATTTAAGAGAATTTTATGACAGAATGATAAATAAAGAATTTTACAGATATGGGAATCAATTAGAATTTGTACATACAAGAGAAAATTTTCAAAAAGATAGTCAAAAATTATTAGATTTTATAATGAAATATGCAGAAATTATAAAATATGCAAATAAAAATTCAAGTTATGGATATTATGGAAAACAATTAAGTGAAGTTAGTATAATTGTTGGAAATAGTGGAATAGATGAACTATTTGAGATAATGGAAGGAAAAAGCTGTGTATTTGAAAATTCATATTTAACAGAGAAAATCGAATTTATAAATGAAGATCCAAAAATTGATTTAAAATTAGAAAAGACTGAAAAAGATGATTACATAATTGAACCTAATATTAATATATATGATTTATTATGTTTTAGAGGGAAAGAAAATGAATATATGTTATATGAAAATAAAATATATAAATTATCAAAAGAATTTGAACAAACAAAATTAAAATTTATAAAAATGTTAAGAGAAAATTATATATCAACTTTAGAATTAGGAGAAGAAGATTTAAGTGATTTTTTTGCAATAATAATGCCAAAATTGAAAAATCAAGTTGAAATAAAAAATATCAAAGAAGAAGAAATTGAAAAATATAAACCAAAAAAATTAGGAGTAAAAGTATATTTGGATTTTGACCAAAATGAATATATAACAGCAGATATAAGATTTTGTTATGATGAACAAGAATTTAATCCATTAAATGATGAAGAAAATATTAAAGTTCCAAGAAACAAAATAGAAGAAACAAAAGCAATAAATATTTTCAAAAAAACAGGATTTATGTATGATGCAGAAAATAAAAGATTAATACTTCCAGAAGAAGATATGATATATAAATTTTTATCAGAAGACATACAAGAATATATGAAAAAATTTGAAGTAATGGTAACAGATAATTTCAAAACAAAAGAAATAGTAAAACCAAAAATAGAAACATTAGGAGTAAGAATTGAGAACAACTTATTAGAGCTAGATTTAAGTAAAATAGATTTTGATATAAAAGAAATAGAAGAAATAATGCAAAAATATAAGCTAAAAAAGAAATATCATAAATTAAAAGATGGAACATATTTATCTTTAGAAGAAAATGAAGAAATAGAATTTTTAGACAAAATAGTAAGTGGAATGGATGTAAGTTACAAAGACTTAGAAGAAGGAGAAATAAGATTACCAGTAAATAGAAGTTTATATTTAAACCAATTATTAAAAGGAATAAAAGGAACAGAAATAATAAAAAACAAAGAATATAAAGAAATAGTAAACAACTTAAATCAAGAAATGATAGAAGAAGAAAATGAAATTCCAGAAAAATTAAATGCAGAATTAAGATATTATCAAAAAATAGGATATAATTGGTTATTAACATTAGACAAATATAAAATGGGAGGAATATTGGCAGATGATATGGGGCTTGGAAAGACTATTCAAGTATTAGCAATCATTTTACAATATGTAGAAGAATGTAAAATTAAAAAAGAAGAAAGAAAAACAAGTATAGTAATTTCGCCTAGTTCGCTTACATTAAATTGGCTAGGAGAGGCTAGAAAATTTGCACCAGATTTAAAGGTAAATGTAATTAATGGAAATACAGAAGAAAGAAAAGAAAAGATAGAAAATCTTGATAAATATGATTTAATAATAACATCATATGATTTAGTAAAAAGAGATATAGAAAAATACAAAGAAAAAGATTATATATTCAGATATGCAATAACAGATGAAGCACAATATTTAAAAAACAGTAATACACAAAATGCAAAAGCAGTTAAAAAAATAAATGCAATATCAAAATTTGCATTAACAGGAACACCAATTGAAAATTCACTTGCAGAATTATGGTCAATATTTGATTTTGTAATGCCAGGATATTTATTCACATATAAAAAATTCAAACAAACATATGAGACACCAATAGTAAAAGAAAATGATGAAAAAGCATTAAACAAATTAAAAATGTTAATAGAACCATTTGTGCTAAGAAGAACAAAAAAAGAAGTATTAAAAGAATTACCAGAAAAGACAATAACAGTATTAAATAATGAAATGGAAGAAGAACAAAAAAATATATATTTATCATATTTAATGCAAGCAAAAGAAGAAGTATCAAATGAAATAGATATAAAAGGATTTAATGGAAGCCAAATAAAAATATTAGCAGCATTAACAAGATTAAGACAAATATGTTGTCATCCAGGATTATTTATTGAAAAATATAAAGGTGAAAGTAGTAAATTAAATCAATGTATGGATTTAATAGAAGAAGGAGTAAAATCAGGACATAAAATATTAATATTTTCAACATATACATCAATGTTTGAATTTTTAGAAGATAAATTATATAAAATGGATATTAAATATTTTAAATTAACAGGAGGAACAAAAGTTAGTAAAAGAATAGAAATGGTTGATGAATTTAATGAAAATCCAGAAATAAAAGTATTTTTAATATCATTAAAAGCAGGAGGAACAGGATTAAATTTAACAGGAGCAGATATGGTAATTCATTATGATCCATGGTGGAATTTATCAGCTGAAAATCAAGCAACAGATAGAGCATATAGAATCGGACAAAAAAATAATGTACAAGTATATAAACTAATTACAAACAATTCAATAGAAGAAAAAATATATGAATTACAAGAAAAAAAATCAAAGCTAGCAGAAAATATGCTTAGTACAAAAACAACATTTGTAAGTAAATTATCTAAAGATGAAATAATGAATTTATTTAGCTAGTGATCCTTTTTGGGACGCGCCAAAAAAGGATCACTAAAAAGTAAAAAAAGAAATAAAAAGTAAAATAAAAAAAGTAAAAAATAAAAAATAAAAAAGGAAAAAATATGGAAAGATATATAAAT
>SAMEA104404097__coassemble_2879_pt1 | contig 11262 bp, 13 predicted proteins | sample SAMEA104404097__metabat2_high_PE_106 | metagenome-assembled genome bin SAMEA104404097 (sample SAMEA104404097) | Balaenoptera acutorostrata | reverse complement strand
ATACAATATATGCTCCTGGATTTACTGGTTGATATTCAGTTTTAAAATTACTTACTGCATAATTATCATCCCAACCAATAATAGTTACAGCATGGTTTGGTCTTGCTATTTTTGAATTATTATAATATGCATATGTTGCATCATTATAGTACGGTGTTCCTTCTAAATTAGACTGCCATTCTATAGTTGACGAAATTCCTCCATTTTCCTTAATACATTTTTTTATATTTTGTCTTATTGCTTGTACTTGTTCTTTTGTATAAATAGTTGCCCCCATAAATGCATTTGAATCTTTATAGGTTATTGTTTGAGCTTGTGTTTGGGAATCTTTATCATAACTTTTAAATATTCCTGGTAAAAACTTTGCATTATTGATTCTTGATCTTGACGGTTTATTTAAATCAATTGTATTTATATCTGCTAAATAACAATTTTCCTTTTTATTTAAACTTTCATTATACACACTTTCAAATGTAAAATCTTTTTCATCAACTGGTCCATATCCTGATAAATTATATGCTAGAGCTAAATATGAATTTCCGCCATCTATTATTTTTTTATTAAACATTTTGCTTGCTTGATATTCCATATGCATTGGTGAATAATTTTCAGCTAATTTTTTATATTTTAATGCCATTGTTGATTCTAGCATATTTGTAAAAGAAAATGCCCAACAACTTCGTGATTTCAGTTGATTTTTTACATTTAAATTTATTGATGATTGTAAATTATATTTTGGTTCTAAATTAGCTTTCAATTTTAAAAGATTATTATATTCAGATCTTTTTATAGAAGATTTTAGATCTATGCTGCTATATCTCGGTTGTATAACATTTTTTCTTTCTTCTTCAGGAAGTTCTTCCCATCTTTTAAATTCTTCTGACTTTTGTGGTATTTCATTAATTTTTCCATCTGTTTTAGCAGTTACTATTGTTGTTAAACTTATAAAAATAATTAATAATACTACTAAAATTTTACTTTTGCTTTTTTTCATTTATATTCCCCCTTTATACATTAGAATTATATATAATTTCACATATTTATTCAATATTTTTTATATTAAATTAATATTACAATTATATTACATTTTAACTAAAACATACTAATTAATAAAAATAAAGAAGCCAAAGTAATTAACCTTGACTTCTTTATTTTTATTTTACAAAAGATATCTGCCAATTTTCACTTGGCTCAAAATCTGTTATATATTTTGAAACAGAATTTCTTCCTTCTTTTATAACAGAAACCTTTACTAAGGATTTTTCTCTATCTATTTCTTGGATAATTCCTTCTCTTTTTGGATATTCCATTTCTCTTACTAACATTCCTTCAGATAGCTTTTGTCCATAATAATCTCTTGCTCTCATATTTTTTCCTCCTAAAAATTTTTAAAAGAATCTTAATTTATTGTTTACTTTTATATTTTAACATAAATTTACATTTTTTTCTAGATTTATCAAGTAAAATTTAATTTTAATTTTCTTTTTTTGTTTTATTTAGACAATTTGTATAAAAACTATTTATCTTTTTTTGTTGTTGTGATAATATAACTAAGGTTAAATAAATATTTTTTAGAGGTGAATAAAAATGGAAAAAGGATTTGATAATGATCTTTATTTAAAATTGCAAAGTGAAAAAATTAAAGAAAGGATTGAACTTTTTGATTCTAAATTATATCTAGAATTTGGTGGAAAATTATTTGATGATTTTCACGCAAGTAGAGTTTTACCAGGTTTTGAAGCAAATTCAAAATTAAAGATTTTAGAATCTTTAAAAGATGACTTAGAAGTTATTTTTTGTATTAATGCAAATGATATTGAAAAAAGTAAAATTAGAGCAGATTATGGTATTACATATGATGTTGAATTATTAAGATTAGTAGGCATCTTAGAAGATTTAGGAATTACAATTAATAGTGTTGTAATTACATTATATACAGGTCAACCAAGTGTTGATGCTTTTAAAAAAATTCTTAAAAGAAGAAATATTAAAACATATATTCATACTCCAACTAAAGGATATCCTCTTGATGTTGAAACAATTGTTAGTGATAAAGGTTATGGTGCAAATCCATATATTGAAACAACAAAAAAATTAGTTGTTGTAACTGCTCCAGGTCCTAATAGCCGGAAAGCTTGCAACTTGCTTGTCTCAGCTTTACCACGAATATAAAAGAGGAAATAAAGTTGGATATGCAAAATTTGAAACATTTCCAGTTTGGAATTTACCTTTAAAACATCCAGTAAATATTGCTTATGAAGCTTCTACTGCTGATGTCAAAGATATTAATATGATTGATTCATTTCATCTAGAAGCCTATGGAAAAAGTGCTGTTAATTATAATAGAGATTTATCTACATTTCCAATTTTAAAAGATATATTACATAAAATTACTGGTACTGATATTTATAAATCTCCTACTGATATGGGTATTAATATGGTTAAAGATTGTATTATAAATGAAGATATTGTAAATGAAGCATGTTCTCAAGAAGTAATTCGTAGATATTATAATGCAAAATGTGATTTTAAAAAAGATTTAACAGATGAAGAAACAGTAGATAGAATTAAATTACTTATGACTGAATTAAATATAAATGAGAAAAATAGAGATGTAATTATGCCTGCTCTTAATAAATCTAAAAAAGAAAAGACTAATGCAATTTCATTAAAACTTCCTAATGGGAAAATTATTACTGGAAAAAGAACAAATTTACTTACTGCTGCAAGTTCACTTATCATTAATGCAATTAAAGAATTAAATCATATTGATGATAAAGTATTTTTACTTTCTCCTGCAATATTAAATCCTATTATGAAATTAAAAGAAAATACTTTTTTTGACAAATCATATAATTTAAATTTACAAGAAGTTCTAATTGCCTTAAGTATTTGTTCTGTTACTAATCCTATTATCGAAGAAGCAATTTCTTCTTTAGAGCAATTAAAAGGCTGTGAAGCTCATGCTTCTTATATGGTTAGCAATGGTGACTTATCTATCTTAAAAAGACTTAGAATAAATCTAACTTGTGAACCTGTTTTTCAAAATGATAATATTTTGAATTCATAATTATATGTATAAAAAACACCATTTTAAATGGTGTTTTTATTTTATATTTTTTCTTTTTTACTAAACATATTTCTCAATTGTAAGTATTGTTCTTCCGCTTCTTGTTGTTCCTTTGATTTCTTTTATTATAAATCTTCCTTTTCCTCTTATTGTTATTATATCTTCTATTTTAATATTTTTTGAAGGTTTTGTTTCATTTTGTCCATTTATAAATACTCTTTCTTGATTTAATATTTGTACTGCCTTACTTCTTGATGTTCTTGCTAAATCTGATACTATATTATCTAATCTTAATGACGGAACAATTATATCTATATTTTCTACTTTTATTTCTTTTTTTCTTAAATTAGATATTTCACTTACTTCTAATTTACTTTTTTCAAATCTTGTTAAATTACTTAATTCCTTTGCTAATATTTCAGCTGTTTCTGATTTTACTATTATATCTGCTCCATCATCACTAACTAATATGTCTCCTACTTTTTCTCTATTTATTCCAACTTTAATTACTCCACCTAAGTAGTTTCTATGTACAAATTTTCCTTCATCTTCTTTGCTTAATTTTATTTTAATTATTTTAAGCATTTTACTATAATTTTTTTCAATCATATTTTTATTATATTTTTCTGGATAAAATACTAATATTTTTCTTTCTGATTCTTCATATCCTCCAAAAAATATGTAATTTGATATTTCTAATTTATTTAAAATATTGTTAGCTATTGATAATTGATACATATCTAAAAAATCTGTATATTCTATTTTTTCTTTTTTTCTAGATAATTCTTTTTTATCTAGTATTTGTGATATTAAAATCTTATCTTCTTGTTTTTTGTATTCTTTCAATATTTCTTCTTTATTCATTTTTTCACCTTTACTTATTTAAATATAATTCTTCTAGTTCTTCTACACTTCCATGTGGTATGAATTCATCTGGATATGCTATTTGTTTTACTTTTATTTTTTCTATTTGTTTATCTGCTATTATTTCTTTTATAATTGTTCCTAATCCACCAAATTCGGTTCCATCTTCTATTGTTATTACTTCATTTGCTTCTTTTAACATTTTAGCTATTTCTTTTTCATCTAATGGCTTTATAAATCTTGCATTTACTACTTTTACATTTGTTTTTTCATTTTCTAATTCTTCTGCCATCTTCATTCCATATGCTACCATTTTCCCTATTGCTATTATCAGTATATTTTTAATTTCATCATTTTTTTCTTTTTCCATATTTTTATATTCTTTTATTATTTCTGGCTTTCCTAATTTTATTTCATCATGTTTTTCAAATTTTATTTTTTTATCTTCTCCACCTCTTGGATATCTTATTACTACTGGTTTTTTTAAGTTTATTGCAAATTCTAACATATCTTCTAATTCTTTAAAATCTTTTGGTGACATTATTGTTAAATTTGGAACTATTCTAAAAAAAGCCATATCTAATAATCCTTGATGTGTTTCTCCATCTGCTCCTACTATTCCTGCTCTATCTACACACATAACTACTGGTAAATTTTGCATTGCAATATCATGTATTACTTGATCATAACATCTTTGATAAAATGATGAATATATTGGTATTACTGGTATTAATCCTTCTTTTGCCATTCCTGCTGCAAGTGTTATTCCATGTTGTTCTGCAATTCCCACATCAAAAAATCTTTTTGGAAATTCTTTTTGAAAATTTGCAAGTCCTGTTCCATCTTTCATTGCTGCTGTTATTGCAACTATTTTGTCATTTTTTCTTGCTAATTCAACTAATTTATTTCCAAATACTTTTGAATAATCTAATCCTTTTTCTTTTTTTGGTTTTCCTGTTTCTATATCAAATGCAGCTGTTGCATGATATCTATCTGGATTTTCTTCAGCTATTTTATATCCTTTTCCTTTTTTCGTTAATACATGTATTAATACTGGTCCTTCTACTTGTTTGCTTAATTTTAATATATTTTCTAATTCTTGTATATTATGCCCGTCTACTGGCCCTAAATATGTAAATCCGATATCTTCAAAAAACATTTTTGGTATTATTAATTGTTTTATACTTCTTTTTATTTTTTGTATTATTTTAACTACTGGTTTTCCAATTATAGGAATTTTATTTATAAATTTTTTTACATAATTATTTGATTTTGTATATAATTTTTTTGTTCTTAATTTACTTAAAAATTTATTTAATCCACCTCTATTTGGTGATATACTCATTTCGTTATCATTTAATACTACTGTCATATTACATTTACTATATCCTGCATCATTTAATGCTTCTAGTGCCATTCCTCCTGTTAATGCTCCATCTCCTATTACTGCTATAACTGAATGTTTTTCATTTTTTAGATCTCTTGCTCTTGCCATTCCCAATGCTGCTGATATTGATGTACTACTATGGCCAGTATTGAATGAATCTGTTATTGATTCATTAGTTTTTGGAAATCCTGCTATTCCATTTAATTTTCTTAATGTATGTAATTTATCTTTTCTCCCTGTTAATATTTTATGTACATATGTTTGATGTCCTACATCCCAAACTACCTTATCTTTTTCAAAATCAAAAATAGAGTGTAGTGCCATTGTAAGCTCTACTACACCTAAATTTGAAGCTAGATGTCCACCATTATTTGAAACTATTTCTAATATATATTTTCTTATTTCTTCTGCTAATATCTTTTTTTCTTCATAATTTAATTTTTTTAAGTCTTTTGGTGAATTTATTTTTTCTAACATTTCTATATCCTCTTTTTATTTTTTTATTTATCTTGCAATAAATAATCCTATTATTAATATTCCTACTATTACTCTATATATTGCAAATGCTTTGAAACTTCCTTTTTTTAGATAATTTAATAAGAATTTTATTACTGCTAATCCTACTATAAAGCTTGCTAATACTCCTACTATAAATGGAATATTAAATATAAAGTCTTTAAATTTATATATTGTTGCTCCTAATACTATTGGTGCTGATAACATAAATGAATATTTTGCTGTTGATTCTCTATCTATTCCCATCATTCTTCCTGCTGTCATTGTTACTCCTGATCTTGATACTCCTGGAATAAATGCTAATGCTTGTGATAATCCTATTAAAAATGTTTGTTTAAATGTCATATCTTCGTATTTTGTTTTTGATGGTGCTTTTTTATCAACTATGTATAATATTATTCCCATAACTATTAAAGCAGATGCAATAACTAGTGGCATTTTTGCTAATTTATCTCCTACAAAATGGTCTAATAAAAATCCTATTATTCCTCCTGGTATTGTTGCTGCTACTATGTACCAGAACATTTTTCCTTCTGTTGTTTTTTCTTTTTTAACTACTTGATTATATCCTCCTTTTATTAGATTAATCCAGTCTTTAAAGAAAAATATTCCTATTGCTAATAATGTTCCAAAATGTAAAGCTACATCAAAGCTTGCTGGCATTTCCCAATTAAATATCCATGGTATTAAATTTAAGTGTGCTGAACTTGAAATTGGTAAAAGTTCTGTAATTCCTTGCACGATTCCTAATATTAGTGCTTGCATTATTTCATTCATTTTTTTCTTCCTCTCTTTTGTTTTATTGTAGATTTTGCAACGAATTAGATGTTTTTTTTATTTTCTATATATCTCTTTTATTATATTATATATTGTTTCTTTTATAAATTCTGCAGTTGTTGTTGGCGCAACTTTTCCTGGCAAAGCTAGACCCCATACAAGTTTTAATTTTTTGTCTTTTACTGCTTTTTTGTCAATTCCTCCTGGATTTGATGCTAAATCTATTAATAAACAATCTTTTTTTATATAGTTTAATCTTTCTTCTGTTAATATTAAATGTGGTACTGTATTTATGATTATATCATATTTTGAAAGATTATTTCCTAATAAATTTATATTCGTTTCCATATGTCCATATGCCTTTATCCATGCTAAATCTTCTTCTTTTCTTGCAGCACATGTTACTTTTGCTGATAACCCAGATAACTTCCTTGCTAATACTTTTCCTATTCTTCCAAATCCAATTATTAGTATTTGACTTCCATGTAATACTTTATTTGTATTTGCAATTGCAAGTTCAATTGTTCCTTCTGCTGTTGCAATTGTATTTAATACTGCTAATTCTTCTCTTTTCATTATATCTATTATCTCTATATATTCATCATTTGCAAGTTCATATACTTCTGGTGAAATTGACCCTGCAATTAATATTTTAGCATTTATAATATGCATTAATTCTCTAACTGTTAATTTTTTATCACTAAAGGGTGTGTTTATATTTATTCCATCACTTGTAAATGGGATTGGCCCTATTATAATTTCGCTTTTATTTATTGCTTCTGTTATTTTTTCACAAAATATAATATTAGCTACTCCTTTTAATTCTTCTGCCTTTTCTAGACCATAAGTATATACTATATTTTCTTCATTTGCAAGCATTTTAGCTAATTTTATTGTTCTTAAATCTCCACCAATTATTATTATTTTCCTATCCATGCTTAAAATTCCTTTCTTTTATAGTATGGATATTTTTTTACCATATATTCTTTTTTTATTCTTTTTTTATTTTTTTATTTTATTTCTAATTTTTGATGATCCTTTTTAAGACCGTCCCAAAAAGGATCACTTTTTTATTTTTTTGTTATTTCTATACTATCTATTGCAAGTTTTAAATCAACTGTGTTTTGACTATTTTGCCATCCAGCTTTATCTGTTACTGCTCCTGGCAAAAATTCTATTTTTAAATATCCTGTTCCTGTTACACCAATTACTTCTATATTATATATATGTTCTTCTTTTGAGTGTTTTATTTCTGTCATTTTTATATTTACTGGTTTTTCTACATTTTCTACCCATGTTTTTATTTTATCTCTTCTTATTTCATCTTTTAATAAATTTTTTTCTTGAATTTTCATTCCAAATGAAACATCATATTTTCTTCCTTGTGGTGTCATATATACTGTTATATTATTTATATCTAAATATATTAATTTTGGTTTTGTTCTATCTAGATTTATATTTGCAACTTCTAGATTTTTTTCTATTACATATTTTCCAAATACATAATTTGGATTATATAAGATTATGTATATAAATAAAAATAATATTATCGTTATCTTTTTAATCATAATTTTTTCTCCTTTTATATTTCTTTTTCTCCATATGCTTTTATATTAAATTGGTACTTATCAATATTTAAACTATCTTTTGTATCTTGGATATTTCCTTCTTCCTTATTTTCATATTCCCAAAACCAATGTATTGTTATTACTTTTTCTTCTCCTTTTTTTATTTTTCCATTTAAATTATTATTAAATTCTTCTATATCATCTACTATTTCTCTTTTTTCAAGATTTTCAAATTTTAAGTTTTTAGGCTTTTCATTTATATTTTTAAATTCCACATAATACCTTGTATCAGCATTTGCAGTTATTATTATTTTAAATGTTCCTTCTACTCCCGGTGCTATTTTCTCATTTATTAATGTTTTTTTATTTATTGTCTCTATTAAATTTATATTTTTAAATTCAAGTTCTTTATATTTTACATTGAATTTATATTCTTTTATGTCTTTTTTATATTCTTTTATATTCTTTTTTTCTATTATTTCTTCTTTTGCTCCACTTTTTAAATATTTTAAAAATAAAATATCTTGATATAATTTATTATTAGAGTTTTTTAAAAAAATAAAAAAAATTGAAATCATTAAAATTATTATTATAATTATAATCTTACTTTTTTTAATTTTTTTATCATTTTTTTCTATTTTCATTTTTATTTTCTCCTTTTATATTGGTTTTACTTGTTCTGAATGTATTTTTATTTGTATTTTATCTAATATATCTTTCATATATCTACTTGCATTTTTATTATATTTTATTTTTAATTCATATTTATCTTCTTGCATTTTGTTATTGGGTATTTCCATCATACTACTTGTATTATTTGTCATTTCTATTTTTTTATTATTTTTATATAATTCATAATTTATTGTACTTTTTAATTTTTTATTGATATTATCTTTAATTTCTATCATATATCTTACTTTTACATCTGATACCTTCCCATTTTCATTATAATTTCTTATATAAAAATTATATGTTCCTTCAGTTTTCGTATCTATTATATCTACTGCTGGATTTGATCTTACTTCTAATATTGGTTCTCCTATTTCTCCTTTATATTTTATCAATATTGAATTTATACTTTTTCCTATACTTGCTCCTGTTAAAAATAATATTATTACTATAAATATTATTGTTATATATGTTAAATTCTTTAAATATTTACCATCTTTTATATTTTTTGTATTTTCTATATTTTTTTTATTTTCTACCTTTTTTATTTTTTTATTTTTTTTCATATTTTTCCCCTTTCTTTTTTAAAGCCCTTTTAATTATTTATTAAAAGGGCTTTTTAGAATATATTTTGTTTTTCCTATTATTTCATTTTGAGTTATTTTTTCTAAATCTTCTTTATTGTTCGCATCTCCTTTCATTTTATATTCATTTTTTTCTTTATTTATAATTCTATGTGTTACTAAATATTTTCTATTATTTTCATTTATTTCATATGTTATAATATCTCCTATATTATATTCTTTTTGCTTTTTTATTACTATATAATCTCCTTTTTGAAATGTTGGCACCATACTATTTGATGCAACTTTTAAGACGGTAACCCCGAATGGCTTATTTTTTGTTAAAAAAATCATTGATATAATTATTATTGATATTAAAATTACTTGAATTAAATATTTTCTATATTTCATTTGGCATTACTTGTGTTCCTATTACATTAATTTCAAATGTATAATCTAACCCAGACATTCCTTCTTTTGTATCTATATTATCATTTTGACTAATTAGTGTTGATGTTTCTCCTATTTCATATGGCCATTCCCAATCTACTTTAATTTCTTTTATTTTACTTGGATCATTTGCATTTATTGTTCCACTTGCTTCTTGTAATAATTGTCCAATATCATTATATGTTTTTCCATTGTTTACAAATTTTAAATTCGTTGGTTTTGAATTTTGATTTGTAATTTTTATATCATATTTTACTCCAACTTCTGCTCCTGTGGCATCTAATCTTATTACAAAATTTCCTTTTGTTCCTGGTGCTATTTTATTATTTACTAATGTTTCATTATTTACTGTTGATTGTAAATTTATAACTTGTTTTAAGCTTTCACTTTCTCCATTTACTTTAAAATTCCATGATGCAACTTTTGCAACTCCTTCACCTTTTACCTCTGTTATGTATTTTGAATATGTTTGTCCTCCAATAAAAGATAAACCTATTACTAACAAAACAGCTAATGTTAATATTATTTTCTTTTTATTCAAATTGTTTTTCCTCCTTGTTTATTTTTATTTTTTTTATTTAACTTTTTGATTTTTTTAATTTTTTATTTTACTTTTTGGATATTTTTTAGATTTTAAAATCTTTTGATTAAAATATTAATATTAATTTAGAATTATAAATAACTTAAAATGTACCCTTATTATATTGACTAAATCTTCACTTGTCAATACTTCTAAGGGTACTTTTCATCGCAAAATTCGACATTTACTTTTTTTTACATTCAAATTTTACCTATTTATCAACGGTTTGATTGCTTTTTGTTAATTCCTATTATTCCTCCTAACATTCCTAAAACAATAGACACAATTATCATTATTATTGATGATTTATTTAATGTATAATTATTACTAACCATGCTAGACAACAAATACATAATTAAAATATAAATAAATCCAATTAATCCTCCATTTATTAATCCATTTTTATTCATCTTTACATTTACCAATATGCTTCCAATCATTATACTAATTCCCGTTATTCCAATTATAACAAAATCAATAGTTACTTCGGAAACACTAGTATATACCAAAACCCCAGCATACACAAGCATAAGCAAAATAGAAACTACAAATGCCACACCAACACCTTTAAAAATCAAACCTACATTTCTACTATTTATTTCTATCAAATCTCCTTTCACTCTAATTATTAAATCTTATTCAATAAAAAATGATATATGATACCTTATAAATAATTAATATTTTTCATATAACATATTTTGCTAGAAATATATTTAATTAATGTTATTTTATTTTCTTCATACAAATATTTTCGATTTTTTAACTTTCTTTTTACTTCTCTATATTTTGCATATTTTCTTTTTTGATTTTTTCCTAAA
>SAMEA104404097__coassemble_2878_pt1 | contig 11264 bp, 7 predicted proteins | sample SAMEA104404097__metabat2_high_PE_106 | metagenome-assembled genome bin SAMEA104404097 (sample SAMEA104404097) | Balaenoptera acutorostrata | reverse complement strand
CTGTGATAGACTAATAACAAAGCTTGCAGAAAAATATATAAAAAAATAAAAGGAGCTAAGATGATAAATATTATAGCAGGAATATTATCAGGAATAGTAAGTGGATTAGGATTAGGCGGAGGAACAATACTAATTATTTTTTTAACAATGCAAAATATAAATCAACATATTGCACAAGGAGCTAATTTAATATTTTTTATACCAACATCAATAATAGCAAATATAGTTAATATAAAAAACAAAAATATAGATATAAAACTAGGAATAATAACAACAATATTTGGAATAATAGGAGCAATTATAGGAGCAAAACTATCATTAAAAACAGATGTAAAAAATTTAAAAAAATACTTTGGAATATTTATACTAATAATAGCAATACATGAAATATATACCATAAAAAAAGAGAATAAAAAAATTAAAAAAGACAAAAATAATATAATAAAAGAATCAAAGTAAAACAAAAAATGAAAGGAAAGTGAAAAATATGAAATTTGCAAAAGGAATGTTAATAGGTGGAATATTAGGAGCAGGAATGATTATATTATACACAGAAAGTGGAAACAGCAAAAAAATAATTAAAAAAAGTAAAAAAGCAATGAAAAAAATGGGAATAATATAAAAAAGTGATCCTTTTTGGGACGCTCCAAAAAAGGATCACCAATTTTACATAAATATATTGAAAAAAATAAAAAAACAATATATAATAGCAAAAGAAAAAATAAAGGATGGTAAAAATGAAAGAAATAATATTTGTAACACATAACAAAGGAAAAATAGAATCAGCAAAAAGAGAAATGAAAGATATAAATTTTAAAACATATGAATATGAACTAGAAGAGCCAAGAAGTGATGATATAAAATACATATCAAAATATAAGGTTGAGCAAGCATATAAAATAGTAAAAAAACCTTGTATATCATTAGATTGTGGATTTTGGATAGATGAATTAGATGGATTTCCAAGAGCATTTGTAAATTTTGCTTTAGACACAATAGGAATAAATGGTATATTAAAATTAATGGAAGAAAAAGAAAATAGAAACTGCAAATTTACAGAATGTCTATCATATTATGATGGAAAAGAACTACACCAATTTATGGGAAAACATAATGGAATATTATCAAAAGAAATATTAGGAAATAATTCAGAAAAAAATTGGTCAAGTCTATGGCATATATTTAAACCAGAAGGATATGACAAAACACTAGCAGAAATGACAGATGATGAAAGAGAAAATAGAAAAAGATTTAATTCAATAAGCTCAATGGAAGAATTTGCAAAATGGTATAAAGAAAAATAAAAATGAAGATTTTGGTTTTCCAAAATCTTCATTTTTTATTTTATTGTTTTTTAAATTTATTTTATTATTTTTTCTTTATTTATTTTATCTGTTTTTTATTTTTTAAAAATTAATCTTCATCTTTACAATTAACAAAACAATCACATTTTTTATTCTTATTTCCCTTTAAACAATCGCCTTCTACAAAACATTTAGCACAAATCTTAATTTGTTTAGTATCATTTACCCAAATTTGAATCCCATATTTTTTACCAGGACATAATGGCCCAAAAACAAATTCACCATTTTCATCAGTAAAAGTATGAGCAACAGCAAGTCTTTTTTTATCACATTCATCAACAATTTCAACTAATTTAACAGCAGCATCTTTGATAGGATTTTTTAAATAATCTGTAACAACACCATAGATTAAATCTCTATCATCTTTTGGTAACTTAATTTTTAAATCAAATTGTTTTCCACTAGAAATAAATCCATCAACATCAATATCTGGACAAATCGGACACTCGCATTTAAGAATATCATTATCTTTCAAACTAAATCATCCTTTCTAATAAACAAAAAGTTTATCTATTATATATTATGAAAAAATATTTTAAAAGTTAATAAATAAAAAAATAAAAAAGTTAAAAAAATAAAAAAATAAAATAAAAATCAAAAAACGATCCAAAAGAATAAAAAAGAAAGATTTGTAAATAATAAAAGCAAAAGAAAATTACAAGGAGTGGGAAATTTGGAAGAAAAAAGAACCTTAAACATAAATGGAACATTGTTAGAAAAAAATCAATTAAAAAACCATTTAGAAAAAGTAGCATCTAGCCATAACTTAAGCCAAAAATCAAAAAAAGAAACATATCCAATAGAAAATCTAAAAGAAGATTATGAATTAATAAAAGAAGTATATGAACTTCTAAATGAAGATATAAAACAAAACATAAATATACATCCAGCAGGAGAATGGCTATTAGACAATTTTTATATAATAGAAGAAACGGTAAAACAAATAATAAAAGATATGCCTCTTAAAAAATATAAAAACTTAGTAGGAATAGCAAATGGAGAATATGAAGGATTTGCAAGAATATATGTGCTTGCAGAAGAAATTGTAGCATATACAGAAAACAAAATTAAAAAAGAAGATCTAGAAGAATATCTTAAAAGTTATCAACAAAAAAAGACACTAAGTATGGATGAAATGTGGAATATAGGAATCTTTTTACAAATAGTAATAATAAAAAACATAGCAAAAATTTGTGAAAAAATAGCAAGAAGTGAGCTTCAAAAAAACAAAGTAAAACAAATAACCCAAATTATAATAGAAGATGAAAAAAATAAAGAAGAAATAAATAAAAAAAATATAAAAGATATAAAAGATATAAAAGATATAAAAGCTAAAACAAATACAAAAAGATATATACTAAAAAAAGAACTATCAAAAGATACAAAATATCCATTTATTGAATATATGTCTTATACTCTCAAAAAATATGGAAAAAAGGGAAAAATATATTTAAAAATACTAGAAGAAATAGTAGAAAAGCTAGGACTTACAGTAGAAGAAGTAATAAAAAAAGAACATTTTGATATAGCAATACAAAAAGTCTTAATAGGAAATAGTATAACAAGTTTAAAAAATATAAAAAGAATAAACTTTTTAGAAATATTTGAAAAAATAAATGGAGTAGAAGAAATATTAAAAGAAGATCCAGCAAATGTATATCAAAATATGGATTTTAAAACAAAAGAATATTATAGAAACAAAATACAAGAAATTTCAAAAAAAACAAAAATATCAGAAATATATATAGCAAAAAAAATACTAAAATTAGCTCAAAATAAACAAGGAAAAAAATCCCATATTGGATATTATTTAATAGATAAAGGAATAAATGAATTATATCAAGAATTAAAAATTCCTTTCAAAAAAACAATAAATGAAAAAATAAAAGTAAAAAAATATATATCCATTATAACACTATTTTCAATAATATTAGATATTACTATAACAACATATCTAACAATAAAACTACCAACAAATAATTTAGTATTATCAATAATATCATTTATATTATTTTTAATACCAACTAGCGAAATTATAATAAATATTATACAAGAAATATTAAACAAAATAGTAAAACCAAAATTAATACCAAAAATGGACTATAAAAATGAAATACCAAATGAAAATAAAACAATGGTAGTAATTCCAACAATACTAGAAAATAAAGAAAAAGTAAATAAAATGATAGAAAAATTAGAAATATATTATATAGCAAATAAATCTAAAAATTTATATTTTACACTATTAGGAGATCCAAAAGAAAGTAATAAGGAAATAGAAAATTATGATAAAGATATAATTGAAGAAGGAAATAATAAAATTAAAAAACTAAATCAAAAATATCAAAATGAAACACCAATATTTAATTTCATATATAGAAAAAGAATATGGAATAAAAAAGAAGAAAAATATTTAGGTTGGGAAAGAAAAAGAGGAATGTTAAATGAACTAAATGAATATTTACTAGGAAATATTAATTCACCATTTTTAGAAAATACAATAGAAAAATATAAAAATGAAACAAATATGACATTTCCAAAAATAAAATATATAATAACACTAGATGAAGATACAAATTTACCACTAAATTCAGCAAAAGAATTAATAGGAGCAATGTCTCATATCTTAAATAAACCAATTATAGATACTAATAAAAATGTAGTAGTAGATGGATATGGGATAATGCAACCACGAGTTGGAATAAATCTAGATATAAGTTTAAAAACAATGTTTACAAAAATATTTGCAGGAGCAGGTGGAATAGATAGTTACACAAATGCAATATCTGATATTTATCAAGATAACTTTAATGAAGGAATTTTTACAGGAAAAGGAATATATGATTTAGATGTATTTTCAAAAGTATTAAAAAATGAAATACCAGAAAATAAAGTTCTAAGTCATGATTTATTAGAAGGCTCATATTTAAGATGTGGTCTTGTTTCAGATATAATGCTAATGGACCGGATATCCAACTAAATATAATAGCTATATAAAAAGACAATCAAGATGGATAAGAGGGGATTGGCAATTATTAAAATGGCTTAAAAATAAAAAATTAAATCTATTATCAAAATATAAAATAATAGATAATTTAAGAAGAAGTTTAGTTGAAATTTCAACAATTACAGCAACTTTTTATTTAATAGTTTTAAGTAATATATTTAAAATAAACATAAAATCAATAACGACAATAATGTCACTTACAGTGATAATACCACAAATAATAGAACTAATAAATGAAATAATAAGTAAAAAAGAAGGAAGTATAAAACAAAAAACATTTACCCCAAAAATAACTGGAATAAAAGGAACAATAATAAGAGCAATAATAATACTTGCAACAATTCCATATAAAGCATATATATCAATAAAATCAATAATAAAAACTTTGTATAGAATGATAATATCAAAAAAACATCTATTAGAATGGATGTCATCAGAAGAAGCGGAAAAAACATCAAAAGTAGATTTGTTATCATATTATAAAGAAATGTATATAAATGTAATATTAGGAATAACAATAATATTAATTAACAATCAATGCATATATCAAGTACTTCTAGGAATTCTGTGGATAATAGCTCCAATAATAATGAATAAAATAAGCATAGAAAAAGAAGATAAAAAAATAGATGAAATAACAAATGAAGAAAAAAACTATTTATTAAAAATTGCAAAGTCAACATGGAAATATTTTGAAAACTATTTAACAAAAGAAAACAATTATTTAATACCAGATAATTATCAAGAAGACAGAAAAGAAAAAATAGTAACAAGAACATCATCAACCAATATAGGACTATCACTATTAGCAGTAATATCAGCATATGATTTAAAATTTATAAATTTAGAAAAAGGAATTAACTTAATAATAAAAATAATAGATGAAATAGAAAGCTTAGAAAAATGGAATGGTCATCTTTATAATTGGTATGAAATAAGAACAAAAAAACCACTAATTCCAAGATATATATCAACAGTAGATAGTGGAAATTTAACAGGATATCTATATACTACAAAAACATTTTTAGAAAATTCATATATAAAAATAAAAGATGAAACAAAAAAAGAAGAAATAAAAAATAAAATAAATCTTATAACACAAATAATTGAAAAAACAGATTTTAAAAAATTATATAATTACGACCAACAAATATTTTCAATAGGATATAATGTTGAAGAAGGAAAACTAACAGATTCATATTATGATTTATTAGCATCAGAAGCAAGACAAGCAAGTTTAGTTGCAATAGCAAAAAAAGATATACCAGCAAAACACTGGAATAAATTAAGTAAAACATTAACAACACTTGGAAAATATAAAGGATTAATATCATGGTCAGGAACATCATTTGAATATCTAATGCCAAATGTAAATATTCCAAAATATAAAGGAAGTCTATTAGATGAATCATGTAAATTTATGATAATGAGCCAAATAGAATATAGCAAAAAATTAAAAATACCATGGGGAATAACAGAAACAGCATTTAATCTAAAAGATTTGCAAGGAAATTACCAATATAAAGCATTTGGAATACCATGGCTAGGTCTTAAAAGAGGACTAGCAGATGAAATGGTAGTAGCACCATATGGAAGTATATTAGCACTAATAGATGAACCAAAAAAAGTAATAGAAAACTTAAGAAAAATAGAAAAATATAATATGTATGGAAAATACGGATTTTATGAATCAATAGATTTTACACCAGAAAGAATAGATATAGGAAAAAAAGGAGAGCCAGTATTAACATATATGGCACATCATCAAGCACTAATACTATTATCAATAAATAATTTTCTAAATAATAATATCTTACCACAAAGATTTATGAAAAATCCAGAAATGAGTAGTATTTCAATATTACTACAAGAAACAATGCCAGAAAAATCAATAATAACAAAAGAAGAAAAAGAAAAAATAGAAAAACCAAAATACAAAGATTATGAAGATTATAGTCAAGTCACATATAATAAAATAGATGAAAGATTAATAAGAGGAAATGTAATATCAAATAATGACTACATGGTAGCAATAAACCAAAAAGGAGAAGGAATAAGTAAATATAAAGACATATATATAAATAGATATAAAAAAACAGATGATTATCAACAAGGAATAATAATAGCAATAAAAAATATAAGAACAAAAAATATATGGGGAACGATAGAAACTGAAAAAGAAAATAAACAAAAAACAAGTTTTATGCCAGATAAAATAATAGAAGAAAAAGAAGAAGATAATATCAAAACAAAAATAAAAACAATAATTACACCAGAAGATCCAGTAGAAATAAAATCAATAGAACTAGAAAACCAAGGATTAGAAGAAGAAACACTAGAAATAACAGGATATTTTGAGCCAATACTATCAAAAAAAGAGCAAGATTACGCACACCCAGTATTTAACAATCTATTTTTAATATATGATTATGACGAAGAAACAAATAGTTTAATAATAAAAAGGAAAAAAAGAGAAAAAGAAGAAAAAGAAATATATATAGCAGTAACATTAAATCCAAGTATAGGAGAAACAATTGGAAACTTAGAATATGAAATAGACAAAGAAAAGTTTTTAGGAAGAGGAAATATAGGAATACCAAATGCAATAAAAAATTCAACACCACTATCTAAAAAAATAAGACTAGTAACAGAAGGAATAGTAGCATTAAAAAGAACAATAAAAATAAAACCACAAGAAAAAATAAAACTAAACTATATAATATCAATAGGAGAATCTAAAGAAATAGTAAAAGAAAACATTAAAAAATATAGGATCAAAGAAAACATAGAAAAAGCATTCAAAATATCAAAAGCAAAAATAGAAGCACAAATGAGATATCTAGAAATAAAAGGAAGCCAAATAGAAGACTATCAAAAATTACTATCATATATAATATTTGATAATCCATTAAAAAAACAAAATCTAGAAAAATTACCAAAACAAAAATATGAACAAAAAGAACTATATAAATATGGAATATCAGGAGACGTACCAATAATACTAGTAAAAATAAAAAATATAAATGAAGTAGAAGTATTAAAAGAAATGCTAAAAGCATATGAATTTATGAAAATAAAAAATGTAGAAGTAGATCTAGTAATATTAAATGAAGAAAAATACAGTTATGAAAATTATTTAAAAGAAGAAATAGAAAATATAATATCAAACTCAAATATGTCATATATGAAAAACCAAAAAGGAGGAATATTTGAGTTAAATAAAAATGAGATAGATAAAAAAGATGAAAATTTAATAAAATGTGTATCAGAAATAATAATAGATGGGAGTAAAGGAAATCTAAAAAATGCAATATTAGAATTAGAAGAAGAATATTTAGAAAAAACAAAAATAATAGAAAAACAAGAAGAAATATATGAAATAGAAGAAGAAAACAAAACTACTATAGATATATTAGAAAAACACGAACTAAAATATTTTAACGAATATGGTGGATTTTCAAGTGATGGAAAAGAATATTTAATAAAAGTAAACAAAGAAAATAGATTACCAACAGTGTGGTCACATATAATGGCAAACGAAAAATTTGGAACAATAGTTACAGAAAACATGGGAGGATATACTTGGTATAAAAATGCAAGATTAAATAAAATAACATCATGGAGCAATATGCCAACTAAAGATATACCATCAGAAATAATATATCTAAAAGACGAAGAAACCAAAAAAACATGGTCACTAGGACTAAACCCAATGCCAGACAATAATAATTATAATATAATATATGGATTTGGATATACAAAATATATACACGAAAGTAATGGAATAACACAAGAATTAGAAGTATTTGTACCAAAAAAAGACAGTATAAAAGTCGGAATATTAAATCTAAAAAACAACACCCCAAACAAAAAAAGACTTAAATTATATTACTATATAAAACCAGTATTAGGAGAAGATGAAATAAAAACAAATGGATATATAAACTTAAGCTATGACAAAAATAGCAATATATTAATTGCAAATAAAATATATAATAATGAATTTTCAAATAATATATATATATCAAGCAGCGAAAAAATAAAATCATATACAGGAGATAAAAAAGAATTTTTAGGAAATGGAAAAATAGAAAAACCAGAAGGAATATATAAAGAAAAATTAGAAAATAAAAACAGTTTAGGAAATAGGAATATAATGGTATATGAAATAGAAATAAATCTAGAAAGCTTTGGGAAAAAAGAAATATCAATACTATTAGGAGCAGAAGAAAATATAATCGACAGTAAAAATATAGCATATAAATATAGCAAAATACAAAATTGTAAACAAGAATTAGAAGAAATAAAAAAATATTGGAAAGAAAAACTAAATACTTTGCAAGTATATACACCAGTAGAATCAAGCAATATATTATTAAATGGATGGATAATATATCAAATAATAGAATCAAGATTACTTGGAAAAACAGGATATTATCAATCAGGAGGAGCATATGGATTTAGAGACCAATTACAAGATGTATTAGCACTAAAATATATAGATCCAAAATATTTAGAAAATCAAATAATAAAACACAGCAAACACCAATTTGAAGAAGGAGATGTAGAACACTGGTGGCATGAAGAAACATCAAGAGGAATAAGAACAAAAATTTCAGATGATCTATTATGGCTAGTATATGTAACAATAGAATATATAAAATTTACTGGAAATAAAGAAATACTAAAAATAAAAACACCATATTTGACAGGAGAAACACTTAAAGAAAATGAAAAAGAAAGATATGATAAATATATTGAAGGAAATAATGAAGATACTATATATAATCATTTAATAAAAGCAATTGAAAAAAGTTTAAACTTTGGAGAAAATAAACTTCCAAAAATCGGAACAGGAGATTGGAATGACGGAATGAATGAAGTAGGAGCAAAAGGAAAAGGAGAAAGTATTTGGCTTGGATTTTTTATGTATGATATATTAAATAAATTTATACCATATATAAAAGAAAATAAAGATGACATCTTAGCAAATAAATATGAAAATATAAAACAAGAACTAAAAAAAGCATTAAACCAAACAGGATGGGATGGAAGATGGTATAAAAGAGCATTTACTGATGATAATAAACCACTAGGAAGTATAGAAAATGAAGAATGTAGAATAGATAGTATATCTCAAAGCTGGTCAGTAATTTCAAATGCAGCAGATAATGACAAAAAATATATATCAATGGAAAGCCTAGAAAATCATCTAATAGATAAAGAAAACAAAATAATAAAACTTCTAGATCCACCATTTGAAAAAAGCAATCTAAAGCCAGGATATATAAAATCATATTTGCCAGGAGTAAGAGAAAATGGAGGACAATATACACATGATTATTGTTCTTATCACCATAAAATAAAGATATTACATAACAAAAAGTAAAACATAAAAAGCTAAAGCACACTAAACAAAATGACAAAAAAACCAAGTTTTGTTTAGTACACTGTACAAAATATTGACAAAATATAAAAAATATAGTAAAATATAATAAAGCAAAAAAACAAAAAAAGAAAAACAAAACAATAAATAAAAAATAAAAAAAGGAGAAGTACAATGATTGTTCGTGAAAAATATTTATCAAAAATTAGACCATTTTATGATCAAGATCTAATAAAAGTTATAACAGGAATAAGAAGATGTGGTAAATCTGTTATATTAACACAAATAATAGATGAACTAAAAGAAAAAGGAATAAATGAATCCCAAATAATATATATAAATTTTGAAAATGAGGATTATGCTTTTATAAAAAATGATATAGATTTACACAACTACATCAAAGAAAAAATAATAAATGAGAAAAAATATTATTTATTTTTTGATGAAATTCAAAATGTTGAGTATTGGGAAAAGGCAATAAATTCATTTAAAGCATCAAAAAATGTATCAATATTTATTACAGGATCTAATAGTGACTTGCTATCTGGAGAACTTGCAACACATATAGCTGGAAGATATGTAAGCTTTAAAGCATATCCATTTACATTTAAAGAAGTATGTGAATTAAAAAAACTAAAAGATAATAGTGAGATAGAAGAAGCTTTTAATGAATATATAAAATGGGGTGGAATGCCACAAAGATTTATGCTAACAGATGAAAATCAAACAAGAACATATTTATCAGATGTATATAATTCTATTTTAATAAAAGATGTTGTAGAAAGATTCAATATAAAAGATTTAGATTTATTCAATAGAATAGTAGAATATATAGTCACAACACCATCACAAAATTTTTCAGCAAAAAGTTTATCAAATTATTTTGCTGATAAAGAAGAAAGAGAAGTATCAAAAATAACATTATACAACTACTTAGAATATCTAGTAAAAGCAATGCTTATAAATAAAGCTGATAGATATGATGTTAGAGGAAAAAGAATATTAAATGGTAAATATAAATACTATTTAACAGATTTAGGATTAGGTCAAATAAAAAATATAGGAAAAAGACCACAATTAGGAGCATATTTAGAAAATATAGTATATAATGAACTACTATCTAGAGAATATGATGTAAAAGTGGGAAATTTAGAAAATGGAGAAATAGACTTTATAGCAACAAGATATAATGAAAAAATATATATTCAAGTAGCATATATATTAGCAGATGATTCAGTAGTACAAAGAGAATTTGGAGCATTTAAAAATATAAAAGACAATTATCCAAAATATGTTTTAACAATGGATAAATTTGATTTTTCACAAAATGGTATAATTCATAAAAATGTAATAGATTGGTTATTAGAAGAAAATTAAAGTGATCCTTTTTGGGACGTTCTAAAAAAGGATCACTAAAATAAAAAACACATACTTTTGATAAGGAGGAATATCAAATTGAGCAAAATAAAAGCTTTATTTTATACAAAAGGAAGATTTGGTAAATCAT
>SAMEA104404097__coassemble_2763_pt1 | contig 11608 bp, 12 predicted proteins | sample SAMEA104404097__metabat2_high_PE_106 | metagenome-assembled genome bin SAMEA104404097 (sample SAMEA104404097) | Balaenoptera acutorostrata | reverse complement strand
TATGCTCTATTGTAAGTTTTGGTGGTAGATGGTATAATATAGGAGATTAGAGAGGTTGATATGAATATTAGAGAGGTAATTGAAAAAGGATTTGTTGAACTTAAAACTTCAAATGTTAGTAGTCCAAGATTAAAAGCTAGAATGCTTATGCAGTTTGTTTTGGATAAGTCTAGACAGTATATTGTTGTAAATGATTTGGAAAATTTGAGTAAGGATTGTTTAGATAAGTATTTTTTTTATATAGATAAACTAAAAAATAATGTTCCAATTGAACATATTACACATCATAAGGAATTTATGAAATTGGATTTTTATGTTGATGAAAATGTATTAATTCCAAGACAAGATACAGAAATTTTAGTAGAAGAAGTAATTGATATTGCTAAAAAAATGGGTAAAGTAAAAGTACTTGATTTATGTACTGGAAGTGGTGCGATTTCTGTATCTATTGCTAAATATGTTAAAGATGTTGAAGTTTATGCAGTAGATATTAGTAAAAAAGCATTAGAAGTTGCTAAGAAAAATGCTATATTAAATGATTGCCAAGATAAAATTAAATTTATTTATTCTGATATGTTTGAGCGTTTAGATGGTGAAAAGTTTGATATTATAGTATCTAATCCACCATATATTGAAAAAAGCAAGATAGATAAATTAGATAGAGAAGTTCAAAAAGAACCAATAATTGCATTAGATGGTGGAGAAGATGGATTAGATTTTTATAGAGAAATTATTAAAAATGGATACCAATATTTAAAATATAAAGGATATATTTGTTTAGAAATTGGATATAACCAAAAAGATTCAGTAATTTCAATATTTTCAAACGAAGAAAAATATGAAAATATATATTCAAAAAAAGATTTATATGATAATGATAGAATTGTTGTTGGAAGATTAAAATAGGAGGAATAAAAATGTCTTTTTCAGGAGAAATAAAAAAAGAACTAAGTAAATTAAATAATTTAGCAAATAAAAGACAAGTAAAATATGAATTAATTGGATATTTAATTACAAATAATATAAGTAGTATTTCTGCTAAAAAATTAGGATATTCGACTGAAAATGAGTATAACATAAATAGATTTTCTAAATTATTAGATAATTTAGATATTAATCATGAAATTTCAATTGATGGAAATATTTTTATTATTGATTTTAAGAAAGAAGACATATTAAATTTTAGTATTAATGATTTAGAAATAGAAGATAAAAAAGCAATTGTAAGAGGAGCATTTATGGGAGCTGGAACAATTAGTAATCCAAAAAGAACATATCATTTAGAAATAATATTTTCTAAAATTGAACATTTAAAAAAATTAATGAAAATATTAGAAGAATTAGAAATAAAAGCAAAAGAATTAATTAGTGAAACAAAAATGATGATATATATTAAAGAAGGAGAAGAAATTTCTAAGTTTTTAGCACTAATTGGAGCAAATAAAGGAGTATTAGAATTTGAAAATATAAGAGTTGAAAAACAAATGAAAAGCAAGGTAAATAGATTAGTAAATTGTGAGACTGCAAATCTTAATAAAACAATAAATTGTTCTGTTATGCAAATTGAGGCAATTGAAAAATTAAAAAAAGAAAATAGATTTAATAAATTAGATGAAGGACTAAAAGAAATTGCAAAAGTTAGAATTAAATATCCAGATATACCATTATCTGAACTTGGAAAAAAGTTAGAAAAACCACTTGGAAAATCTGGAGTAAATTATAGACTTAAAAAAATAATAGATATTGCAAATATGGAAGGAAAAAATGATGGAAAATAAAAAAGAATTAGGAATATATATCCATATACCATTTTGTAAGCATAAATGTATATATTGTGATTTTATATCATTTCCAGATAAGTTAATTTATCAAGAAAAATATATTAATAAATTATTAGAAGAAATAGAAAATGAAAAAGAACTATTTAAAAAATATAAAGTTACAACAATATATTTTGGAGGAGGGACTCCATCTATAATTGATAGTAAATTTATTATAAATATTTTAGATAAGCTAAAAAAATATATAGATTTTAAAGATGTTGAAATAACAATTGAAGTAAATCCAGGAACAGTTAATAAAGAAAAATTAATTGAGTATTTTAATTCTGGAATAAATAGATTAAGTATAGGACTTCAAACAACAAATGATAAATTGTTAAGTGAATTAGGAAGAATCCATAATTATTCAGAATTTTTAAATACATATGAAAATGCTAGAAAAGTAGGATTTAAAAATATAAATGTAGATTTAATGATAGGACTTCCAAATCAAAAAATAGAAGATGTCAAAAAAAGCATAACTGAAATAATTAATTTAAAATATGGAAAACCAGAACATATTTCAGTATATTCATTAATAGTAGAAGAAGGAACAAAAATATATAAATTAATTGAAGATAAAGTAATGCAATTACCAGATGATGAATTAGAAAGAATGGAATATGAATATGTTAAAAATAGTTTAGAATTAGAAGGATATATACAATATGAAATATCAAATTTTTCATTAAAAGGAAGAAAATCAAAACACAATATGAACTGTTGGGAACAAAAAGAATATATAGGATTTGGGGTTGCTGCACATTCATATATTGATAAAATAAGATTTTCAAATACAAGTGATATAGAATCATATTTAAAATTAGATTATAAAAAAATAAAAACAGTTGAAGAAAAACAAAACAAGATAGAAGAAGAAAAAGAATATATGTTAATAGGGCTTAGAAAATTAGAAGGAATCACAATTTCAAAATTCAAAGAAAAATTTGGAGAAAATCCAATATATCTATTTAGAAAAGAAATAGAAAAATTGGTAGAAGAAGAACTATTAATAGTAGATTTAGATAATATTAAATTAACAAGAAAAGGACTAGATTTTGCAAATCTAGTATGGGAAGAATTTATATAAAAGTAAGGAGATAGAAAATGAGTAGAAAAATAAGTGATAAAATAATGTGGGTAGGAAAAAAAGATTGGGAACTTAAAAAATTTCATGGAGATGAATTTACAACAATAAATGGATCATCATATAATAGTTTTTTAATAAGAGATGAAAAAACAATATTAATAGATACAGCATGGCTTCCATATGATAAAGAATTTGTTAGCAATTTAGAAGATGAAATAGATTTAGATAAAATAGATGCAATAGTACAATTACATGGAGAAGTAGATCATAGTGGAGCATTAGTAGAGTTAATGAGAAAATTACCAAAAGAAACACCAATATATTGTACACAAAATGCAGTAAAATCATTAAAAGGACAATATCATGAAGAGTGGAATTTTAAAACAGTAAAAACAGGAGACAAATTAAATTTAGGAAAAAGCACATTAACATTTATAGAAACACCAATGTTACATTGGCCAGATACAATGTTTGCATATTTAGATGACGAAAAAGTATTATTTACAAGTGATGGATTTGGACAACATTTAGCATCAGAATACATGTATGCAGATGAAGTAGAAAAAGAATTAGTATATAGTGAAGCATTAAAATATTATGCAAACATATTAGCACCATTTTCAATGATGGTAACTAAAAAAATAAAAGAAATATTAAATATGAATTTAGAAATAAATATGATATGCCCAAGTCATGGATTAATATGGAGAAAAAATCCAAAAGAAATTATAGAAAAATATTTAAAATGGGCAGATAATTACCAAGAAAATCAAATAACAATAATATATGACACAATGTGGAATGACACAAGAAAAATGGCAGAAGCAATAGCAAGAGGAATAAAGAAAAAAGATGAATTAGTAGAAATAAAAATATTAAACACAGCAAAAAACGATAAAACAGATGTATTAACAGAAGTATTCAAATCAAAAATGGTATTAGTCGGATCACCAACAGTAAACAATGGATATTTATATTCAATTGCAGGAATATTAGAAATGATAAAAGGAATGAAATTAAAAAACAAAAAAGCAGCAGCATTTGGAAGTTATGGATGGAGTGGAGAAGCGGTAAAGCTAATAACAGAAGAACTAAAAAAAGCAGGATTTGATATAATAAACGAAGGAATAAAAGTAATGTGGACACCAGACAAAGAAAATGAAATAAAATTAGAAAAATATGGAGAGGAATTAGTGAAATAGTTGTGAAAAATATAAAAGATTATTTATTAGAAGATTTAAAAGAAGAAATGGTAAAAATCGGAGAAAAAAAATTCAGAGCAGAACAAATATATAAATGGATATATGAAGAAAAAGTAAAAACATTTGATGAAATGACAAATCTATCAATAGAATTAAGAAACAAATTAAAAGAAAATTATACAATGTGTAATTATAAAATATTACAAAAACAAGAATCAAAAGATGGAACAAAAAAATATCTATTTGATGTATTAGATGGAAATGCAATAGAAACAGTTCTAATGAAATATCACCATGGATATAGTATATGTGTATCATCACAAATCGGATGCAAAATGGGATGCAAATTCTGTGCATCAACAGGACTTAAATTTGCAAGAAGTTTAACAAGTGGAGAAATAGTAGAACAAATATTAGCAGTAGAGCAAGATGAAAATGTAAGAATATCAAATGTAGTATTTATGGGAATAGGAGAGCCATTAGATAATTATGATAATGTAGTAAATGCAATTAGAATAATAAATCATCCAAAAGGATTAAATATAGGAGCAAGACATATAAGTGTATCAACTAGTGGATTAGTTCCAAATATATATAGATTAGCTGAAGAAAATATACAATGCACATTATCAATATCATTACATGCAACAAATAATGAAAAAAGAAGTGAAATGATGCCAGTTAACAATAGATATAATATAGAAGAATTAATACAAGCATGTAAAGATTATATTAAAAAAACAAATAGAAGAATATCATTTGAATATGCATTAGCAAAGGACAATAATGACAATTTAGAAGATGCAAAAGAATTAGTAAAGCTATTAAAAGGAATGTTATGTCATGTTAATTTAATACCAATAAACAAAATAGAAAATGGAAAATTTTCAAAATCAACAAATGAAAACATAATGAAATTTAGAGATTACTTAAATGACCACGGAATAGTTGCAACAATAAGAAGAGAATTAGGATCAGATATAGATGCAGCATGTGGACAATTAAGAAGAAAAAATCTATGATCCTTTTTGGGACGGGCTAAAAAAGGATCATCAAAATATAAAATAAAAAAATAATAGTGATCTTTTTTTAGCCCGTCCCAAAAAGGATCACCAAAGGATTGATGTATTATGAATTCTGATTATGAGATTAGAAAAAAGATGAAAGAAAAACAAAAAAGAATTAAAATGCAAAAAAGAATTATTATATTTTGTATGATATTAATTGTAATATTTATTTTTTTTATGGGGTATATTTGTGGCAAAGGCAATAAAAAGGCAAAAAAAGAAAATGAAGCAGTTGAAGTAGCCAAAGTAGATGAAACAGTTGAAATAGAAAAAGAAATTATAGTTGAAGAAAAACCAAAAAAAGAAGAAATAGATTGGAGATTAATATTAGTAAATAGGGAAAATCTAATACCAGAAGATTACAAATTTGAATTATCTAATATTGATAAAAACTTAAAATTTGATAGTAGAGCAATAGGGGAATTAAATAAGATGATGAATGACATAAGAAAAAGTGGAATTTCAAATATATGGATACAATCATCATATAGAGATATAAAATTACAAGAAGAACTTTATAATAACAGTGTTAAAAGATATATGAAACAAGGGAAAACAGAAGAAGAAGCAAAAAAAATAACAGAAATCTATATAAATAGACCAGGAACAAGCGAACATAATATTGGACTTGCAGTTGATTTTAATGATGTAAAAGAAACATTTGAAGATACAAAAGCTTTTAAATGGCTTATGAAAAATGCAGAAGATTATGGATTTATTTTAAGATATCCAAAAAACAAAGAAGATATAACAAAAATATCTTATGAGCCATGGCATTGGAGATATGTTGGAAAAGAAAATGCAAAAGATATGAATGAAAAAGGAGTATGTTTAGAAGAATATGTTAAATAAATAAAATAAGCCAAATACATTTTATGTGTATTTGGCTTAAATTGCATATTATTTAGGTTTTTTTATAATTAATCCTAAATTGGATTTAGGAAATCTAAATCCTTTTTTGACTAATTTTTCTTTTTCATAATCAGAAATTATCTTATCATGGAAAAGAATTCCATCAATTTGGGGATTCTTATAAAAAGTATCTAAAACATATGTTTCTGTTATTTTATTCATTTTGTCTTCTTTCTGATGCTTTTAGGCAAGCACCAACCACTACTAAAAACTAATGTTTACAAATATATTTTACCATATTTACATAATAAAGTCAATTTATAGAATTATGCAAATTAGACCTCCACTTCCTTCATTAACAATTCTTTCAAGAGTTTCTTGTAATTTTATTTGAGCATCTTCTGGCATTTTTGCAAGTTTAGTTTGCAGACCTTCATTTACAAGAGAGTGTAGACTTTTTCCAAAAATATTTGAATCCCATATTTTTTTAGGATCATTTTCAAATTCAGAAAGAAGATAATTTACAAGTTCTTCTGATTGTTTTTCAGAGCCAACAATAGGAGAAACTTCAGTTCTAACATTACATTTAATCATATGTATAGCAGGAGCATTTGCTTTTAATTTAACACCAAATCTAGAGCCTTGTTTAACCATTTCTGGTTCTTCTAATTCAAGTTCATCAATTGTTGGAGTTACAATACCATAACCTTTTCTATCTACTTCATCTAGTGCGTAGGATATTTTATCATATTTTCTTTTAATAGAAGAAAAATCTTTGATAATTGAAAATAAATCTCCCTCGTTTTCTACATTTACATTTGTAATTTCTGATAAAACTTTATAAAATAATTCGTCTTTTAACTCGATTTCTAAATCTACTATTCCAGTATCTAAATGAATATTTAAAATTGAAGTTTTTTTGATAATTTCTGTTTTTGAAATTTTATTAGAACAATTTTTAACATCTTTTAAAACTTTGATATCTAAAAATGCATCTCTAATTTCATTAAATAGAGTACTTTTTAATGGATGTTTAAAATCTAAAGTATCAATCCATTTTGGAAGTTTAATTGAGACTTTATCTACTGGAAATTCATATAATATATTAGAAAATATTTTATTTATATCTTCTATATTTAATTTAGCACAGTTAATTGGAATAACTGAAGAATTATATTTTTTAGATAAATTATTTGCAAGATTTATTGTATCTAATGAAGTTGGGTTATTAGTATTTAATATAATAACGAAAGGCTTATTTAGCTTATGTAATTCATCAACAACTCTTTTTTCAGCTTTTAGATAATCATCTCTTGGAATATCTGTAATAGATCCATCTGTTGTAACTAAAATACCAATTGTAGAATGTTCAGTAATTACTTTTTTAGTTCCAATTTCAGCTGCTTGTTCAAAAGGAATTTCTTCTTTCGACCATGGGGTTTTTACCATTCTTGGCATATCATCTTCTAAATATCCGGATAGCATTATCAACTAAATATCCAACACAATCAACAAGTCTTGTTTTAAATTTTAAATTATTATCTAAATTAATTTCAATTGCTTCATTTGGAACAAATTTTGGTTCAGTAGTCATAATAGTTTTTCCACCAGCACTTTGTGGAAGTTCATCTTTAGCACGCTGTTTTTTATATGAGTTATCAATATTTGGAATTACCAATAAATCCATAAAATTTTTAATAAATGTTGATTTACCAGTTCTAACGGGACCAACTACTCCAACATAAATATCACCATCAGTTCTTTTAGAGATGTCTTGATACAATCTTGTATTTTCCATCTTAAATCCCTCCTTTTAATCATAAGAAATGTTTCATACAAAATTACTTTAATACAAGTATATTAAATTAAATTTAAGATATGACAAATTGATAAAAAAGTATTTAAAAAATTTGCAAATAGTTATTTTATGTGTTAGAATAAGTGCATATAAAAGCTTTAAAAAGCTTTTTATAATAAAGTAATAACTTAAATATTTATTTTTAATATTATATTGTATATTTTATAATTTATAATTTATAATTTATATTTATAATAATAGTATATAATTTTTTATTAAAGTATGAATATGGAAAGAAGGATTTTTAATTATGGATAAAATGGAACAATTTGAAGAAAGATTAAGAGAATATAATCAAGAACATATTTTAAAATTATTTGATATATTAACAGAAAGTGAAAAAGAAAATTTAATAGAACAAATAAATGATATAGATTTACATCAAATTATGGAACTATATGATATGACAAAAAAAGAAATTGAAATTAAAGAAAATAAAATAGAAGAAATTAAATATGAAGATAAGGCTAAAATGTCTAATGAAAGAAAAGAAAAATTAGATGCTTTAGGTGAAAAAATATTAAAAGAAGGAAAATATGCAGTAGTTACAATGGCAGGAGGGCAAGGAACAAGATTAGAACACCCAGGACCAAAAGGAACATTTAAATTAGGAGTATATGGAAAAGGAAAATATCTTTTTGAAATATTAGCTGAAAATTTAAAAGAAGCAAATAAAAAATATAATATATCAATACCATGGTATATAATGACAAGTAATCAAAATAATCAAGATACAGTAGAATTTTTAGAAAAGAACAATTATTTTGGATATAAAAAAGAAGATGTAATAATATTTAAACAAGGAGAATTACCATTAATAGATATGAATGGTAAAATGCTTATTGGAAAAGACAAATTAGTAAGAATGGGATCAGATGGAAATGGTGGAACATTTAGTTCACTTAGAAAATCTGGAGCATTAGCAGATATGAAAGAAAGAGGCATAAAATGGGTATTTATTGGTGGAGTTGATAATGTATTATTAAAAATGGCAGATACAACACTACTTGGATTAGCAATAGATACAAATGTTAAAATTGCATCAAAATCAATAGTAAAAGCAAATCCACACGAAAAAGTAGGAGTATTTTGTAAAACAAATGGACATCCAAAAGTAATAGAATATTCAGAATTACCAGAAAAAATGGCAGAAGAAGTAGATGAAAATGGTGAATTAAAATATGGAGAATCACATATAATGTGTAATTTATTTACAATAGATGCAATAGAAAAAATAAGTAAAGAACAATTAATATATCATAGTGCAGTAAAAAAGAATGCATATATAGATGAACAAGGAAAAGAAATAATACCAGAAGATAAAAATTCATATAAATTTGAAGCATTTATATTTGATGCATTTGAAATATTTGATGACATAGCAATTTTAAGAGGAAAAAGAGAAGAAGATTTTGCACCAGTAAAAAATAAAGAAGGAGTAGATAGTCCAAAAACAGCAAAAGAGTTATATGAAAAATATTGGAATAAATAATTTTAAAAATATTTTAAAATTATTCAAAAGGAGAAAAAGAAATGGAAGAATGTAAAATTAAAAATTTATTTAGTTTAGAAAATACAATAGCAAAAAGCTTATTAGAAAAATATGAATATCCATGGGAAGTATTATCTGAAATAAAAAAATATATTATAGAATTAGGAAACACTTTAAGTGAAGATGAATATGATAAAATTGGAGAAAATATTTGGGTTGCAAAAACAGCAAAAGTTGCAAAAACAGCATATTTAAATGGACCATTAATAATATGTGATAATGCAGAAATAAGACATTCAGCATTTATTAGAGGAAGTGCAATAGTTGGCAAAAATGCAGTAGTTGGAAATTCAACAGAATTAAAAAATGTAATATTATTTGATAATGTTCAAGTGCCACATTACAATTATGTAGGAGATTCAATATTAGGATATAAATCACATATGGGAGCAGGATCAATTACATCAAATGTTAAATCAGATAAAAAATTAGTAATTATAAAAAACAGAGAATCTGGAGAAAAAATTGAAACAGGAATAAAAAAAGTTGGAGCAATAATTGGAGATAATGTAGAAGTAGGATGTGGAAGTATATTAAATCCAGGATCTATAATTGGAAAAAATACAAATATATATCCATTATCTTCTGTAAGAGGAGTTATAAGAAAAAATAGTATATACAAAAATCAAAATGAAATAGTTACAAAAATAGAAGATTAGATAAGGGAAAAAATGAACAAGTTTAAAAAGATATATGTAGAAATAACAAATATATGTAATCTAAAATGTCCATTTTGTAGTATAGATGATAATATAAAAAAAGAATTATCATTAGAAGAATTTGAAGAAATATTAAAAAATATAGATAATCATACAGATTATCTATATCTTCATGTAAAAGGAGAGCCATTATTACATAGTAAGTTTGGAGAAATATTAAAATTATGTAAAAAATATAATAAAAAAATTAATATTACAACAAATGGAACATTATTAGAAAATAGAATAAATGATATAATTGGGTCAAATGTAAGACAAATAAATATATCATTACAAAGTTTAATAAATTTAGATTATTTAGAAAATATAATAAAAAGTGCAGATATATTAAGCAAAAATAATATTCAAATACAATATAGAATGTGGGTACATAACGAATATGAAAGAAAAGTCATTAAAATATTAGAAAAACATTATAATAAAAAGATAGAAGGAAATAATACAAAACTAGATGAAAATATATATTTTAATATAGATAGAGAATTTATTTGGCCAGATTTAAAAAATGAAGTAATAAGAGAAAATGGGTCATGTTATGGAACAAGATCACATATTGGAATATTAGTAGATGGAACAATAATACCATGTTGTTTAGACTCAAAAGGAATAATAAAATTAGGAAATATATTTGAAAATAATTTAGAAGAAGTATTAAAAAGCAAAAGATATTTAAAAATGAAATTAGGATTTCAAAATAACAAAATAGAAGAAGAATTATGTAAAAAATGTGGTTTTTTTAAGTGATCCTTTTTGGGACGCTCCAAAAAAGGATCACTTTTTTTATTTCTTTTTTTATTTTTGAATTATTTTTTTGTTTGATTTTTTACCTATTTCATGATCCTTTTTTGGAGCGTCCCAAAAAGGATCACTTTTCTGGTATAAAATAATCAACAACGCCATAGATTAATCCACCAATTATAGCAGCTAGCCATGATATTGAATAACCAGATACAAAAAATTGTGTTAAATATAAAGTAATTGCAGCTAATGCAAAACCAACAAAGCCTTTACCAAAAGGACTTGATTCAATTTTAGTATTTTTAGTTATTAAATAATCAATTAAAGATAATGCTATAGCACATAATGCTAAAGACCAAATGTTATTAATTGAAAAACCAGGTGTAAAAAATGCAGTAATAGCTAAAATCACAGCAGCAGTAATTAATCTTTTAAAAATTTGAAAAAATGTTGAACCACTACTAGATGATATATTTGAATTACTATCTGACATGATATTAACCTCCCAAAATAGAAATTTAAAAATCTTTTTGTAGTATTAGTATTTGCTAAAATAAAATAATTATTCAAAAATAAAAATAATAAAAATAATAAAAAGATAAAAAAATAAAAAATAAAATAAGTATAAAAAATATAGAAAAATAAATAATAATAATGTGAAATAAAAAAATAAAAAAAAATAAAAAAATAAAAAAATAAAAAAAAAAAAA
>SAMEA104404097__coassemble_2708_pt1 | contig 11763 bp, 9 predicted proteins | sample SAMEA104404097__metabat2_high_PE_106 | metagenome-assembled genome bin SAMEA104404097 (sample SAMEA104404097) | Balaenoptera acutorostrata | reverse complement strand
ACAAATGAAATAAATAAAAATAATAAGCTTATTGAAAAATTAGAAATAGAAATATAATAGCCTAAAAGGTTGATAGCTATTGACTTTATTAAGTATTACTGATATTATTAAAGTGTAAGTGGTATAAATTTAAATACATGCATATAATAAGAAGGGAGGAATTGTCATGGTAGATGCAAAAGAAATAGCAAAATATTTTTTGTCAAAAGATAAAGAAAATAAATTATTTAACACAAAGCTAATAATGTTAAATAATAGAAAATGTTATGAAGGCAATGTAAGATTAAATAAATATTTATATTTTGCACAAACAGTATATTTAGCCAAATATGGAAAATTGTTATTTCATGAGAATATTCTAGCATATGATAATGGCCCAATTGTAAAAGAAGTATTAGAAAAATATGCTGTAATTCAAGGTAGTAAAAATAGTAAAATAATATTGGATGATGAAATAAAAGATTTTTTGGATAAGATATATGAAGCTTTAAAAGATGCAACTTGTCAAGAACTTGTAGAAATATCTCATGAAGATACGGCTTGGAAAGAATTAAGCTCAGAAACCTTTAGTGCTCCGGTAATTGATATAATGAAGTATCAAGAAAAATATAAAAAGCAATATAAAGGTTTGATAAAGGTAATGAATATATAGATGAATTTAGAAGTAGGACAAGTTTTATGGCTTAATGTTAGATATCAAACAGATATTATTTCAAAAGTACCACATCCAATGTTAGTTGCAATCGCAAACATAGAAGACAATAATATTGAAGTTATTGCTATTGATAAAGCAAAAAATAAACTTCATCAATTATTTAGTGAAGCTAATTATTTTATTAATAGTGATGATCCAAAAGAAAAAGTAATACAAGTAGATAGTTATGCTCAATTAAATAATTCATTAACAATAGAGTATTTTCCGGAACTTGTTAAGTTTAGAAGAAATAAGGCAAAATTATCTAAAAATAAATTAGATGAATTATTAGAAGAATATAATAAATATCATAGCAATAATATAATTCCAGATGAAAGAATTGTTTATATGAGTAAGGAAGATATATTAAAGTTAAATAAGTTAAATTAAATATTAAAAAATAGAAAACTGTGAACAAAATTTGATGTTTTGTAGCACGGTTTTTTAAAATTGTATATTTATTTAAATAAAAGGAAAAAATATTTAAATTAAATTAATGTGGTTATTATTTATTTTTGCTTAAATGTTGTAATTTAGGTAAAAAAATGATATATTAAAGAAGAAAAATTAATAAAATATATTATAAAAATTAGGAGATAGAAAATGGAAGTTAAAGATGTGATTGAAAAATCAAATTTATGTATTCCAAAAGAGCAAATTAAATATGATGAACCAATGAAAAATTACACTAGCTTCAAAGTTGGAGGAAAAGCAGATGTATTAATAAAAGTAAAAAATGAAGAAGAATTAAAATCAATATTGGAATGTGCAATTAAAAGGAATATTCCATATTACATAATTGGAAACGGAAGTAATTTATTAGTTTTAGATGAAGGAATAGAAGGAATAGTAATAAAAAATGAAATTACAAATATTGAAATAGATAAAAAAGAAGAAAATGAAGTATATGTAAAAGTAGGAGCAGGATATAAATTAGGAAAATTAGCATATGAGCTAGCAAATAAAGAAATATCAGGATTAGAAGAGCTAGCAGGAATTCCAGGAACAATTGGAGGAGCAGTAAGAATGAATGCAGGAGCTCATGGAAAAGAAATGAAAGATATAGTTAAACAAATAACTACAATAGATAAATTAGGCGAAAAACATATATTAAGTAATAAAGATGCAAAGTTTGAATATAGAAATAGTATATTTTCTAAAAAAGATTTAATAATAACAGAAGTAATTTTAAAATTAGGAAAGAAAAAAAGCAGTGAAATAATAGAAGAAATAAAAAAATATGCTAAAATAAGAAAAGAAAAACAACCATTAGAATATCCAAGTGCAGGGAGTACATTTAAAAGAGGAGATACATATATAACAGCAAAGCTAATAGATGAATCAGGACTTAAAGGATATGAAATTGGAGGAGCAAAAATATCTGAAAAACATGCAGGATTTGTTATAAATACAGGAAATGCTACATCAAAAGATATTTTAGATCTAATTGAATATGTAAAAAAAGAAGTATTTAAAAAATTTGGAAAAGAAATAAAAATGGAAGTTGAAATAATAGGAGGAAGAAAATGAAAGGAATTTTAAAATGGTTTAATAACAATTCAAAAATGAAAAGATGGATGTTTTTAATAATTGTAGGAATAATACTAACATGTTTTGGAATAGCACAAATATTAGTATTAGATGATATGTCATTTGGAAAAGTAGGATTAATAATATTTATATTTGTAATAGGATTTTTAACATCAGTTGCAGGATTTGTAGGATTAAACAAAAGAACATTAGAAGTACTAGTAGAATCAACAGATGCAAGAATGGAAAATAAAAAAAATGTAAATGTAAAATCATTAATATTTAATAAAAAAGTATATGATAGAGGACCAAATATTGTTGTAATAGGAGGAGGAACAGGATTAAACACAGTTCTTACGGGACTTAAAAAATATACAAACAATTTAACAGCAATAGTTACAATATCAGATTATGGAAAGCAAGAAAACAACTCTAGAAAAGAGCTAGGAATAATGCCATTAGATGATGTAAAAGATAGTATAATATCACTTGCAAACCAAGAAAAAGAAATGAGTAAATTATTAAATCATGAATTTACATATGGAAGATTAGCAGGATTAACAGTTGCAGATATATATTTTTTAGCAATGAAAGAAGTCAATAAAGATTTTTCTTCATCAGTTATGAAAAGTAATGAAATATTAAATATAACAGGAAAAGTATTACCAGTAACATTAGACAAAATGAATATAACAGCAGAGCTTGAAAATGGATATGTAGTAACAGAAAAATCTAGAATACCAGAAATTGTATATGATAAAGTTACAAAAATAAATAGAATATATTTAAGCCCATCAAATTGTAGACCAGCACCAGGAGTAATAGATGCAATAAAAAAAGCAGATTGTATAATAATTGGACCAGGAAGTCTATATACAAATGTAATACCAAATCTATTAGTAAGTGGAGTTGCAAATGCAATAAAAAGTTCAAGCGCATTAAAAGTATATGTAAGTAATATAATGACAGAACCAGGGCAAACAGATAATTATAGTGTAACAGAACATTTAAATGCAATAATAGAACATTGTGGAAAAGGAATAGTAGATTATTGTATATATGACACAGGAGAAATAATCCCAGAAATAATAAAAATATATAATAAAAAAGGACAAGATTTAGTAGAACAAGATATTGAAAAAATAAAAGGAATCAAATTTTTACAAAGAAATCTAGCAATGGTTACAGATGGATTTATAAGACATGATCCATCACTAGTTGCAGCATCAATTATAGAATTAATATGTGATGATTTAAGATATCAAGACAAAGAAAATGATCCACAATATTTAATGTTAAACAACAAATTAAAAGAAGATAAAAGAATTGAAAAAATAAGAAAACAAATGATAAGAGATGAAAAAAGAAAAGCAAGAAATCCAGATAAAGTAAAAAAATCAAGAAAAAGTAAATTTAGCAACAAATATAGTGATAGAATAGAATCAATAAAAGCGGCAGATGCAAAAGCAAAGAAAAAAAGTGAAAAGCCAAAGCCAAAAACAAAACCAAAAACAAAAAGAAAAAAGATACCAGATGATATAAGAGAAAAAATGCAAAAAGAATTAGAACATAGTAAGTTAAATGATAAAGCAAATAGAAAATAATTAAAAAATAAAAAATAAAAGATAAAAAGATAAAAAGGAGAAATCTAAATGAAAATCACAAAAGAAAATCTTAATTTAGAAAAAGGCATAACAAGAGAATGGTTAATCTCAAATGGAATAGGTGGATATGCAAGTTCAACTATAGTTGGAATAAACACAAGAAGATATCATGGATTATTAGTTGCACCACTAAAAATACCTGCTAAAAGATATTTAATATTATCAAAATTAGATGAAAGTATTGAAATAGATGGCAAAAAATACGATTTATATTCAAATATGGGAAAGAAATATTTATCAAATGGATATAAATACCAAATAAGTTTTGAAAAAGAAGAAAATCCAATATTTACATATGAAGTAGAAGATATAAAAATTACAAAGTCTATTTGCATGAAATATGGAGAAAATACAGTTGGGATATTATATAAAATAAAAAGTGGAAGTAAAAACGCAAAATTAACATTAGCGCCAATAATAAATTTTAGAGATTTTCATGGAAGTACAAACAAAGAAAATTTTGATTTATCACAAGAAATTAATGGAAATAATATAAAAATAATAATTGATAATAATGATAAATATCCAATATATATGAACATATCAGAAGGAAAATATATAAAACATGAAAATGATATATATAAAAATATGTTTTATATAGAAGAAGAAAAAAGAGGATTCAATGGAGAAGAAAACCACATAGTTCCAGGAAGATATGAAATAGAAATACCAAAAAACACAGAAAAAGAAATATCATATATATGTTCAATAGAAAATAAAGAAAAAATAGAAAAAGAAGAAAAGCCAAATGTAAAAGAAATGATAAAACAAGAAAAAAGTAGGCTAAAGACAATTATAGAAAAAAGTGAATTAGTAAACCTTCGAGAAAATGAAGAAATAATAAAATCATTAATAATTGCTGCAGATACATTTATTGTAAAAAGGCCAAAATACAATTTACATACAATGCTTGCAGGATATCATTGGTTTTTAGACTGGGGAAGAGATAGTCTAATTGCATTTGAAGGGTTATTATTAAAAACAAAAAGATATGATATAGCAAGAGAAATTTTATTAATGTATACACATGATATAAAAGAAGGACTAGTACCAAATGGATATTCAGAAGAAGATGACAAACCATTATATAATAGTGTAGATGCATCATTATTATTATTTGAAGAAGTACAAAAATATATTGAATACACAAATGATTATGAATTTATAAAAGAAAATATATTTGAAAAGTTAGATAATATAATAAACAATTATATAAAAGGAATCGAATTAGATGATAATAATATATACATAGATAATGATGGCTTAATAGTATCTGGAACTAAAAACACACAAAACACATGGATGGATGCAAAAATTGGAGATTATGCAGTAACACCGAGAAATGGAAAAGCAGTAGAAATAAATAGTTTATGGTATAATGCATTAAAAATAATGGAAAATCTATGCAAAAAATTTGATAAAAAACAAGATGAAAAAAGATATAAAGAAAAAGCAAGAAAAGCAAAAATATCATTTGAAGAAAAATTTTATAACAAAAAAAGAAAATGCTTATATGATGTATTAGGAGATAGTAAAATAAGACCAAACCAATTATTTTCATTAAGTCTAACATATCCAGTAATAGACCCAAATTCAGAAATAGCAGATAATATAATAAAAGTAGTAGATAAAAAATTATTAAATTCATATGGATTAAAAACATTAGCAAAAGGAGAAGAAAACTATATAGATAAATATATAGGAGATTCATTTAGAAGAGATATGAGTTATCATCAAGGAATAACATGGCCATGGTTACTAGAAATATATTATAAATCATTATTAAATATGAAAAAAGTAGCAAAAACAAAAAAGAGAAAAAAAGAAATAGAAGAAAAAATAAAAATGTTTTTAGAAAAAATCACAAAAACATACAAAAAAGAAATATTTGAAAGAGGATGTATAGGAAGTATAGCAGAAATATATGATTCAACAAAACCATTTGAACCCAAAGGAACAATCTCACAAGCTTGGAGTGTATCTGCAATATTAACATGTTTTAGTGATCCTTTTTGGGACGCTCCAAAAAAGGATCACCAAAAATAATGAAAATAGAATAAAAAATAAAAATAAAAAATAAAAAATAAAAAAAGAAAGAAGAAAAATATATATCTAGAGTAGAAGGTGTTTTAATTGAAGAAGATTGAAGAATTAGAAAAAGACTTGCAAGGTAAAGAATTAGAAGGAATATATCTTCTATATGGAGAAGAAGAGTATTTATTAGAGCAAAATGTAAAAAAAATAAAAAACAAATTTGGAGAATGTATAAAGGGAATAAATTATATTTTAATAGACGAAAACAATAGTAAAGGATTAATATCTGATATAGAAACACCAAGTTTTGGATATGAAAAAAAATTAATAATTGCTAAAAATTCAGGATTATTTAAAAAAGAAGGAAGAAAAAAATCTGAAGAGTTAAAAAATTTCAAAAAAACAGTTTCAAAATATTTAGTTGAAAATATAGATTTAATAAATAAAAATGTTGTATTAGTTTTTATAGAAGAAGATCCAGAAAAATTAGAACTATTTAAAACAATAGATAAAATTGGAGTGGTATGTAATTTTGAATATCAAAAAGCAAATCAAATAATCACAAGATTAAAAAAAATATGTAATGCATATAAAGTAAATGTAGATAATTACACATTACAATATTTTATAGAATGTGCACGGAACAAATATGCAAGAGCTAATAAATGAAATAAGAAAATTAATTGAATATGCTGGAGAAAATGGAACAATAAAAAAAGAAGATATAGATTTATTGACAATTAAAAAGCTAGAAAGTGTTATATTCGATTTAACAGATAATTTAGGTAAAAAAAATATCGCAAGATCCTTAGAAGTTTTAAAAAATCTAATATATGCAAAAGAGCCATTACAAAAAATATTAATTACTTTATATAATCATTTTAAAAGAATATATTTAACATCTTTAGCAGTAAAATTAAATAAAGATATAATATATAGTTTAGATTTAAAGCCAAACCAACAATTTTTAGTAAATAAATATAAAGCACAAGCTAGATATTTTAAAACAAATGAATTAAGAGGAATATTGCAAGATTTATGTGATTTAGATTATCAATATAAAAATGGTTTGATAGATTTACAAATAGGACTAGAAACAGTTCTTTGTAAATATTGTGGGTAGTGATCCTTTTTTGGCGCGTCCCAAAAAGGAGCACTAAACAAAAAAGAAAAAATTAAAAAAGAAAATAAATGAATAAAAAACTTAAAACAGTAAAAAATAATAAAAAATGGAAAAGAGGAAGAATATGAAAAAATCAAAGAAATTTATTATTTTTACAATTATTGTTTTAGGTTTTATTTTATTGTTTGGAATATCTAAAATTTCAAAAGTTCATGCATTATCAAAATATGGATCAAGAGGAAATGAAGTAAAACAAATACAAACAAAATTAAAAAGATGGGGATATTATAAAGGAAATATAGATAGCATATATGGAAGTGAAACATTAAAAGCAGTTAAATATTTTCAAAAGAAAAATGGACTTAAAGTAGATGGAATAGCAGGAAAAAACACATTAAAAGCAATGGGGATAATGAATTCATCAAATTCAAATAGTGGAAGTTCATCAAATTCAAGTGATTTAAATTTGCTAGCAAGAGTAATATATGGAGAATCAAGGGGAGAACCATATCAAGGGCAAGTAGCAGTTGGAGCAGTTGTATTAAATAGAGTAAAAAGCAGTTCATTTCCAAATACAATATCAGGAGTAATATATCAAAAAGGAGCATTTGATGCAGTAAAAGATGGACAAGTAAATTTAACACCAAATTCAACAGCAAAAAAAGCAGCACAAGATGCATTAAATGGATGGGATCCAAGCTATGGAGCAATATATTATTTTAATCCAAAAACAGCAACAAATAAATGGATATGGTCAAGACCAATGACAGTAACAATTGGAAGACATAGATTTTGCAAATAATTATACAATTTAAAAAGTCCAAGTGAAATAAAAAGCAAGAAATAATTTTATAAAAACAAAACACAAAATTATTTATATAGTGATTTTGTGTTTTGCTTTTTATTTTAAAATTGAATTGAATTTGAGGTTTAAATTTGATATAATTGCAGTAAAATAGCAATTAGGGGGAAAGATGATGTCAAAATTTATACATTTGCATATGCATAGTGAATTTAGTTTATTAGATGGAGCAAATAGAATAAAAGATTTACCAATAAGAGCAAAAGAACTTGGAATGGATGCAATGGCATTAACAGACCATGGAGTAATGTATGGAGCAATAGACTTTTATAAGGCATGTAAAAAAGAAGGAATAAAACCAATAATTGGATGTGAGGTATATGTTGCAAAAAGAAGCAGATTTGATAAAGAGCCAGGAATTGATAACAAATATTACCATTTAATATTATTAGCAAAAAACAATGAAGGATATAAAAATCTAAGTAAATTAGTATCATTAGGATTTGTAGATGGATATTATTATAAACCACGAATAGATAGAGAAATACTAGAAAAATATCATGAAGGATTAATATGTTTAAGTGCATGTTTAGCAGGAGAAATAAATCAAAAATTATTATATGGAAAAAGTGAAGAAGCAGAAGAAGCGGCATTATGGCATAAAAAAATATTTGGAGAAGATTATTATATAGAAGTACAAAATAATGGATTAAAAGAACAAGTAATAGCAAACCAAAAATTAATTATGTTAGCAAGAAAGTTAGATATTCCAATAGTTGCAACAAATGATGCACATTATCTAAAAAAAGAAGATGCATATAATCATGAAATATTATTATGTATTCAGACTGGTAAAAAAATGAGTGATGAAGACAGAATGAGATTTGAAACAGATGAACTATATGTAAAATCACAAGAAGAAATGATTAAATATTTTTCTAATTTTCCAGATGCAATAGAAAACACAGTAAAAATTGCTGAAAAATGTAATGTAGAATTTGAATTTGGACATACAATATTACCAAATTATGATGTACCAGAAGAATTTGAAACACATTATGACTATTTAAAAAAATTATGTGATGATGGAATAAAAGAAAGATATGGAAATGAAATAACAGAAGAAATAGCAAAAAGAGCAGAATATGAATTATCAGTAATCAAAAAAATGGGATATGTAGATTATTACTTAATAGTTTGGGATTTCATACATTATGCAAAATCACAAGGAATTCCAGTAGGGCCAGGAAGAGGATCAGGAGCTGGATCACTTTTAGCATATAGTATAGGAATTACAGATATAGATCCAATAAAATATGGATTAATATTTGAAAGATTTCTAAATCCAGAAAGAGTAAGTATGCCAGATTTTGATGTTGATTTTTGTTATGAAAGAAGACAAGAAGTAATAGATTATGTATCAAGAAAATATGGCCATGACCATGTATCACAAATAATTACATTTGGAACAATGTCAGCTAGAATGGTAATTAGAGATGTAGCAAGAGTATTAGAAGTACCATATTCAGAGGCAGACAGTTTAGCAAAAATGATACCAAATGAATTACATATAACAATAAAAAAAGCATTAGAACAAAATGCAGAGCTAAAAGCAAGATATGAAAATGAAGAAAACATAAAAAATCTATTAGATATAGCAATGGCACTAGAAGGGTTACCAAGACAAGCATCAACACATGCATGTGGAGTAGTAATTACAAAAGATCCAGTAGACACATATGTACCATTATATGTAAGAGATAACCAAATATCTACACAATATATAATGACAACACTAGAAGAATTAGGATTATTAAAAATGGATTTCTTAGGATTAAGAACATTAACAGTAATAGAAGACACAAAAAAGCTAGTAAAGAAAAACAGAAACATAGATGTAGAATTTGATAGAGAAATGGCAGACCCAAAAGTATATAAATTATGGCAAGAAGGAATAACATCAGGAGTATTCCAATTTGAAAGCCAAGGAATGACAAACTTTATGAAAGAATTAAAGCCAGATTGTTTAGAAGATCTAATAGCAGGAGTTTCATTATATAGACCAGGGCCAATGGATCAAATACCACGATATATAAAAGGAAAACAAAACCCAGGCCATAACGAATATACACATCCAAGTTTAGAGCCAATATTAAATGTAACATACGGATGTATGGTTTATCAAGAGCAGGTAATGCAGATAGTAAGAGAGCTTGCGGGATATTCACTAGGAAGAGCAGATTTAGTAAGAAGAGCAATGGGAAAGAAAAAGCTAGATGTAATGGCAAAAGAAAGAGAAGTATTTATAAATGGACAAATAGATGAAAATGGAAATATAGAAGTTCCAGGATGTGTAAGAAATGGAATAGATGAAAAATCAGCAAACAAAATATTTGATGAAATGGCAGAATTTGCAAAATATGCATTTAACAAATCACATGCAGCATGTTATGCAGTAGTAGCATATAGAACAGCATATTTAAAAGCATATTATCCAGCAGAATTTATGGCAGCAACACTAAATAGTTATTTAGGAAACTTAGATAAAATACCACAATACATAGATGAATGTAGAAGAATGGGAATAGAAATATTAAAACCAGATATAAACAAAAGCTATTCAAAATTCACAGTAGAAAACAATAAAATAAGATTTGGAATGGGAAGCATCAAAAATGTAGGAATAGCACCAGTAGAAACAATAGTAAAAGAAAGAGAAGAAAACGGAAAATACAAAGGATTTATAGATTTTTGTGAAAGAACAATAGAAAAAGGAGTAAACAAAAAATGTGTAGAAAGTCTAATAAAAGCAGGAGTATTTTCAGAATTTACAAAAACAAGAGCAACACTACTTGCATCATTTGAACAAATAATAGAAGCAATACAAGCAAGCAACAAAAAAGGAATAAATGGACAAGTAACACTATTTGATTTAGGAACAAAAGAAGAAAAAGAAGAAATGCAAAAAAACAAATATGTATTTGAAGAATACAAAGAAATGAATGAAAAAGAACTATTATCAATGGAAAAAGAGATATTAGGAATATATATATCAGGACATCCATTAGAAAAATACAGAAAACAAATAGAAATGCAAACAAATATAACAACAATAGATTTAAGAAAAATAGATGAAGAAATGAATTCACAAACAGAAAATATAGAAAAGCTAGAATATAGAGATGGACAAAATGTAAAATATGGAGGAATCATAACACAAATAAAAAAGAAATACACAAAAAACAACAAAATAATGGCATTTGTAACAATAGAAGACTTATATGGAACAGCAGAAATAATAGTATTTGAACCAGCATACTTCAAATCAAAAGAAAGCTTAATAGAAGAAAACATAGTATTAGTAGATGGAAGATTAAGTATGAGAGAAGATGATACAACAACGATAATAGCAAATGAAATAACAAACTTCAAAGAAAAAGAACATAAAATACTAATATTTGATATAAATGAATTAGAAGAAGCAAAAAAAGCACAGCTAAGAGGGGGAATAAAATATTTTTCAGGAGACAAAAACAACATAAATGTATATGTAAGAGAAAAAGAAAAAGAATTACCATGTGGATCAATATATTTAACAAATGAAATTTTAGAAATATTTAAAAAAATAATTGGAAAAGAAAGAGTAATACTAGCTAAGACAGGTCAAAAAAACGAAAATGAATAATAAAAAAAATAATTTAAATAGATGAAAGATGAAAAAAGAAGAAAAACAAAAAACAAGAAAAGTAAAAAAAGGTTGCATTGTAATTTTGATTATGATAAAATAATGATACAAAAGAAATAATAAAAAAGAAAAGAGGAAAAACAAATGAAAAAATATGCTGTAATCGTTGCAGGAGTACACACACACACACACACACACACAGGTAGTTTAAAAAATAATATAAATATAAAA
>SAMEA104404097__coassemble_2317_pt1 | contig 13449 bp, 13 predicted proteins | sample SAMEA104404097__metabat2_high_PE_106 | metagenome-assembled genome bin SAMEA104404097 (sample SAMEA104404097) | Balaenoptera acutorostrata | reverse complement strand
TGTCTTCTTACACAACATTTCTTAGCATTTAGAATACATCAGTTCAATAGTTCGCTCTAGAAAACTTGTATATCTAAGTCTTCTATTGTTTTTTATTTAAGCTTCTTTCTATCATTGTAATATTTACTATTCCCTACTATCATACACTTTAAAGATCTTTCCTTAAAATTTATTATTCGTTCTTATAACATAAAAAAAACATAAAGAAAACTCTTTATGCTCTTGGCGGAGATGAGAGGGTTCGAACCTCCGCGCCGATTTCTCGACCTAACTGTTTAGCAAACAGTCCCCTTCACCACTTGGGTACATCTCCATATATAATAAAAAGAGAATTAAACAAAATTTTAAATTAGTCTTAATTCTCTTAGTATCTTTGGCGGAGAGGGTGGGATTCGAACCCACGGTACGCTATAAACGCACGCCAATTTTCAAGACTGGTGCCATAAACCAACTCGACCACCTCTCCATATAAAAGAAATGTCTTGCGACAGTATTTATATTACCATCTTTGAAGACATTTGTCAATAGAATTTTATCTTTTTTTCTAATTTCTAATATTATATATATTTTTTGAGTTTATTGCTTTTTCTACTGCTTCTTTTTCTTCATTAGATAGTGTATATTTTGATTCTCCTTGTTCTATTGGCTTTGCATATATATTTGACATCTCTTGTGAATATATTCCATTTAATACTACTCCATTATTTTTTTCATCTAATAATGCAAGTGCAAAACTTAAATCACTTCCTACTTTTTCAAATGCTGTATATCTTACTATTCCTACTTTTTGTATACACCCTGCTATATCATTATTTAATTCTTTACACATTCCTATTATATTTGCATTTTGCTTTTCTACATTTTCTACCCTATATATATAATTTTCTAAATCTTCTTCTATATTTCTTCCTTTTCCTAATTTCTTCATAAAATTTGTATATCTTTTATTTAAATTAGATACTCTTATCATTAATATTATTATTCCAATTCCAAACATTAATAATAAAATCATACTTATTATTAAATAATTATCACTTTTTAAAAAATTAATTATATTGTTCATATTTACCTCTCACAATTTTATTTCATTAACCCTAATATTCTTTCTAAATCATCATTACTTGTGTATTCTATAATAATTTTTCCTCTTCTTTTTCCTGCATCTAGTCTTACTTTTGTACCAAAAAATCCTTGAAATGTGTTTTCTATATCTCTATATAATACTTGATTTCTACTCATTTCTTCTTTTGATATGTTTTTGTTTTGTGTTGATCTTTCTACTTCTCTTACTGTTGCTCCTCTTTCTATCATACTTAATGCTAATTGATATTGTTTTTCTGGATCTGTTACTGCTAATAATGCTCTAAAATGTCCTTCTGATAATTTTCCTTCTTTTGCCATTTCTAATACTCGTGGCTCTAAATTTAATATTCTTAATGTGTTTGATATTGTACATCTGCTTTTTCCTAATTGTTTTGCTACTTCTTCTTGTGTAAAATGAAATGCATCTATTAAATTTCTTATTCCTATTGCTTTTTCGTATGGTGTTAAATCTTCTCTTTGTAAGTTTTCAATCAACGATATTTGTGTATTTACTTTTTCATCATCTTCTCTAATAATTGCTGGTACTTCTGTAAGTCCTGCTATTTTTGATGCTCTCCATCTTCTTTCTCCTGCTATTATACTGTAATATCCTTCTTTTTTTGCTACTACTATTGGTTGAATTAATCCAAATTCTTTTATTGATTCTGCCAATTCTTCTAATTTTTCTTGATCAAATTTTTTTCTCGCTTGATCCCTATTTGGCTCAATTTCTGATAATTTTAATACCTTTAATGTATCATTTTCTTTTATTTGCTCCTCTTCTGGTGCTGGTCCAAATAATGCATCTAATCCTTTCCCTAATCCTGTTTTCTTTGCCATTTGTATCACTTTCCTTTCATTATTTATCTTCGTTTCTCTTTATAAATTCTTTTGCCAACTTGTCATAGCTTTTTGCTCCTTTTGATTTTGGATCATATTCTGTTATTGGCATTCCATAACTTGGCGCTTCACTTAGTCTTACATTTCTTGGTATTACTGTTTTATATACTTTATCTCCAAAATATCTTTTTACTTCTTTTACTACTTGATTTGATAAATTTGTTCTTATATCATACATTGTAAGTAAAGCTCCCTCTATTTGTAAATATTTATTAAGATGTTTCTTTACAAGCTCAACTGTATTTAATAATTGTCCTAATCCCTCTAATGCATAATACTCACATTGTACTGGTATTAATACACTATCTGATGCTGTAAATGCATTTAATGTAACTAGTCCAAGTGATGGTGGACAATCTATAAATATGTAATCAAATACATCTTTTATTTCATCTATTTTTTCTTTTAATCTTTGTTCTCTTGACATCATTGATACTAGTTCTACTTCTGCTCCTGCTAAATTAATATTTGATGGACATACATATAAATTCTTTATCATTGATTTTTGTAGTGTTTCTTCTATTTTTATGTCTCCAACTAGCACATCATAAACTGATACTTCTACATCTTTTTCTGCCCCTAATCCACTTGTGGCATTTCCTTGAGGGTCAGCATCTATAAGTAAAACTTTCCTACCTTTTTTTGCTAAAAATGTACTTAAATTTATTGAAGTCGTTGTTTTTCCAACTCCCCCTTTTTGATTTGCTATTGATATTACTTTTCCCACAATAATGCCCCCTTGTTTTTTAGTTTAATTTTACTAACTAATTTCATTTTTAATCTACATATATAATATAAGATTATTTTCTAAAAGTCAATTGTTTTTGAATTTTTTTCATAAAAAAAATGTATTTATTTCTATCTTAAAAATAAATACATTTTTTATGTTTTCTATTTAATTGGCTCTTTTGCTGGTGTTCCCGGCTTTCTTGGATATCTAGATGGTGTATTTTTCTCCTTTTTTATATAAACTATTGATCTTTTTATATCACTATCACATAACATAAATTCATCAATTTTTTCTATTTTTCCTCCTAATACTTTAATTGCTTTTTTTGCATTTTCTACTTCTTCTAATACATTAGATCCTTTCATAGATATACACATTCCATTTACTTTAACCATTGGTAACATATATTCACTTAATACTGCTAAATTTGCAACTGCTCTAGATGTTGAATAATCAAATTTTTCTCTATATTCTTTATTCCTTCCAATTTCTTCTATTCTTCCATGTAGTGTTTTAACTTTTTCAAGTTTTAATTTTAATATTACTTCATCTAAAAATTTAATTCTTTTATTTAATGAATCTAATAATACTATTTCTATGTCTGGTCTTATTATTTTAAGTGGTATGCCCGGAAATCCTGCTCCGGTCCCTACATCAATTACTCTACTTCCTTTTTTAATTTCTTTTTCTATTACAATTGAATCTATAAAATGTTTTAATATTATTTCTTCAGGCTCTATAATCGCTGTTAAATTTATTTTTTTATTCCACTCTATTAATAAATTCATATATAAATAAAATTTTTCTAATTGTTCTTCATTAATATCTATTTTTATAATTTTTGCTTTTTCACAAAAAACTTTTTTAAATTCTTCAAATTCCACAATTTTTCTCCTTTTATTAATAACTTTTGAATCATTTTCTTCTTTTTCTACGCAGTTTTCCACAAATTGTTTACACTTGTGGATGTTTTCTTGTTTCCATATAAATAAGAAGTACAGATATGTCAGCTGGTGATACTCCTGATATTCTTGAAGCTTGACCAATTGAACGTGGCTTAAATTTATTTAACTTTTGCCTTGCTTCTAAACTTATACCATCTAATTTCTCATAGTCTATATCTTCTGGTAATAGCTTTTCTTCTAATTTTTTAAACTTTTCCACTTGTTGTTCTTGCATCTTTATATATCCTTCATATTTAACCTGGATTTCAACTTCTTCCATCTCTTGTCTTGTAAGTTCTGGTCTTTTTTCATCAATTATAGCCATATTTTCATAAGTAACTTCTGTTCTTTTTAATAATTCAGCTAATTTAGAGCCAGTAGATAACCTACTTGTACCAACACTTTCAAGAAATTTATTTACTTTTTCAGTAGGTCTTACTATTGTAGTTTTTAATCTTTCTACTTCTTTTTCAATATTTTCTTTTTTCTTTAAAAATCTTCCATATCTTTCATCTGAAATAAGTCCAACATCATGTCCTATCTTTGTTAATCTTAAATCTGCATTGTCTTGTCTTAATAATAATCTGTATTCTGCTCTAGATGTCATCATTCTGTATGGTTCATTAGTCCCTTTTGTAACTATATCATCAATTAAAACTCCGATATATCCTTGTGTCCTGTCTAAAATAACTGGCTCTTTTCCTTTAATCTTTAAACTAGCATTAATTCCTGCAATTAATCCTTGTGCAGCAGCTTCTTCATATCCTGAAGTTCCATTGATTTGCCCTGCCATAAATAAACCATCAATCCCTTTATACTCTAAAGAAAGCTTTAAATTAGATGGATCAATACAATCATATTCAATTGCATATGCAGGTCTTGTAAATTCACATTTCTCAAGTCCTGGAATTGTATGATATAAAGCAATTTGAACTTCTTCTGGTAAAGAAGAACTAATTCCTTGAATATACATCTCCTCTGTATCTAATCCAACAGGTTCAACAAAAGCTTGATGTCTTGGTTTATCACTAAACCTAACAACTTTATCTTCAATAGATGGACAATATCTAGGCCCAGTTCCTTCAATCATTCCAGCATATAAAGGAGATCTGTGTAAATTAGCTCTAATAATCTTATGAGTCTCCTCAGTTGTATATGTTAAATAACAATCTTCTTGCTTAAAATCCTTAATTTCATCTTCAAAAGAAAAAGGAACTATATTATCATCACCCTTTTGAACCTCCATCTTAGAAAAATCAATACTTCTACGATTAATTCTAGCTGGAGTACCAGTCTTAAACCTAACCAAATCAATACCAATTCTCTTTAAGCTATCAGATAAAGCATTAGCAGCAGCTACACCATCTGGACCACTTTCCTGTGAAAATTCACCAATAAAAATCTTACCTTTTAAATAAGTACCAGTTGCTAAAATCAAGGTCTTAACCTTATAAACAGCACCTACATTAGTAACAATTTCCTTAATCTTACCATTTTCCACAACGATATCCACAATCTCAGCTTGTTTAACCTCTAGATTTTTTTGAAGCTCTAGGGTATGTTTCATCTCAGCTTGATACTTCTTTCTGTCTGCTTGTGCCCTTAAAGAATGCACAGCAGGACCTTTAGACGTATTAAGCATCTTAAGCTGAATCATAGACTTGTCTATATTTTTACCCATTTCGCCCCCTAAAGCATCAATCTCTCTAACAAGATGTCCCTTAGAACTACCTCCAATATGAGGATTACAAGGCATATTAGCAATATTTTCTAAGCTAATAGAAAATATCAAAGTTTTCATTCCTAATCTTGCTGCAGCAAGCGCAGCTTCACATCCAGCATGACCTGCACCAACAACTGCAACATCATACTCTCCTCCAAAATAATTCATAATTATTCTCCTTTTACAACCAATTTATATCAATATTTTTCCTTCCATATGAAACGAGAATCAGAGTTTTGTTTAGTTTCCCGTAGCCATTTACTAATATGTTTTAGGTGGTTATGTAAACTAACGCTAAAAATTCCATTTATATAAGCTTTTTTATTTATTTAGTAAAGTTTTATTTGTATCTTTTTTAAAGTTTTAAAACATTATGTAAAAGTAATGTTGAAGTTATTAGTATTAAATAACATTTTAAAATTGATATTCCACAGCCTGTATATATTTTGTGGAAAACAAAATTTATCTTTTTTAAAAATCCTTTTTTAGTTTTACACATTTCATAAAAAAACCTATTTTTTTATTTTTCTCTTTCTTATCATTTCATCAAACCATTAAATTTTAAAAAATTTAATGGTTTATTTCATTTTTAACATCTTTAGTATGTAATTTTATATATTAAATTTGTTTTTTCTTTATTTTTGATTTTAGAGCCTTTATTTTCCTAAACAAAACTTAGAAAAAATTTCATCAATAATATCATCTGTTACAACATCACCTGTTATATTTCCTAAATCTTCTAAAATCTCTCTCAAAAATATTGCAATAATGTCTAATGGCATATTATTATTTAGTGCATCTTTTGCTTTATTTGCATTATCTAAAGCCTTTGAAATAAGATTTTTATGTCTTAAATTAGTAATAATTACATCATTATCAACATTTATTTCTTCTAAACCAAACATTTCTGAAATTTTATCATACAATTCTTGTAAACCTTTTTCTTCCAAAGTAGACATTTTAATAATATTTTTACAAGAATTACAAATTTCATAAGTATTTTCACTAATTTTTTGATCTAAATCCATTTTATTAAGAACAACAATTGCAACTTTATCTTTAATAATATCTAAAATTTCTAAATCTTCTTTAGTCAATTCTTTACTACTATCAAAAATAGCAATAACCAAATCAGCATTTTTAGCAATTTCCTTAGATTTTGCAATCCCAATTCTTTCTACTTCATCTTTAGCCTCTCTAATTCCAGCAGTATCAATAAGTTTTAATGGTACCCCTTCCACATTTACAAATTCTTCAATTGTATCTCTAGTTGTTCCTTCAATCTCAGTAACAATAGCTCTTTCCTCATCTAATATAAGATTTAAAAGTGAAGATTTTCCAGCATTTGGTCTTCCAATAATAGCTGTTTTAACACCTTCTTTTAAAACTTTGCCATTATCAAAACTATTTTCTAACCTTTTTAATTCATTTATTACTATTTCAAGCATTTCAGATATTTGATGACCTGTAACTTCATCTAAATCATATTCTGGATAATCTATATCAACTTCAACATTAACCATAACTTCCATAATTTGATTCTTAATCTTTGCAATTTCCTTAGATAACTTACCTTCTAACTGATTTATACTAGTTTTTAACTCTTTTTCAGACTTAGAATTAATAACATCTATTACAGATTCTGCTTGCAATAAATCGATTCTACCATTTAAAAAAGCCCTTTTAGTAAATTCCCCTGGTTCTGCCATATTAGCACCATTTTTTAGGCAAATTTCTAATATTTTCCTAACAATTAAATTTCCACCATGTGTATTTATTTCACACATATTTTCAGTAGTATAACTATATGGTTCCTTAAAATATGAAACTAAAACTTCATCAACAATTTCACCATTTTCCAGAATATTTCCATATTTTATACTATATCCTTTAATATTTTCAATACTTTCCTTATGTTTTGGTACAAAGATTTTTTCTAAAACTTTAAAACAATCTTTCCCACTCATTCTAACAATTCCTATTCCACCAATCCCGTGGCGCCGTAGAAATAGAAGCTATAACATCCATTTTAATCCTCCCTACAAAAAAAGTCAAAGATAGAATTTACAATCATTGTAAAATCCGACCTTTGACCTCCGATTTTATTTATTTTTTTCTTTTAAAGAAATTACTATTTTTCTATATGGTTCTTCACCAATACTTACAGTATCAACACTTCTATGATTTTGAAGTTTTGTATGAATAATTTTTCTTTCATACGCTTGCATTGGTTCTAAAGTAACTGGTTTTCTTGTTTTAACAACAGTTTTTGCAACTTTAGAAGCTAATTCTTCTAATGTTTTTTCTCTTTTTGCCTTATAACCTTCAATATCCAATATAACTCTAACTTTTTGCTCAATTCCTTTATTAGCAATAATTGCTAATATATTTTGGAATGAATATAAAGTTTCTCCTCTATAACCAATTAAATATCCTAATTTTTCATTATTTATCTCAACAAAAACAGCTTTTTCATCAGTTTTTATATCATAAACCGCATCTTCTGGAATATTTTTTATAAACTCATTTAAAAATTCCTCAATATTTCTTTTAGCTAATCTTTGTTCATCTTCAGATAATGATATATCCTTCTTTTTACAAACTTTATCAGCTTTTTTAGCATTTTCACAATCTTTTAATGTCATTTCTACTTTAACAACTCTTGGAGCTAAAATACTAAAAAAACTTCTTTTATCTTCATCAATAACTTTTACATCAACACATTCTCTAGAAACTTTTAATTCCTTAAGACCTTTTTCTATTGCTTCATTTGTTGTTTTTCCTTCTGTAATAATAGTTTTAGCCATATCACACATTCCTTTCAATAGTTAATCTTTAACACATTTATTTAATATAAGTCTTTCTGCTAACATAACAATATTATTTACTAACCAATATAATGCTAATCCTAATGGTGCAACCAATGATATTGAAACAGACATAATTGGCATCATCCATGACATCATCTTATTAGTTTGTGCCATCATATCATATTCATCTTCATCTTTCTTAACTAACTCTTTTGATTCTACTTTTCCAGTATTACCATCAATTACAGCATTTTCATCTTCTTCATTTTTCTTAGTTGTCATTGCTGTTGTAACTCTCATTGTAACAAAAGTAGATAAAATATATAGAACTGGTATTATATAAACTGTCCAATCTCCTAAATTTTGTTGTGGTATTTTATTTAAATCAATTCCTAAGAAATTCATATTAATATCAAATTTTTCAACATTTTGATCTTCTGGATTTTTTTCTTTTAAAAATTCAGCTTCTCTTATTAAATCAATCTCTGGATAAGCTGGACTTACTGGTTTTTCTGCTTGTTTAACTTGCTCTATATAATTATTTATAGAATTATTATCAACTTTTTTCATATATGTTAATGGACATCTAACCATGTAAAATATTGAAATTAATAATATAAACTGTGCAATTGAACTTAAACAACCACTAAAAGGACTCATATTCTCCTCTTTATACAATCTCATCATTTCTTGACTCAATTTTTCTTGATCATTTTTATATTTAAATTGCAAAATCTTAATCTTTTCTTGTAATTTTTGACTTTTTATCATAGTTTTCTGTTGCTTTATAGATAATGGCAACATCAAAACCTTAATAAGCAAAGTAAATAATATAATTGCTAAACCATAATTATTAACTAATTCATAAATAAAATTTAAAACATAACCAAATATATTTGCAAAAAAATTAAACATCTTCTTTCCTCCTGGTTACTTTAATGGGTCATATCCCCCTTTTGAAAATGGATTACATCGAATAAATCTACAAAAACCTAACCATAATCCTTTAATTACTCCATACTTATCGATAGCTTGTTTTGTATATTCAGAACAAGTTGGATAAAATTTACAATTAATATTTTTCATAGATAACCATGCTGATATATGTCTTTGATACCAACATATTAACTTAATTAAGATCTTTTTCATAATTATTCACTAATCCATAAGTTTGCCTTATTGAAAATACTTTCAACATCTTCTTTAATGTCTTTTAAATAAACTATGTCACATTTAGCATGTTTATTCCATAAAAAAACTATTGAATATCCATCTTTTATATTATTTTCACACAAATAATAACTTTCTCTAATTAACCTTTTAATTCTATTTCTTCTTACGGCTTTGCCAGCTTTAGAACTAATAGCCAATCCTAAAAAATTAACATTTTTATCAGTTTTTCTATTTTTTAAAACTACTGCTATAACATAATTTCCAAAAAAATATTTTCCCTTTGACAAAACATTTTTAAATTCATAATTCTTTTTAAGCATAATCGTTTTTTTCATTACTTCTTTCCCCTTTTTGGCAAAATTTTAATGAAAAATAACCATAAATACAATAAAATGTCAAATTTATATATCCATATAAACTTAACATTCTAAACCGCAGCAATTCTAGGCAGATAATTTTTTTCTACCTTTTGCTCTTCTTGCTTTTAATACATTTCTTCCTGATTTATTTTTCATTCTTTTCATAAAACCATGTTCTCTTTTTTCTTGTCTATTTTTTGGTTGGAATGTTCTTTTCATATTGGCACCTCCTACTGATTTTTTCTATAAAAATTCATTTCTGAATTGTTTTCACTTTTTCGAATATATCGATTATACAGTACTTTTCCCTATCTTGTCAAGTATTTTTTTATTTTTTTTTATTTTTCTTTTTTATCAATATTCACATTTACTTTAATAAATTTTAAAGTTTTTTAAAGTTTTCCACAGTTTTTTTTACATTTTTCCACAATAAATATTTTTTTTCCACAATCTTATTGACTAATATATAAAAAATCTGTTATGATATGGGATATACAAAAAAGCAATTTTTCTTTACAAATATCAACAAAAATTATGTTCGTAAAATTAATAGCTTTTTAACACAAATATTACAAAGTTATCAACAGTTGTGGATAACTTTGTGGATAAATATATAGAAAGGAAGGAAAAGCAGATGGATATTGACAAAGACGAACTTTTATTACAAATAAAAGAAACACTAAAAGGCGAAGTTTCATCAATTTCTTATGACACATGGATAAGTTCTTTAGGAATAAAAGAAATTAAAAATAACAATATTGTATTTACAACATTATCTGAATATCAAAGAGATTTTATCGAAAATAGATTTAGAGATTTACTTTTTAACACTTTAAAATACATAACAAGCAAAGAATATACATTTTCAGTAATTGATCTTTCAAACGAAACCAATACAGCACCTGGAGAAATAATAAAAGATCCAGCATTAATGGTAACAGATACAGAACTAGAACATAACCAACAAACATTAAATCCCAAATACACATTTGAAACATTTGTTGTAGGAAATAATAACAGATTCGCACATGCAGCAGCATTAGCAGTAGGAAATGAACCAGGAAAATCATATAATCCATTATACTTTTATGGAGGGGTAGGTTTAGGAAAAACTCACTTAATGCATGCAATAGGAAATAGAATTATCGAAGAAAACCCAAAATCAAATGTATTATATGTCACATCAGAAAAATTCACAAACCAACTTATAAACTCATTTAAAGACTACAGCACTGAAGTATTTAGAAATAAATACAGAAATATTGATGTATTACTAATCGATGATATTCAATTTATTGCTGGAAAAGACAGAGTTCAAGAAGAATTTTTCCACACATTTAACACATTACGTGAAGAAGGAAAACAAATCATAATTTCTAGTGATAAACCACCAAGAGATATTCAATTCCTAGAAGACAGATTAAAATCAAGATTTGAATGGGGACTCTTAGCAGATATTGGATGTCCAGATTATGAAACAAGACTTGCAATACTAAGAAAAAAAGCACAAGATGAAAAAATAATAATAGATGACTCAATTCTATCAAACATTGCAACAAAAATTGATTCAAACATAAGAGAATTAGAAGGAGTTTTCAATAAAATAGTTGCAAGAGCTTCATTAACACACAGCCCAATCTCAATAGAACATGCAGAAGTAATAATAAACGAATTCAAATTAAAAAGTGAAAAAGTAATTTCAAGTGATTACATAAAAGAAACAGTAGCAAAATATTTTAGTATAAACAAAGATGACTTAGCAAGTGAAAAAAGAGCAAGTGATATAAACTTTCCAAGACAAATTGCAATGTATCTATGTAGAGATATAGCAAACATGTCATTTCCACAAATAGGTAAAGATTTTGGTAATAGAGATCACTCAACAGTAATGCATGCATATAACAAAATCAAAAAAGAAGTTAAAGACAAAAATAATACAAAGCTAATTGTGGAAAGTGTGAAAAACATTATCACAAGTGATCCAGAATAAGCAGTTGTAGGAAAATAGGATTTTTTTAGAAATTATGTTTTAAAAATAGTTGTTTGGAAAAAAAAAGCCTATATATACTTACGGAACTAATACATTAGTTATCCACACCCACCTGTGAATTTCCTGTGTATAAACTGTGTATATCTTAGTTATCCACACTTCCAATTTTTTCCTGTGTAAAATTTCGACAGTTTTCCACTAAATTATGCACAGCCGAAATGTTAGGGAAATGAACTTTCAACATAGTTTTCCACAGTTTCCACAACACCTACTACTACTACTACTAAAAATATTAATTAATATAATAATATATATAAATAAGGAGGAGCAAAATGAAAATTGTATGTTACAAAGACAAAATGATTAAAGCAATAAATTCCGTAGTAAAAGCTGTAGCAACTAAAACTACAAAACCAATACTAGAAGGAATACTAATACAAACAAATGATAACGAAATAAAATTAACAAGTTATGATCTAGAACTAGGAATAGAATATATCATAGAATGTGATGTAAAAGAACAAGGAAGCACAGTAGTAAATGCAATAATGTTTAGTGAAATAATAAGAAAATTACCAGATACAGAAATTTATATAACATTAAACGATAAAAATTTACTAGAAATAGAATGTGAAGGTTCACATTACAAGTTAGCAACAATGAATCCAGAAGAATTTCCAGAATTACCAAAAATAGAAGTACAAAATTCAATCAGTTTAGACCAAACAACACTAAAAAATATGATAAGAGAAACAATATTTGCAGTAAGCACAGAAGAAAGCAGACCAATATTTACAGGATGTTTACTAGAAACAGAAAACAATAAATTAAATCTAGTAGCAATAGACGGATTTAGATTAGCATTAAGAAGCATATATCTAAACCAAAAAACAAATGATTTCAAAGCAGTAATACCAGGAAAAACACTAAATGAAGTTAACAAAATATTATTAGATTCATTCGAACCAATCAAAATAGGAATAGCAAAAAATCAAGCATTGTTTGAAATGGACAACTGCAAAGTAGTAACAAGACTACTAGATGGAGAATTTTTAAATTACAAAAATGTAATTCCAGAAAATTGGGAAACAAAAATAAAAGTAAATAAAAACAATTTACAAAATTGTTTTGAAAGAATAAGTCTAATATCATCATCATCACTAGAAAAAGAGAAAAAATATCCAGTAAAATTTGAAGTAGACATCGGAAAAGTAACAATATCATGTACAAACCAAACAGGAGATGCAAAAGAAGAGATATTTACAGAAACCGAAGGAAAAAATCTTGAAGCAGGATTTAATCCAAAATACTTCCTAGACAGCTTAAAAGTAATAGATGATGAAGAAGTAAGTATAGAATTTGGATCAAGTATAGCACCATGTTTAATAAAATCAATAGAAAATAACGACTATGTTTACATGATACTACCAATCAGATTAAGAGAAGAATAAAAAAATAAAAAAAATAAAAAAAATAAAAAAATCTAGCTAAAACTAGATTTTTTTTTATACAAAAACAAAAATAATAAATAAAAAAATAATAAAACAAATAAATAAAAATAATTAAATAAATAAAAAATAATAAATAAAAATAATTAAATAAATAAAAATAAATAAAATTAAATAAAAAATAATAAATAAAAAAATAAATAAAAATAAAAAATTAATTAAAAATAAAATGAAAAAACGAGAATAAATTAGAATAAAATCGAATAAATTAGAAAACAAGAGAAAAACG
>SAMEA104404097__coassemble_1911_pt1 | contig 15659 bp, 14 predicted proteins | sample SAMEA104404097__metabat2_high_PE_106 | metagenome-assembled genome bin SAMEA104404097 (sample SAMEA104404097) | Balaenoptera acutorostrata | reverse complement strand
AAAATAAGAATTTGATAAAAATAGAAACAATGTAGGAAAGAAAATAAAATAATTATTTATATTATTCTTTATTAATATTAATTCACTAAAAAGACACAGAAAAAATAAGTAAAGATAACAAATTGAAGATAGAATGAGCATATACTAAAAAGGGTAAGGAGATTGGTGAAGATGAAGAAGAAAAAAGAAAAAAACCAGTTAGTTAAGATTGAAAATTTTTTAGATAGAAATGATAGATTAGAAAAAAATACTAGAACATATGAAAAAATAATGTTTATTTATTCGACTGCTATGAAGGAATTAGAATTAAAGATTGAAACAATAAAAGAAGAATTTAAATTGTTTTATGATTATGAATTAATAGATCATGTACAAACAAGAATAAAGACAGAAGAAAGTATAGTTAAGAAAATGCAAGATAAAAATTTAAAAATTACATATAAAGATATGATTGAAAATATTAATGATATTGCAGGAATAAGAATAATATGTCCTTTAAAAAAAGACATATTTGTAATTAGAGATTTGCTTAAAAATATAAATGGAATAGTAATTGAAAAAGAAAAAGATTATGTTACAAAACCAAAAGAAAGTGGATATTCAAGTTATCATATGATATTAAATGTTCCAATTACATTATCACAAAAGAAGTTATATGTAAAAGTAGAAGTACAAATAAGAACGATGGCAATGGATTTTTGGGCTAGTTTAGAACATAAATTTAAGTATAAATCTAAAAGTAAAATCTCAAAATCAAAATCAAAAGAGCTCGTTGCATATGCTAAAATAATAAATAAATTAGATAATAAAATGATGCTATTAAATAAGTAAAAATAAATTTTTTTTGATATCATATATAATATATGATATTTTTTTATGTAATTAAATAAAAAGAAGGATTTATGTCAAATTCGTCGAATAATATAATTATGAAAAGAAAAAAAGAAATATTTTAAGGAAAGTGAGAGATAATGGCAAGATATAGTGATGACTTAATAGAAGAAATAAGACAATCAAATGACATTGTAGATGTAATTTCTCAGTATATGAATTTAAAAAGAAGTGGAAGGAACTATTTTGGTTTATGTCCATTTCATAATGAGAAATCTCCATCTTTTTCAGTTTCACCAGATAAACAAATATTTCATTGTTTCGGATGTGGAGTAGGTGGAAATGTAATTACATTTATAATGAAAATTGAAGGTTGTAGTTTTGTAGAAGCAATTCAAATGTTAGCATCAAGAGCAAATATTCAATTGCCAACATTAGAAAGTAATCAAGATACTGCAAAAGAAATACTAAAGTCAAAAGTACATAAAGTAAATGAATTTGCGGCTGAGTTTTATCATAAAAATTTATATACGCCAAATGCAAAAATGGGTCAAGAATATGTCAAAAAAAGACAATTATCAAATGAAACATTAAAAGCATTTAAGATTGGGTATTCAGGAAAATTTAATGAATTATATCAAGCACTAAAAAAAGAAGGATTTGAAGATCAAGAAATTTTAGAATCAGGATTGGTAAACAGAAATAACAATGGTACATATATAGATAGATACAGAAACAGATTAATGTTTCCGATTTGTGATGTAAGAAATAGAGTAATAGCTTTTGGAGGAAGAGTGTTAGATGATTCAAAACCTAAATACATAAATTCACCAGAAAATGTAGTATATAGCAAAGGAAGGCATTTATTTGGATTAAATGTAGCAAAAAAAGAAAAAATTGACAAATTATTAATAGTAGAAGGATATATGGATGTTATATCATTACATCAAAGAGGAATAAAAAATGTTGTTGCATCACTTGGAACTGCATTAACACAGCAACAAGGATTTTTGCTGAGAAAAAATGCAAATCAAGTAATTATATCATTTGATTCAGATGAAGCAGGATTAGAGGCTAAAAAAAGAGCTGTAGATATATTACAAAATATGGGAATAGATTTAAGAATATTACAAATGGAAGGTGCAAAAGATCCAGATGAATATGTAAAAAAATATGGTAATGTAAGATTTTTAAATTTAATAGAAAAAGCAATATCAGTGGTAGAATTTAAGGTAAAATTATTAAAAAAAGATTTAAATTTAGAAAATGTAAATGATAAAATAAAATTCTTAAATCAAATAGCAAAAATGTTATCTAAAATAGATAATACAATGGAAAGAGAAGTATATATAGAAAAAATTGCTAAGACATATCAAATATCAAAAGAAGCAATATATGCTGAAGTAAATAAATTATCATATAATATGAAACAAACAGATGGACTATTGGAAAAAAATAAAAAAGTTATCTTAAAACCAATAAAGAAAAACATAGAAGTAGAGCAATCAATAGTAAAAAGAGAAAACATGATATTATCATTATTATTAAAAGGAGATTTAAATATATATCAAATAATAAAGCAAAATATAAAAGATGACGAATTCAAAGATGAAGTAAACAACAAGATTGCAAAAAAATTGTATGAAGAATTTGAAAAAGGAAATAGTAATATTATTGGAATATTGGATAAATTAGATGATGAAGAACAAAGTCATGTAACAGAAATAATGGCAGATGAATATGAATTAGAAAATATAGAAAAAGCAATAGATGATGTAATATATGGATATAGAAGAGATAAATTAACAAACAGAAAATTTGAAATTTTATCAAATCTAGAAGAAAATATAGAAGAAAATAAAAAGAAAGAATTAGAAAAAGAGCTAAATGAGGTTATAATTCAATTAGCAAAAATGAAATAGGAGTGAAGAAAATGGCAAACGCTGAAAATAAAAAAGGAAGTTCAAAAAAATCAGAAAAAATAGAAGAATTAAAAAATGAAAAAGTACAAACATTATTAAAAGAAGCAAAGAAAAAAGGAAAAATAACATATGAAGATTTAGCAAAACAATTAGATGGAGTAGATCCAGAAGAAATGGATTCAGTATTTGATGCATTTGAAAAAATTGGAGTAGACTTAATGACAGATGATGGTGAAGATGAACCAGATATTGAAGATTTAAAAGAAGTAGAAGATTTAAAATTAGATCAAATAACAGATACAAGTTATGAAGGAATAAGTGTAGATGATCCAGTTAGAATGTATTTAAGAGAAATAGGAAGAATACCATTATTAACATTTGAAGAAGAATTAGAATTATCAGAAAAAATACTAAATGGAGATGAAGAAGCAAAACAAAAATTAGCAGAATCAAATTTAAGATTAGTAGTAAGTATAGCAAAAAAATATGTAGGTAGAGGAATGCTATTTTTAGATTTAATTCAAGAAGGAAATATGGGATTAATAAAAGCAGTTGAAAAATTTGATTACACAAAAGGATTTAAATTTAGTACTTATGCAACATGGTGGATAAGACAAGCAATAACAAGAGCAATAGCAGATCAAGCAAGAACAATAAGAATACCAGTTCATATGGTAGAAACAATAAATAAATTAATAAGAACATCAAGACATCTATTACAACAATTAGGAAGAGAACCATCACAAGAAGAAATAGCAGCTGAAATGGAAATATCAGTAGAAAAAGTTGCAGAAATCCAAAAAATAGCGCAAGATCCAGTATCATTAGAAACACCAATAGGAGAAGAAGATGACAGCCATTTAGGAGATTTTATAAAAGATGAAGATAGTCCAGCACCACATGATGCAGCATCATATACACTACTTAGAGAACAACTAGAAGAAGTAATGTCAACACTAACACCAAGAGAAGCAAAAGTATTAAAATTAAGATTTGGATTAGAAGATGGAAAATCAAGAACACTAGAAGAAGTAGGAAGAGAATTTGATGTAACAAGAGAAAGAATAAGACAAATAGAAGCAAAAGCATTACGTAAATTAAGACATCCAAGCAGAAGTAAAAAATTAAAAGATTACATGGGATAAAAGGAGGAAAAGATGCAACAAGTTTTAGATTTTATAGATAAGTTAACACAAATAGAATTTGTAGATATAGTATTTGCAATAGGAATTGCAATAATATTTAAAATGTTAAGTAGTAGTGTTTCGTACTACATAGTAAAATTATTTAAACTTAAAGCAAAATCAAAAAAAGAAATAACATCAAGTGCTTTTTATAATCCACTTAAAGTATTTATTTCAATATCTGGAATATATTTAGGAATATACTTTTTAAAAGATCCATTACATTTAGGGCCAAAGTTAATGGATGGAGTATATAATATTTATGTAATAATTAGCATAATAACATTTGCAAGAGGACTTGCACAAAGCTTTTTACCAGGATCAGCACTTACTAAAAAGATATTAAGGAAAATGGATAAAAAGCAAGTAGATTCGTCAACTAATTTTTTATTAAAAGCAATTAGATTTTTAATATATTTGGTTGCAACATTTTTAGTTGTAACAAGATTGGGAATAAATTTAAATGGATTAATTGCAGGATTTGGACTTACAGGAGTTATAGTAACACTTGCAGCACAAGATACAGCAAAAAATCTATTTGGAGGATTAGTAATATTTTTAGATAAGCCATTTGTAGTAGGAGATTGGATAGCATTTTCTACATTTGAAGGAACAGTAGAAGATATAACATTTAGAAGTACAAGATTAAGAACATTTGAAAATTCACTAGTTAATATTCCAAATTCAGTAATTGCAAATGATTCAATAATTAATTGGAGCAAAATGGAAAAAAGAAGATATAAATTTAATTTACAAATAGAAATGGATACACCACTTGAAAAATTAGAAAAATTTCAAAGAAGAGTATATGATATGTTACAAGAAAAAGAAGCAATACATGATGATTCAATAATTGTCAAATTTGATACAATTGCAGACAATGGTTTAAATGTAATGATATGTAGTTATACAGATTCAATAGATTATCCAAGTTATTTAAGAGAAAGAGAAAATATAAACTATAAAATTATGAGGATATTAAAAGAAGAAGGAATAGAACTTGCATATGATACAAAAACAGTAGTTATGAAAAAATAAGATTAATAAAAAGCTATTATTAAAATGTTAATAATGGCTTTTTTATATGTGTTAAATATAAAAATTATTTATCTTAGAAAGTAGATAAGTTTTCTAGAATAATTATAGCTTGGGCTAAGGAGGTGATTTTTTGAGGTAAAGTTTCAAAAGATGATTTTGATAGAAGGCAATCGTTATTTAGGGTTATATCGTATTGGGCTAAAATTTTTTTTAATAAAGGTTTTATGTTATAATTTGAAATATTAATTCCAGACATTTTTATGTTTTTAATTGTATAGGAATCATCAGATAATACTATTTCTTGACTGTTAGTTATTTTTATATAAATTTGGATATTGTCATTATATATATCTAAAAAAGGTGTAGTTATTTCAAAAAATTTGTTTATTTGATTTATTTTAATATTATCTTTTATCCATTTCATATATTGATTTTTTAGTGTTGTTGAATTTATAAATTTATTCATATAAAAGCTCCTTTATAAGTATTTATTTTTTTACATTATAATATAAAAAGAATGTTTTGTCAAACTTTACTTATAATTAAAAAATTGAAATTTAAATGATTATGTGATAAAATAAGTGAAAATATGTAAAATATGCTAAAAATTCACAGGTAGAACACAAAATAGAAGTATAATTTATAAGTGGAAGGTGGAAAATATGGATAAAAGTATTTTAGTAGTTGATGATGAAGTCAGAATGAGAAAATTAATAAAAGATTTTTTAGGAGCAAAAGGATATAGTGTAATAGAGGCAAAAGATGGAGAAGAAGCATTAAAAATATTTGAAGAAAATTCATCTAAAATTCAGTTAATATTATTAGATGTAATGATGCCAAAATTAGATGGATGGTCTGTATTAAGACAAATAAGACAAACATCAAAAGTGCCAATAATAATGCTTACAGCAAGAGGAGAAGAACAAGATGAACTATTTGGATTTGAATTAGGAGTAGATGAATACATATCAAAACCATTTAGTCCAAAAATATTAGTAGCAAGAGTAGAGGCAATATTAAAAAGAACTGTTGGAAACCAAAAAGAAATAAAAGATTTTGGTGGAATAGAAATTGATAAAGAAGGAAGAACAGTAAAAGTTGATGATAAAATAGTAGAATTAAGTTTAAGAGAATATGAATTATTAACATATTTAATAGAAAATGAAGGAATTGCATTATCTAGAGATAAGATATTAAACAATGTATGGAATTTTGATTATTATGGAGATTCAAGGACAATAGATAGTCATATTAAAAAGATAAGACATAAGTTAGGAAAAAAAGGTAAATATATTAAGACAATTAGAGGACTTGGATATAAATTTGAATTAAAATAAAGAAGGTATATGATGGGAAAAAAACAATCAAAATTTAAAGGAATGTTAAAAACATTTAATGCAAGAATGTTTTTAACATTATGTATTACAATATTATGTGTAATTATATTTTTAATAGTATTAAACAATTTTGCACTAGAAAAATTTTATTTATATAGTAAAACCAAAACACTTAAAAATGTATTTGACAATTTAAATTCATATTATAATGGAGAAAACCATGAAATTGATATAGAAAAAGAATTAGAAGAAATAGCAATTAAAAATAATTTTGATATATTGATAAAAGATAAAGATAATATAAATATTTATAGTACAAATAAAAATTTTTATTCTGTTTTAAGAGAAAGCAGTAGTAAAGAAGAAAAAAGCAATAAAGAAAAAGTATTAGAAAATAATGAAAAATATGAAGTAATAAAACAAAAAGACTTAAAAAATGGATTAAATTATGTAATGTTATTGGGGAAATTAGATAATGGATATTATTTATTTGTAAGAGTTCCAATCACATCAATACAAGATAGTGTTAGAATATCAAATAAATTCTTAATATTAATAGCAGGATTTACAATATTTATATCTGCAATTTTAGTATATATTATATCAAAAAAAGTATCTGAACCGATAACAGAATTAAATAAAATTGCAAATAATGTTGCAAATTTAGATTTTAGTAAAAAATATATAGAAACAGATGCTGATGATGAAATAAACAATTTAGGCAGAAGTATAAATATAATGTCTGATAAATTAGAAAAAACAATTACGAAATTAAAAAAGACAAACAATGAGCTTGAAAAAGATATAGAAAGAAAATCTAAAATTGATGAAATGAGAAAAAGTTTTATATCTGATGTATCACATGAATTAAAAACACCAATTGCATTAATACAAGGATATAGTGAAGGATTAATAGAAAATGTAAATAGTGATGAAGAAAGCAGAAAATTTTATGCAGAAGTAATATTAGATGAAACAAATAAAATGGATAGATTAGTTAAACAATTATTAGAATTAATGAAATTAGAATATGGAAAAAGAGAATTTAATAATAAAAAATTTGATATAGTAGAATTAGAAAAAGAAGTAATAAGAAGATCAAAATTATTGCTAGATGAAAAAAATGTCAAATTAGTTTTTGATGATAGTGAAAAGATAAATGTTTATGCAGATGATTTTTTCATTGAACAAGTAATAACAAATTATTTAACAAATTCTATTAAAAATGTAAAAGAAATTGATAGTGTTTGTGAAATAGTTGTAGAAAATAAGGTAGATAAGAAAAATGGAATAGTAAGAGTTAGTGTTTATAATTCAGGAGATAATATACCAAGTGAAGATTTAGAAAGAATATGGAAAAGATTTTATAAAGCTGATAAATCTAGAAATAGAGCTGATGGTGGAAGTGGAATTGGACTTGCATTTGTAAAGGCTATTATGAATAATTATAATAGTAATTATGGTGTTATTAATAGAAAAAATGGAGTGGAATTTTATTTTGAAATAAAGCTCAAATAGCTGAAAAGACTACTGTTTGACAGTGGTCTTTTTTGACGTATGTCGTTTTTTGTCGATGAAAAGTTCTTTACAAAGTGTTTTTTTTATGTTATTATATGGTCATAAGATATTTAAAATATTTTAATAATTTTATCTTATAATTTTTTCGAAAAAATTTTATTCTTTAAAAATCCCAAAAATTTTTAAAATTTAATAGTCAAAGGAAGGTGATATATATATGCAAAACTAGAATTTATACTACTAGATATGTGTATTTAATCAGTTTTATTTGTACAGTTACAATATATATATTTGTATCAGTTATAATCAATATATGTAAATATGAATATTCCAAGTCCTCTATCTTAAAATTTGGAAAAAATGGTATTGTAAAAGTACAATTTGAAAATGATACATATAAAGGAGAAGAAGAGAAGAAAGAAAAACTTGAAGAAAAAGTTGAAGAAAAAGTTGAAGAAAAAGTTGAAGAAAAGCTTGCGAAAAAAGTTGATAATGAGAGAAATAAAGAGATAAGGTGGTATGTAGAGATACCAAAGATAAAGTTAAAAGCTGAGATATCAGAAGGAACAACAAAAGAAGTTTTAGATTTTTATGTAGGACATTTTAATGAATCTAGTAAGTTAGAAGGAAATATATGTTTAGCAGCACATAATAGAGGATATAGAGTGAATTATTTTAAAGATTTAAAACAATTAAAAAAGGGAGATGAAATTAAATATTGTTTTAATGGAAAAACAAAAGAATATATAGTTCAAGAAAATATAATAATAAGAGATGAAGATTGGACATATTTAGAAGAAACAAAAGAAAATGTAATTACACTAATAACATGTGTTGAAAATGAACCAAGTTATAGAAGATGTGTAAGAGCAGAAGAAAAAGGAAAGGAGATAAGTTAAAATTAAGCTTATGAAAGAAAGATTTAAAAAAATAATAGCAATTTGCAGTTTATTAATATTTACAATAATTCCAAGTACAAATTGTTTAGCAGTAGATTTAGGAAAAATAGATTTAAAACAAGATGGAGAATGTGGAAGACTTTTAAAATATAAAGGAATAGATGTAAAAGTAACATATGTATATTATGAAAAAGAAGGAATAAGATATCCAGCATATTGTATGGATAAAACAAAGCCAGGAGTAACAGAAGGAAATGAATATTATGTCTCTATTGAAGATAGAATACATGATGTGAATTTATGGAGATATGTTATAAATGGATATCCATATAAATCATATCAAGAATTAGGATGTCAAAACGAGAAAGAAGCATTTGCAGCAACAAAGCAAGCAATATATTGCTATATACATGGAAATGATGTTGATTCATATGAAGGAATAGGAGAAGCGGGAGAAAGAACAGTAAAAGCATTAAGAAAAATAGTAAATGATGCTAAAAATATGAAAGATGTACAAAATTCAAATATAATTGATATTAATAAAGTAGAATCAAGTTTTAAACAAGATGAAACAGAAAAAGAATATGTATCAAAAATATATGAAGTAAAATCGAGAGCAAGTAGTTTAGAATATAATGTAACAATTATTGAAGAAAAAGGAAAAGAAATAGAAGGAATAAAAATTACTGATCTAAAAAATAATGTAAAAAGTAAATTTCAAGCAGGAGAAAAATTTAAAATATTAATACCAATAGAAAGATTAAAAAATGAAGGAAATTTCAAAATTAAAATAGACAGTAAAGTAAAAACAAAGCCAGTATATTATGGAAAAACAAGTAAACCAGGATATCAAGATTATGCATTAACAGCAGCAACATATGAAGATAGTAATGTAATTATAAATGAAGAATATTTTGAAAATAAATCAGATATAAAAATAATTAAATTAGATAAAGAAACACAAGAAAAAATAGAAGGAGTAGAATTTCAAATATTAGATGAAAATAAAAATGTAAAATACTCTAACTTAGTTACTAACAAAAACGGAGAAATATATATAAAACATATGATGCCGGGAACATATTATATAGTAGAAACGAAAGAAAAAGAAGGATATATAAAAAATCCCAATGTGATAAAAGTTGATATAAAAATAAACGAAAAAGTAGAAGTTAAGATCAACAATTTAAAAGAAGAAAAACCAAAGATACAAATAGATGAAAAAGAAATAGAAGCAACGGTTGAAAAAATTAGTAAAGATAATAAAATAAGTAACCATTCAAAAGTAATAAAAAAACTTCCAGTAACAGGAATGTAAAAAATAGAATTTAATTTAAAAAATAAATTTTAAATAATAAAAAATCACTTCCAATATTATATAAAATTATCATATTAAATTAATTAGAAATCAATACAAAAAAGTATAAGAATTATAAAAAAGAATTCTTATACTTTTTTAAAATTAAGGTTGAAAAAAAGTAATAAAAAATATATAATTAGGATAAATAAAATTTAAATGAAAGGTGATAAAATGAGTAAAAAAATTATAGGTATTGTAATATCAATTTTAATAGTAGTAAGTGGAATCTTTTTTGTAGTATATGGTCAAATAAAAAAAGAAAATAATGAATATACAGTAGAAAAAATAGATAAGTATGAATATTTTATATATAAAGATGGAGAAAAATTTGGAGTTATAGACAAAAAAGGGGAGATTATAATTAATGCAAAATATGATGAAGTAAAAATACCAAATCCAACAAAAGCAGTATTTGTTGGATATAGTGAAGATGGGTCAAAAGTATTAAACGAAAAAAACGAAGAAATATATACTGAATATCAAAAGGTTGAGCCATTAGTATTAAAAAATGTATCTAGTGATTTAATATATGAAAAGCAAGTTTTAAAGTATGAAAAAGACGGAAAATATGGATTAATAAATATAGATGGAAAAAAAGTTACAAAACCAATATATGAAAGTATAGAAACATTAAAGAGCAAAGAAGGAGAAATGCTTACAAAAAAAGACGGAAAATATGGTGTAATAAATCAAAAAGGATATAAAGTAATAGAAAATGAATATGACAAAATTGAAGTTGATGGTTATTTTAATGAAGAAACATTATATAAAGATTCAGGATATATAGTAGGAAAGAAAACAGGGGAAGGATATAGATATGGATATATAACATCAAAAGGAGAAAAATATTTTGAATGTATATATAATGATTTACAAAGAATTTTGGAAATTAATGATGCTGGAAAAATATATTTATTAGCTGCTGAAAATGGTAGATATGGTGTTTTTAAGAACAAAGAAAACATAATCAAAAACGAATATCAATCAATTATATATGATATGACAAGCTCAGTATTTACAGTGTTAAAAGGAAGAAATTTTGGAGTAATAGCAAAAGATGGAAAAGAATTATTAAAATGTGAATATCAAGAAATTGATATAAAAGGAAAAAATATATATGCAAGAACAAAAGAAGGAAAAGTTGAAGTGTTTTCAAATGATGGAACATTAACAAATTTAGATTCTGAAACAATGAGAATAGAAATAAGAGAAAAGCCTGGATATAGTATAGAAATAAAAAATATTGAAGGAAAAACAATATATAAAATATTTAATGGTGAAAATGCTATAGGTGAAGAATATATGTATCTACAATATTTAGGAAATGATTTATTAATAGCATCAAAAAAAGACGGAAAATTAGGAATAATAAATCTAGAAGGACAAGAAAAAGTAGATTTTATTTACACATCAATACAAAAAGTATTAGATACAAATATAATTGGGCTAGTATCTGGTAAAAAAGTTAAATTAGCAAATATGGATGGAAAAATAATTTCAGAAATGGAAAATGGAAAAATAGAAAAACAAGATGAATTTCTAAAGATATATAATTCAGAAGAAGTAAAATATTTTGATAATAAAGGAAAAGAAGTTTCAAATATTGAGGTATATAGTAATAATAAATTATTTAGTGTAAAAGAAAATGGAAAATGGGGATTTAAAGATAAATCTGGAAAAATAATTGTTAAGTGCAATTTTGATGAAGTAACAGAATTTAATAAATATGGATATGCAGGAATAAAAAAAGATGGCAAATGGGGAGTAATTGATGAAGAAGGAAAAATTATTGAAGATACAAAATACAAAATAAATGAACAAACAAAACCAGATTTTATAGGAAAATATTATCAAGTACAATATGGATTTGAACAAAGATATTATACAAGTAACAATAATTAATTTTAAAAGATAATTGAAGTAAAATAGCAAATAATATAATTTAAAAAAATAATTATCTTATTTGCTATTTTGTTTTAATAGATGGGAGAAATAAATGAAATTAGGAATAGCTTTATCAGGCGGAGGAATAAAAGGGATGGCTCATGTCGGTGTATTACGAGCATTAGAAGAAAATGGGATACATGTAGATGTAATTGGAGGAACAAGTTCAGGAAGTTTAATAGCATCATTATATGCACTTGGGTACACACCATATTATATATATGAATTATCAAAAAGATATACAAAAGAGATGTTAGACTTTGAAGTAAAACCAATAGTAAAATCAGCAAAAGATTTTGTAAAGACAAAAAAATTTCTTGTACAAGGATTTGTAAAAGGTGAATTAATGGAACAAGCATATAATGAACTAGCATTAAAAAAAGGAGTAAAAAATTTAAAAGATTTAAAAATGCCATTAGCAATACCGGCAGTTGATATAAAAACAGGAAAGAAAATAGTTTTTACAAATTATAAAAATGAAGATACAGATCAAATAAAATACATATTAGATGCAAAATTAGGAACAGCAGTAAGAGCAAGTAGTAGTTTTCCAGGAGTATTTTATCCATGTGAATATGAAAATTATAAGTTAGTAGATGGAGGAATATTAGATAATGTTCCAGTAAAAGAAGTTAAAAAATTAGGAGCAGATAAAGTAATTGCAGTTAATTTCAAAAAAGAAGAAATAAAAGACGAAAGCAATTTTATGGATATATCAATGCATACAATAAATATAATGGGAAAGCAAGTTTTAAAAGAAAATCTAGAGGCAAGTGATTATATAATAGACATAGAAGCTAATAAAATAGGATTATTAGATGTAGAAAAAATAGATTATTGTTTTAAATTAGGATATGAAGAAACAATAAAAAATATTGATAAAATAAAGTCTATTATAAGCCAATAAAACATAAAATGGTTTATAGTAGGAGGGAAAAAATTGAAGATAAGATATTTTGATAATGCGGCAACTACAAAAGTGAAAAAAGATGTTTTAAGAGAAATGATACCATATTTAACAAATGAATATGGCAATCCATCAGCAATATATGGATTAGGGAGAAAAAACAAAAAAGCAATAGAAAATGCAAGAAAAAAAGTAGCAGAATTAATTAATTGCAAACCAGAGGAAATTTATTTTACAAGTTGTGGTTCTGAAAGTGATAATATGGCATTAAAAGGATTAGCTAAATACCACAAGTATAGTAATACTCATAAAAATCATATAATTACATCAAAAATAGAACATCCAGCAATTTTAAATACATGTAAAGATCTAGAAAAACAAGGATTTGATGTTACATATTTAAATGTTGATAAAGATGGGATTGTGGATTTAGAAGAATTAGTTAATGCAATTACAGATAGAACATTTTTAATTAGTATAATGTTTGCAAATAATGAAATAGGAACAATAGAGCCGATTGAGAAAATAGGAAGAATTGCAAAAAAACATGACATAGTATTTCATACAGATGCAGTTCAAGCAGTTCGGAAATATTAAGATAGATGTAGAAAAAATGAAGATTGATATGTTATCATTATCAGGACACAAAATATATGCACCAAAAGGAGTAGGAGCTTTATATATAAAAGAAGGAATTAAAATAAATAGCTACTTAAATGGTGGGTATCAAGAATTTAATAAAAGAGCTGGAACAGAAAATGTTGCTAATATAGTAGGACTTGGAGAAGCATGTGTACTTGCAAAGAAATATATGAATATGCATAATAAAAAATTAATAGAATATAGAGATTATATTTTTAAAGAGGTATCTAAAAATATACCAAATGTAAAAATAAATGGAAGCATAGAAAAAAGATTACCAGGAAATTGTAATTTTTCTTTTGACAATATAGAATCAGGAGAATTATTACTAAGATTGGATGAAATTGGAATATGTGCATCAGGAGGATCTGCTTGTTCAAGTAATAGTGAAAACATATCACATGTATTAAAGGCTATAGGAGTAGAAGATAAATTAGCCAAAGGAGCATTACGAATAACATTAGGAGATTTTAATACCAGTGAAGATGTCGAATTTTTAGTTAGGGCTTTAAAATATATTGTAAAAAACAAATAAGAAGCGATCCTTTTTGGGTCGGTTTAAAAAAGGAAAAGCGATCCTTTTTGGGACGCGCCAAAAAAGGATCACTGAAAAATGAATTTTAAATAAATATAATAAAAAAATAAAGGTATTTTGTAATATGCCTTTATTTTTTTAGGGAATTTGTTATAATATATAAAAAAAGGAGTGATGAATTATGGCATGTAGACCAATATATCAATTCTATGCTGAATTGGATGGATATAAACCAAAAGTTTGGAGAAGATTTCAAGTAATGGAGGATGCAACAGTTGCAAAATTAGCATATATATTAATGACATTATTTGAGATGCAAGCAAGTCATCTTTATTCATTTGAAGTAGATGAATTTGAAAACTATATTGTAAAATATAAAGAAATATATAAAAGCCATCCAGAATATTTTAAAAAAGAAGAGGATTTATTCAAAATAGGGCAATATGGGTGTATATTTGATGAAGAAGATATTCTACCATTGATAGACAATAGATATAGAGAACTGAAAAATGCAAGAGATGTGAAAATAAGACATATAATTAATGAAGAGGAACAAAAAATGGTATTTAATTACGATTTTGGAGAAGATTGGCAAATTAATATAGTCTTAGAAAAAATAATTGAAGATCCAAATATTAAAGGAAGAGATTTGCCACGAGTACTTGAAGGAGGAGGATTTGGTATTATAGAAGATTGTGGTGGAATCGGTGGATTAGAAGATATTAGAGAAGCATTCAAAGAAAAAAAAGGAGAAATCTATGAAGTATATCGTGATTGGTTTGAAACAGATAAAATAGATTTAGACAAGTGTGATTTAGATGATTTGAATTTTAGATTAAAAAAAGTTCCAAGAATTTACAGAGATATATATGAATATAATTTACCACCAACGGATGGATCTTTAAAAATATTATATAGAGAATATTAATAATATGAATAAAAAATGAGATACATAAAAGGAATATTATTTTTATTAGAAGAGAGGTATAGAATTTAAAGGTTATATGAAAATTTACGTATATATAGATGAGAGTGGATCAATTCATAAAAATAGTCATACAAAATATTTTGCTGTTTGAAGTTATTTTGTTTATAGGAAAAAGCCAGAAAAATCTTTTGAAATAAGACCTAGGTTTGGTAGCTAAAAGCTAAACGTATGTTAAGTACGTTGCCGCCTAGGCATTTTTTGATAATATAAAGGAAGCATTAATTGAATTGATAGTTGATGTATAGAAAATAAAGTTCATTTTTGTTCTAATATAAACTTCTTTAGAATACAATTTACAAAAAGATGTATTCTAAGGGGGTTTTTCATTTGCTTGAAAATATAGAGATAGAAAAGCGTGCAGTTGAGCTTGCAAATTATATAGTTGAATCAAAAGATACAGTTAGAGGAACAGCTAAGAAGTTTGGAATTTCAAAAAGTACTGTACATAAAGATGTTTCTGAAAGATTAAAAAAGATAAATCCGATACTAGCAATTGAGGTAAGAAAAATTTTAGATGAAAATAAAGCTGAAAGACATATAAGAGGAGGGATGGC
>SAMEA104404097__coassemble_1879_pt1 | contig 15863 bp, 17 predicted proteins | sample SAMEA104404097__metabat2_high_PE_106 | metagenome-assembled genome bin SAMEA104404097 (sample SAMEA104404097) | Balaenoptera acutorostrata | reverse complement strand
AATATCATAAATCACAAAAAAATGTCTAGTATTTTTATAAAATATAAAAAATTTAAGTAATAAAATTGATTTATATTACTTGAAATTAAAATTTAATTTATATATAATGATTTTATAGTTTAGGAGGGGTAAAAATGAAGGTGTTAATAACTGGAGGATCATCTGGAATTGGAAGAAGTTTAGCTTTTGAATTTGCAAAGCTTAATTATGATTTAGTTTTAGTTTCAAGAGATATTGATAAATTAAATGAAGTTAAAGAAGAATTGATAAAAAAATATAATGTGAATTGTGAAATTTTTGCAATTAATCTTGCTAATAAGGAAAATACGATTGAACTTTATAATAAGACTAAAAATATTGATATATTAGTTAATAATGCAGGTTTTGGAGATTATGGAAAATTTTATGAAACAAGTTTAGAAAAAGAAATTTCTATGATACATACTAATATTATTTCTTTGCATATTCTAACTAAATTATATTTAAAAGATATGAAAAAGAAAAATAGTGGAAAAATATTAAATGTTGCATCTATTGCAGGCTTTTTACCAGGGCCACTTATGGCAACATATTATGCCACAAAAAATTATGTTGTTAAATTATCAGAAGGAATTAAAGAAGAATTAAAAAAAGATAAATCAAATGTTCAAATAAGTATTTTGTGTCCAGGACCAGTTAAAACAAATTTTAATAATGTTGCAAATGTTAAGTTTGAAATTAAATCTTTATCTAGTAATTATGTTGCAAGTTATGCAGTGAAAAAATTGTTAAAAGGTAAATTTTATATATTACCGGGATTTGATATAAAAGTTTTAAAAATTTTAAGTAAAATTGTTCCAACAAAAATACTTTCTCATTTTACTTATTATACTCAAAAAAGGAAAAGTGATAAATAAAATAGGTGATCCTTTTTAAGCCCGTCCCAAAAAGGATCAATGAATAAAAAAAATTCTGTGGATAATAATAAATATTGAAGGTGATTTATATGTTTAATCCAGTAGCAATTTATTATGAAAAAAATATTGAAAATTATGTTTTGGGAAAAGAATTATTGGAAAAATATAAAGATGTACCAAAAATAGAAATTGAAAATCATAACAATATTTTAGAAATGAGAAAAAAAGAAAATTCTGAATTTTTAAATATGAAAAGAAATTTAATAATTGGAACTAGAAAAACACATAGATTTGTAGAAAACCATAAGGTCTCAGATTATCTTGTTCCATATACTTCATCAGGATGTATTGCTAGTTGTATGTATTGTTATTTGGTATGTAATTATAATAAATGTTCATATTTAAGATTGTTTGTAAATAGAGAAGAAATGCTAGAAAAAATCATTAAAGTTTCTGAAAAATCAGAAAAAGATTTAACATTTGAAATTGGTAGCAATAGTGATTTAATATTAGAAAACACAATTACAAATAATTTAGTTTGGACAATTGAAAATTTCAGAAATACTAAAAAAGGAAAATTGACTTTGCCAACAAAATTTGCTTTTGTTGATGAGTTACTACCAATTAAACATAATGGGAAAATTATAATAAGAATGAGTGTAAACCCAGAATATATTATAAATAATATTGAATATGGGACGTCTAGATTAAAAGATAGGGTAGAGGCAATAAATAAATTAGTAGAAGCAGATTATGAAGTTGGAATTATAATAGCTCCAGTTATATTTTTAGATAATTGGGAAAAATTATATTTGGATCTAATAATTTATTTATATAATAATTTATCAAAAAAAGCAAAGAAAAAAGTTTTTTTTGAGGTTATTTTTATGACTTATAGTTTTGTTCAAAACGCAATTAATAAAGAAGCTTTTAAAAATAGTATAGAAATTTTTGATAAAGATAAGTTTACCGGTAGAGGAAAAGGAAAATATATGTATAAAAATGAATTTAGAAAAGAAGGAGAATTATTTTTTAAAAATAATTTATATAAATATTTTCCAAATAATAAATTATGGTATATAGTTTGATTAAAGACAAAAAATATTTTCATATTAAGGTTTTAATGTTAAAAATATATTTTAAACATATTTTTAAATATATTATATAAAAAGTTAAATATAAGAAAATAAGCTGTATATAATTTTGTATACAGCTTTAAATAAAAAGTAAAAAATAAAAAGCTATAAAAGATATTAAAATATTTTTTAAATTTAATATATATTTTTAATATTTTTCTATTTAAATTATTGACAAAGAATAAAAACTGTTATTAAATGAATATATATTATTTGAAAGGAATTAGTTATGAAAACACAAAGAAATATTTTGCTAGCCTTTATTTTAAATTTATCATTTTCAATATTTGAAATAATAGGTGGATTTTTTACAAATAGTGTAGCTATTTTATCAGATGCTATACATGATTTTGGAGATGCTTTAAGTATTGGAATATCATATTTTTTGGAGAAAAAATCTAAAAAGAAACCAGATGAAAATTATACATATGGATATACTAGATATTCTATATTAGGAGCTTTTATTACAACAATGATATTAACACTTGGATCTATTTTTGTTATATATAAAGGATTAAAAAGAATAATATATCCAACTTCTATTAATTATGATGGCATGATTGTTTTTGCAATATTTGGAGTAATTGTAAACTTTTTGGCAGCATATTTTACAAAAGATGGACATTCGTTAAACCAAAAAGCTGTTAATTTACATATGTTAGAAGATGTACTTGGATGGCTTATTGTACTTATTGGATCAATATTAATAAAATTTACAAATATTGTAATTATAGATTCAATAATGTCAATATTTGTTGCAATATTTATTTTAATACATGCAAATAAAAATTTAAAAATGATATTAGATTTATTTTTAGGAAAAGTACCAAATGATTTTTCAGTTTCTGACATAAAAAAAGAAATTTTAAAGATGCAAAACGTAATAGATATTCACCATATTCATATATGGAGTATGGATGGAGTAAATAATTATTTGACAATGCATGTTGTAACAGATTCTAACGATTTTGTAAGTTTAAAGAAAAATATTAGAAATCTATTACAAGATTTTAAAATAAATCATGTTACAATAGAAATAGAAAATAAAGATGAAAAATGTGAATATAGAGAATGCAATGTTGATGATATAGATGATAATCATTTCCATCATCACCATCATTAAGAATTGGAGGAATATTATGAAAAAAATTAAATTAGATGTAATTGGAATGAAATGTAAAGGATGTGAAGCAAGAGTTCAAAATACTTTAAATGAAATATCAGATATTTCAGATGCAAAAGCATCATTTAAAAAAGGAGAAGTTATAATTAAATATAAAACTGAAATAAATATTGATGAAATATTAAGTAAAATAGAAAATTTAGGATTTGAAGTTAAAAAGGAAGATTAGATATGAAAAAAGTGATTTTAGGGATAGAAGGAATGACTTGTAGTGCATGTTCTAATGGATTAGAAAAATATCTAAATAAACAAGAGGGAATAAATTATGCTACTGTTAATTTAGTTATGGCAACTGCAAGTGTTGAATATGAGGATAACTTAAGTATTGATGATTTAGGAAAATTTGTTAAAGAAGCAGGATTTAAAAGTTTAGGAGTTGCTAATTTAAATAAGAAAAAGAAAAAAAGTTTTGTCCCATTTATTATATATGGAATTTTAGCTATGGTTTTAATGTATATTTCAATGGCAACAATGTTAAAACTTCCAATATTTACAAAATTAGATATGAATAAATATCCAATTAATTATAGCACTTCACTATTACTTATTACAATTCCATTTTTAATATATGGATTTGATATAATAAAAAGTGGCATAAAAAATTTAATTCATAAAATGCCAAATATGGATACATTAGTAACAATCGGAGTATTTAGTAGTTTTTTATATAGTTTATTTGGAACTATAATGGTAATACTTGGGAAAACTGAATATGTTCATAATTTATATTTTGAATCAACAGCATTTGTTATATATTTTATTAAATTAGGAAGATTTATTGATAAGAATAGCAAAGAAAAAACAACAGATGCAATTAAAGAATTAGTAACAATGACACCCAAAAGTGCTAAGATTAAGACAGAAGATGGTTTCAAAAAAGTAACAATAGATGAAATAAAAAAAGGTGATATTCTTATTTGTTTTGCAGGAGAAAAAATAGCAGTAGATGGAGTAATTGTAAAAGGAACTACACATTTAGATGAATCTTTTATTACAGGAGAAAGCAAGCCAATTGCAAAAAAAGAAAATGACAAAGTAATTGCAGGATCAATTAATTATGATGGAGTAATTGAATATAAAGCTCAAAAGATAGGAAAAGAATCTACAATTTCTGAAATTGTAAATTTAGTAATAGATGCTACAAATACTAAAGCACCAATTTCATTACTTGCAGATAAAATAAGCAGTTATTTTGTTCCAGTAGTAATTATATTAGCTAGTTTAACTTTTTTAATTTCATTATTTTTTAAGATACCATTTAATACAAGTTTAATTAGATTTGTTACAGTTTTAGTAGTTGCTTGTCCATGTGCTTTAGGACTTGCAACACCACTTGCAATAGTAATTGCAGAAGGGATAAGTGCAAAAAACGGAATATTAATTAAAACAAGTGAAACTTTTGAAATTGCAAATAAAATTGATACAATTGTATTTGATAAAACAGGAACATTAACAAATGGAAATTTAAAAATTAGTAAATTATATAATTATTCAAAATTAAGTGATAATAAATTATTAGAAATATTAGGAAAAATTGAAGAAAAATCTATACATCCAATAGCTAAAGGGGTTATAAATTCATTAAAGGAAAAAGGTATTAAAGTTAAAGGATTTGATAATATAGAAAATCTATCTGGTTTTGGAATAAAAGCAATAGATTCAAATGATACTTATTATGCATGCAATTCAAAATTAATAGATAAATTAGGAATAAATAACATATATTTAGGTGATGAAGAAAAATTGGCTAAAATAGGGAATAGCATTATTTATATAGTAAAAAATAATGAAATTTTAGGATTAGTTGGAGTAAAAGACATAATAAGAAATGAAGCAAGTAAATTGATTGAAAAATTAAAAGAAAAAAATATAGAAATAATAATGCTTACAGGAGATAATAAAGAAACAGCAAATGAAATAGGAAAAGAGCTTGGAATTTCAAATATTATTGCAAATGTATTACCAAAAGAAAAATCTGAGGTAATTAAAAAATTAAAAAATGAAGGAAAATCTGTAATAATGGTTGGAGATGGAATAAATGATGCACCAAGTTTAAGTTTAGCAGATATTGCAATATCAATATCTAGTGGAACAGATATTGCAACAGATACGGCAGATGTTATTTTGATGAATAATAATTTAATGAAAATTTTAGATTTAATAAAATTAAGTAAAGTAACATTAAAAAACATAAAACAAAATCTATTTTGGGCATTTTTATACAATTCATGCATGATTCCAATTGCAATGGGAATATTTTCAAAAATTGGATTAGAAATAAATCCAATGATAGCATGTGTATCAATGATATTAAGCAGTTTATTTGTTATATTTAATGCATTAAGATTAAAGAAAATTAAATTATATTAAAAGGAGTGATTAGATGTTTGAGCTAGAAGAAAATATAAAAAACTTAGAAGAACAATTAAAAAAAATAAAAGAATTAGGTGAGTCACTTTGACATAGAAAAATTAGAAATTGAGCTAAAAAACTTAGAAGAAGAAACAGGAAAAAGTGATTTTTGGAATGATTCAAAAAAATCAGGAATAGTTTTATCTAGATTAAAGCAAATAAAATCAAAGATAGAAAAATATAAAAAAATAAAAGAAGATATAGAAAACTATTTAGAAATATCAAAATTATTACAAGAAGAATTTGATGAACAATTATCAAATGATGTTATAAAAAATTCAAAAAAGATAAATAAAGAAATAGAAGAACTTGAAATAGAAACATTATTTAGAGGGAAATATGACAATAATAATGCAATTATAACAATACATCCAGGAGCAGGAGGAACAGAATCACAAGATTGGGCTCAAATGCTATATCGTATGTATTCAAGATGGGGAAACCAAAAAGGATTTGAAGTAAAAGAACTAGATTATTTAGAAGGAGAAGAAGCAGGAATAAAAAGTGTTACATTTGAAATAATTGGAGAAAATGCATATGGATATATGAAATGTGAAAAAGGAGTACATAGATTAGTTAGAATATCACCCTTTGATAGTGGAGGAAGAAGACATACATCATTTGCATCTGTTGAAGTATTACCAGAAATATCTGATGAAATAGAAATAGAAATAAATCAAGATGATTTAAGAATAGACACATATAGAGCATCAGGAGCTGGAGGACAACATATTAACAAAACATCATCTGCAGTAAGAATAACACATATTCCAACAAATACAGTAGTTGCATGTCAATCAGAAAGGTCACAAATACAAAATAGAGAAACAGCAATGAAATTATTAAAATCAAAGCTTTTAGATTTAAAAGAAAAAGAGCATAAAGAAAAAATAGAAGACTTAAAAGGAGAACAAAAAGAAATAGCATGGGGAAGTCAAATAAGATCATATGTATTTTGTCCATATACATTAGTAAAAGACCATAGAACAAATTATGAAGTACGGAAATGTAGAAGCAGTTATGGATGGAGAAATTACAAAATTTATGGAAGAATATTTAAAAAAGTGATCCTTTTTGGGACGCGCTAAAAAAGGATCATCAAATAATAAATAAAAACTATATAAAAAACAAAAAATTAATAATAAAAAAAATAATAAAAATAAAAAAGGAATAACAATGTTTATTTCTTTTTTTGTTCTAAAAAAACAAAAAATGAATATATATAAATATAGATAAATGAGATATTTGGAGGTAATTTAATGACAATAGATGAAAGAAAGATAGTAAACACAAATATTATTCAAAATATTGTTTTAGAAAACAGAGAAAAGTTAAGCATTTCTGGAGTTAGAGATGTACTTAGTTTTGATGATCAAGTAGTGATATTAGAAACAGAATTAGGATTATTAACAATAAAAGGAGAAAATATAAGAGTAAATAAATTAAGTATAGATACATCAGAAGTTATAACAGAAGGTAAAATATCATGTATATCATATAGTGATAAAAATATTGAAAATGACAAAGGTGGGGGAATATTAAGTAAAATATTTAAATAAGATGTGAGGTTATATGGTATTACAAGAAATATATATATTTATAATTTTTATTTTAATAGGTAGTATAGTAGGAATAATATTTGATTTATTTAGGATATTAAGAAAAAGCTTTGAAACGAGGGATAAAGTTACATATCTAGAGGACATATCTTTTTGTTTAATTGCAGGAATAATTATTTTATTTTCTATATTTAAATTTGCAAGTGGAGAAATAAGGTTTTATATTTTTGTTGGAATATTAATTGGAATAATTATATACATGTTAACACTAAGTAAAATTTTTATAAAATGTAATGTTTATATTATCGAAAAAATAAAAAACATTATATTTGTTATATTTAAAATAATAAAAATACCAATAAATTATGTAATTAAAATGTTTGTTAAAATATTTAGAAAAATATTTTTCAAACCAATTTCTTTTATTTTTATAAATTTTAGAAAATTAATGTCGAAGAAATTTATAAATAGTAAAAAAATATTAAAAAAGGGGATAAATTTCAAAAAAAAGAAGGAATTAACAAAATAATGTAGAATACTATAAATAGTGTTATCCGTAAGGATTGAATGGAGAGATGAAATACTTATGAAAAAGAAAAGAATTTTGAATTTTATAATTTTAATTGGAGTTATATCATATGTTGCAATTACATTTATTAATCAGCAAAAAATACTAAATCAATATGATAAAAATTGTGCTGAATTATCTGCACAAATAAATGAAGAAAAAGAATATAAAGGTGAATTATCTAAAAAGATGGAAAGTGTATCATCAAAAGAATTTATTGAAGATGCAGCTAGAAAAAATCTAGATATGTATTTACCAAATGAAAAAGTATATTTAGATACAGGATTTTAATATATATAGGGAGCTAATGTAGCTTTCTTTTTTTATTTTTAAAAAAGTATTCCATATTTTGTAAATTTATGTTATACTAGTTATGTAAGTTGAGTTAAAGAAATTTTATTTCAAATATATTATATCAATGTTAATCCAAAAAAGAAAAAATAAAAGAAAAAATAAAAGAAAAAAAGGAAAAAAGGAAAAAAGGAAAAAATAAATAATAAAAAATATAATAATAAAATATAAAGGAGGAAGATTATGGCTAATCTAGAAGAAATGACTTTGGTCGAATTACGTACTTTAGCTAAAGAAAATAATATTAAAAATATTTCAAAATTAAAAAAGGATGAATTGCTAGAGATGTTAAAAATAGTTTTAAAAAATAAAGAAGAGGAAAATAATAATATAGAGAAAATAAAAGATGCAAAAAGTGAAAATATAAAAGAAGAAAAAACTCTTAATTCTATTCAATATGATAGCAAAGGAGAGCCAATTATTGATTACAAATTAACAAATGAAGGTGATGAAATAGTAGAAGGAATATTAGATATATTGCCTGATGGATATGGATTTTTAAGAGGAGATAATTATTTATCATCACCAAAAGATGTATATGTATCAATGATACAAGTAAAAAGATTTAAATTAGATACAGGAGATATTGTAAAAGGAATTTCAAGATGTAGAGAAGGAGAAAAATTCCCATCATTAATATTTGTTGGAGAAGTTAATGGAGAACATCCAGAAAAAGCAGCAAGAAGAAAAAGATTTGATGAATTAACACCAATATATCCAAATGAAAAATTAAAATTAGAAACAAATTCAAAAGAATATGCAATGAGAATGATAGATTTAATAAGTCCAATTGGAAAAGGACAAAGAGGAATGATAGTTGCTCAACCAAAAGTTGGTAAAACAACATTATTAAAGAAAATTGCAAATAGTATTACAACAAATAACCCAGAAGTAGAATTAATTGTATTATTAATAGATGAAAGACCAGAAGAAGTAACAGATATGAAAAGATCAATAAAAGGACAAGTAATATATTCAACATTTGATGAATTACCAGATAATCATGTAAAAGTTGCTGAAATGGTATTAGAAAGAGCTAAAAGAGTAGTAGAACAAGGAAAAGATGTTGTTATATTATTAGATAGTATTACAAGGCTTGCAAGAGCATATAACTTAGTTATTCCATCATCTGGAAGAACACTATCTGGAGGAATTGATCCAGCAGCATTACATAAGCCAAAGAAATTCTTTGGAGCTGCAAGAAACATTGAATTTGGAGGAAGTTTAACAATACTTGCAACAGCATTAATAGATACAGGAAGCAGAATGGATGATGTAATATTTGAAGAATTTAAAGGAACAGGAAATATGGAAGTTCATTTAGATAGAAAGTTATCTGAAAAGAGAATTTTCCCAGCAATTGATATAAACAAATCAGGAACAAGAAGAGAAGATTTATTATTAACACCAAAAGAAAAAGAAACAGTTTTTGCACTTAGAAAAGCAATGAACAGTTTACCAGTTGCAGAAGTTACAGAACAAGTAATCAAAAAAATGACAGCAACAAAAGACAATGAAGAGTTTTTAGAAAAAATAGAAATGTATATACATATGTATAAATAGAATAGATGAAATAAAAAAACAAGATATTAATTGAAAGATTATATATCTTGTTTTTTATAGACAGATTATTAAAATCATGTTATAATTGTTTATGTAAACATTTAGCAGAAATAGGAGGACATTAGACATGAAGACATTAGAAGAAATGAACAGTTGGGACTATAAAACAGCATATAGTTTTTTTGAAAAGAATGCATATTTAAATATAATTCCAGAATCAGTAATTTATCTTAATTCGCTTCCAATAGGAACTACAGCAGATTTACGGTCAAATTATGAATCACGGGAAATTATTTTAAGAAGTATTTCAAGTAGTACATTGATCTTGATTGATGGTGCTAGTGGAAATGGAAAGACTACATTTGGAAAAAGACTTTCCAAATTTATAGGAGCTGAACTTATTGATATTGATATTTTATGCATTGAAGCATTTAATCAACTAATTTCAAAATCCAATAAAAAATTTGGAATAAAAGATTATAATTATTTTGATGAATACACAGATGAGTATTTATTAGATAATTTAGAATCTATTATAGCTAGGAAAAGCGAATCAGGAAAACCTGTAATTTTAGTGGGTTTGTATTTAGAACCTTTATATCGTGCTGTAATTTCAAAAACATTGGGAAAATACTTTAAAAATATAGTAAGTATATTTTGTTGCGAAAAAACCTTTAAGAAAGTTGAAAAAATGTTAATAGAAAGAAATAAGAAATTTTTTTCCTTAATAGAAGGTTTTGATATGAATTTATGCAAAGCACAGTATATGAAAGCTATAGAATTAATTGAAAACAATAATTCGATGGCCTTAGGACTAGGAATGGATTATTCATATGTTATAGATTCGACTGTTAGTGACTTGTTTAAAAATGTTTAACTAGATAGAAATTAGTAATCTAATTTCTATAATTTAAAATTAAGGTATAAATTGTAGAAGTTTATACCTTAATTTTTAAATATAATAAAAATATTAAAAATATGAAAAAAGACAAACAATAAAGAAAAATACGATAAAAATAATATTTAGTAGGATTTAATTTATTTATGCAATTTAGTTAAGAAAAAAAGAACGAAAAAACTTGAAAAAAATAAAAAAATGTATTATAATGACAGATGTCTTAGGAGAAAAAAGTTTAAAGTAGTTTTAAATGAAGAAGGAGAAGAAGAAAAAAATGAAAAATGAAGAAAAAATAATACCAATTTTTTTTGCAACAGATGATGCTTATGTACCATATTTAGCAGTTGCATTACAATCATTGGTTGAAAATTCAAGCAAAGAAAATACATATATGATAAGAATATTATATACTGATATATCAGAAGAAAACAAAAAAAGAATAGGAGCATACAATAAAGATAACATAAAAGTAGAATTTGTTGATTTAAATGATTATATTGAATCAATAAAAGACAAATTACATACAAGAGATTATTATTCAAAAACAACATATTATAGATTATTTATTGCAGAATTATATCCTGAATATGATAAAGCTTTATATTTAGATTCAGATATATTAATAAGAGGAGATATAGCAGATTTATATAATATAGATATTGAAGACAATTTAATTGGAGCAGTAACAGACGGAATTATTCAAAGTGCAGAAGTATTTAAAGATTATGTTGAAAGAGTAATTGGAATTGCAAAATCAACTAATTACTTCAATGCTGGGGTTTTGGTTATGAATTTAGATGAATTAAGAAAAACAAAATTCCAAGAAAAATTCTTATATTTATTAAGTACAGTAACATATTCATTAGTTCAAGATGAAGACTATTTAAATAGAATATGTAAAGGAAGAGTAAAAATAATATCAAATGCATGGAATACAATGCCAATACAAGGAGACATTTTTAATAGAGATGATATCAAACTTATACATTATACATTAACATCTAAGCCATGGCATTATGATGATGTTTTATATGAAGATTATTTTTGGGATTATGCAAAAAGATCAGATTATTATCAAGATTTAATTAATATTAAGAAAAACTTTTCTCAAGAAGACAAAGATAAAGATTTAACAGATGCAGCAAACTTACAAAAATTAGCTGTATATGAAGCAAATTGTGTCGGAGATGACAGATATTTAAGATAAAAAATAAAACAAAAAAGTTGATTTAGGTTAGCTTTTTTGTTTTATTTTTTTAATTTATTATTTAATTAATTTATTTTAGTTTTAAATTGTTTACATAAGGACTAGAAAAACCATAAAAAAGGTGATATAATAATGTGCAAGATTGGAAATAAAAAAAGGAGGCAAAACATGGATATCGGAATAGAAGAATACGAAGAAAGAAGTAAAAAAATATTTTTTGCAAAGATGGTAAATTATTACACAAAATTAGGGGAAGATTTAGAAATATTTAAAGAAGGAGTACCATATGTAATAGAAGAAAATCTCGAATTTCCAAACATAGGAATAACAGCAAACAATAAATTTGTTGAATTAATCCAAGAATTCAAAAAAAATGGATTATCAATATTTGCATCAGAATATAAAAAAACAAAAAGTATCAGTAGTTCATTAATAGGAGATTCAATTATGAATGACATAAAAGACAAGTTATCTGAAGGTTCAAATAAAATAGATGACATATATGTTATGTTAGAAAAAATTGTAATTAGAGAATATAAAAAAGGATTAGAAGAAGATAATAAAAAATTCAAAATATTCAAGAAAAAAAGTAATAATAAAGAAGAGATTGTTACAAAAGAAGAAATAGAAGAAATAAAAAAATTATATAATCAATATGAAAATATAGATAATGAAATTTGGAAATATAATATACAAGATAATGTTATAGATAGTATAGTTAAGTATTTTCGTAAAAAATATTTTAGACCTTCAGTTGTTCCAGCACTAGTAGAAAATATTGAGCCAGAACTTAAGAAGCTTGGATTAGAAGATTTAATACCAAAATTAAAGACAGAAATAATAAATGAATATAAAAAAGATTTACCTAAAAACTATGAAAAGAATATGAAAAAAGAATATATTAATGTTTATGTTCCAAAATTTAATGATGATGAAAAAAAAGAGGAAAAAGAAAGATAAAAAACTAGAACAAATGTTTGACATTGTTATAATTAAATGATATACTTAGTTTAGGTGAAAAAAATGAATAAAGTATATTTAGTAATAGATTTAAAAACATTTTATGCATCAGTTGAATGTGTTGAAAGAGGATTAGATCCATATTGTACTAATTTAGTAGTTGCTGATCCAAGTAGGGGAAAAGGTGGTATATGTTTAGCAATTACACCAGCTATGAAAATGCTAGGAATTAAAAATAGATGTAGATTATATGAAATTCCTGATAATGTTAAATATATGATTGCAATACCTAGAATGAATAAATATATAGAATATTCTGCAAATATTTATGCAATATATTTAAAATATGTTTCAAAAGATGATATACATCCATATTCAATTGATGAATGTTTTTTAGATGTAACTGATTATTTAAAAGCTTATAATATGAAAAGCATAGATCTAGCAAAAACAATAATTAATGATGTATTTGATACATATGGAATAACAGCAACATGTGGAATTGGAAATAATATGTATTTAGCAAAAATTGCATTAGATATAATGTCAAAACATTCAATTACAAATATTGGATGGTTAAATGAAGAAAGATACAAAAAAGAATTATGGCATCATAGGCCACTAACAGATTTTTGGCAAATTGGAAAAGGAATAGAAACAAGATTAAATAAAATGAGATTATATGATATGTATGATATAGCACACTGCAATGAAAAAAGGTTATATAAAGAATTTGGGATTAATGCAGAGCTATTAATAGATCATTCAAAAGGATTGGAAACTTGTACAATAAAAGATATAAAAAATTATAAGCCCAAAAGTAGTTCAATTGGAACAAGCCAAATTCTATTTAAAGATTATGAATATGAAAAAGCAAAGCTTGTATTAAAAGAAATGGTTGAATTGTTATCACAAAGACTAATAAAAGAAAATAAAGTATGTTCTGGTATACAGTTATATATTGGGTATTCAAAAGACATTATAAAGGCAACAGGAGGAAGCAGGAGATTACATTATTTCACAAATAGTTATAAAAAATTAGTATATGAATTTATTAAATTATATGAAGAAAAAACAAATAAAGAAGTAGCAATAAGAAGGATAGGAATTTCATTTGAACATTTACAAGAAGATGAAAATCAGCAAATAGATTTATTTGAAAAAATAGAAAATAAAGACAAAGAAAAAAGATTAGAAAAAACAATAATAGAAATAAAATCAAAAATGGGAAAAAATGCAATATTAAAAGGAATGAATTTACAAGAAGAAGGAACAACAATTGAAAGAAATAAATTAATAGGGGGCCATAATGCTAACTAGAGAAGAAAGAGCAAAACAATTTATGCCATTTGATGCATTAAAAGGATTGCAAGAAGCATATAGAGAAAAAGAATTAGAAATAGAAACAAAAAAAGAATTATCAGAAGATTTCAAAAAAGAATTAGATGAAAAAATTAAAACCTTATCAAATGGAGATAAAATTTCAATATCATATTATAAAATCAATAAATACATAAAAAAAGTAGGAATATTAAAAGAAATTAATAAAAGAAAAAAAGTAATAATATTTAGTGATAAAGAAGAAATAAAGATTAGTGATATTATAGAAATTAAATATAGTTAAAAATGAAAGGAACAAAAGAAATGAAATATGAATTTGAAGTAATAGGAAATATAGTAGGAAAAGAAAGACCAAGAGTTAACACATATACAGGAAGAGTATATACACCAGGAAAGACAAAAGATTATGAGCTTTTAGTACAACAATATTTTAAAATAAAATATCCAAGAAGTAAAATGCTAGAAGGAAGAGTAAAAATTGAAATAATTGCATATTTAAAAATTCCAAAAAGTACAAGTAAAGTTAAAATGCAAGAAATGTTAGAAAATAAAATAAGTCCAACAAAAAAACCAGATGTTGATAATATAGCAAAATCAATATTAGATGCAATGAATGGTTATGTATTTAGAGATGATAATCAAGTAAGTAAAATAGCTGTAGAAAAAAGATATGGGATTGAAGAAAAAGCTGTTATTTCAGTAGAAGAATATTAAAATATAATTTAAAAGGTAGTTTAAAATATGGAAGAAGAAATTGTAAATAAAGTTAAAAAATATGTAAAAGAAAAAATGACAGATGAATCAACAGGACATGATTGGTGGCACATTAAAAGAGTTTATGATTTAGCAATAAGGATTAATGAAAATGAAAGAAAAAATGAAAAAGAAAAAACAGATAAATTTGTAATTGAGATGATTGCATTATTACATGATATATTTGACAAAAAGTTTTATGATGGAGATATAAGAGAAAATTTAATAAAATTATTAAAAAAATTAAATGTAATAGAAAAAATAGATAAAGAAAAATTAGAAAACATAATCTTTTCAATTGAAAATATAAGTTTTAATGGTGGATTTTCAAGAGTTAAAATTTCAAAAGAAGGAGAAATTGTACAAGATGCAGATAGAATAGATGCCTTAGGAGCAATACGGAATAGCTAGAACATTTGCATATAGTGGTAAAAAAGGAAATTCGATATATGATCCAGAGGTTGGAATTATTGAAATAAAAAATGAAGAAGAATATAGAAATTTAAAAAGACATGGAATAAATCATTTTTACGAAAAATTATTAAAAATAAAAAACACAATGAACACAGAAGAAGGAAAAAAGATTGCTAAAAGAAGAACTAAATATATGGAAGATTATTTGAAAGAGTTTTATGAAGAGTGGGATGGAATTAATTAAAAAATATGATATAATATAAATGTATTTTAAGTTAAAAAAAGGAGTAATAATGTCTAAAATAAAAAAATGATTATAACAACAATAGCTTTAATTCAAATATTATATTAATACTATTAGGAATAAGGAATCCTCTAGCAAATCAACTGATAGATATTTTACCACTAATAAAAACAATAAGTAATATAATATTTATATTTTTTATTGTAGCTGTTATTGTATATATATTAGAACATAAAAGTAATAATAAAAATGAAGATTTATTAGATGAAAATTTAATCGAACCAAAATTTAATATAGATATTAAAAAATATGATATTATTTATTATTGAAATATTTATTTAAAAAATCTAATAATGTTAATTTAATAGAAAAAATTAA
>SAMEA104404097__coassemble_1872_pt1 | contig 15943 bp, 18 predicted proteins | sample SAMEA104404097__metabat2_high_PE_106 | metagenome-assembled genome bin SAMEA104404097 (sample SAMEA104404097) | Balaenoptera acutorostrata | reverse complement strand
AAATCCTAAAGCAAAACTATACCCTATTACCCCTGCTCCTACACAAGCTACTTTTGCATTTTCATTAATTTCCATTTTTATCATTTCCTTTCTTTTTTCTTGATTATATACTAATGATCTTATTTTATCAATATCTCTCTTACATTTATCTAATAACTATATTTATTATTTTCTGTTTTTTACTAAAATTATATAAACACATAAATCTAATTAATGCACTTAAACATATATATTCAAGTGCATATTATGTATTTCAACTTCAAAAAATAAAATTATTATCATTTAAATCAAGTATAACCAAAAATATAAATATATATATATTCATTTTTCTATTTTTTATTTTAAATAGTCGAACAATACCTTTTTTATACATTCTACATTGTCAAGTTCTACTTTTACTGAAAAAATCCTATTTTTTCATTGTTGCAATATTTTTATTATTGTCGTCTATAAAAATACACTCTTCTATTTTAAAATTTTTTTCTATTGATGATTTATATCTACCTTCATAAGGTTTTATGTATTGTATCTCATAGCTTAATATATATTCATCGATTAAATCAACTAAATTACTTGTTTCTTTAATAAATTGAACTGTATGTGAATTTATTTTCTTTTAGTGTTTTTACAATATTTAACATCTCTAAATTAACACTTGCTTAATTATTATAATTCATCCAAAATTTATAAATTAATTCTTCATTAATATGATTTATTCAATCTTGCACAATTTTTATTGCATTTTCTCTCGTTACATATCCTGCATCAATTAACCCATATTCTATCCATTTAGGAGAATTGATTATATTATCAAGTATAAATTCCTGTTTTTTATATCTTTTGTAATTTTTTTTATTACTGTATTATATTCAAAGTTTAATATAACATTACCTATATCAAATATTATATTCAAAAAAATACTAATTATATATCTCTCCAATTTTACTAATTTTTAAATTTCATATCTCACAATTTCACAATTATTTTGATCATAATTTATAATTTCATTAATATCAGAAACATTATTTATATAACAATGTATTGCCTTACATACATCATTATGAGTAACAATTAAAATATTCTTATTTGAATATTTTATTTTGATACTTTCTATAAAATCTTTTATTCTATTTAAAATACTTTGAAATCCTTCGCAATCATCAAAAACAATTTTGTTTTCAGGACTATAAAATATATTTAAATTAACATTGTTTTTTATTTTATACATCATGCTTTTTGTATCTCTTTCCAATATTCTATCGTCATAAATTACAGGTATATTTTTCTTATTAATTAATTCACAAGTCTGTTTAGTCCTTTTTAATGGAGAACAAATTATAAAATCAATATCTAAATTATTTACTTCAATACTAGCATTTTGTGCTTGTTTAATACCTTTTTCAGTTAGTCTTGATTCATTTCTACCATTCAATTGATTTTTTATATTTACATCAACTTCTCCATGTCTTATAACATATATTTTCATATCTTTATATTCCTTTTTAAATTATCTATTAAAGTTTTAGCTTTTTTATATTCAATTGATTCTACTCCATATCTTTTTTTTATATCTTCTAATCTTTTATCATATCCCACATCATTACCATATTTATCTATTTGCATATCTGCCTTATTTAATAAATCTAAATAATCAGATTTATATTCTATATTATTTTCTCCATGATAATAGATCTCTTTCCAATATTTAAATCCAAGAATTTTTAAAATTTCTCCTCCTACTTTATTATGTTCAATATTATTTGAAGTAAATTCATATCCAATATCATGTAAATATCCTATTAAAAATACAGATTCTTTATCTAATCCATTATTCAATTCAACCATCTTATTGGCAACTGCTAACGAATGCTTTAATCTATCTTCATCCATTTAAAACTCCTTTTTTTACACCAATTAATATTTTATTTTAACTAATTTTATTTAACTATTAATTAACAAAATTTTTACCCATACTTTAAAATTTATTTTGTATTGGGCTTTATATTTTATCTTCCATATCATCATATCATAATTTTTTTATAAAGAAAATAGATTTTATTATTTTTACCAATAATTATTCTCCATTTATTTCATAACCTTTTTTATTATTTTTTCATTTATTTTTTTATATGGATGATATCTCATTGGCATATCTATTAAATTTGATTTTTTTACTATACTTGTATAATGTGTAAATGTTTCAAAACTCTTTTTTCCATGGTATTCTCCCATTCCACTATTTCCTATTCCTCCAAATCCTAATTTGCTGTTCGCTAGATGTATTACTGTGTCATTTATGCATCCTCCTCCAAATTGGATTTTGTTTAATATTATTTTTTCAATTTTTTTGCTTTTTGTAAATAAATATAATGCTAATGGCTTTGGATTTTTTATTATATATTTAATTACATCTTCTATTTTATCATATCCAATAATTGGCATAATTGGTCCAAATATTTCTTCTTGCATTGCCTTAGATTTCACATTTCCTTCTACTATTGTTGGCTCTATTTTTAATTGTTCTTTATTATAATTTCCTCCATATATTATCTTTTCTTGATTTATTATATTTGTTAATCTTTCAAATTGCTTTTTATTTATAATTTTTGGATATTCTTTGTTTTCTACTACTTTTTCTCCTAAAAAATCCTTTATATATTTAATTAAATAATTGATAAATTCTTTTTTAATTTCATTATCTACAAATATATAATCTGGCGCAACACATGTTTGTCCAGCATTTAATAATTTTCCAAATATTATTCTTTTTGCAGCAAGTTTTAAATTAGCATCTTTTGTAACTATGCATGGGCTTTTTCCTCCTAATTCTAGTGTTACTGGTATTAATTTTTTTGCCGCTTCTTCCATTACTATTTTTCCAACTCTTGTACTTCCAGTATAAAAAATATAATCAAATTCTTGTTTTAATAAATCATTAGCAACTTTATTATCTCCTAAAATTGTTTTTACATATCTTTCTTCAAATACTTCTTCTATTATCTCTTTTATTATATTTGACGTATTGGGTGAAAATTCTGATGGTTTTAATATTACACAATTTCCTGCAGCTATTGCTCCTACTAATGGTTGTATTGATAATAAAAATGGATAATTCCATGGTGATAATATTAATACACTCCCATATCCAACTGGCTTTCTATAACTTTTTGCTAAAAATTGTGCAATTGGAGTTCTTACATTTTTTTCTTTACTCCATTTTTTTACATTTTTTATTATATATCCTAAATCTTCTAATACCATTCCAATTTCACACATATATGATTCAATATTACTTTTACCAAGATCTTTTTCTAGTGCTTTACATATTTTTTCTTCTTTTTCTTTTATTACTTTTTTTAACATCTTTAATTTTGCAATTCTATATTCAACTTTTTTTATTTCATCTTCATAAAAGAACTTTTTTTGGTTGTTTACAATTTCTCTATAATTCATTTTTTCCTCCACTTAATATGCTTCTTCTAATATTTTTATAATTTCTGAAACATTTGCATTTTTTGGATTTAATATAATTGCTCCATCATTTATTGCTTTATTTGCTATTTCTAAAAATTGTTCTTTTTTTACATTTGCATCTCTTAATCTAGTTGGCATTTTTGATATTTCATTTAATTTTTTTATTAATTTTTCGATTACTTTTATTGTCATTTTCCCTCTTTCATTTTTTGGAGTTTTAGCATATATCTCATCTCCTCCTATATATAACAATAATTTTCCATATTCTTCTTCTAATTTATCTAAATTAAATTTCATACAATGTGGCATTAATATTGCCATTGCCTCCCCGTGTGGAACATGTGCTACACTTCCTACCGAATGTCCTATTGCATGTATTAATCCTACCATTGAATTTGAAAATGCTATTCCTGCCATTAATGATGCATTTGCAAGTTCTAATCTTCTGTTTTTATCATTTCCATTTTTTACTGTTTCAACTAAATTATCTCTTAATATTTCTATTGCTGATATTGCATATGCATCACTTAATGGATTTTTTTGTATACATGTATATGCTTCTATAGCATGACATAATGCATCCATTCCTGTTTCTGCTGTTATTTTTGAAGGTAATGATAAAGTCATTCTAGAATCTAATACTGAGATATTTGGAAGTAAAAAATATGATATAAATTCCATTTTTACATTTCTTATCTTATCTAATATGACTGCAACTAATGTAGCTTCAGATCCAGTTCCTGATGTTGTTGGAATTGCAACAAACGGAATATTTTTTCCATAATTTATCATTTCAGATCCTTCTAATTCTAAAATATTACTAACATTTTGCATTAATACCATTCTTACACCTTTTGCTGTATCTATTACAGATCCTCCTCCTATTGCAATTATACTGTCACATTTATTTTCTTTATATATTTTAACTATTTCATTAACTATATCTAATGATGAATCTGTTGGAATATCACAATATATTTTTTTGATGTTTATATAACTACAATATAAAGCATCTACTACAGTTTGCACTATTCCTATTTTTTCTAATGTTTTATCTGATAATATTAAAACATTTTTTGCATTAAGCATATTTAATTCTTTTGGTATATTTTCTAATGCTCTTTTTCCTGATAAGATTTTTGTAGAATTTTGAAATTCATAATATTTTGGTATCATTTTTCTTTCTCCTTTATTTATTTATTAAAATATGAATATATGTAGATAATATATTCATTTTTCTTTTTGGCACTTCTTTTAATATTTTTTTAGTCATAAATTTTGGAAATAAATATGCTTCAACAATTTCAATGCATCTTACTATTTTAAGTCCTTCATTTATTGATCCTTTTAATGTAAAACTATGCATTGCATATGCATTACTAATTCCTATATTTCCTATTAATACTAAAAATGCAATATCTATATTTTTAAAACATATTTCTAAATCTGAATCATCTATATTGCTTTTATTACTTTTATTACTGTTATTTCTTTTATTTCTTATTTTTTTAAATCCATACTTATCTTTTACTAAATTTAAACTATAACAATTACTACTTAATTGTAATTTTATTTTATAATTATAATTCAAAGAATCTATCTCTTTTTTTAATGTTTCATCATATTTGTATATAATATTTAATCCCCTATATAGAAAAAATAAAATTATTTTAGATATCTCTTCCTTGATTTTTAAACTTAGTTTTCTTTTAACTGAAACTTTCATTTTCACCATCACTTTCCTTTTATATATTATCATTTATTCAAAATTAATAAATATTTTGAACGGTCAGTACAAAAAAAGAACTTTGAAACCAAAGCTCTTTTTTACATTTATTATTATAATATTATATGTTTTTTATAATATTTAATATTAATTTTTATATTATTTTTATTTATATTTTATTTTTATTTTATTTTTATTTTATTTTTTTATTTTATTTTTTTTTATTTTATTTTTTTAATTATTTCATCTTTCGTTAATCCCAACTGTTCTATTTCTTTTATTATATTATTTATACTTTTTATTTTTTCTTCGATTTTTTCATCTACTATTTTTTTAGTATTATTAGAAATAAATGTTCCTTTTGTAGATATTGTTTTTGTAACTCCTCTTCTTTCTAGCTCTGTATATGCTTTTTTTACTGTGTTTGGATTTATTCCTAAACTTGTTGCAAGCTCTCTTACTGATGGTATTTGCTCATCTTTCTTTAATATTCCTATTGCAACATATTTTTCGATTTGTTCTATTATTTGCATATATATCGGAGTTCTACTTTTATAGTCTAATACAACCATTTATATCAACTCCTTTTTATTTAACTTCTATCGTTTTTGGTATATCTATCATATTTTTATCATATTTTATTATTTTATTTATTTCTTCTATGTTATTTGTGTAATAATATAATCTATCCATTCTTTTTGATGTATCAATTATTAATTCTATTGTATACATTTTTTTATTTATATCCACTAATTCATTTTCATTATCTATAAATTTAATTAATTCTTTTTCCTTTGTTGTAAAATTATTATATAAATGTTCTTTATCTAATTCCCTAATTCTATAAGATACTCTAAGGTCTTTATCTTCCATATCAATTTTCTTGATTTTTTCTTTGCTCATTTTATTTATTAAATTTATTGAATATCTTTCTAATTCTTTATCTATATATAGTGGAATTCGTATATTATATAATTCATGATTTTTATAAAAATAACAATATATCTCTCCTTTGCTTGAATAATCTATTTCATTATTTTTAATTTTTATTATATTTTTATCTACTGTTTTATTTATTAATTCAATAATTTTTTCTTTATCATCACCATGTATTTTTTCTTTATTTAATATAATTACATAATTATCATTATTTTTTATTTCTATACTTTTTTTCTTATTTTCTACATAATTTTTATCAACATTTATCATATTGATTATTTTGTTATAACTATCACTTTTTATATAAAATCCTGATTCTATTTCTTTTCCATTTTTCAATTTTATTTTTGCATATAAATTTGTGTAATTATCAAATTCTGTATATGGCTTCATTTCTATTCCATTATAAAATTCATCTATTAATTCTTTATTTTGAAATTGATAATTTAATTCTTGCTTTCTTATATATTTACCATATGTTCCATAACTTTGAGATATTCCAATACTTTTTATATCTTCTTTATTATATTTTTCTTCTTCATTGTTATTAATAATTCCACCTAAATTAAATATTCCAAATAATAATACTGTTGTAATTATAAATCCTAATATTTGTGTTTTAAATTTAACTTTTCTTTTTGTTATAATGTCATATATATAATAATATATAAACATAATTGTTAAAATTAATAAAATTATTTTAAATGGTGCATGTGTCATTGTTGCAATTGCAACTATTGGTACTAATGTTAATCCTTTTACTACTAAATGTACATATACATTTGAAAATGCTTCTTCTGTATTTTCCATTTTTCTTTTTTGAAATAATATCATTCCAATTCCAGAATATATTACTATTAATATTAACATTTTTATTATACTTGTTTTATTAAATATTTGGCTATTATTCATAAAAACATTTTTTATTGAATTATATGGCATTGTATAATTTTTTATGTTTTCAATATCTACATTTATATTTTCTCCTTCTTGCATTTCAAATTCTACATGCTTATAAAATCTAAATTCTTGCATTGCATCTATTGTAAATGGTATTAAAAATAATATTAACATTGTAATTGCAATTTGTGTAATTAAATTTCCTGATATTGCCATTCCTATATTTGTCGCAACAAATACAAATGTATATGATATTACCCCAACTATGAAAAAATCTATTATCATATTAAAATTTATTATTAGATTATCTAAAAATAATGATGTAATTCCAACTGATGTAACTGTTAATAATTGAATTAAAACAATTATTAATATTCCTCCTATTAAATTTGTTATATATATTGTTTTTCTGTTAATTGGCATAGATCCAATAAAATCTACACTCTTTCTTTTAAATACATATCCAAATAATATTTTAGATATTACAATTGGTATAATAAACATTCCTATAAGATTTATAATATTTGATACAAATATTGAATCATTAAAATCAGAATAACTATTTATCATAATCAAAACTGTTAAAATTGGAACAATTAATGTTGTAATTAATAATCCTGTTTTAGATTTTTTTAAGTTTTGCATTAAATAATTTTTATTAAATAACTTCGTTAAATTCATATCCTAATACCTCCATTTCATATACAAATATTTCTTCTAATGTTAGTGTTAAAAAATCTAAGATTAATGGATTTTTATTTTTCAAATATTCTTCATATTCTTCTTTTTCTCCCTTAACTATCATTGTCGCAACACTTCCCGTTTTCTTAAAACTTAATATATTTAATTTTTCAAAATCTTCTTTTGTAAATTCTTCTTTTAATGATATTTGTACTTTAAATATATTTGTTTTTAATTCATCTACTTCACTTTCAAATAATATTCCACCTTTATATAATAATCCTAAATTATCACATATATCTTCTAATTCTCTTAAATTATGACTTGTCATTATTATTGTTGTTTCTTTTTCTTCCATCTGTTTCGCAATTATTTTTTTCATCAAATTTCTAACTACTGGATCTAATCCATCAAATGTTTCATCAAAAAACATATAATCTGCATTTGTTGCAATAGCACATATTAAACTACATTGTCTTTTCATTCCTTTTGAAAAATTTTGTAATTTTTCATTCATATTTAATTTTAATATTTTAGCTAATTTTTCTAAATACTCCATATCAAATTTTTTATACATCGCCTTATAAAATTTTGCCATATCTTTTAATGTGTATCCTGAAAAAAAATATAAATCATCTGGTACAAATACTAATCTTTGTTTTAATTCTTGATTTTCTTCTACCTCTTTTCCATCTATTAATATTTTTCCTTCGTCTTTTCTAAATATGTCATTTACTATTCTTAGCAATGTTGATTTTCCAGCTCCATTGGCTCCTATTAAACCATATATGGATCCTGTTTTGATGTTGCAATTTAATTTGTCTAAAACTTTTTTCTTGCCAAATGTTTTTGTCAAATCTCTAATCTCAATCATAACTTATCCTCCTTTTTTTATTTTATTGTACTATCTGTACTAGTACAATTATACATTTTTATTTTCTTTTGTCAATAGTTTTAATTAAAAAAAAATTATAATCCATTTTTGGATTATCCCAAAATGGATCATAATTCTATCTTACATGACTAAAAAATTCTTTTTTATTACTTTTTTATTTTATATATCGATGATCCTTTTTTAGCCCGTCCCAAAAAGGATCATACTCCCATTGTTAATGTTTCTGGTAAAGTTGATGCACCATCTATAACTATTCCTTGTCCTGTTATATAACTTGATTCTTCACTTGCTAAAAATGCTGCAAGTTCTCCTAATTCTTCTATTGTTCCTAATCTATTCATTGGAATTGCTCCAGCTATTCCATCTACTACACTTTGTGGATTTTCTTTATTAGATTGTACTGCCATTTTTTCTACCATTGGTGTCATTATATATCCTGGTAAAATTGCATTTACTCTAATATTATCATTTACAAGTTCCATTGCTAATCCTTTTGTAAATCCTAAAACAGCAGCTTTTGTTGTAGCATATGCAACTTCTCCAGCATCTGCAACAGATGTTCCAGTTACACTAGATAAATTAACAACTGCTCCTTTACTTGCTTTTTTCATTAATGGTAAAAATGCTTTAGTTACATTCCATGTTCCTTTAATATTTATATCAAAATGTCTATCTCTTAATTCATCTGTCATATTTTCAAAACTATCTAATACACATATCCCTGCATTATTTACAATAACATCAACTTTTCCAAATTTTTCTTCTACTTCTTTTGCTATTTCATTTAATCTTTCACTATCTCTGATATCTACTTTGTATCCCTCTACTTCATAATTTTTTGCTTTAAATTCATTTGCAACTTCAAAAACTTTTTCATCATAATCTAAAATTACAACTTTTGCTCCATGTTTTAAAAATACTTTTACTATTCCTAAACCATTTCCCATTGCTCCTCCTGTAATTACAGCTGTTTTTCCTTCTAACTTCATATAAATCATCCTTTCTTAAATATATTATACTTATATCTTTATCATTTTTTTGATTTTTTTTCAATAGATTTTCATATTTATATTTATTTTAACTATTCTTTAAAAATTCTATAATATCACTATGAACTTTTTTAAATTCTTTTTCGTTTAAAATTTCATGTCTCATATTTTCATATTTTTTCATTTCAATATCTTTAAATCCAGCTTTTTTTAATATATTTATACTATCATTACTTCCTTTATCATATCCAGTACATGGATCACTATCTCCTCTTAATAGAAGTAATTTTAATTTTTCATTTACATTTTTATATAATTTATATTTACTCATATTTTTTACTAAATGGAATAAATCATTAAAAGCTGATACTGTAAATCCATGACCACAATATTTATCACTTAAATACATTTTTACATTTTCTTCATTTACACTGATCCAATCTACACTTGTTTTTGGATTTTTTATTTTTTTATTAAATTGTCCTACTGACATTTTTTCTATTTTTTTAGAATAATATTTATCACCTTTTATATTTTTTATAATATTTGTAAGAATTATTCCAAATCCTACTAATTTTTGTGGACATGGATATCCAATTAATATAACTTTTTCATAATTTTTAGATTCTGTTTGTAATAAATTTCTTGTAATTATTGTTCCCATTGAATGTGCAATTATTATTATTTTTTCTGCTTTAAATCTTTCCATTATATATTTTGTAATTATTTTTTGATCTTCTAACAAATATAAATATCCATCTTTTTTTGCAAAATATCCTAATACAGCAGCATCTTTACCATGTCCTCTCATATTTGATGTAATTACTGTATATCCCTCTTTATTTAAATCAAAAACTAATCTTTCATATCTTTCTTGATGTTCTTCCATTCCATGTATTATTTGAATATATCCAACTGGATTTTGAACTTCAAATACATGTACATTTAATTCATATCCATCTTTACTTTTAATTTTTATTTTTTCCATTTTTACCTCCAAAAGATCTTAATTTTCTATTATTATAATAATTAATCTATTTTTACATATATATTATCCAAATTAATATTTTCAAAATTGTCAATACTAAAAGATGAATTATTAATTATTTTTTCATATCCACTACTTATATTTTCTTATATTTTATTTTTTTCTTCATATATTGCTTAATTAAATTTTCCAAGAATACTACCTATTACCATTATGCTTGAGAATTATTACTTCTAATTTTTATTTTATTCTAAATATCTATCATAACAACTAAATAATTAGCAATACTTTCTCATATTAAATTAAAATAAGAGTAACTAATTTGCTACTCTATAATTTTATCGTCCAGTTAGATTTACCATATAAAATCCTTTCTACATTTACAAGATTTTTTTGTTCATCAACTCTATAAAATGCAATATGATTTTTTATAATAAGTTTTCTAACTTTCAAATCCTTAATTTTTTTATTGTCTATAATAGCATATCTTTGTGGATTAAATTTTAAACTTTCAATTTCAATTTTCATTAAGTGTGCATATCTTTTTGCAATAATTGGTTCTTTTAATTTATCTTTAATGTATATAATTATATTTTGCAAGTCTTTTTCTGCCTCTATAGATAATTTTACATCATACTTTTCAGACATCTATTTCCTCCATTTTAGCCTACTAATATTTTTTCAATTTTATCAAAAGTTTCTTCAACAGAACTCACTTTTCCATTTTCTGATGCTTCTATTCCTTTTTGTAATTTTTCTCTCAAATCATCTTCATCTTTTACAATTATACTCTCTGGTACTTGATTTGTTACTTCTGTATATTTAAGATATTCTATATAATCAATAACTTTGATTAAAAGTTCTTCTGGTAATGTTTCTATAATATCACATATTTCTTGTTTTCTTACTGTCATACTCATCAGCTCCTTTTCATTTTTATACTTATAATTTATTATAGCATATAAAGTATAATTTTTATACTGTTTTTTTATAATTTCTATTTTTTCTTAATATATTGCTTAATTGAATTTCTCCAAAATACTACCTATTACCATTATGCTTGAGAATTATTACTTCTAATTTTTATTTTCTTTTAAATATCTATTATACATTTCATCCATACTAGAAATATATTCTCTATCTTGTTTTATTCTGAATTTTTCATATTCTTTTTCTGCCTTTTAAACTGCCTTTTCATGAGATATTTTGCCACTATCTTTTAAAATATCTTTTTTTATATTTTAATAAATAATCTGCAACTCCTATCCAATCATTCATTTTCATAGTTTTTTCTTCGATTGCTTCTTCTTTAGCAATATCTAAAAATAAATTTTTTACTTTTTTTAGTTCATCTTTACTTAGATAATTTTTAGCAATTTTAACATCATATTTATATTAATCCATATGGACTATTTTTCCAATTAGTAAGTCCCATATTTATTTTTTCACTATCGACTCTTTCATAAATAAGTTCAGCTGCAGTATGTCCAGTAATAGCATAATGTAATTTATTTTGCACAATTTTGAAAAATAAATAAGCTTCCTCAGATTTTTTGTCATAATCAATACTTGTCGCAATAAATAAATCTGTTATTTTTTGATATGCCATTCTTTCACTTACACGAATTAATTTTATACGTTCTAATAATTCATCAAAAAATCTTTTATCAAATTTATTTCCTTTAATAAATCTTTCATCATTTAAATTAAAACCTTTTATCATATATTCTTTTATAAGCTTATTTGCCCAAGTTCTAAATTTAATTGCTTTTTTTGAATTTACTCTAAATCCGATAGAAATAATCATATCTAAATTATAATATGAAATATCTCTTCTTACATTACGATTTCCTTCTTTTTGAACATGTGCAATTTTTGCACATGTTGAAGATTCTTCTAATTCATTTTCCTTATATATGTTATTTATGTGTTTTGTAATTACAGTTCTATCTACATTAAATAAATTTGAAATAGCTAATGTATTAAGCCACACATCTTCATCTTTAAGCAAAACTTCTATTTTTATATTTCCATCTTCATCTTCATAAAATATAATATTTTTTTCATTACCTATTAATTTATCTTCCATTTATTTCATCTCCTTTATTTAATATTTTTATTACTTCTTAAAAATTAAAAAATTTTCCTATTTTTTAAAAGTTTTTTAGCTGTAGTACTGAAACACATTCAATATGTCCGTGTAAATGGAAACATATCAACTGGAACTATTCTATTTACTTCATATATATCTTCTAATTTACTTAAATCTCTTATTAGTGTTGCTGGATTACAACTAACATATACAAGCTTTTTAGTTTTTATTTTTCTTATATTTTCTATTGATTTATTATCTAATCCTCTTCTTGGTGGATCTATCATTATTATATCTGGAACTATTTTTTTCTTGTTTATTAATTTATCTAATTCAATTTCTACATCTCCAGCTATAAATTCTACATTTTTTATACCATTTATTTTAGCATTTTCATTTGCCATTTTTACTGCTTCATTAACTATTTCTATTCCATATACTTTTTTTGCAAATTCTGACATAAATATTGATATTGTTCCTATTCCAGAATATAAATCAAATACTATATCTTCTTTTGTTATATTTGCACTTTCTACTGCTACTTTATATAACTTTTCTGTTTGTATTGGATTTACTTGGTAAAATGAAAATGGTGATATATTAAAATAATAATTTCCTAATTTATCTTTAATTGTTCCTCCACCATATATTACTCTATCTTCTTTTCCTAAAATAACATTAGTATTTTTTAAGTTGTAATTTAATATTATTGTTTTTATTTCTTTATGTTTTTCTGTAATATTTTTTATGAATTTTTCTTCAAATTCATTACTATTTAATTTTTTACCATTTATTACTAAAATTAACATATATTCATTTGTTTTTATTCCAACTTTTACATTTATATGTCTTAATAATCCTTTTTGATTTTTTTCATCATATATTGTTATTTTGTTTTTTACTAAATATTCAAATACATCTTTTGCTATTTCTTGTGCTTTTTCATCTTGTATTAGACATTTTTTAACTGGAATAATTTCATGTGTTCTATTTGCAAATACTCCAATTACTGGCTTTTGATTTTTATCTTTTCCTACTGGAAATTGTAATTTGTTTCTGTAATAATATGGATTTTCCATTCCAACTGCTTTACTTACTAATATCTTATTTTTAAGTCCTTTGTTTACTAAATTTTGTACTTTATCTTGTTTCATTTCTAATGTTTTATCATATTTTATATGCCTTAATAAACATCCACCACATCTTTTATATGTTTCACAATCTGGTTCAACTCTATATTTTGATTTTTTAATAATTTCAACTATTTTTCCAAATCCATGTGATGATAAAACTTTAACAATTAATATTTTAACTTTTTCTCCTTTTATTGCATTTGGAATAAAAACTGTAAATCCATCTATTTTTGCTATTCCTTCTCCTTCAAATCCATTATCTATTATATCTACTATGTATTCTTTGTTTTTTTCAATTGGCATTTTTATTCTCCTATAATTTTTTCTTAATTCTACCATAAAAACTTCTTTTTTTCTACTAAAATTTGACTTTTTTCAAAATACAAGTTATAATTATTATGTAAACAGCCATAAAGATGGTACAACCTGAATAGCAATATTCATTTTCAGCATTTTGCAGAAAGGGAAAAAATGAAAAAATATTACAGATTTTCCTATAAGATTGAAGATTCTTGTATAGTAATTTTTGAAAGTGAAAAAGTCAGAAATGAAATTGCATATATCAATGAGGATTCTGAAGTAAAATTTCCTCGGGATCTGCCTCTTGAACTTGAAAAAGAAGTTTTTAAATTTATAATAGAAAATAAATTATTATAAAAATTTAAAATTATAATACAAGAATCAAAAAACGGATAGACAAATTATCTATCCGTTTTTTATTTATTTACTTAAGCTTTTTTTGAAATTTCTACTAATTCACTAAATGCTTTTTCATCATTTATTGCTAAATCTGCAAGCATTTTTCTGTTTATTGAAACATTAGCTTTTTTAAGTCCAGCTATCATTTTGCTGTATGTTGTACCATTCATTCTAGCACCAGCATTTATTCTAGCTATCCATAATTTTCTAAAATTACTCTTTCTGTCCTTTCTTCCTACATATGCATATGATAATGATTTCATAACTGCTTGATTAGCATTTCTAAATCTATAGTGTTTTGCACCATAATATCCTTTGGCTTGTTTTAATATTTTTTTATGTCTTGCTCTTGTTGTTCTTGCTGTTTTTACTCTTGCCATTTTTTTCACCTTCCTTAATTAATTATTTCATTTCTACTTTTTATTATCCACCATATGGTAATAATTTTTTGATATTTTTTTCACATGATTTATCAGCATAAGCATTTTGTACTCTTCCTGATTTTTTTTGTCTTCTTGTTTTGTTTGCAAATAAGTGTTTTCTATTTGCTTTTGTTCTTTTTACTTTTCCTGTTGCTGTTAATTTATATCTTTTACTAGCAGCTTTGTTTGTTTTTAGTTTTGCCATTTTTATTCCTCCCTTTCGATTTATATTTATTATGCTTTTTTAGCTAAAATTATAAACATATTTCTTCCTTCTAATTTTGGTTTCTTTTCAACTGTTGCAACATCTTCAAGTTCTTCAATAAATTTATTTAAAATGCTTTCTCCAGCTTTTACATTGTTTACTTCTCTTCCTCTAAATCTTAATGTGATTTTAACTTTGTTTCCAGCTTCTAAGAATTTTCTTGCATTTTTTGTTTTGAATCCAAAATCATGTTCTTCAATGTTTGGAGTAACTCTTAATTCTTTTACTTCTAATACTTTTTGTTTTTTCTTTGCTTCTTTTTCTTTTTTTGCTTGTTCAAATTTGTATTTTCCGTAATTCATTATTTTACAAACAGCTGGCTTACTGTTTGGAGCAACTAAAACTAAGTCTAGCTTTTCTTCTTGAGCTATATCCATGGCTTTATTAATTGGCATAACTCCTAATTTTTCTCCCTTTACTCCTATTAATTGAACTTCTTTTTCTCTGATTTGACCATTAATTGGTAATTCTTGTTTTATGTTAAAACACCTCCATAATAAAAAAATTGACTTTTTGTTACAAGTCAATTCATCAAAAATATAGCCTAAGCTATTATTCTTATTCATCTAACCTTTTTCTAATCGATAAGGTGAGAAGTTTGATTACTCCTTCTTGCAACAATAATATTATAACATATTTTTTCTATTTGTCAATTGTTTTTAAGATTTTTTTGTTCCTTTTTAGTGATCCTTTTTAGGACCGTCCCAAAAAGGATCATCATTTTATGCTCTTGGATGAGC
>SAMEA104404097__coassemble_1656_pt1 | contig 17783 bp, 16 predicted proteins | sample SAMEA104404097__metabat2_high_PE_106 | metagenome-assembled genome bin SAMEA104404097 (sample SAMEA104404097) | Balaenoptera acutorostrata | reverse complement strand
ATCAGATGGAAGTATCTCAGCAATAAATGCAATAACATACTTAAATAAATAAAAAAATAAAACCTACTCATAAAACGAAAATGAGTAGGTATATTTTTATTTTTTTAATCTCAAGTCATCACCAAAGAAATAAAAAATATCATAAAATCCAGCAATTCTAGAGCCGATTCTGTCTTGATAAATATTAAAAATATCTTTAATACCAAGATTAGTAGAAATAATAGTTTTAGTAACCTTATTATCAAAATTTAATATTCTAGTATTAATTATAGTAAATAGTTCACTTAATTTCATAGAATTTAAAGATTCAGTACCTAAATCATCTATAATTAATAAATCAGCTTCTAATACGGATTTTAATATATTATCCATTGGATATTTGTTTTTATTCATCTTATAGTCAATTACACTTTCTATAAGTACAGGTGCTGTTTGATATAAAACTGTTTTGCCTTTTTTTAATAATTCAGATGCAATACAATTAGACATAAAAGTCTTACCGCAATCCAGTAGCTCCAGTAAATAAAATGTTTTTAATATCTGGATTATCAAAATTATTAACAAAATTAATGCATTTATCTTTAATATTTAAAATGTTTTTTCTAGGTGAAATATTAAATCTATATTTAGATAAATCAACTTCATCAGAAAAAAGTAATTCATTAAAATTATTAAAATTTTCTTTTTTTAGATTAAACATATTTGATTTATTAAAAGATATATCTAATAGTTTTTGTTTTAAACAAGAACACATAATTGTATTAGAATTTTCATCTAAAATATAACCTGTATCATTACAAATTTTACATTCATAATTAGGCTTAAAAAAATCACTTGGATAATTATTTTTAACTAAAATAAATTCTTTTTCAGCCTTTAATGCATCAATTTTTTTATTTAAATCAGTTAAACATTTTTCACTATCACTAGGATTTAATAAAATACTTTTTGTAACTGAAAGACCTAATGAATTAAGTTCATTATCAATTTCTTCTAACCTAGGAAAAAGTTTATAAATTTTCTTTTTCCTTTCTTCTAAATCAAATTCTGCATCTATTTTCTTTTGTTCATATTCTCTAAGTAGAGAATGTAAAATATCATTTGCCATTAACCTCTCCTTTTTCAACAGGTATATTGGCATATAAGAAATCTAAATTATCATATTCTCTTTGCTTATGATTAGCTTTAGCAACTGTTGATTTTAAATTCTTAATATCTTTTGATTGTTTGTTTCTTTGCTCTACAAAAGCTTCTACTTCTTGCGGTGTTTTTAAATTTCTGTCATGCCAATCTGTTATTATATTATTGATATATTCAAATGTCGGATTTTGCTTAAATGTTGTTCTTTTTAATGCTATTTCAATTATTGATAAATCATATCCATAATCTAAAACCCATTTTTCAATATATGCTCCTTCATATTGTGTTAAACCAGAACGTTTTCCTAGTTTTTTAGCTATCGTTGTTTTGTATTTATTTAATTTCTCTTGTTTTTGACAATATAAATCTAAATCATTCCATGTATGTATTTTGCTATTTCCCCAAGCTTCAGCTACTGTTTGTACATAATTTTTATGAAGAGCAGATCTATTATAACAATAATCAAAAAGTGCAATCATAACTTGTTCATCAAAATTGTATTTTGTGAACCATAAATCTATATCATTAAACCATGATGGCCCCATAATACCTTGAAAATACATATTATTAATATGATCAATTGCTTTAGCTCTAGCTTGATTTTTAGCAGTTTTCTTGATAGATTCTTTAGATGGTGTCAAATTTGGTTTATATAAATTGTTTAAAGTATATTCTTGTAAATCAACTACAACAAAACCAGTAGTTTTCTTAACAATTAAATTTTGATCTTCTAAAAACTTGACTCCATCACTAATACACTTAATTGGTAAATTAAGCTTTTTAGATAAATCATTAACTCTAATATCTTTCTTAAATTTTGCTAAAAAAACCATGTATAAATAAATCTTTAAATAATCTCCTGGTATTTGAGATAAATGTTCTGCAAAAAAAATATCTGGTATAACTGTCTCAGAAAATAATAAAGATTTTTCTTTTCGTTCTAGTTTCAAAATAATTCCCCTCTTTCATAAGTAATAAACTTATTATAACTTTTTTAATGAAAAAATTCAACAAATTTCTACAAAAATCCTAATTTATAAAATCTAAATTTATTTAATGAAAAAATATAACTTTGGTTTAATTAAAAATTTAATAAAATAACTAAATACATACACAAAATTTTCTCCATTAAATCCAGTAACACTAATTAAAAAAAAGGGGAAACAACATAAAATAAATAAAAATATTTTAATGTTTATATTTGAAAAAAATAAATTGATTAATACTAAAATAATTAAACTCCATACTATATTAAAAAATATAGTAGAATAATCAAAAACACCAAATAATTTGGTCTTAAAATTAAAATTCTTCGGAAATATAAATTTCAAAAAATCACCTCCTATTTTAATTAATTATTTATTTTTATACTTTTTCTTTTATTTATTTTTCTTTTCTTTTTTTTATTTTTATTTTTTATATTTTATATTTTTTTGTTTTTATATTTTTTTGTTTTTATATTTTTTGTTTTTATATTTTTTTGTTTTTTATATTTTTGTTTTTTTATTTTTATATTTTTGTTTTTTTATTTTTTTATTTTTTATATTATCTTCTAAAACCAATCAAGTTATTAACACTTTGTTGAATATTTGTGGAAACTCCTCCAACAAAATCTCTAACAAAGGAATTTGATTTTATTAAAACATAAATTCCACCAATATATATAAATTTATTGAATAAATTTGTATCTCCAAAATCAAGAGAAAATAAAATTAATAATACTAATGCAACAATTATTTGTATAAATAATAATGAAAATAAATTTTTAGCCCATGCTTTATAAAACCAAGATAGATTAGAGGATGCCAATGATAAAATTGCAAAAGGGGAGATTAAAATAAAAACCTTAATTAATACATATCTAAATGCATAAGAAAAAACTAGACTTAATAAAGACATTGATAAAATAGATTTCAATAAACCATCTAAAGAAAAAATATTTAAAGAATTCCCATTTATAGAAATATATTTATTAATATTTGTAATTAATCCAGAAAAACAAATAGATTTCCCAAATAATGAATTTCCTAGATCTCTAATTGCTAATGTAATATATGAATTAAGATTTAAAACTTGTTCTAAAATAAAATATGAAAAATTCATACATATTCCACATAATATTAATTTAAAAATAAAAGATGATGGCTTTTCAACTTCTGAATAAGTAAAATGTGCTAAAAAATATTTAATTCCATAATATAATAAAACTCCTAAAAATAAAGAATTAGCAATTAATAATATCCCATTAGATGTTGAAGTCCCAAATATGTTTTCAAAATATTTGTCATGTAAAATATTAGAATTTATAAAAGTTAAATCATCTAAAATTCCATATAAACTATTATCAATAGATCCTAGCAATGTCTCTATAATAGAATTAATTGTATTTATAATAATTTCAGTAATATTGTTTTCTTCCAAATAAAACCTCCTTTCATATAAAATATTTAAAAATTAAAAATAAATAAAACTAAATAAAATTAAATTAATTTTATTTAATTTAAAAATATTAAGCAATTAGTGTTCTAATAGCAGATAAGATTAAATCAATTGCTAGTAAAAATGCATAAGAAAATAATGCACCTTTAATTAGCTTTTTACCTGTTCTAATACGCTCTTCATCACCAAAACTAAACTTTTTCATAAAAACACCAGTCCCAACAGCAACAGCAGCAGCTGGAGTAGATATTTTTAAAAACCAACTTTCTATAGTTTCAAATGCACTATTTATTTTAGTAACTAATTTTGGATCTCCTAAAGCTCCATAAACTGTATTAAAATTAAAGATAAAAATTAATGCTAATAAAAAAGTAAATATAATAAAAAATATTCTTTTTGATAAATTAATTTTTTTAATATTCATAAATAAATTCTCCTTTCAATTTGTATGTTTGTTAATTAAATAGAAATAAGTAAAATAATAGAAAAAATATAAATAAAATAATTAATAAAATATAAATAAAATATAAATAAAATAAAATTTATAAAATTAATTTTTTTTAAAATACGGAATCATTTTAACTTTTTTTGGTTCAAAACATTTTTTACCATCAGATAAAAAAGTTAAAGCAGAAAAAGTTTCTAGATTTTGAGTAAAAAAATTAGTATCAAAAATAAAATCATGTTGAGTAAAAGTACTATAAGTTTCAGAAATATTAGAATTTTTTGAATTTAAAGAATTAGTAAAATAACTATAATTAGTTTCTTTTGCACTCTCAGAAATACTTTTTGAAAGTTTCTCTTTATCTTCTTTCCCTAATAGTTTTTGAGCTTCTTCAATAGTATAAATATCATCTGTTCTAAACCAAATTTTATTTACTAAATTTTGGGTAATAACCTTAACACTTGATTCATCTTTTAATGAATTTTTTAAAGAAGAATAACTTTGAGTAGCAACAATATTAATACATTTGGCTTCTCTACTCATAGAAAAGAAATCAGCATCAGTTTTAGTACAAAATTTATCATATTCATCACATATAAATAAAGAATTTTTTTGCTTTCCTTCAGCTAAAAAAGACATAACTTCAGTTTGAAAATCTAATTTTAAATATGTAGCAATTATTTTAGATAAACTAGAATATTCAGATATATTTATATCTAAAACTACAATCTTTCCATTTTTAATAACATCTGTAAATCCAGAAAAATTAAGAGCTTCTTTAGAAGGACAAAATGTTCTAAAAACATCATAATCAGAAATAAAAGTATTTGTTATTCTTGTAATTTCTGAAATTAAAATATTTTTAGTTCGTAAATCTAATTGATTAAATTCTTTTTCAAAAAAATTTAAACTTGAATTTAATTCGTATATATCTAAATCAGATAATTTTCCAGATAAAAACAACTCTTTTAAAATTTTAATTTTATCTAAATAATAATCAGAATTACTAACTAATTTGTGTATTTCTAAAAAAGTAACATATCCATTATTATATAATCTACATAACTTAATACATTCTGTTAAAACTTGTTCAGCTTTATCTAACCAATAAGATTCTGAGTTGTTTTCTGAAAATAGTGTTAGTATAGTTTTTAAACGATTTGCTAATATCTGTGGCTTTAAATTTGGCTTATGTAATGGATTATAACAAATGTTGTTTTTTAGAGAAATTACAATAACATCATCTTCTAAATTAAATTTTTTAGCACTATTTTCAACATATTTATGAAAATTACCCTTAACATCTAAAATAAGCATACCAATTTTATTATCCAAATCATTAAAATTATATTCCAAAAATTGATCTAAAAATGGATAAATAGCAGAAGATGTTTTTCCAGTTCCAATAGTACCAGTAATCAAAAAATTTTGATAGAGCCCATCATTAGAAACATATATAGGTGATTTTGATAAATAATCATTTCCAATTAACAAAGATAATTCATTTTTTTTAGAATTAAAATCATTAATATCATTTTTCTTATTTTTAAAAGATAGATTTGAAAAATTAGAAAATTCAGAAAAATTAGAAAAATTGAAAAACTTTATAAAATATAAAAAGGGTTTAAAAACTTTTTTAAAATCAATTAATGAAAAAAATCTAGAATATAAAAACTTACAAAATAAAAAATTATTGAATACAAACAAAAAAACATAAAATTTTTTAATAAAAATCCAAATATCTGGATATACTATACACATATCAAAGGGATGAACTCCATAATCTATAATAACTTCACTTGCTAAATATAATGGTAAAAATAAATTATAAAACTTTAAACAAATTATAATAAATAGAAAAAAAGAAATAAAAAATGCAAATTTATGTTTAAAAATAAACATCACCTCCATCATTTAGAAAACTTTCTTTTAATATTTAATTTAGATCCTTGCTTATTATGAAAAATTTTAATATCGAAAAAAATATAAATTGAATATAAAAAATTAAAAAGAAATAAAACAAAAGAAATAAAAAATAAATTAATTAAATGTTGAATAAAAATCACCACCTTTGAATAAAAAGAGTAATGAACTAAACTAAATATACAACAATTTTTTTAATTTGTCTATACTTTTTAGAGAAAATATGATAAAATACCTATATAAATATGAAAGGAGCAAAGAAAATGAAAATAAATAAAGACACAACAATTGGTGAAATATTAGAAAAAGCACCTGAAAAAGCAGAAATGTTAATAGATTTTGGAATGCACTGTCTAGGATGCCCAGCATCACAAATGGAAACATTAGAAGAAGCTTGTATGGTTCATGGAATAGATGTAGAAGAATTATTAAAAGCAATAAATGCATAAAAAACAAAGAAAAATAATAAAAATGTAAAAAAAATTAAAAAAATGTAAAAAAATTTAAAAAAACTATTGACAAGTGCAAAAAAATATAGTAATATATAAAAGCGTTATGAGTTACGCATATGGGCTATTAGCTCAGGTGGTAGAGCACTTGACTTTTAATCAAGTTGTCCCGCGTTCGAGTCGCGGATAGCTCACCAAAGAACTAAATAACAAGTAAGTTATTTAGTTCTTTATATATAAGGCCCCGTGGTCAAGCGGTTAAGACATCGCCCTTTCACGGCGGAGACATGGGTTCGATTCCCGTCGGGGTCACCAAATTTTGCCACTTTAGCTCAGTTGGCCAGAGCATCGCACTTGTAATGCGAGGGTCATCCGTTCGAATCGGATAAGTGGCTCCATAAAAAAGGTCGATAGTTTTGAAATCATTCTTAATTATCGGCTTTTTATTATGCCTAAAAAGGAGTAAAAATGGAAAAGAAAGTAATAATTGTAACAGGAGCATCAAATGGAATAGGAAAAGAAATAGCAAAAGAGTTAAGTAAAAATGGAAATATAGTAATTGCAAACTACAACAAATCAGAAAAAGAAGCAAAAAATTTAGAAGAAGAACTAAAAAAAGAAGGAAAAATAATTGAAATATATAAAGCAGATGTATCAAAAGAAGAAGAATGCAAAAAACTAGTAGAATACACACTAAAAAAATATAAAAAAATAGATGTATTAATAAATAATGCTGGAATAAGCAAAGTACAACTAATAACAGATGTAACAAAAAAAGATTGGGATGAAATAATAAACACTAATTTATATTCAGCATTTTGTATGAGCAAAGAAGTAATTCCAAATATGATACATAATAAAAATGGAGTAATTATAAATATATCATCAATATGGGGACAAATTGGAGCCTCAATGGAAGTAGTATATTCAATATCAAAAGCAGGAATGGATGGATTAACAAAATCATTAGCAAAAGAACTTGGACCATCAAATATAAGAGTAAACTCAATAGCACCAGGAATAATAAAAACAAAAATGAATAAAGAATATTCTGAAAAAGAATTAGAAGATATAAAAGAAGAAATTCCACTAGAAAAAATAGGAACACCATTAGATATTGCAAAATGCATTAATTGGCTAATAGAAGATAACTACACAACAGGACAAGTAATAGGAATAAATGGCGGTTGGGGAATAATATAAAAATAAAAAAGCAAAGTTTAATCTTTGCTTTTTTTATACTATTATTTAATAATTAACATATATTATTCACTAGCTTTTTTCTTATAATTTCCAGAAATCAATTTTGGAAAATAAGTAATGATTTTATAAACAGCTAAACGAATCTTTTTACTCCATAAATAAGATTTTCTTAATTTTCTAGGAGCTCCTAAAGAAACTGACTCATCATCTAAAACAATAAGTTCAGTTTGAGGTTTTTCTAAATTAAAAACATAATTTACCCCATCATTATTATCCCATTCATTATTGCCATTTTTAAAACAAATATTAAAAGAATCTCCTTCAGCTAAAACTAATTCAGCTTGGAATCCTAAATCTGTTTTTTCCATTTTAATTTCATTTAAATTATCCCAATTAATACCAAAACCATAATGAATAAAAACATCTTCACTACCATCTTGAAAGAATTTACCAGTGTAAGATATTTTAACATTACTGTTTTCAACTAATTTATCTGTATTAAAAAAAATATTCTTCATTAATTCCATATTAAAAACTCCTCATTTATCTTTTGCTATAAACATTATAATATTAAATTCAACAATGTTCAAGTGTTTTTTTAAAAAAAGTAGAAAATATTACAAAAAATTTAAAGAATAAACAAAAATAAAATACATAAAATTAAATAAAAGATATAATAAAAAATAAAAAAATAAAAATATTGTAAAAAAAAAACATTTATGATAAAATTTAAACATACAAAAAGGGGGATAAATAATGGATGAAGAAAAAATAAAAGAAAATAATAATGAAGAAAAAACAAATGAAGTAAATAAAAAAGAAAACAAAGAAAAAAAGAAAAAAACAAGAAAAAAAGCAATAATAACATCAGCAATAATAATAACAATTTTAATAATATTAGCTATTATTTCAACAATATTTTCACTAATAAATATGAACAAAGAAACAATAATGTCAGGAGTAACAATACAAGGAATAGATGTATCAAAATTAACATCTAAAGAAGCAAAAGAAAAAATAGAAAATATTTATAATGAAAAAAAAGAAAATAATATTGAAATTAAATATAATGAATATGAAACAATAATAAATCCAAAATCAATAGAGGTAAAATTTAACATTGATAAAGCAGTACAAGAGGCTAAAAATATAGGACGAAACAAAAACATATTTTTAAATAACTACGAGATAATAAAAACAATGATATTTAAAAATAACATAGAAATAGATTTAACAATAAATGAAGAAATATTAAAAAAAGAAATAGAAAACATAGAAACAAATCTTCCAGGAGTAGTAGAAGAATCAGGATATTACGTAGATAAAGATAAATTAAAAATAACAAAAGGAAAAAAAGGATTAAAAATAGACATAGAAAAAATGATAGAAGAAACAAGAAAATATCTAAAAACAACAAATGTAAATGAAAAATATATAGAAATACCAACAAAAGAAAAAGAACCAGAAAAAATAGATATAGAAAAAATTCACAATGAAATATATAAAGAAGTAAAAAATGCATATTATACACAAGATCCATTTAAAATATATCCAGAAGAAGAAGGAATAGATTTTAATATAGAAGAAGCCAAAAAAATATTAGAAGAAGATAAAGAAGAATATATAATAAATTTAATAATAACTAAACCAGAAATAACAATAGATAAAATAGGAACAAAAGCTTTCCCAGATCAATTATCTTCATCATCTACAATGTATGACGGAGGACTAAAAGGAAGAACGACAAATCTACAAATTGCATGTAGTAAAATAAATGGAAAAGTAGTATTACCAGGAGAAGTATTTTCATACAACAAAGCATTAGGGCCAAGAACAGCCAGTGCAGGATATAAAAATGCTAAAATATATCAATCAGGAGAAGTAATAGATGGACTAGGTGGCGGAATTTGCCAAATATCAACAACATTATATAATGCAATATTAAAAGCTAATTTAGAACCAGTAGAAAGAAGAAATCACCAATTTGTAACATCATATATAGGACCAGGACTAGATGCAACAGTTGTATATGGAGTAACAGATTTTAAATTCAAAAATACAAGAAAATACCCAATAAAAATTGCAGCATCAGCAAAAAATGGAATGGCAACAGTTTCAATATATGGAATAAAAGAAGATGAAGAATATAAAGTATCTCTTAGAACAGAGATTGTATCAACAATACCAACATCAACAAAATATATAGAAGATCCAAATATGCCAATTGGAAAAGAAGTCATAAAACAAAAAGGAGCAAATGGTAAAAAAACACAAACATACATAACAAAAACACTAAATGGAAAAGTCGTTTCATCAAAAGTATTATCAAGAGACACATATGATGCAATGCAAACAATTATAATAAAAGGAACAAAAAAAGTTAGAGAGCAATTACCAGAAAAACCAAAAGAAGATAAGCCAATAGAAAACGAAAAACCAAAAGAAGAGAAACCAATAGAAAATGAGAAACCAAAAGAAGAAAAACCAGTAGAAAACGAAAAATCAAAAGAAGATAAAAAACCAAAAGAAAAAGACAAAACAAAAGAAGAAAAAATAAATATAGAAAATAAAGTATAAAATTAGAGGATATCTAAAAATGATATCCTCTAATTTTATAAAAAAACAAATAAAATGAAAGTAAGCAAAAATTAGTATTGACAAAATAGCTATAAAAGCATATAATAAACAAGCAAATAAAGATATGCACCATTAGCTCAGTTGGTAGAGCAATTGACTCTTAATCAAGAGGTCCTCGGTTCGAACCCGAGATGGTGCACCATAAAAAACTGTACAATTTCTGCTATGGAATTTGCACAGTTTTTATTATATTATTTTAATTTTCTCCTAAAATATTTTTAATAGCTTTAAGCTGAACTTTTAAATCTTCATATTTAGCTTTCCCGATAGATGTATCTTCACCACTTTCATATAGTGAAATAGATTTATTTATATCTAATAATTTAAACTTTCTTAATTTTTTACTTGGATCTTTATACATATGAATTGGAACATAAGAAACATCATCAATAGAAATTTTATTGTCTTTATCTCTAGTAATTCTTAAATTTAAAATAAGAGAATTACGAGTATTTGGAGCATTTTGATCACATATAAAATTACCTAAGGCATATACAACAAAACAATCTTTTTTAGTACCATCAGGCATTGTAACAGTTCTTTTTTCCATAGGTTCAATAGTATGTGGATGATTTCCTAAAATAATATCAACACCATTTTCAAATAAAAAATCAGCTAATTTTTTTTGATTGTCATCAGCAGTAGTTCTGTATTCAGTACCCCAATGCATTAAAGCAACAATCATATGAGCACCTTCTGATTTAGCAAGCTCGATTTGAGACTTTATTAAATCTTTATTAATCAAATTAATACAAAATTCTTTACCTTGTGGAACTGGAATCCCATTAGTACCATAAGTATAATTGATAAAAGCAATTTTAGTTCCTTTAACATATTTGTATAAAATCTTTTCTTGCTCTTCTTTAGATTTATAAGTTCCCAAATGTGAAATGTAATTTTCATCTAAAACATCAATAGTTCTAGAAAGCCCCGAAAACCCCATATCTAAAGAATGATTACTAGCAGTAGATAAAACATCAACTCCAATATCTTTAATAGCTTTAACCAAACTATCAGGAGAATTAAATCTAGGATAATTACTGTACCCTCTATCTTTTCCAGCAAAACTAGTTTCTAAGTTCCCAATACAAATATCAGGTGAAGATGTATATTTTTTTATATCATCAAATACATAAGAAAAATCATATTCATCAGTTTCTTTTATATAAGCATCAAAATATTGAGTGTTATGACACATAATATCGCCAATAGCACATAAATTAAAAGTTCTAGATTTGTTATCATAATAAGAATTATAATCAATATCATCTTTGTTTTCATCTTTTTTATCATCATCATTATTATTATTATTATTTTCAATTAAATTTTCATTATCTGAAACAAGATTTTCTATATTATTATTTTTCTTATTGCAAACAACAAAATTAATAATTAAATAAATTAAAATTAATAAAATAATAGCAATAAATAAAATCAAAAAATTTCTCTTAAAATTAGAATCAAAATTTATATTATTTTTACTTCTTGAATTACGTCTGTTTCTACTCATAAAACTCCCCCTTTAAAAATAATTTATACAATAAAAATAACATAAAAACGATAAAAAATCAATAGACTCTAAAACTTGAAAAATCAAAGGAAATATGATAAAATAGCGATATTAGAATAAAAGGAGAAAATAAAAATGTCAAAATATTATTTCACAAGTGAAAGTGTAACAGAAGGACATCCAGATAAATTATGTGATTATATATCAGATACATTATTAGATGAATATCTAAAACAAGACCCAGATTCAAGAGTGGCAATAGAAACATTTGCAGCAAAAGATGAAATCTCAATAGCTGGACAAGTAACATCAAAAGCAAAAATAAATGAAGAAGAAATAGAAAAAACAACTAGAAATTTAATAAAAGAAATAGGATATGATAATAGCAAAAAAGATTTAGACTATAAAACATGCAAAATAAGAATAAACATAACAAAACAAAGCCCAGATATAGCAATTGGAGTAAATTTAGGAGGAGCAGGAGACCAAGGAATAATGTTTGGATATGCAACTAATGAAACCAAAAACTATATGCCATATCCAATAAATCTAGCACATAAATTAGCCAAAAGACTAACAAAAGTTCGAAAAGAAGAGATAATAAAAGGACTAAGACCAGATGGAAAAACACAAGTAACAATAGAATATGAAAATGACATTCCAAAAAGAATAGAAACAATACTAATATCCACACAACATGAACAAAATGTGGAAATAGAAAATCTAAAAAAAGAAATAATAGAAAAAGTAATAAATAAAACAGTAGAAAAAAATATGATAGATGAAAATACAAAAATATATATAAATCCAACAGGAAAATTTGAAATAGGAGGACCACTTGGAGACACTCGGATTAACCGGAAGAAAAATAATAGTAGACACATATGGAGGTATGGCAAGACACCGGAGGAGGAGCTTTTTCAGGAAAAGATCCAAGTAAAGTAGATAGATCAGGAGCATATATGTTAAGACATATTGCTAAAAACATAGTAGCAAAAGGATATTGCAAAAAATGTGAATTGCAAATATCATATGCAATAGGGAAAAAAGAACCAACATCATTATGGATAAACACCTACGGAACAAATAAAATACCAGAAGAAGAAATAATAAAAAATATAAAAGAAAATTATGATTTAACACCAGAAGGAATAATAAAATATTTAGACCTAAAAAAACCAATATATAAAAAAACAACAAACTATGGACACTTCGGAAAAGAAGACTTGCCATGGGAAAAAATAAAGGAGGAATAAAAAATGTTAACAACAACAGGAGTAACAGTAAGATTTGGAAAAAGAGTATTATTTGAAGATGTAAATATAAAATTTACAAAAGGAAACTGCTACGGAATAATAGGAGCAAATGGAGCAGGAAAATCAACATTTCTAAAAGTATTATCAGGAGAAATAGAACCAAGTAAAGGAGAAGTATCACTAGAAAAAGGAGCTCGTTTATCTGTATTAAAACAAGACCACTTCGCATATGAAGAAGAAACAGTAATGGATACAGTAATAATGGGAAATAAAGAACTATATAAAATAATGAAAGAAAAAGAAGCAATATATAGTAAAGAAGACTTCTCAGAAGAAGATGGAATGAAAGCAGCAAAATTAGAAGAAAGATTTGCAGAACTAGATGGATGGAATGCAGAATCAGATGCAGCAATGCTTTTAAACGATTTAGGAATATCACCAGAAAATCATTATAAATATATGAAAGAAATAGAGCCAAGAGAAAAAGTAAAAATACTTTTAGCACAAAGTCTATTTGGAAATCCAGATGTACTTTTATTAGATGAACCAACAAACGACTTAGACCTAAAAAGTATAAACTGGTTACAAGAATTTCTAATAAACTACGAAAACACAGTAATAGTAGTATCACATGATAGATATTTCTTAAATAAAGTATGTACATATATAGCAGATGTAGACTTTGGAAAAATAACATTATATCCAGGAAACTACGACTTCTGGTATGAATCAAGTCAATTAGCTTTAAAACAAGCAAGAGAGCAAAATAAGAAAAAAGAAGAAAAAATAAAAGAATTACAAGACTTCATAGCAAGATTTAGTGCAAATGCATCAAAATCAAAACAAGCAACATCAAGAAAAAAGACACTAGAAAAAATAGAACTAGAAGAAATAAAACCATCAAATAGAAAATATCCATATATAGACTTCAAACCAGATAGAGAACCAGGAAAAGAAATATTAGAAGTAAAAAATATATCAAAAACAGTAGATGGAGTAAAACTTCTAGATAACATATCATTTACAGTAAAACAAGATAATAAAATAGCTTTTATTGCAGACAACGAAAATGCTAAAACAGTACTATTCCAAATAATAGCAGGAGAAATTGAGCCAGATGAAGGAGAAATTAAATGGGGAACAACAATAACAAACAATTACTTCCCAAAAGATAATAACTATTTATTTGAAACAGACGAAAATATAACAGAATGGCTAAGAAAATATTCAAAAGATCCAGACGAAACATATGTAAGAAGCTTTTTAGGAAGAATGCTATTTTCAGGAGATGAAGCACTAAAAAAAGTAAAAGTACTATCAGGAGGAGAAAAAGTAAGATGTGTACTATCAAAAATGATGTTATCAGGAGCAAATTTCTTAATATTTGATGAACCAACAAACCATCTAGATATGGAAAGCATAACAGCAATAAACACAGGGATGCAAAACTACAAAGGAAACATCTTATTTACATCACATGACCATCAACTAATGCAAACAGTAGCAAACAGAATAATAGAAATAAAAGAAAACGGGGACTTAATAGATAGAGAAGTAACATATAATGAATATTTAGGGATAGAGTGATCCTTTTTGGGACGCGCCAAAAAAGGATCACCAAAAAATGGGGGAAAAACTAGAAAAAGAAAGAAGAGTGATAATATGCCACGAATAGCAAGACAATATCTAGGAACCTCATTTTTTCATGTAATGGTTCAAGGTATTAAAAAAGAATATATTTTCAATAATAATAAACTAATTGAAAAATATATAGAAATAATGAATAAATATATAAAAGAATATGATGTAGAGATAATTGCATACTGTATAATGTCAAACCATGCACATTTTTTAATTTACACTGAAAAAATTGAAGAAATGTCAAATTTAATGCACAGAGTAAACAGTACTTATGCCAGTTTTTATAATAAATTTAATGAAGACAGAGCAGGACATGTATTTAGAAATAGATTTAAAAGTGAGCCAATAAAAAATAAAAGATATCTAAATAACTGCATAAAATATATACATCAAAATCCAGTAAAAGCAAACATAGTAGAAAAAAGCGATAAATACAAATATTCATCTTACAACGAATACAAAAATCATAAAAAGAAATTTCAGCATCAAGAAATATATAAAATCATAAAAGAAGAAGACTATGAAAATATAATTGAAAATAAAAATACTTTAAATATATTTATTGACATAGAAAAAAATCAAAAAGATATAATAGAAAATGCAATAAAAGAATTTACAGAAGAAAGAAAAATAGATTTAAAAGAAATATTTATTAACAGAAATGAATTAAAAGAATTAATAAAATATATGAAAACCAATAAAAATATAAAATATAAAGAAATAATGCAAGAACTTGAAATAACACAAGGAACAATGAAAAGATTAACAAAAACAAAGTGATCCTTTTTTGGAGCGTCCCAAAAAGGATCACAAAAGATAAAAAAGGAGTAAATAGAAATGAATAAAATAAATAGCATAATTGCTGAAGAATTAAAAATAAAAGAAAACCAAGTAGAAAAAACAGTAGCTCTAATAGATGAAGGAAATACAATTCCATTTATTGCACGTTATAGAAAAGAAGTAACAGGTGGTTTAAGTGATGAAATTCTAAGAGAGCTAGGAGAAAGATTATCATATTTAAGAAATCTAGAAAAAAGAAAAGAAGAAGTTATAAAATCAATTGATGAGCAAGGAAAATTAACAGACGAAATATTAAAAGCGTTAGAAGTAAGCAAACAATTATCAGAAGTAGAAGATATATATAGACCATATAAACAAAAGAAAAAAACAAGAGCAACAGTTGCAAAAGCAAAAGGACTTGAGCCACTTGCAAATATAATATTAGAACAAACTGAAAAAAAGCCAATAGAAGAAATTGCAAAAGAATATATAAATATAGATAAATTGAGTGAAGAAGATAAGAAGAACAAAGACAAAGTCGTAAAAAATGTAGAAGAAGCAATCCAAGGAGCACTAGATATAATAGCAGAAAATATCTCAGATAACACAAAATACAGAAAAGAAATTAAGAAAATTTGCTATAGAGAAGCAATGGTAGATACAAAAGCAAGCAATGAAGAAGAAAAATCAAATTATGAAATGTATTATGATAAACAAGAACCACTAAAATATATTCCAAGTCACAGAATCTTAGCAATAAATAGAGGAGAAAAAGAAGAATTCATAAAAGTAAAAATTCAAAAGCCAGAAGAAAAAATAATAGCAAATATTGAAAAAGATATATTAAAAGGTGAAAATCAATTTACTGAAATGCTAAAAGCAACAATATTAGATAGCTTTAAAAGACTAATAGAACCATCAATAGATAGAGAATTAAGAGCAGATCTAACAGAAAAAGGAGAAGACAAAGCCATAAAAGTATTTGGAAAAAATGCAAAACAACTACTTTTAGGAGCACCAATAAAAGGAAAAACAGTAATGGGATTTGATCCAGCATATAGAACAGGATGTAAAATAGCTGTAATTGACGAAACAGGAAAAGTTTTAGATTACACAACAGTATACCCAACTGCACCACAAAATGATGTAGAAAACGCAAAAAAAGAACTTCTAAATCTAATAGAAAAAGACAAAGTAGATATGATAGCAATAGGAAATGGAACAGCATCAAGGGAATCAGAAATGTTTGTATCAGATATGATAAAAGAAGCAAAAAGAGAAGTTCATTATGTAATAGTAAGTGAAGCAGGAGCATCAGTATATTCAGCATCAAAACTAGCAACAGAAGAATATCCAGATATAAATGTATCAATAAGAGGAGCAATATCAATAGCAAGAAGATTACAAGACCCATTAGCAGAACTAGTAAAAATAGATCCAAAAGCAATAGGAGTAGGACAATATCAACACGATGTAAACCAAAAAAAATTAGCAGAAAGTCTAACAGGAGTGGTAGAAGACAGTGTAAATAAAGTAGGAGTAGATGTAAACACAGCAACACCATCACTATTATCATATGTATCAGGAATAAATAAATCAATAGCAAAAAACATAGTAAAATATAGAGATGAAAATGGAAAACTAAAAAACAGAAAAGAACTACTAAAAGTACCAAAATTAGGAAAAGTAGCATTTGAACAATGTGCAGGATTTTTAAGAATTTTAGATGGAGATAATCCACTAGAAATAACAGCAGTTCACCCAGAAAGTTATGAACAAACAGAAAAACTATTAACAAAAATTGGATTTGATAAAAACGATTTAAAAGATAAAGAAAAACTAGAAAAATTGCAAGAAAAATTAAACAAAATAGATACAAAAGTTACAGCAAAAGAATTAGAAATTGGAGAAATGACATTAACAGATATAATAGAAGAATTATCAAAACCAGGAAGAGACCCAAGAGAAGACATGCCAAAACCAATATTACGTTCAGATGTATTAAAATTAGAAGATCTAACAGTAGGAATGATTCTAACAGGAACAGTAAGAAATGTAATAGACTTTGGAGCATTTGTAGATATTGGAGTAAAACACGATGGATTAGTTCATATCTCAGAAATGAGCAACAAATTCATAAAAAACCCATCAGATATAGTATCAGTAGGTGACATTGTAAAAGTAAAAGTAATAAATATAGATCTAGAAAGACAAAAAGTAGCTTTATCAATGAAAATTTAAAAAACAAAAAAATAAAAAAGAAAAAACAAAAAAATAAAAAAGAAAAAACAAAAAAATAAAAAAGAAAAAAGAATATAATAAAAATCAAGAAAGTCAAATTTCAAAAAGAAATTTGACTT
>SAMEA104404097__coassemble_1396_pt1 | contig 20252 bp, 18 predicted proteins | sample SAMEA104404097__metabat2_high_PE_106 | metagenome-assembled genome bin SAMEA104404097 (sample SAMEA104404097) | Balaenoptera acutorostrata | reverse complement strand
TTGTCTTTCTAAATATTAATTTATAATTTTTTTATTTTTTATTTTTTTATTTTTTTTATTTTTACTTTTTATTTTTTTATTTTTTATTTTTTATTTTTTTATTTTTTATTTTTACTTTTCATTCTTACTTTTTTATTCTTACTTTTTAATTTTATATTCTAGGTGATCCTTTTTTGGCGCGTCCCAAAAAGGATCACTTATGTCATCATTGCTTTTAATACTATTATAAACATTGCATGTGACCATCCAAGTCCTATTACCCAGTTTGGTTTTAATGTATTATTATCTATTTGTTCTCCTAAAAAGCTATGTTTTCCTGCTGTTTTTACAACAAAGTCAAATGTTTCTTTTGCTTTTTTCTTTTCTCCCGCTTCTAAATAATATAATGTCATCCATAAATTTGCAATTGGCCACGGATTTCCATTCATATAATTGTCATTTTCAAATCTTTGATATCCTCCTGTATATGTTCTTAATGATAAATTTATTCTTTCTACTGTATTTTTTATATTTTTTTCTTTTGGTTTAAATACATTAAATGGTACAACTGCTCCTAATATGCTTATATCCATTTTTTTGTCTTCTTTGTTTCTTACATATGCTTTTTTGTTTTCATCAAATAAGTTTATATTTATATATTCTTTTAATTTTACTAATATATTTTTTATTTCTTTCTCACTTTTATTTATTTTTTCTTCTTTTAATCTGTTGTTTTCAAATTCAGATGTGTTTTTCTTAAGTACATCATATATTTTAACCATTGCTTCTAATGCTCCATATATACTTGCTATTGAATATAAATGTATTCCTTCATTCATTTCCCATAAATCATAACTTATATGATATTTATGCCCTTTTGTTCCCATTGTTTTTTCTATTTCTTCTTTTACTACATCTGTTTTTTCTGTTCCTTCTATTTCTAGCCAATCTTTTATGTATTTTTTTAGAAATTCTACTGCTTTTTCACACATTGTTAATGTATCTTTTAAAAACTTTTCATTTTTTGTTGCTTTATAATGTTCATATACTCCATATACTACACTTGCTGTTTCATCTATTTGATATCCCCAAGATGGTGCTAATTTTCCATCTGTATAAAATCTTTGTTCCCACATTCCATTTTTACTTTGTGTTTTCTTGCAAAATGTTTTGTAAAATTTGTCTGCTTCTTTGTTCATTTTTAATATGTCCATTGCTTTTGTTATAAATACTGCATCTCTTGGCCAACAATACGCATATCTTCCACAATGTTTTAATTGTTCATCTATTTCTGGTGATGCTATTACTCCTCCTGTTTCTGGATTTGTTAATAATGGGAATAGCAATATACTTCTTTTATATATTTCATATATTTTTTCTTCATAACTGCTTTTTGCTTCTTTTAAATTTAATCCATTATGCTTTTTTAAATATTTTCTCCAATATGTTTTTAAATTAGAATATTCTTTGTCTATATCTAATTTTCCTATTCTATTTATTTCTTCTTCAACCTTAGAAATATTCATATTTTCAGTAATTAACATCATTATATCAATTTTTTTCTTTTCTCCTGGCTTTATTACTCCTAAATCATATGCTATACTTGTATCTTTTGACATTCCTATATAATCTTTGTCATTTATTTCTCCTCTTTTGATGTTATCAATACTTCCATTAATTTGATGTTTAAATATTTTACCATCTTTTGCAAATGTTGATACCATAAAATCATGTGCATATTGTATCATCCCATTATCTATTACTTTTGCACTTACCATATTATTGTTGTCTGATAATAAAGATGAATGAATATAAAAGCTTAAATCTAAATCTATATTTGATTCATTTATAAATGTATATCTTTTTATTAATACATTTTCTTTTATTAATATAAAATCTGTTTGTAACATTTTTAAATTAAAATATGTGTTTGTTATTTCTGTATTTAATATATTTGTATCTGTATCATAATATTGTATATATTGATTATTTATATCATTATCTAAATATATTAAATCTGATTCGTTTACCTTGACTCCTGTTTTGAAAAATTCTATATATTGTCTATTATCTTTACTTGGAAAATATATTCTTTGCAAGTTTCCTTTTTTGCTGTATGTCGCTAGCATTACTCTGTTTCCTATTATTGCTTCATTTAAATATTTATCATCCATATTATCTTCCTCTTTATCCTTCAATTACATTTAATATTTGTTTTTCTAATTCTTTTATCTTTTCGTTTATTCTAAATATATCTTCATCTTTTAGTTTTTTGTCTCCCATATCTTCTGTTACACTTGTTTCCATATCTTTTAATTCGTCTTTTATTTTATTTAATCTTACTAATACTTCTTTTCTTAATGATTGTGGTACTTTTACTTGTAATTTTCCTGTTAACTTAATTTCTTCATTATTTAATTCAAATATTTCTCCAAATTCTGGGATTATCGCACTTATCCCTGTTTCTTCTTCTATTTTTGCTTTTAATACATCTTGTGATTCTTCTTCTCCATGTATTATAAATATATTTTTGGGTTTTTTTCTAAATGAATATATAAAATTCATTAACCCTTCTTGATCTGCATGTCCTGAATATCCTTCTATATATTCTATTCTTGCATTTACTGCTATTTCTTCTCCAAATATTGTTACTTTTTTTGCTCCATTTACTATTTTATATCCTAATGTTCCTGGTGCTTGGTATCCTACAAATAATATTGTGCTTTTTGGATTCCATAGATTGTGTTTTAAATGATGTTTTATTCTTCCTACTTCACACATTCCACTTGCTGATATTATTATACTTGGCCTTGGATCTTCGTTTAATGCTTTTGATTCATCTGCTGTCATTGTAAATTTAAGTCCTGGAAATTCTAATGGGTTATCTCCTTTTTGCATTGCTTCTTGTGTTGGTTCATCAAATAAATCCATATTTTCTCTAAATACTTCTGTTGCTGATATTGCAAGTGGACTGTCTACATATACTGGTGCTTTCATTAATGTTTGGTACTTATGTCTAAATTCTTCATCATCTCTTACTTCTTTTAATTTGTTTATTTCATATAATATTTCTTGTGTTCTTCCTACTGCAAATGATGGTATTACTACTGTTCCTTCATTATCTAATGTTTCTGAAACTATATCTAAAAATAGCTCTGCTTTTTCATCATTTCTTATATGCATTCTGCTTCCATATGTTGATTCCATAACTAAATAATCTGTATCTTCTATCATTGTTGGTGGACTAAGTAGTGGTAAATCATTGTTTCCTATATCTCCTGTAAATACTGTTTTTGTCGTTTTTCCATCTTCATCTACCCATATCTCTATTATGCTAGATCCTAGCATATGTCCTGCATCATTAAATCTTACATGTATATTTTCTGTTATATCTATTATTTTATCATATTCTACTGGCTGAAATATTTCTAAACATTTTGCTGCATCTTCTGCTGTATATAATGGTGCTAATTCTTTTTGGCCTTTTCTCTTTCTTTTTCTATTTTTCCACTCGTTTTCCATTTCTTGTATATGTCCACTATCTGGTAACATTAATGCACATAAATCACATGTTGCTTTGTGTGCATATATTTTATTTTTAAATCCTTCATTATATAATTTTGGTATTCTCCCTGAATGATCTATATGTGCATGTGTTAATAACATAAAATCTATTTCACTTGGATTAAATTCAAAATCTTGATAATTTTCTTCTTCTAAATCTGCTCTTCCTTGCCACATTCCACAATCTACTAAAAATCTTTTTCCTGCTGCTTCTACTAAATAATTTGAACCTGTAACAGTTCTTGTTGCTCCTAAAAATGTAATTTTCATATTACCCTCCTACTAAAAATACTTTTGTTTTTTTATTTATTTTTATTAATAAATCTTCTTTTTTTATTTTAATTCCTTCTAGTACTTTTATCTTTTCTTCAAACATTTTTTCATCAAATATCTGTATAAATAAATTTTCATTTTCTTTTACTACTTTAATTTCTATATTTTCTAATTTTATAATTCTTGTTTCAAATATTTTTTCTAAAATATTATAATTAATTTCTTTATTTTTTGATATTTCAACTATTACTTTTAATTCAATTCCTTTTTCTATTAATTTCATTAGTATATTTTTTGAATCTATTTTTTTATTTTTTGGTATTAAATTATAATATCTATATTCATATATTAATTTAATTATTTCTTCTTTCGTTTTGCTACTTTCTATTTTTATTTCAAAACATTTTAAATAATATTCTTGCATTTTTTCAATGCTTTTTTCTAACTCTTCATTAATATTTTCTATATCTAATAATGATAATATTTCATTTTTTTTCATTACTTTTTCTTTGTACATTAAAAAGTTTTTTGGATTTGTTAAATTATTTAATTCTTCTAATTCATCATATAAATTTTCCTTATCTTCTATTAACATATTTCCTAATATTCTCATACTAAATATTTTTTTATCTAATTCTAAATTTTCATTTCTTCTTATATATTCTTCTTGCATTTTCTTTTTGTCATTTAATATTTCATCTATTTTTCTTATTTTTTCCGTAATTTCTATTTTCTTTTTTTTGACTTCTTCTAAATATTTAGCCATATTTGACATTTTTTTAATTTCTTTTTTTACTTCTAAATTTTCTTTATTATATTTTTCTAATTTTTCTTTATCATATATTTTTTCAAATAATACTCCAATTTTTATTAATTCTCTTACTATTTTTTTTGCTATTTCTTCACCATATTTTTCTTCTAATATTTCAACAAATTCTTCATAATAGTCTATCATTTTTTCTTTTTGTTCTACAAAGCTTTCTAAAAATTTGTTTCCTACTAACATTCTTAATATTTGATATATTAAATTGTGATTTATACTTTCTATTTCTCTTTCTACTGTTGTCCACGAATATCCATTAAAATCTCTTAATGGCTCTACTTTTTGTATTATATTTCCTACATTTAATAAATCTTTTATTACTTCATTTATTAAATAATATTTCTCATTAATTATCTCTTCTTTTCTAGATATTTTGTTTATTGCATATAATACTTTTCTTTCTATTGGATATACTTCTATTTCTTTTTTTTCTTTGTTTATATAAAATGTTTTACCTTCTAATATATTACTTTCTTTGTCATTCATATTTACTAATTTTATTTTTACAACATTATCATATATATCTTGAATATATTTTTCTATATATTCTTCTTTTGTTTCTATATCTTTTTTTACATTTTTTATGTCTTCATATCCAGCTTCAATTTTATACAATATACTAAGAAGAATACTTTTAACATCTTCAGAAAAACTTTTAATTTCAAATATTTTTTCTAATTCTTCATTATAATCTCTTTTTACAATCTTTTCAATTATATTTTCTTTCATCTTTTGCTTTTGTATTCTCCTTTCATTTGTTTCTTATAATATCTTTCCTTCTATAAAACACTGATATATATACCCTGGATTTTCATAATACATACTACTATTATAATTATCTATGTTTTTTATAATCCATGATGTTAATACCTTAATTAAATTATCTATATATTCTTCTTCATTATCTGATATCATTAAAATAAGCCTATTATATACTTTTCCTATATCAAAATGAGATGGTATATCATATTCACAATTTTTTATTATATCATAATCACCACAAGAAATATCACAACTTTCTATAAACTCATCTGAGACTTGTTCTATATCTTCTGAATGATAAACTTCTGCTAAATTATATATTTTTTCAATTTTTTCTTTTCCCAATTTTTGAACTATAACCTTTTTTTCATTTTTTGTTTTTCTAGCAATATATTCTATCAAACTACATGTATAAAATAAATCATTTTCTTTTTGATCTTCTTCCATCTTTACTCCTTTATTCCAATAAACTTAATACATTTTAGCGAATCTTCACTACAAAATGCTATTTGATGCGTTGGATGCCTAAATTTAGCTAATTCCCAAAATGCTTTTCTTGTAATATTTCCATTAATTAAATCTGTCACATAATTATAAATTTGATCATCTGCCATTGGTCCAATTACTATATCAAATTCATGTTTTTTTCCAAGCCTAGAATTTATTATAAAATCCAACCATTCTTCTGTCATTATATTAAATTCTTTTATTTTTAAATTTTTATTTTCTTTATATTCATACATATTTACAACTGGCGTCTTATATTTATTTGCCCATTTTTTTGCTTGCCCATCTAATATAGTACAATAAAATCCTTGTCCAAAATCTTTTGAATATTTTCCTTCTAAAATTTTAGGATTTTCAACCATAGTGTAACTTCCATGATATATTATTTGCATAATTAATCTCCTTTATTTAATATTTCTTAAACTTCTTCTGGTGCTTTTCCCATTTTTAATTCATTTAATTTTTCTAATGTCATTAATACTTCTCTTGGTTTACTTCCTTGGTATCCAGATATTACTCCTCTTTCTTCCATTTGATCTATTATTCTTCCTGCTCGTGCATATCCTACTTTAAATCTTCTTTGAATAAATGATGTTGATGCTTGCCTTGTTTCTACTACTGTTTGTATTGCATCCATTAAAAATGGATCTGTGTCATCATCTGGATCTGTGTTTGATATATTCTTGTCTTCTCCTTTATTACTGTTTTCTATTGTTTCTAATATATCTTCACTATATGTTGCTGTTCCATTTTGTTTAACAAAATCTACTATCTTTTCAACTTCTTCATCAGATACAAACGCTCCTTGTACTCTCATTGGTTTTGGTGCTCCTGTTGGGAAAAATAACATATCTCCTTTTCCTAATAACTTTTCTGCTCCAACACTATCTAATATTGTTCTTGAATCTACTTGTGATGATACTGCAAATGCTATTCTTGATGGTACATTTGCTTTTATTAGTCCTGTAATTACATCAACTGATGGTCTTTGTGTTGCTATTACTAAATGCATTCCTGCTGCTCTTGCTTTTTGTGCTAATCTACATATTGCTTCTTCTACATCTTTTGCAGCTACCATCATTAAATCTGCAAGCTCATCTACTATTACTACTATTTGTGGTAATTTTCCTGTTTCTTCATCTTTTTCTACTGCTTTATTATATCCTTTTAAATCTCTTACTCCTTTTTTTGCAAATAGATTGTATCTATTATCCATTTCTTGTACTGCCCACGCAAGTGCTCCTGCTGCTTTTTTCGGATCTGTAACTACTGGTATTAATAAATGTGGTATTCCATTATATACTGATAATTCTACTACTTTTGGATCTACCATTACCATTTTTACTTCACTTGGTTTACTATTATATATTATACTTGTAATTATTGAATTTATACAAACACTTTTTCCAGATCCTGTTGATCCTGCAATTAGAACATGTGGCATTTTTGCTATATCTGCTAATTTTACATTTCCTGCAACATCTTTTCCAAGTGCTACTGTTAATTTTGATTTGTTTCCTTTAAATTCATCACTTTCTAATACTTCTCTTAAATGTACTGCTTCTTTTTCTTTATTTGGAACTTCTATTCCAACTGCTTGTTTTCCTGGTATGGGTGCTTCTATACGTATTGTTTCTGCTGCTAAATTTAAAGCTATATCATCTGCTAAATTTGCTATTTTACTTACTCTTACTCCTTCTGCTGGTTTTAATTCATATCTTGTAATTGCTGGCCCTACTGATACATTTTCTACTTTTGCAGATACTCCAAAACTGTATAATGTTCTTTGTAATTTTGCTGCTGTATCTGTTAATGCTTTTGCTCCTCCCTTTAATGCTTTTTTCTTTGGTTTTGCTAGTATTTCTAGTGGTGGATATTCATAATGTTCATCTTCTACTGCAACTGCATGTTCTAATTGTAATACTTCTTTTGTTTTATCTTCTTTTTGTTCTTCTTCTTTCTTAAATAGATTTGCTTCTATAAAATCTGGCTCTGCATTCTCTTTTTTCTTTTCTCCAAATAATCCTTTTGTTTCTTTTGTAAGTGGTGTTAAATCATCTTTACTATGATCATATTTTTTTAGTCCTTTTGCTTCATTTTCATCTATAATTCTTCCACCAAAGTTAATTTTTATTTGATTATCTAATACTTCTCCTTTTTTAGCCTGGTCATTTTTAATATGTACTTGACTAGCACTTACATTGTTTTCTTTTACTTCCTTCTTTTTTAGCATTTCTTCCATATATTCTTGTTTTGCTTCATATCTTTCTTGTTTTCTTTCTTTTGCTTTTTCAATTGAATTTTGTACTATATCAGACATTTTTATTTCAAACATAAATACTACTATTGCTACTGCTAACCCAATTTCTAATATAATTGCTCCAACTGTTCCTAATAATTTTACTAGTGGCACAGCTAATGCTGCCCCTATTGCTCCTCCACCTATTCCAGATGATCCAATATTATATCCATCTTTTATTACTTCTGATAATTCTTTTGATGCAATTAATTCTCCTCCAGATATTTGAAATGTTGACATTAATGTTGCAATTATTATTAAAAACATTATGTATTGTGTTAATTTATATCCTAATTCCATTCTATCTTCACAAGCTATCTTAATTGAAACTGCAAATATTCCAATTGGAACTACATATCTAATTATCCCCATTAATCCACCTAATATTTCTGATAGCTTAATTCCTATAATCCCTGATTTTGTATAAATTAAAACAGCAGAAAGAATACTCAAAACAAACAAGATAACTATTTCAAAATTTAGCTTAGATTCTTGTTTCTTTTTTCTTTTTGCTGTTTGTATATTTCTATTTGTTTTTGTACTTTTTTTTGTTTTTTTTCTTGCCATAACTGTATCTTCCCTTTCATATAAAGTTTTTCAATGGAAAAGGAGATTAAATAAATATTTTATCTCCTTTTTCCTTCGTACTTTTAAATATTATATTTATCTATTATTTTAGTTCCTTTCTACTATTTTGAAGTGTTTTTATTGTATCTTCCATAGAAATTTGTAATAAATTTACTGCATCTGTCATATTTTGTTCTAGCTTTTGTAATGTCGTTGTAACTACACTTTCCGCCCCTTCTAAAATATTATCTGCATATTCTTTTGTTCCTTTTGATATTTCTCTTGACATTTCATTTGCTGTTTCTATTATCTGTGCTTTTTGATCATATGCTTTTCTTGTTATTTCATGTTCATCTATCATTGCAATTATTCTGTTTTCTGCTTCTTTAACTATACCATCTGCTTCTTTTTGGGCTTCTACTAATATTCTTTGCCTTTCTTCTTTTACCCATTTTGCTTGTTTTAATTCATCTGGTAATTTTAATCTTATTTCTTTTACTAAATCTAATATTTCATCTCTATCAACAATTGTTTTTGCTGAAAATGGTAAATTTCTGCTTCTTTCTAATATATCCTCTAATTCATCTAATAATGTAAATATTTCCATGGTTTTACCCCTTTCCTTTTTAGACTAGTCCTACAAAAATGCAAACTGCCCTTCCATACTTTTTAATATTTTTTACTTCTATTTCTTTAATTTTTTCTAGTTCACTAATTACTTCTTTTTCTATATCTGTTTCAATTATTATCAAGCTTTCAGATTTTAACAATTGTTTTTTTACTAATATTTCTATTCCTTTAGCTGCATAATTTGTTTTATATGGTGGATCTATATATATTATATCTATCTTTTCATCTAATTCATTTAATAAAAATTTTTCGTAATCTTCCACATATAATTTAACTCTATTTTCTAAATGTGTTTTACTAATATTTTTCTTTATAATTTTTTCAGCATCTCTAGATTTTTCACACATTATTACTTTTTTTGCTCCTCTACTTGCTGCTTCTAATCCTATTGCTCCACTTCCAGAAAATAAATCTAAAAAAACTGAATCTAAAATTTCATTTTGCAATATATTAAATATTGATTCTTTTACTCTATCTAATGTTGGTCTTGTATTATTTCCTTCTAAACTATATAATTTTGTACCTCTTGCTTTTCCACTTATAATTCTCATGTTAATTCCCCTATGATATTATTTTATCTTTTTTTTCTATAATGTCAATATTATTAACTAAATTGTAACATAAACTTAACATATTTGTAATATTTTTACTCCAAAGTCACTAAAAGGTAGCCAAAATCTTAATTTTTAGCTACCTTTATCTTGTGTTTAAATAATTACATATCTTCTTCTTTTTTATTAACATCTTTTAATATTTCTAATTGAGAAATTAATAATGCTTCCATTTTTGCTTTATATATATCGAATTGTTTTTTTATATCATCAAATTCTTTTTGTTTCATTATTATTTGGTTATTTAATTCATCTACTTGTCTTTGTACTCCATTTTTTGCTTCTTCAACTATTTGGTCTGCTTTTTGTTTTGCTACATTTTTTACTTCTTCTGCTGTTGATTGTGCCATTACTAGTGTGTTTTGTAATGTTGATTCTATTGTTTTATATTGCGCTAAACTATTTGTTAATTCATCAATTTTAGATTTTGCTTCAATTGCTTCTTTATAATTTTTTTCATAATCTATTGTTAATTCATCTAAAAAATCGTCAACTTCTTCAACACTATACCCATTCATCATTTGTTTTGAAAATCTTTTATTTTCTAAATCTAAAGGTGTAATCATTTTATCCTCCTAATATGATAAATCTAAATATTATTATTTTTTAGCCAAGATACTGATAATTTACTTTTCATTTCTTCTCTTGCCATTTCATTTGTGATTTCATAATTTGATGGTGCTACTAAAAAGATTGAATTTGATACTTTTTGAATATATCCATCTAACGCATATACTCCACCACTTATAAAGTCAACTATTCTTCTTGCAACATCTTTATTAACATATTCAAGATTTACAATTACTGATTTTCTTTCTTTTAAAAATGCACATATTTCATCTGATTGTTCAAATGTTGTTGGTTGAGAAATTACCATTTTAATTGCTTGTCCTGATTGTTGTGGCATATTTACTACTTTATTGTTTTTTCTACCAAATAATTTTCTATCTTCAACTACTTCTTCTTGATCATCTTGATAATCATAAAAATTATCCTCATCATATTCTTCTGGTTCAGCAGTATCCATTCCAAACATATCCCAAACTTTATTCATTAATGCTGACATAAAAAAACCTCCTAATCACTATTTTGATATTATATGCTATAAGTATCCACTTTTTTTCAAGAATTGTCAAGTGTTTTTATTAATGTAATATTTATTTAATATATTTGTAATATTACTGTAATATTATGTTTTATTTGACCTTTTCTAAATTTGGTTTTAATACTATTTCATCATAAATATCAATATTTTTCATTCCTAATATTTCTTTACTTGTAAATCCCATTTCTTTTAATTCTTCATTTGTATAATTTGTAATTATTGAATATTTTTCATTATGTTTTTTTACTTTAACTAATACTTCACTTAAATATCCTGCTCTATTTCTAACAACATAATTTAATCCTTCTTTTTCTACTATTGCTTGATTTGGTACTTTTAATCCGCTATAACTCCACCATATTAAATCAAATGATAATTTTCTATAATTTAATAATTCTTCTATTTCTTTATCTATTTTAATTACTAATAAATTTTCATCTTCATTTTCTTGAGAAATATACACAATTTCAGCATTTATTTCTTTATTGTTTGATAATCTTATTTTTACTCTTTCTCCAACTTTTGCTTCTTTTGCATTTTTTGAATTTGATATTGTGGCAATATATGCTTCAAAATTATTTATTATTTTTCCACATTCTGAATTCGTTGCAATTAAATTTCCTGTTTTTAAATTTAAATTTTCTAAATATTCTTTAGAAATCGCAGAAAAATTATTTGGTGTAAGCATTTCTTCTAATCCATCAACTTTATATGATACAATTCCACTTTTGGGTGCTTTAATCGTTTCTGCCCCTTCATTTAATTCTTTTTCTAAATTTATTCTTTTATCATTTAATTGTTTCAAATGTGAGCCAGAAGCACTTTTTTCACCAACAATCTTTGCTTTTTTGGTAACTAAATTGTTTATTCTTTTTTCATATTCTGTTATCTTTGATAAATCAGATAAAGTATTTAATTTTTCTATTTCTTCATCTAATTGATTTTCTATTATCTTGACATCAGATGAATATAAATCTTTTTGATTTTTCATTGCTACTTGTATTTCTTTATCTAATTCTTCTATTTGTTTTTTTAAAGATTCTTCATTTTTACTATAATATCTAAAAACATTCCCATCTTTTGTTACTTTTTCTCCTTCGTTTTTTATGTGTTCCATTCCATTTTTGTAATTATTTCCTTTAATTACTACTTCATCTCTTATTATATATCCTATATCTGTTTCTTCTTGATATAATTTTCCCTCCTCAATTGTAAATATATCAGTAGGCTGTTTTATCAATAAAAATATAACATATATAAAATATATTAAAACTATTCCAAATAACAAAAATATGAATATTTTTTTACCATTTCTATTATTTTTACTAATGTCTTTTTTTTGTATCTTTTCATTCATTTTAGAATTTCTATTTTCCATTTACTCCCTCCAAAATAACTTTTATATTATTTTGTGTGCTTTCTTTTGCATCTAACCATATTGTTTGCTTGTTTTTTCTAAACCATGTCATTTGTCTTTTTGCATATCTTCTTGTTTCTTGCTTTATTTTTTCTATCATTTCTTCTTTTGTTAATTTTTTTTCTAAATATTCTACTACTTCTTTATATCCTAATGCCTGCATTGCAGTTGGTATTTCATTATATTTTTTAATCAATTTTTTAACTTCTTCTATCAATCCTGATTCAATCATTATATCACATCTTTTATTTATTCTTTGATATAATTCTTCTCTTTCCCATAATAATCCATATACATAATAATCAAATTCTATCTCTTTTTTTCTTGATTCTTTTTCATGCCAAGTTTTCGTTTTTCCTGTTGCATGATATATTTCTAATATTCTTAATATTCTTTTTTTGTCACTTCTACTTATCTTTTCTATTGCAATTGGATCTATTTTTTGAGCTTTTTCATATAACTTATCTAAACCTTTTTCTTCTACTTCAATTTCAAGCTTTTTTCTATATTCTTCATCAAATTTAATTTCTGGATATTCTATTTCATATATTAAACTATCTACATATAATCCAGTTCCTCCAACTACAATCGGTATCTTCCCTTTTTTAATTATTTCTCTTATTGCTGCTTTTGCCTCTTTTTTATATTCTGCAACACTATATCTTTTAGTTGGTGATACTGTTCCTATTAAATAATGTTTTATTCCTTCCATTTCTTCTACTGTTGGTTTTGCTGTTCCAATATCCATATCTTCATATATTTGCATTGAATCACATGATACTATTTCTCCATTTATTTTTTTTGCAAGTTCTATTGAAAGTGCTGTTTTCCCTGATGCTGTTGGTCCACATATTACGATTACTTTTTCTTTTTGCATTTTTTCACCTCTAATGTTTTTTATTTTCAAATATTTTTACTATCATTTCTTGTGTATCTTTCATATATCCAATTTCAAATATTAACAATATAATTAATACTATTAATGATATTATTATGCTTTTCCCAAATTCTTTAATTTCTATATTTTCTTGGTATAATTTTTCAAATCTTTTGCTTAAATATGGAAAAATAAATATCAAATTTAATCCTGTAAATACCCAAACTAATGTATTTTTTATACTCCCTAACTCTAATCCTTTTGGATATGTTATTCCATTTTTTGATATATTAAATGTTAAATTTGTTAACAAATATACCAATAATGCTACAACAATCATAAAAATAATTTTCTTACTTATTTCCATTTTTCCTAAATTATGATTGCTCCATACAAATATAATTACATACATCATAATAATTGTGATTATAATAACAGGCATAACTTCCTCCTTCTACTTTCTAGCAAATTTTCTTTCAATATCATATTTAGACATTTTTATTGCTGTTGGTCTACCATGTGGACAACTAAATGGATTTGGCAATTCTAATAATTCATCCATTAAACTATTTACTTCTTCTTCTGCTAAAACCATATGTGCTTTTACTGCTGCTTTGCATGCAACTGTTGCTAAAAATTTTTCTTCTTTTTCCTGTTTTGCTGTTCTTGCAACTGTATTTATTTCATCTAATGTTTCTAAAAATAAATCTTTATTATCTATATCTAAACAAATTGTTGGAACTCCTGTTAATTTTAATGTATTTTCTCCAAATTCTTCAACTATAAATCCAGCTTTTTTAAACATTTCCATATTTTCTTTTGCTACATCCATTTCTTTATGTGTTAAATTTATTAAATCTGGCAATAATAATAATTGAGAATCTTTTGCTAAATCACTGTAATAATTTTTCTTTACTCTTTCATACATCACTCTTTCATGTGCTGCATGTTGATCTATTATATACATTTCATCTTTCATTTCTATTATAATATATGTATTAAATACAATTCCAATAAATTTATAAACTGGCTTTTTATATTCTTCTATTTCATCAAAAACTGAAACATTTTCTTTTAATATATCTATTCCAAATTTATTTTTTTCTTCTTTTTTACTTTCTTCTATTTCATTTTTAACTGGCGCTTTTCCAAATAATTTTTCATACATTTCATCAAAATTCATCTTATTTTCATATTGTTCATTTTGACTATTTTCATTTTTAATATTATTATTTTCTTGATTATCGTCTTCTGTTTTTTCAACTTCTTCTTTTACTATTTCTTCTTTTTTTTCTATTTCACATTCATTTTTTTGTTCTTTTTCCTTCAATTCCTTTAATTGTTCAAGCATTTTCATTGATTGAATTGTATTTTGTTTTTCAAAATTTTCAGATATATTACTGTCTTTTTTTTCTTCCATATTTATATTTTCATTTTCATTTACACTTAAATTTGTTTTTATTTTACTTTCTTCATTTGTATAATTTTCAATTTTTTCAGAATTTGTATTTCTATTTCCAAATAGTCCATCTTTGTCTTCACCTTTTAATAATGTATCTTTTATTGCATGATATACTCCTTGAAATATCTTACTTTCTTCTTGAAATCTTACTTCTAATTTTGCTGGATGAACATTTACATCTACTTTTGATGGATCTACTGTTAAATTCAAAATTACAAATCCAAATTTTCCAAGTGGTATCATTCCTTTATATGCTTGTTCTGTAGCAGATATTAATGCCTTATCTTTTATATGCCTTTTATTTACAAAAAATATTTGGTTTGATCTATTTGATCTAGCAATTTTAGGACTTCCAATCATTCCTTCTATTTTTATATCTTCATATTCATATTCTACTTTCATAACCTCATTAGAAATATCTTTTCCATAAATACTGTATATTACAGTTTTTAAATCTCCATTTCCACTTGTTTGTATAATTGTTTTTCCTGAATTTATTAACTTAATCGCAATTTCTGGATGTACCAATGCAATTTTTGTAATTACATCTTCTATATATCCAGCCTCAGTATAATCTTTTTTCAAAAACTTATATCTAACAGGAGTATTAAAAAATAGATTTCTAACTGTTATTGTAGTTCCAAATGATGATGGAGCTATATCTTTTTCTAATATATCTCCTCCTTCTATTACTAACTTATAACCTACATCTTGGTCTTTTGTTTTAGAAACTAATTCAACATTTGCAATAGCTGCAATACTTGCTAATGCTTCACCTCTAAATCCCATTGATTTTACTGTATCTAAATCATCAGCTGATCTTATTTTACTAGTTGCATGTCTTTCAAAAGCAATTTCTAAATCATCTTTTGCTATTCCTTTTCCATTATCAGAAATCTTTATAAATGATATTCCACCATTTTTTATTTCAACTGTTATATTATTAGCCCCAGCATCAATTGAGTTTTCAACCATTTCTTTAATTACTGATGCTGGTCTTTCTATAACTTCTCCAGCTGCTATTTTGTTTATTGTTAAATCATCTAATAATACTATATTTCCCATTAGTTCCCCCAACTATTCTTCTTCTTTTTTTAGTTCATCTGATTCTTCTTCAAATTTTTTAGCCAAATACATCATTGTTAATATGTATGTAACAATTGCAATTGGTACTGTTAAAAATCCAATTTCTATTCTAAATATTGCAAACAAACTAAATGTTATAGCTTGCCCAACCATTGTATTTAATATTGTTTTATAAAATACCATAAATGAATTTAATCTATAATATCTAAGCACCATATATATTAATATTACAAGTGTTAATACTATAAATGGTGTAAAATATGGTTTTACTAAATCACGTATTCTTGCATTTGCTACTTCTTCTACTTTTATTTCATTACTTTCAATATTTAATTCATATTTTTCATTAATCTTATTTACTATTTCATTTTTTTCTTCTTCATTTATTTCTTCAGCAACTATTTTAACTGCATCTTCATATATTTCAACTTTTTGAGCAATTACCTTTTCATCTAATACATCACTTGCAATTTTTTTAATATCATCTAATTCGAATTTTTTGCTCATATTTATTTCAATTTTTTTATTTGCATGATATTTTAAATTAACTTTAAAACCAACTGTTGAAACAATTATAATTCCTACTAAAATTATTATGGCAATTATTGATACAATAATTTTATTTTTATGTTCTTTCATTTTCTTCCTCCTAATTTATTTTTGTTCTTTCATTTTTAATAATGGAACTGTTATACATAAATTATATATTGATATTAATACAATTCCCCAAAATAATGTCATTGCAAAACTTGATATTGGTAACCAATTCATAAATGCTAATACTATTGCCATTATTGATACTGGCATAATTGTTAAGAAATATTTTTTATATACTTTTCCTAATTCTTTTAAATCTTTATATCCTTTTTCTTTTAATATTTTTGATATTAATATGTAATTTAATAATAATACTATTCCAATTGCAAATATTCCGTTTATTGAGATAACTACATTTGTATATCTTAATACTATTAAAAATAATCCTGCTAATCCAACATATGAAATTCCTGCAAGTATTCCTAATTTTTTGTATTTAATAATTAAAATCACAATAAATACTATTGATATTGCAATAAAAGTATATACTATATTATATATATCTTTTTTTTCAATTTCTGATTTTACAAATTCGTTTCCTTCTATTTCATATTCAAATGGTAATTCACCATTTTCTAATATTGTTGCCATTCTTCCTGCTCTTTTTGCAATTAAATTTACTTCTTTACTTGATTTTGAAGGTTTCCCTACTGATAATTGTAATCTTCCAATTTCAATTACTTCATCAAATGATGTTGTCATTATTTCTTGATTATCAATTTTTAATGTAACTTTCTTTTGATTATCTTCTTCTGGTTTTTCTTTTTCTTCTACATTTTCTTCTACACTTTCTTCTTTATTTTCTTCTTTTTCTACAGTTTTATATGTATTTGAAATATTTTTTAATTTTTCTTTTCCTTCTTTAGTCAAAACTATATCCATATATACATTTGTCCCAGCTTCACCATTATTATACATAACATCAACTTTATTAATATCTTCATTACTCATTAATATTTCTTGTGTTTGGCTATCTGATATTTCAAATTTTCCAACTGTCCAAAAATTGCTTACAATTTCATCTGTTCCATCATTTTCTTCAAATTCTAAAGTAATTTCACCTGTTGTTTCATTTACTTTTATTACATAATTTGAAACATTCATTTCATTTAATCTTTTTGTAATAATTTTCTTTGTTTTTTCAATATTTTCTAGATTAACTTTTTCTAAAGTTTTATTTACTTCTTCTTTTACATATCCTTTTTCTTTAATTTGTTCTTCTGTTAATTCTTCATTAACAATATTTCCTTCTTTATCTTTTATAACAGATTCTATTTCTTCTACTGGCTTAATTGTAACAACTCTTCCACCTTTTAGATCCATAGATAAGTTATATTTTTTTATAACATTTTCCATTCTATTTTGTTTTTTTACATATAGACCAAAAAAGCCTATCATTGCAACTAATATAACGGCTAAACATATTACAAATATTTTTATTCCGTTAAAATTTTTCTTGTTTTGTTTTTCTTTCATTTTTCATTCTTCCTTCCATTCTTTTTTATAGTTTAACTCCTATTGATTTTATATTAAAACTCAAAAAAATTCAACTGTTTTTAAATAATTTCCTTATTCTATTTTATTTTTTTAGCCTTTTTTATTTAATAATATAAATAATTAAAACTTGCAACATTTTAATTGCAAGTTTTTTATCTTTTATTAAACTATTATTTATATTTCCATCTGTGTTCCTAAAAATGTTGCAGCTGATTGTGCTACCTTTTTTTCAACATCATTCATTTTTGATTTAGAATCTTTTGACATTAATATAACTGTTCCTATTGTATCTCCATTTGATATTATCGGATATACAACTTGTGCATTAAATTTTCTTTGTCGATTGTCATTTCTTGTAATTGGAAGAGAAATATCACTATTTTCCTTACTTGTATATATTTCATTTTCTTCCATTAGCATTTCAATTTCTTTACTTACATCTTGCTCTAAGAACTCCTTTTTAGATCCTCCTGATACTGCAATTATTGTATCTTTGTCTGTTATACACGCAATATGGCCTGTAGTTTTTGATAATGTTTCTGCATATCCTGATGCAAATTCTGAAAGTTCTCCTATTGGCGAATATTTTTTTAGTATTACTTGACCTTCTCTATCTGTAAAAATTTCTAATGGATCACCGCTCTTTTATTCTAAGAACTTTTCTGATTTCTTTTGGTATAACTACTCTTCCTAAATCGTCTATTCTTCTTACAACTCCTGTTGCTTTCATAATTTTCCTCCTTTTTTATTTTATGTCTATTCTTATTATGTCAAAAGTGGAAAATTTTATACCTATTTGAAATTTTATATTTTAATATATTTCATTTTTTAGTGATCCTTTTTTGGCGCGTCCCAAAAAGGATCGCAAAAAGGATCGCTTTTAATTTGTTTCTTCTTTTTTAGATAAGAATGATGGTTTGTATTTATTTATAATATCTCCTAAATCTTTTGAAAATTCTTTTAGCATAACTATTTTTATTGTTGTTCCCTTATCTTTTAAATATTCATCTAGTATTTGTTTAAATAATTTTAAATTCTTAATTTCTGGTTCTAATTCATTTAAATATTCATTTGCACGTTTTATTAATTTTTCTTTTATTAATACAATATCTTCATTACTAGCACATGATATTCTTTGAAATAATTGATATGGATCATAATACTTAAATATTGGTATTTCCATACATTTTTTATCAAACATTTCATAAAATCTTTCCATTTTCATTGGAATATATTTAAATATTTCATCAGCTAATTCTCTATATTGTTTATCAAGCAACTGTTTATTCAATACGTAAAAATAATTTATTATCTCTTGCATATCTTCTGTATATTCTGATATTGCAATTTTTGACAATTCTTCTTCTACATTAGAACAATAATTTGATTTTAATGCCGCTATATTCATTCCATTAAAAAATATATTTTTTAATGTTTTTATATCATAATCTATTAATCCTTTTTTTGAAAAAGAGCTAAAAAATATATATATTTTGGTTATATCTATTAATTCTAGATTGCCTTCTTTTATATCTTGTAATACGTTTTCTATTACTCTTAAAAATTCATCATCAGATATTTTCCAATATTCTTCTGTAAGAAGCCTTTTATATCCTGGTAAATTTACTGTATCTACAGTATTTCTTATAACCTCCATATCTTCTTTAAATATCTTCATATCAAAAATTCTTGTTCTAATATAATATTCTATAAATTTAAAAAATCTATATTCTGCTTTAAAATTATAATAATAATTGCTGTCAAATTCTTTTATATAAAATTGTTTATTATCCATTAAAACTCTTGATGATACTAACATCGCTTTATATTCTTCATTGTTTTTTATATTTATAAATTTATCTTTTGTTACTTTTCCTGCTTTTATTTCAAATGATATTGCTATTGTAAATATTAACATTGTTTGCATTATTCTATGGCTTGTATTTGGATAACTTTTGTTTACCATATCAAATACTTTTTTAAAATCATTTAATGCATGTTTTAATATTCTTAAATTTCTTGTTCCACTTCTCTCAAATGTTGAAACAATTAAATTTGTGTTTCCTCTTAAAAATCTAATTAATTCTGGCTCATTTTCATATCTCATTAAAATACCATTAATAATATAATTAAATTTTGGCGCATATTCAAATGTTTCTCCAATTAGCTTTTCTTTTATTCTTTCATAATCATTTG
>SAMEA104404097__coassemble_1374_pt1 | contig 20460 bp, 33 predicted proteins | sample SAMEA104404097__metabat2_high_PE_106 | metagenome-assembled genome bin SAMEA104404097 (sample SAMEA104404097) | Balaenoptera acutorostrata | reverse complement strand
ATAAAATAAGAAATTAAATAATTATTAAATAAATAACTTAATTATAATAAGCTGTTAATATCTATACTTTTTATTTTATAAGTATGTTAGAAAACAGTTATTTTTATGCAAAAACATATAGTTGCAAACCATATGTTTTTCTTTATGTTAAAAATTATGTTAAATTTTTATTTAATTCTAAAAATCCTTTGTATTATTTATAAGTTTGTTTTTAAATAGTTGCTACCACTATAATACATATGAGAAATATATACAACTGAATTATTTTCATCTATAGTATTATAGTATAACAAAATTTTGATTATAATTTTTCTATATTTTCTTTGTAATCCATCTTTTTTCTATTTCTACATATAAATCTTATAATAAATAATTATATATCTTATTTATTTCATTAAATGTATTTAGCGTTAAGATAATTTTATATTTTATATCCTTATTTTTGTCTTAATTTTTTAAATATTTCTTCTGACTTAATGTTTTCTTTATTTTCTATTTCTTGTTCGGATTTCTTTAATGATTAAATTGCTTGTTTTTTTATGATTTTTTTAATTAAATATATAAAAGATCTATAGTATAACTATAGACCTTTTTATTTTTATTCCAAAAATCCTTTGTAATGTCTCATTGCTAATTGTGATTCTAGTTGTTGTACTGTTTCTAATGCAACTCCAACTAAAATTAATATTGATGTACCACCAAATGCAATATTTAGATTTGTGAATCTTAGTAACATTGGTAATATTGCAATTATTGCTAAGAATAGTCCTCCAAACCATGTTAATTTTGATATTATTGATGATAAATATTCTGTTGTTGGTTTTCCAGCTCTTATTCCTGGTATAAATCCACCATTTTTCTTAATGTTGGCTGATACTTCTGCTGGATTAAATGTTGCATATGTATAGAAAAATGTAAATCCTAATATTAGTAATAAATATACGATTGCATTTCCTATTGAATATCCTATTCCTACACTTGATGTTGATGTAGCAATAGAGAATTTATATACTCCTGCCCAAAATCCTGTTTTTGTAGCAATATCTTTTACAAACATTTGTATAATCATTGCAGGGAATGTCATAAATGATGAAGCAAAGATTATTGGCATAACACCTGCCATTGCTAATTTTAATGGTATGTGTGTATTTTGTGCTCCCATCATTTTTCTTCCTACAACTCTTTTTGAATATTGTACTGGCACTTTTCTTTCAGCTTGTTGTACAAATACAACTGCTGCTATTAATATTATTGCTCCTAATATTAATCCTAGTGTCATTAATAATCCTGGTGTGCTAAATCCACTTTCTGTGAACATTAGTCCCCATAATGTTGTTGCAAATCCTGGTAATCCTGATACTATACCAACAAATATTATAATTGAAATTCCATTTCCAATTCCTTTATTTGTTATTTGATCTCCAAGCCACATCAATATTGATGTTCCTGCAACTAATGAAATTATTACTGTTGCTGCTGTCATAAATGATGTGTTTACAAATATTCCAGCATTTTTATAAGATAAGAATAATCCTGTTGCTTCTACTAAAGCTAATATGATTGTTATTATCTTAGTGTATTTGTTAATCTTCTTTCTACCTTCTTCTCCACCTTCTTTAGTTAATTGTTCTAAAGCAGGGATTATCATAGCAAGTAGTTGGATAACAATTGATGCTGTTATATATGGAGTTATTGTCATTGCAAATATTGAGAATCTTGAAAAAGCTCCTCCAGATATCATATTGATTAATCCTGCTACTCCATTTGCTGATGACATTGCTTCATTTAAAGCTATTGTGTTAACTCCTGGTACTGTTATAAAGCATCCTAATCTAAATACTACTATTAATAGTAATGTATATAGTAATTTCTTTCTAACTTCTGGTGTCTTTAAAGCGTTTTTTATCGTTTTAAACAACTAAATCACCTCAGCCTTTCCACCTAAAGCCTCTATTTCTTCTTTAGCTTTTGCTGTGAATCTTACGGCTTTAACATTTAATTTTTTTTCTAATTTTCCTGTTGCTAATACAACTATTCCGTCATTGATTTTTCCAATTATTCCTTCTTCTAATAATGTTTCAGCAGTAACTTCTGTTGCTTTTGATTTATTAAGCATTGTAAGTGTTACTTCTGTATAGGTATTTGCATGAATATTTGTAAATCCTCTTTTTGGTAATCTTCTATATAGTGGTGTTTGACCTCCTTCAAATCCACGTCTAACTCCTCCACCAGATCTTGCTTTTTGTCCTTTATGTCCTCTTCCTGATGTTTTACCTAAACCTGAACCAGCTCCACGACCAACTCTTGTTCTTTTTACTTTTTTAACATTTGGTTTTAATTCGTCTAATTTCATTTACTTGCACCTCCTTGATTTCATTTGAATTAAAGATTATAATATATCTTCTACTTTTTTACCTCTTTTTTTAGCTACTTGTTCTACTGTTTGCATAGCTTTTAATCCTTCTAATGTAGCATATACTACGTTTCTTGGATTATTTGTTCCGATAACTTTTGTTCTTATATCTTTGTATCCAGCTAATTCTAATACTGGTCTAACACTACCACCTGCTATAACTCCAGTACCAACTGCTGCTGGTTTTAATATAACTTTTGCACTTCCAAATGTTCCTATATATTCGTGTGGTACTGTTGTATCAACGATTGGAACTTCTATTAAGTTTTTCTTAGCTTCATCTATAGCTTTTTTGATTGCATCTGGAACTTCTGCTGCTTTTCCATTTCCAACACCAACATGTCCATTTTCATCACCAACAACTACAACTGCACTAAATCTGAAAGTTCTTCCACCTTTAACAACTTTTGCAACTCTGTTAATAGCAACAACTTTCTCTTTTAATTCGTTTCTTTCTTCCATTTGGTTTTCTTTCCTCCTATCTTTAATTAGAATTTTAATCCGCCTTCTCTTGCAGCTTCTGCTAATTCTTTTACTACTCCGTGATATAGATATCCACCACGGTCAAATACTACTTCTTCAATTTTAGCTTTTTTTGCTCTTTTTGCAATTAAAGCTCCAACTTCTTTTGCAGCTGCTTTGTTAGCATGTTTTTCTTTTACTTCTTTATCTAAAGTAGAAGCTGATGCTAATGTTACTTGTGCTACATCGTCTATTAATTGAACATATAGATTTGTATTACTTCTATAAACACATAATCTTGGTCTATCTTGTGTTCCAGATATTTTTCTTCTTACTCTTAAATGTCTTCTTTCTCTTTCCATTTTTCTATCTGTTTTCTTAACCATTATTATTACTCCTTTCCATTAAAAATTACTTACCTGTTTTTCCTTCTTTACGTCTAATAACTTCATCAGCATATTTAATTCCTTTTCCTCCATATACTTCTGGTGGTCTTTTTGTTCTTATAACTGCTGCTGTTTGACCTACTAATTCTTTATCAATTCCTTTTACTATGATTGTATTTGCATTTGGTACGTCAAATGTTATTCCTTCTGGTGCTTCAAATAGTACTGGATGTGAAAATCCTAAAGCCATTTTTAGTCCTTTTCCATCTTTTTGTACTCTGTATCCAACACCATTTATTTGTAATTCTTTTGAAAATCCTTCTTTAACACCAATTATCATGTTGTTAATTAATGTTCTTGTTAAACCATGTAAACTTCTGTTTTCTGGTTCATTATCTTTTCTTGTAACTGTTATTACATTTTCTTTCATTTCTAATGAAATATTTTTATGTATTTCTCTTTCTAATGTACCTTGTGGTCCTTTAACTGTAACTTTGTTACCGTCAATTTTTACTTCAACTCCATCTAGTACTGAGATAGGTTTATTTCCTATTCTTGACATCGTTTTTCCTCCTTTTCTTTTAAAATAATGTCATATAGCTTTCGCCTTCTATGATTTTTTATTGGATTATATTACCAAATATATGCTAATACTTCTCCTCCAACACCTAATTCTCTAGCTTCTTTATCTGTTTTTAATCCTTTTGATGTAGAGATTATTGCTATTCCTAAACCATTTAAAACTTTAGGTAAATTTTCTTTTGCTGCATATACTCTTAGTCCTGGTTTACTGATTCTTTTTAATCCATCTATTACTCTTGTTCCTTTTTCATCATATTTAAGAGTAATTCTTATAATTCCTTGGTTTTCATCTTTTATTTCTTCAAAAGATTTTATATATCCTTCTTTAAATAATATTTCTGCAATTCCTAATTTCATGTTTGATGCAGGTACATCTACTGTTTTATGTTTTGCACTATTTGCATTTCTAATTCTTGTTAACATATCTGCAATTGGATCTGTAGTTGTCATTTCGTACTTACCTCCTTTTTTCTTTTATTTGCATTTTTATATATTTTACCAGCTTGATTTTTTGATTCCTGGTATTTCTCCTTTATGTGCTAATTCTCTAAAACATACACGGCAAATACCATATTTTCTGATATATCCATGTGGTCTACCACATAATTTACATCTATTATATTCTCTTGTTGTATATTTTTGTGGTCTAGCTTGTTTTACTTTCATTGATTTTTTAGCCATATCTATCCTTTTCCTCCTTAACTTTTTAGTTTTTGAAAGGCATTCCCATAAGTTTTAATAATTCTTTTGCTTCCTCATCTGATTTAGCAGTTGTTACAAATATGATGTCCATTCCTCTTATTTTGTCAACTTTATCATATTCAATTTCTGGGAATATTAATTGTTCTTTGACACCCATAGAGTAATTTCCTCTACCGTCAAATGAATTTGCTGATACTCCTCTAAAATCTCTAACTCTTGGTAGTGCTACATTGAATAATTTATATGCAAATCCGTACATCTTTTCTGATCTTAATGTAACTTTGCATCCCATGTTAACACCTTCTCTTAATTTGAATGCTGCTATTGATTTTCTAGCTTTTGTTATAACTGGTTTTTGTCCTGTTATTTGTGCTAAATCATTCATAGCATTTTCTAATGATTTTGGGTTTTCTTTTATATCACCTAACCCAATGTTTATTACTATTTTATTTAGTTTTGGTACTTCCATTACTGATTTGTAATTGAATTTTTTCATCATTGCTGGAATTACTTCTTTTTCATATTGTTCTCTTAATTTTTCCATTTCTTAGAATAATCCTCCTTTCGATTATTTTAGTTTTGCACCGCATTTTTTACAAACACGTACTTTTTCATTTTTTTCTACACTATATCCAACTTTTGTTGTTTTTCCACATTTAGGACATACAACATTTACTTTTGAACTTGGTATAGCACATTCTACTGATAAAATTCCGCTTTCTTCACCTTGTCTTCTGGCTTTTACATGTTTTTTTCTGATATTTACATCTTTAACGATGATTTTATCTTGTTTTGGCATTATTTCTAATACTTCTCCTGTTTTATTTTTATCATTTCCTGATAAAACTTTTACTGTATCGCCTTTTCTTATTCTCATGAGAGATTTCCCTCCTTCTTTTAGATTTTTAATTTTTATTATAAAACTTCTGGAGCTAAAGATAATATTTTCATATAATCTTTTTCTCTTAATTCTCTTGCAACTGGTCCGAAGATACGTGTTCCTTTTGGTGTTTTATCTTCTTTTATTATTACAGCTGCGTTTTCGTCAAATTTTATATATGAACCATCTGCTCTACGTAATCCACTTTTTGATCTTACTATAACAGCTTTTACAACATCGCCTTTTTTTACAACTCCACCTGGTGTTGCTGATTTAACTGAAGCAACTATAACGTCTCCAATGTTTGCAGTTTTTCTAAATGATCCTCCTAAACATCTAATGCACATAATTTCTTTTGCACCTGTGTTATCAGCTACTTTTAATCTTGATTGTTGTTGTATCATTTCTGGTTCCTCCCTTCTTTTTGTTATATATTTCTATTTAATTATTGCTTTTTCAACAATTTCTACAACTCTCCATCTTTTGTCTTTTGATAGAGGTCTTGTTTCCATGACTTTAACTTTGTCACCTATTTGGCAAGCATTTTCTTCGTCATGTGCTTTTAATTTATATGTTCTTTTTACTGTTTTGCTATATACATCATGTCTAACATTTTTTTGTACAGCTACGACAACAGTTTTATCCATTTTGTTTGATACTACTGTTCCTATCATAACTTTACGAAGATTTCTTTCTTCCATTATTTAAATCCTCCTTTTTTGCATTATGCTTTTTTGTTTTCTAACATTTTTCTTTCTGTTAGAATTGTGTTTATTTTAGCTATATCTTTTCTTACTTCTTTTATTTTCATTGGATTATCTAATCCGTTTGTAGCTAAACTAAATTTTAATTTGAACATTTCTTGTTTTAGTTCACCTAATTCTTTTTCTAAATCTGGTGAAGACATTTCTCTTATTTTACTTATCTTCATCATTTTCACCTACCTTTTCTTTAGCAACAAATTTTGTTTTTATAGGTAGTTTATTCATTGCTAATCTTAATGCTTCTCTTGCTGTTTCTTCTGGAATTCCAGCGATTTCAAACATTACTCTTCCTGGTTTTACAACTGCTACCCAGTATTCTGGAGCACCTTTACCTTTACCCATACGAGTTCCTATTGGTTTAGATGTAATTGGTTTGTCTGGGAATATTTTTATCCAAACTTTTCCTCCTCTTTTTGTGTAACGAGTCATTGCAATACGTGCTGCTTCTATTTGGTTTCCTGTAATTAAACCTCCTGTTACTGCTTGTATTCCATATTCACCGTCTGTTACTTTATTTCCTCTTGTTGCTTTTCCTCTCATTCTACCTTTTTGTACTTTTCTGAATTTTGTTCTTTTTGGCATTAATGGCATTATTTAGCGCCTCCTTCCATTTTTTTACTTGGAAGAACTTCTCCTTTATATATCCAAACTTTTACACCTAATTTACCATATGTTGTATCTGCCTCTGCAAATCCATAATCAATATCAGCTCTTAAAGTTTGTAATGGAATATTTCCTTCTTTATAAAATTCAGTTCTTGCCATGTCAGCTCCACCTAATCTTCCTGATACAGCTGTTTTTATTCCTAATGCTCCAGCTTTTGTAGCTTTTTGCATACATTGTTTCATAGCTCTTCTAAATGAAATTCTTCTTTCTAATTGCCCTGCTATATTTTCTGCAACTAATTGTGCATCTGTGTCTATGTTTTTAACTTCTACGATGTTTAAGTTAACATCTTTTCCTATTAATTTTGCAAGTTCAGCTTTTACGCTTTCTGCTCCTGCTCCACCTTTTCCAATTACGATTCCTGGTTTTGCAGTATATAAATTTATTCTAACTGATTTTGCAGTTCTTTCTATTTCTATTTTAGAAATTCCAGCTTGGTATAATTTTTTCTTTAAAAATTTACGTATTTTTTGGTCTTCTACTAAATATTCTGAGAAATTTTTAGAATCTGCATACCATTTTGAGTTCCAGTCTTTGATTATTCCAACTCTAACTCCTGTTGGATGTACTTTTTGTCCCATATCCTATTAATCCTCCTTTTCTCTTAACACTATAGTAATATGACTTGTTCTTTTTCTAATTCTAACTGCTGAACCTTTTGCAGCTGGTCTTATTCTTTTTAATGTTGGTCCTTGATTTGCATATATTTCAGCAACATATAATTTGTCAGCTTTCATTCCATGATTATTTTCTGCATTGGCGATAGCTGATTTTAATAATTTTTCTATTATTTCTGATGATGCTTTTGGTGTGAATTTAACTATTGTTAATGCTTCACTTGCATCTTTTCCTCTTATTAAATCTGCAACAATTTTAACTTTTCTAGCTGATATTCTTGCATTTTTAAGAGTTGCTTTTGCTTCATTTAGAGTAATTTCTTGTTCTTGCACTTTTTTTACCTCCTTAACTAGTTTCTTAGGTTTATGTATTTTTTACATTCCCTTTTGCTTATCTACCTACTTTTGTTGTTTTATCTCCTGCATGACCTTTGAATGTTCTTGTTGGAGCAAATTCTCCTAATTTATGTCCAATCATTTCTTCTGAAATGTAAATTGGAATATGTTTTCTTCCATCATGAACAGCTATTGTATGTCCAACCATTTGAGGGTATATTGTTGAAGCTCTTGACCATGTTTTTAAAACTTCTTTTTTTCCGCTTTCATTCATAGCTTCTACTCTTTTTAATAATTTTTCTTCTACAAAAGGTTTTTTCTTACTTGATCTAGACATGTTTTTTATGTCCTCCTTTCATTATAAGATTAGTTTTATTTTAATTTATTATTTTCTTCTCTTTACAATAAATTTATCTGTGTTTTTGTTTTTCTTTCTTGTCTTATATCCAAGAGCTGGTTTACCCCAAGGTGTTAATGGTCCAGCATGTCCGATTGGTGCTTTACCTTCACCACCACCATGAGGGTGATCTACTGGGTTCATTACAGATCCTCTTACTTCTGGTCTCCATCCCATATGACGTTTTCTACCAGCTTTTCCTATTTTTAGGTTTTCGTGATCTGAATTTCCAATTTCTCCGATTGTTGCTCTACATTTTGCTAGAACTAATCTCATTTCTCCTGATGGTAATCTAACGTGTGCATATTTTCCTTCTTTTGCCATTAATTGTGCACTTTGTCCTGCTGTTCTAACTAATTTTCCACCTTGACCTGGGTTTAATTCTATATTATGAATTAATGTTCCTACTGGTATTTGGTTTATTGGCATACAGTTTCCTGCTTTTATATCAACTTTTTCTCCTGATATAACTTTGTCACCATCTGTTAATCCTTTTGGTGCAATTATATATGCTTTTTCTCCATCTTCATATTGAATTAATGCAATATTTGCTGTACGGTTTGGATCATATTCGATTCCAATTACTGTAGCCTCCATATTGTCTTTTCTTCTTTTAAAATCTATTATTCTATATTTTTGTCTATTTCCTCCACCTTGATGTCTTACTGTTATTCTACCATATGAGTTTCTTCCTGCATTTTCCTTTTTCTTTGCTAATAAAGATTTTTCAGGAGTTTTCTTTGTTATTTCAGCAAAATCAGAAACTGTCATATTTCTTCTAGATGGTGTATATGCTTTAAAATGTTTCATTCCCATTATTTTTCTCTCCTTTATTATTTATTTTCCGGGTTATTTCCCGATAATTTTATTTTAAATTTATGCTCCCATAAATTCTTCTATTGAATCTTTATATTTTTTAGATGTTTTAACTTCTTTTCCACCTTTTCCTAAATATACTGATTCTTCTGGATTTGTATCTATTGTTACAATAGCTTTTTTCCAGTCTGATGTTTTACCTACATGGTATCCCACTCTTTTTTCTTTTCCATTCATATTCATTGTATTTACTTTTAATACTTTAACATTGAACAATTTTTCAACAGCATATGCTATTTGAACTTTTGTTGCTTTTTTATTTACTTTGAATGTATATTTTCCTTCTTGTAATTCATCATTACTTTTTTCTGTTATTATTGGTTTTATAATTATATTTTCTGGTGTCATTATGCGTACACCTCCTCTAATTTTTTAACAGTTTCTAATGGTAATACTAAATTTGTATATTTTAGTAAATCAAATACATTGATATTGTTTAATAATATTGTTTTAACTCCTTCAACGTTTCTAGCTGACATATATACATTTTCATTTTTTTCTGGTAAAACAATTAATGTTTTTCCTTCTACTTTTAAGTCTGCTAACATTTTTACAACTGTTTTTGTTTTTATTTCTTTAACTTCTAATTTATCTAATACTGTTAATTCTTTTTCTAATACTTTAGAACTTAAGATTGATCTTATTGCTAATCTTCTTTCTTTTTTGTTTACAGTATATTTATAAGAACGAGGTTTTGGGCCTAAAGCTATACCACCTTTAATCCATTGTGGAGCTCTTATACTTCCTTGTCTTGCTCTACCTGTTCCTTTTTGTCTCCATGGTTTTCTACCACCACCACGTACTTCTGCTCTTGTTTTTGTACTTTGTGTACCTTGACGTTGGTTTGCTAAGTAGTTTAATAATACTGCATGTACTATATTTTCGTTTGGTTCTATTCCAAATACGTTTTCAGCTAATTCAACATCACTTACTTTTTTACCTTTCATATCATATACATCTATTTTAGGCATTTTCGTTTCCTCCTTCCTTTCTATTTAGTAGCCTTTACAGCTGATTTTATTTTTAAGATTGCTCCTTTTGCTCCTGGAACACTACCTTTTACTAATATTACGTTTTTATCCATATCTACTTTTACAACATCTAAGTTTTGTATTGTAACTGTAACTCTTCCCATATGTCCTGGTAGTTTTTTACCTTTGAATACTCTACCTGGTGTTGATGTTGATCCCATTGAACCTGGTCTTCTGTGATACATTGATCCATGTCCCATTGGTCCTCTGTGTTGTCCATGACGTTTGATAACACCTTGGAATCCTTTTCCTTTTGATGTTCCTTGTACATCTATTTTTTCTCCAGCTTCGAAGATATCTGCTTTTACTTCATCTCCAACTTTATATTCATTTACTGAATCTACTCTAAATTCTCTTAAATGTTTTTTAGCTGTTAATTTAGCTTTTGCAAAATGTCCTTTTTCTGGTTTATTGATATGTTTATCTTTTATTTCTCCATATCCTAATTGGATAGCATTATATCCGTCTGTTTCTACTGTTTTAACTTGTGCTACAATGTTTGGTGTAGTTTCAATAACAGTTACTGGAATTACATTTCCTTTTTCATCGAAGATTTGAGTCATTCCAACTTTTCTTCCGATCATTCCTTTTTTCATTTTTTCCTCCTAACTATTGGCTGATATTTTGAATTTGCATTTTATTTTTAAAATGTAGTATCAGCTTGGTTGTTTTTGCTTTTTTAATTTTTTAAGAATTATAACTTGATTTCAATATCAACACCTGCTGGTAATTCTAATTTCATTAGATTATCAACTGTTTTTTGTGTTGGGTAAAGAATATCTATTACTCTTTTATGTGTTCTCATTTCAAATTGTTCTCTTGAATCTTTGTATTTGTGTGGAGAACGTAAAATTGTAACTACTTCTTTTTGTGTTGGTAATGGAATTGGACCTGATACCTTTGCTCCTGTTTTTTTAGCAGTATCTACTATCTTTTCAGCAGACTGTTCTAAAATTACATGATCATAAGCTTTTAGTCTTATTCTTATTTTTTCACTTGTTACAACTGTTGCTTTTGCCATTGTAATTTCCCTCCTTCTATAATAATATTTTTTTGGGTTTCCCCTTGTAGCTTTTATTTGCTACTAAAATTACCGTGGCAAGTTTAAACTCACTCTGGTGTTTTGTATACACCTTTTAAAAATACCCAGATTTATTGCATGATAATCCTGGGATAAGTATAGTTTAAATTTAATGCATAATATATAATGCATTACTTACCGCCTGGTCTTTGCCATGACATACTCCACTAAAGTTCCCTCCAACCATACTTTCCGTAATAGTTGTAGCCACATTTAGCTTCAACGCTTAATTCATGCTTATATATTATACAATGTTTTTAGTGCTATGTCAACACTTTTTTTATCTTTTTTTGCTGTAATTTTTATGTTTTTTTATTTTATTTATTCTATTATTTTATCTATTCCATCTTTTCTCATTTCTTTTATTATATTACAGCTATTATTTAATTTTTCTTTTTCTTCATTATTTAAGTCTAATGTTATTAATTCTCTTACTCCATTACTATTTATTATTGCTGGAACTCCAATAAATACATCATCTTGTCCATATTCTCCATCTTTTAAATATGTTGATACAGTAAGTATAGCATTTTCGTTTTCTATTATTGCTTTTACAATTCTACTTAATGCTACTCCTATTCCATAGTATGTTGCTTTTTTATTTTCTATTATTTCATATGCCGCATTTACAACTCCTTGATGTATTTTTTCTAGATCTTTTAACTCATAATTTTCATTTTCTTCCATTATATCTTTTATTTTTTTGCATCCAACATATGCATGATTCCATGGAACAAATGATGAGTCTCCATGTTCTCCCATTATATATGCGTGTACATTTTTAGGTGATACATCTAATTTGTCTGCTATTAAATATCTTAGTCTTGCTGTATCTAATACAGTTCCTGTTCCAAAAACTTGATTTTTTGGTAGTTTTGATACTTTTGACACTACATGTGTCATTAAATCTACTGGGTTACTTGCAACTACTATTATTCCATTAAATCCACTTGCCATTATATTTTCTGTTATTTGTTTCATTATTTTTGTATTTGTTTCTGCTAATTCTAATCTTGTTTGACCTGGCTTTTGTGCAATTCCTGCTGTGATTACAACTACTTGTGCATCTTTACATTCACTATAATTACCTGTTTTTATTTCCATTTTTTGTGGTGCAAATGGTAATCCATGTGATAAATCCATTGCCTCTCCTTTTGCTCTTTTTGTATCTATATCTATTAAAACTAGTTCTTGTACTCCTCCTCTATTTAGCATTGCATATGCCATACTCATTCCTACAAATCCTGTTCCTACTAAAACTACTTTTCCTTTTTTCATTTCTATATCATCCTTTCTAATTATTAATTTTTAATCTTTACTTTGATATTATACTACAATTTTTGTTTTTTTTAAATATTTATTAAAAATAATTTTACAAATTGCTTATTTTATGGTATAATTTGTAAAAATAAAGTAAGGAGTGTATTAATATGGCTAATTTAGATGATACTGCCTTGGCTGAAAATAAGGTTCTTATTTTATATCTTTTAGATCAGATACCTGAAGGTATTATTGAAAATGGTTTATATAAAATTGTTAATTCAATTAATAAAATTAATTATTTTTATTTTAGACCTATTTTAAAAGATTTAATAGATACCAAGCTAGTAGGTTTAATAACTAAAGAGGAAAATGATGATGTGATTAAAATTACATCTGAAGGTAAAAATGCATTATCTCTTACAAAAGATGTACTACCGGGTATTCTTAAATTAAAGGCTGATAATATTTTTAAGGAAGAATTATCTTCAATTCATGAAGAATCTTCTGTTACTGCTGAGTTTATTCCGAAAAATGAAAATGATTATACTATTAAATGCAAAATTATTGAAAATAATGAAACTATTTTTGAGGTTACTACTGTTGCTGGTTCTCGTGATAGAGCTAAAAGAATTGTTGATAATTGGAATTCTAATGCCTCTAAGATTTATCCTCAAATATTAGATATTTTATTAAAAGATTAGATTATAAGTTTTCTTATAATCTTTTTTTATGTAAAAAAAAGAAGCTATAAAGCTTCTTTATTTGGTAGCGAAGATGTGACTCGAACACATGACCCTTCGGGTATGAACCGAATGCTCTAGCCAACTGAGCTACTTCGCCATATCAATTGACAATCATTATTATACATTGATATTTCATATTTGTCAATAAAAAAGTAAGAATTTTTGTAGAAACTTACTTTTTTATTCTCTTTCTTCTATTTCTAGGTCGTTTTTATTTTGGATTTTATCTTGCTTTTTTATTATTTCTGGCCCTCTTTTTTTGTTTTTCTTTATTTTCTTTTTTGTTTCTTCAAATGTTTCAAAGTTTTCTATCTTATATGTTTCTTGTATTTTATTTATTCTTTTTTTAGATTCATTTAATGCTTGTTTTATTTCTTCATCTTCTATTATTTCTTCTTCATTTTCCACATCATTATTCCATAATAAATGCCAAAAATAATTTTTTTCTTTTACTTTTCCAGTATTCATAATTTTCTTTAAACTTTTTTAAGTTTTCTCCTTCCCTTAAAAATTAGTTATATTATATCATATTTTTTTATAAAAAGCAATGTTTTTAGTTGTTTTTGTATTTTTTGTTGACATAATAAAGAGATTTTAATTAAATCTCTTCATCATCAATATATTTATTTAAATCTTTTATCTTAAATTTTAGTTCTCCTATTTCTTCTGTTGGAACATATCCTGGTTTTGCATTTATGACATCTGGTATTCTATTTACAATGGTTGCACAGGTTAATTCAACTGTATTTGGTCTATTTATGATTAGTGTTGTATCTGGCTCTCCATAAATAGTCCATTCATTTTTATCAAATTCTTCTTTTCCATAAATTTTTCCTATACATTCACTTTCAATTGTTATACCTTCTTTTGTTTTTGTTGTAACTATTGCTGACATTCCTGTTGCGTCTCCTGCTTTTACAATTGTTCCTAAGGTATTTGATTTTATATCTTCTTTATATGTTGTTGGAACTGTTTTTTGTGTTTGTGATATTACTTTTAGTCCTAACTTTTTTGATATCCAACCATTAACATTCCACATATATGATGGTTGATATTTTCCTTCATTTATTAGTTTTTGTCTTTTTTCATCTGTTATATTATCTACTGACGCAATTTTTCTATCAAATTCTTCTAGTGTAAGTCCTGCACCATGTGCTTTTGCAAGTGCTAATCCATAATCTTCTACATTATAGCTTGAACTTCCCTTTATCTTTTTAATTTTATGTGTTGATCCTGCTAGACTTGATATTAATTGTCCCCAATATATATCTTGGTATCCACTTCCAGTAATTGTACAGTTATTTTCTTTGGCTAATTTATCTATTTTTTCAGTTAGTTTTGGATTTGAATTCAGTGGATAAAATGCTTCTTCTGATGTTGTTATTGCATTTATTCCAAGTTTTGCGCATATTAATAGTGGGTTTTTTATTTCTTCTAATAAACTAGTTGTTGTAATTATTACTATATCTGGCTTTTTTTCTTTTATTATTTTTTCAAAGTTTTCTATTTTTTCTATTTTTATTCCTTTATCTTCAGATTCAATAATTTCTCCTATGTCTTTTCCTATTAACTCGTGGTTTATATCTAGTGCTCCTACAATTTTTGCTCCTTTTTCATAAACATATCTCATTATATATTTACTCATTTTTCCTGTGCCATATTGCACAACTTTAATTTCTCTATCCATATTATCACTCCTATATTTTATATAGATTATGTGCTAATATTTTTATTTTATTCTTATTTTATTTTCTTTTTTATTATTGTAGTGATCCTTTTTTGGAGCGTCCCAAAAAGGATCACTTTAGTTCTTCTATTAATTTTTTTAGGATTAGGGCACATCGTTTTGATGCCATTTCTATGAATTTGTCAAATGTTACTGTATTATTTCCGTTTGGTGTATCTGATATACTTCTTATTACTATAAATGGAATATTACATAAATAACATACTTGGGCTACTGCTGCTCCTTCCATTTCTACACAATCTGCATCAAATTTTGCATATATTTTATCTCTCATTGCTACATCAGTACAAAATATATCTCCTGATGCTATTATTCCTTTTTCTACTTTATATGTTTTTTCTTCTTGGTTTTCTATTACTTTTTCAATTTTACTTAATAAGAATTCATCTGCATATATTTTATCTCCAACTCCTGTTATATATCCTTTTGTGTGTCCAAATGCTGTAATATCAAAATCATGTTGTACTAATTTTTCTCCAATTACTATATCTCCTATTTCTAGCATTGGATTTAAACCTCCGGCTACTCCTGTGTCTATTATATAATCTGGTTTGTAATTGTCTATTAAAATTTGAGTTGCTCTTGCTGCATTTACTTTTCCTACTCCACCTTTTACTAAAATACATTCATTATTTTTTATTTTTCCTTCTATAAAATTTAATTCAAATATTTTATTTCTATTTGTTATTTCAATAATTTTTGATATTTCTTCTAATTCTTCTGGTTCTGCTACTATTATACCTATTTTCATTATTTTCTCCTAATTTATTTATATTTAAGAAAAATGGCTATAAGTTATAATAACTCTTAGCCATTTTATTTTTTGTTATTTATTATTGTAATTCAATAACAGCTCCTACTTCTGTAAATTTAGCTTTTAATTCTTCAGCTTCTTCTTTTGAAGCTTTTTCTTTAACTGTTTTTGGAGCTCCGTCTACTAATTCTTTAGCTTCTTTTAATCCTAATCCTGTTGCGTCTCTAACAACTTTGATAACTTTGATTTTTTGATCTCCTGCATCTTTTAATACAACATCAAATTCTGTTTTTTCTGCAGCTGATTCTGCAGCTCCTCCTGCTACTGGTGCAGCAGCAGCTACTGCTGATACTCCAAATTTTTCTTCAATAGCTTTTACTAAGTCAGCTAATTCAACAACTGTTAAGTTACTGATTTCTTCTAATATTTTTTCAATTTTTTCCATTTTAAATCCTCCTATTTTTTTGGCTTTATGCCTTTTATTTAGTGATATCAAGTTCACAACTCTATTTTATTTTTCTTTTTAATTATTCAGCTTTAGTTTCTTCTACAGCTTCTTCAGCTTTTTCTTCAACTGCAACTGTTACTTTATCACCTTGTTCTTCTTTTTGGATTCTTACTTGATCAACTGCAACTGCAACTTTTTGTATATTTGCAAGTAATGCTCCAGCAAGCATAGATAAAAGTGTTTCTCTTGATGGTAGTTTAGCGATAGCAGTAATTTCTTCTGCAGACATTACTTTACCTTCTATAACTCCACCTTTGATTTTATAAAAATCATTGTCTTTTGAGAAATTGTAGATTGCTTTTGCTGGTTCTAAGTAATCTTCATTTGACATTACAACTGCTGTTGGTCCAACAAGTTCAGCTTCTAGACCTTCTAATCCTGCTTCTTTTAAAGCTCTATTTGTTATATTGTTTTTGATTACTGTATATTTAGCATTAGCTTCTCTTATGTCTTTTCTTAATTTAGTATCTTGTTCTACAGTTATTCCTCTATATTCTGTAAGAAGTATTAATTTTGCTTCTTTCATTTCATTTGCTAATTTTGTTACTTCTTCTTTCTTTTGATTTAATATTTTTTCACTTGCCATTATTTTTTTCACCTCCAAGTTTATTTTGTATTTTAAAATTTAAATACCATTCTTATCTCCTAACGAGGCTAAGAATGGCATAATTATATTATTGCTCTAATTTCTTACCTCGGTAGGGCTTATTTATTGCCTACTGTCTTTGGCTTCAATATTTATTTTTGGTTTATAAATACACTTGGTCCCATTGTTGTTGTAACTGCAACACTTTTAATGTATTGTCCTTTTGCTGCAGCTGGTTTTGCTTTTATTATTGCATTTATAATTGTTTCGTAGTTTTCTAATAATTTATCAGCTCCGAATGAAACTTTTCCAAATCCTAAGTGAATTATATTAGTTTTATCTAATCTATATTCTACTTTTCCTGATTTAATTTCATTTATTGCTTTTGTTACATCCATTGTAACTGTTCCTGATTTAGGGTTTGGCATTAATCCTTTTGGTCCTAATACTTTTCCTAATCTTCCTACTACACCCATCATATCTGGTGTTGCAACTATTACATCATAGTCAAACCAGTTATCATTTTGGATTTTTGGTATTAGTTCTTCAGCACCAACAAAGTCTGCTCCAGCTTCTTCAGCTTCTTTAGCTTTTGGTCCTTTAGCAAATACTAATACTTTTTGTGTTTTACCTGTTCCATTTGGTAATACAACTGTTCCTCTTACTTGTTGATCAGCATGTTTTGAGTCAACACCTAATTTAACATGTAATTCTACAGTTTCATCAAATTTTGCTTTTGGCATTTTTTCAATTAAATCTAAAGCTTCTTTGATTTCATATTCTTTTCCATTTTCCACTAATTTTGCACTTTCTGCATATCTTTTAGCTAATTTTTTCATTTTTTAAACCTCCCTTGGTATTAACGAGTTTTACTCTCCCAATTATATATTTTATTTTTTATAATATTAAATATTATTCTGTTACTACAACACCCATACTTCTAGCTGTTCCTTCAACCATGCTCATAGCTGTTTCTATTGATGCGGCATTTAAGTCAGGCATTTTTTGTTCTGCAATTGCTTTAACTTGTTCTTTAGTTATTTTAGCAATTTTATCTCTATTTGGTTTTCCTGAACCTTTTTGAATTTTTATTGCTTTTTTGATTAATACAGCAACTGGTGGAACTTTTGTTATAAATTCAAATGATTTATCTTTATATACAGTAATTACTACTGGTATAATCATTCCTGGTTGATTTGCTGTTCTATCATTAAATTCTTTTACGAATTGCATAATATTAACACCACTTGCACCTAATGCTGGTCCTACTGGTGGAGCTGGTGTTGCTTTTCCAGCTTCTATTTGTAATTTTATAATATTAGTTATTTCTTTTTCTGCCATTTTAATAGGCACCTCCATTTTTTATTATTTTATTTTTTGAATTTGTGAAAATTCTAATTCTACTGGTGTTTCTCTTCCAAACATTGCAACTAGAACTTTTACTTTATGTTTTTCTTTATTTATTTCTTGTACTGTTCCTACAAAGTTTTCAAATGCTCCGTTCATTATTTGAACTTGATCATTTATTTCATAATCTACATTTACATTAACATCTTCAAATCCCATATTTTTGATTTCTTCATCTGTTAATGGAATTGGATCTGTTCCTGAACCTACAAATCCTGTAACACCTCTTGTATTTCTAACAATATACCAAGTTTCTTCTGTTACAATCATTTTTATTAAAACATATCCTGGAAATACTTTTTTTAAATTTGTTTTTTTCTTCCCATCTTTTATTTCAATTTGTTCTTCCATTGGAACAATAATATCAAAGAAATATTCTTCTAGTTCTCTGTTTTTTATTGTTTTTTCTAAATCTGTCTTGATTTTATTTTCATAACCTGAATATGTATGTACTACATACCATCTAGGCTCCATAGCATAATCTTTTTGAGACATTTATGAGAAACCTCCCTTTGTTAATTATTTTCTACATTTTCTTTTTGTTCTGAATTTTCTTCAGCTTTATTTTCTTCTTTATTTTCTTCACTTTTTTCTTCTTCTGATGATTCACCTTCATTGTTATTTTCTTCTGGTTTTTCTTCAGTTTGTGAATTACTTACTAAGCTTTTTATTTTTTCTATTCCATATTTATTTCCTGCTTCAAAAGTTACATCTAACACAAATACAATTATTGCTGTTAATAATACTATTGTTATTACTGCAACTGTATTATTTGCTAATTGTTTTGGTGTTGGCCATGTTACTTTTTTTAATTCAGCTTTGAAACTTTTAAAAAAGCTTTTTTTGTTTTTATTATTTTTATTTTCTTTTTTAGCTTTAGCCATTTTATATCCTCCTTAAAATAGCTTATATTTTTATTTTGTTTCTTTATGTGTTGTACGTTTTTTACAGAATTTACAATATTTAACTATTTCTAATCTATCTGTGTTGTTTCTTTTATTTTTTGATGTTGTATAATTTCTTTGTTTACATTCTGTACATTCTAATGTGATATTTTCTCTTGGTCCTTTTGCTGCCATATTAATACACCTCCGTATTTACCTTCTTTTTTTATTTAATTTAAACGATGTGAATATATGTCCGTAATAACATATACTAGTGTATTTTAACATCATTTTCTAGTTATGTCAATGGGTTTAGTTGTTTTTTTTATTATTTTTTATTATTTTTTATTTTTATATTTGTTTTTTTGTTTTTATTGTTTGTTTTATTCTTAATTTCTTTATTTTTATTCTTAATTTCTTTATTTTTGTTATTTATTTTTTTATTTTTCTTTTTTTGTACTGAGAATCCAAATCTACCAATTTTTTTATCTAAGGTATAATAGTGTCCATTTGCATAAGTAATTAGGTCGCATTTTGAAATATCAAAAGCTCCTTTTTCGTCTATGTATTTTTCATCTGCATTTATTGCTAAAACATCTGCTATAAAGACATCATGAGATCCCATCTTTTTTATTTCTTTAACTTTACATTCTACTGATACTGGGCTTTCTTTAATCATTGGACATTTTACAAAATTTGCCTTTTCTTTTGTTAGTTTCATTTCTTTAAATTTGTCTACTTTTTCTCCTGATTTTACTCCACACCAATCAGTTGCTTTTGCTAATTTTTTTGTTGTTAGATTTATTACAAATTCTCCTTGATTTTTTATTATATTATATGAATATCTTGTTGGTCTTACTGATATATATACAGTTGCTGGATTTGTATTTAATATTCCTGTCCATGCTACTGTTATTATATTTGATTTTTCCATTGTTCCTGAACTTACCATTACAACTGGTAATGGATATATAAAAGTTCCTGGTTTCCACATTACTTTTGGCATTATCTTTCTTCATCATCCTTTTCTTCTATTTCTTCTATTTCTTTATATCGATTTATTGCATTTTTATGTCCATCATCCATTTTAACTACATATTTTTCTTTTTCTGGTGTTATTATTCCAATATAATCTTCATTGTTTTCTATAGCTCTATATAAAGCTTTATATAGTGATAATTTATATTGAGAATCATTTAATGAATTTTTATCTATATTTGAGTAAAATTCTTTTGTTGGTAATAATTTATTATCCTTTTTTATATTAAGATTATATTTATATAAAGTGTCTTTTGGATCTAAACCATTTACAAATTTTATTTTTTCCATTCCCCATATTAATATTTTATCATCTTCATATTCTGTTGTGTATTCT
>SAMEA104404097__coassemble_1067_pt1 | contig 24191 bp, 25 predicted proteins | sample SAMEA104404097__metabat2_high_PE_106 | metagenome-assembled genome bin SAMEA104404097 (sample SAMEA104404097) | Balaenoptera acutorostrata | reverse complement strand
TACCTTTTTTGCTTTTTTATTTTCATTTTTTTATTTTATTCTTTTTTTCTTTTTTGTTCTTCTTTTTTCTTCTTTTTTCTTCTTTTTTATTTTTTATTCTATTTTTCTTTTGGTGATCCTTTTTTAGACCGTCCCAAAAAGGATCACTCTACACTTTTTAGACTTTCTATCATATCAATCTTTTTTAAAGCAAAATATGTTGCTATATTTACTATTGTTGTAAATAGTATTGTTAATCCTGCTGAATATAAATATGTTGTTATATTTATTCTTGGATCAAACATTAATATATCTAATTCACATGTTTTTAATATATACATATTTAAGAAATATCCACCTAATAATCCCAATAATATTCCAATTATTGTTAATATTACTGTTTCTCTTGCAACATATTGATATACTTCTTTATCATAAAATCCTAATACTTTTATTGTTGCAAGTTCTCTTATTCTTTCACTTATATTTATATTTGCTAAATTATATAATACTACAAATGCTAATAATCCTGCTGATATTATTAATATCCAAACTACAAATGTCATATTTTCCATTACTTCATCAAATATACTTTTTGACTCTGATATAAATCCAATTTTTGATATATCTTCATTTTTTAAAATTTCTTTTCCTAATATATCTTCTATTTCTTCTTGTTTTTCAATATCTTTGTTTTTTTCAAGTGCTAATAATGTATTATATTTTACATCTTCTTTAAATATATCTTTGTATAATTCTGGACTAATATATATATAATGTAATAAATAATTTCTTGTAATTCCTGTAACTTTAACTTCAGCTTCTATATCATCTGCATTTTTTATTAAAATACTATCTCCTACTTTTATTTTTAGTAATTTTGCTATTTTTTCTGTAATTATTATTCCTTCATTATCTAATTCATATTTTTCTTTTGTTTTTCTGTTTTCTAATAAAATAAATTTTTCTATTTCTTCTGGTTTTTCTGGTACTATTAATTGTATATCTTCTTTATTGTTTTTATTTAATATTTCAACTGCTTGCATATTTGAAGTAAGTCCAGCTTCTATTTCTTCCATTTTTAAAACTTCTTCTATTCCTTCTTGTATTTTTTCTCTTGACGCTTCGTTTTTAAATGCTATATTTGCATTATATTTAAAGATTTCTCCATATTGCTGTGGTATCATATTACTTATTGAATCTCTTAGTCCAAATCCTGCAACCATTAGTGCTGTACATCCTAAAATTCCAATTACTGTCATTGATACTCTCTTTTTATATCTAAATATGTTTCTTACTGTTACTTTATGTGTAAAATTCATTTTTGACCATATAAAATTTATTCTTTCTAATAATACTCTTTTTCCTGGTTTTGGAGCTTTTGGTCTCATAAGTGGTGCTGGTAATTGCCTTAATTCTTTATAAGATGCAATTATTGTTGCTCCTACAGTACATATTAATGCAAGTCCTAATCCTATTATTGCAATTTTAACATTAAATTCTATTATTGTATCTGGAATTGTATACATCATTTTATATATGTCTATTATTATATTTGGTAACAAATTAAATCCTATTAGCATTCCTATTATTCCACCTATTGTTGTTGCTAAAATCGCATATATAACATATTTTGATGCTATCTTATATTTAGTATACCCTAATGCTTTTAATGTTCCTATTTGTGTTCTTTGCTCTTCTACCATTTTTGTCATTGATGTTAAACTAATTAGTGTTGCTATTATAAAAAATACTACTGGAAATACTTTTGCAATATTTTCTATTCTTTCTGTATCTTGCTTGTATCCTGCAAATCCAATATTTTGATTTCTATCTAATATATACCATAGTGGTCTTTTTATATCATTTACTTTGTCTTTTGCTTTTTGTATTTCTTTATTTGCATCATTTATTTTGTCTTCTAATTCTTTTCTTCCTTTTTCTAATTCTTTCTCATTTTTTACTATTTCTGCTTCTGCTTTTTCTATTTCTTTTTTTCCATTATTTATTTTTACTGTTCCATTATATATTTTATTATTAGTATCTTTTTTTGCTTTTTCTAAGTTCTTTTTTTGTTCTGCTAACCCAGCTTTTGCTTTTTTTAATCCTTCTTCTCCAGCTTTTAGCTCTTCTTCTCCTTTAATTAAACCTTGCTCAGCTTCTTCTTTTTTGCTTACTAAATCTTTTTTATTTTTTTCTAATTCATTAATTTTTTCATCAATTAATCTCGTATCTCCACCAATTGCTTCTATTTGTTTTTTCTGTTCTTTTAAAAGATTAAGATTTTCATCTATTTTTGTTATTCCAGATTTAATTCCTTGTATTCCTTTTTCAGCTTCTTTTTTCTTATTTGGAAATTCTTGTTTACTTTCTAAAAGCATTTTCTCTTGTACATTTATTAAATTTTCTGCTTTTTTTATTTCTTCTTCTGCATTTGCAAATTCTTGATTTGCTTTTCTTTTATTTGAAACTAGCTGTGCTTCTGATTTATTTATATCTTTTTTTGCTTTTTCTAATTTATTTTTTCCTTCTTGTAATTTGTTCTCACCATCTTGCAATTCTTGATTTGCTTTATTTGTATTATCTTCTAATTCTTTTTCAGCATCTTTAACTTTTTTAGTTGCTTCTTCTTTTATATCTTGATATCTTTTTTCTTTTCTTTCTTCTGATATTTTTTCTATTTCATCTTTTATGCTCTTTATTTTATTTTCATATTCATCTCCAAATGTATTTAACTTTTTCGCATCAGAAACTGTTACATTTATTTCAGTAAAATATTCTTCTTCTATAATAGATTTTGGAACATATATAAATGAATTTATTTTTCCAGTTGCAAGTTTTGTTGATCCTCTTTCTCTAGAAATATATTGTGGAGACATTATTGTTCCAACTATTGTCATTTCTTTATTATCTAGCTTTGTTTCTTCTTCAGATTTATCTCCTTTTTTTAGTAATATTTTATCTCCTATTTTTTTATTTGTTCCTTTTAAAAATGTTTCTTCTACTAAACATTCATTTTCGTTTTCTGGCATCCTTCCTTCTAATAACTGAACTAAATTTATATTGTCACTTATACTGTGAATCTTTACTGCAATTTCTTCATTTTCTTTTACATCTAATAATATGTCTTTGCTGTAGCTTCCTTCTACTTCTTCTACGCCATCTATTTTTTTAATTTCTTCTATATCATCTTTTGTTAGTCCTAATGTTGATATAACTTCTATATCAAATACATTTTTATCATCAAAATATTTATCTACTGTTTTTTCCATATCTGGACTTGTAGCTTTAATCCCAGCAAAAAATCCTACTCCTAATAATACAATTATTAATATTGATAAAAATCTTTTTTTGGTATTTATTATTTCTTTATATATATCTTTTGAAAATGATTTCATTTTTTTCATCTCCTTTTTCTACCATTCAATTTCTGAAATTGGTAGTGGATTTTTATTTATTTTAATATCTTCAGCTTTCCCGTTTTTAAAATAAATAACTTTATCTGCCATTGGAGCAAGTGCTCCATTATGTGTTATTATAATTACTGTCATTTTTTCTTTTCTTGCTGTATCTTGTAATAATTGTAATATTTGTTTTCCTGTATTATAGTCAAGTGCTCCAGTTGGTTCGTCACATAATAGTATTTTAGGGTTTTTAGCAATTGCTCTTGCTATTGCTACTCTTTGTTGCTCTCCTCCAGATAGTTGTGATGGGAAATTTTTCATTCTGTTTTTTAATCCTACTTTTTCTAAAATCTTTTTTGGTTCTAATGAATCTTTACATATTTGTGTTGCTAATTCTACATTTTCTATTGTTGTTAGATTTTGTACTAAATTATAAAATTGAAATACAAATCCTATATCTTCTCTTCTATATTTTGTTAATTCTTTTTGCGATAAATTACTTATATCTCTGCCATCAATTATTGCTTTTCCTCTAGTTAACTTATCCATTCCTCCTAATATGTTTAATGCAGTTGTTTTTCCAGCTCCACTTGGACCAACTATTACTACCAATTCTCCTTTTTCTATTTCAAAATTTGCTTTATCTAAAGCTTTTATTGTAACTTCCCCCATTTTATATTCTTTAACAACATCCCTAAATTCTATATATGACATTTAAATCACCTTCCTATTTTTTCTTATCTTTAAATATTTTAGAAAATATTCCTGAAGTCTTTTTATCATCATTTTCTTCATTGTTTTTTTCTTCTTTATGTATTTTTTCTATTTCATTTTCAAGATTTTCTTCTAAATCAAATTGTTCTTCTTCTTCATCTTCCTCATATTCTTCATCGTCTTCTTCATATTCATCTTCATATTCATCTTCATATTCATCTTCATCATCATCTTCATAATTTTCTAAATCGAATTCATCTTCCATTTCAAAATCTTCTAAATCAAAATTATCAATTATATCTTCTTCAACTTTTTCATCTTCATCTTCGTCTTCATCTTCAACATCATCTTCATCTTCAATTTCAATTTTTCTTTCTTCTTCTTTTCTTTGTAATTCCTCATTACTTATAAACCATTCTTCATCTTCATCATAATCTTCTTCATATTGTTCTTTTTCTTGTTTTTCAATTATAACTTCTTTATTATTATCAAGTTCATAATTATTGTCTTCCTCTTCATTAACCATTTGATTGATACTATCTTTTTCATCAATTTCTACAACATTTTCTTCTTGAACTGGTAAAAACTCTGATAAATCAACTTCAAATCTTTCTTGTACTTCATTATTAAATACTTCATATATATTTTTTATTCCATCAATTCTCCAATAATTTGTATTTATTATTGTTCCAATATTTGCTTTTATTGAATGTACTTCTTCATTGAAATTTCTTTCTGTTTCTTCTATTTTTGTTAGATATGACGCATTATATAATTCTTTATATGCCTTTTTAGCTGATCTATTTGCTACTTCTCTTAATATTAATTGATATAAATTTTCTATTTGTTTTATATCTATATCAAATTTTTTACATGCTTCTATCATCATTTCTTTATGTACATTTTCTCCATTTATTGATGCCATTCTTTCATTATCTAAAAAGTTTGATATATATTCTTTTTCGGCATTTAAAAAATTTAGTTTTGCTGCACAATCTCTTAATGTTTTTTCATATTTATTTATTTTAAAGTTATCATTTTCTATTTCTGACATTAACTTTTTTAATCTTGAATATACTAATAAATAACATTCTGCTTCTTTTTTTGCCATTACTATTCTTTTGTTTACTGCTTTTTTAATGACATTTTCATCAAATTTAATTTTTTCATTTTTTCCATTATTTAACATTACTTTTTCTAATGTTTCACATAATGTTTCATCACTAATTTTAATAAATTCAGAAATTTTCTCAACATTTTCTTCATCTACTCTAGATAGCTTTTCATTTACTTCATTTACTAATTTTACATGTGCTGTTTCTTCTATTCTTTTTTCTTTGTCACATCTATTTCTCTTTTCTTGCTTTTCAAAAAATTCATTTAAATATTCAACATATTTTTCTCTAATTTTCTTTTCTTCTTCAAAATTTAATGTCATTTTTTCTTCTAATTCGATTAGCTTTTTTTCTGTTTTTTTAGGATCATTATCTAAATCTGAAAATAGTTTGTTTTTTTCTTCTTCATTTTTTATATTTGATAAACATAGTTCTTCTTGCTTTTTTTGAACTAACTGCATTTTTTTTGCAAGTTCTTCAAATTCTTTTATTATTTTTTCTTCTTCAATTGTTACATCAATATATTTTTTTGTTTCCTCTATTATTTCTTTTAATGTTTCTAATCCATTTTTAAAGTTTATTCCGTTTTTTTGTTCAAATATTTTATTTAGATATCTTTCTAGTACAATTGCATTTCTTTCATACATTTTAACTTCCCTCCAACTAATTTTCTACTTCATTTTCTCTTTTATATGAACTAATGTGTTTAATGCATCTATTGGTGTTAATTCATTTAAATTTATTTTATCTATTTCATGTGCTATTTCTGCTAATTTGTAATTATATATATCAAATTGTGCTTCTATTTTGTCTTTTGGTTTTTTTTCTTGTTTTTTTCCTGTTAAAATGTTTTTTCTTTCTAATGAATTTAGAATTTCATTTGCTTTTTTTGTAACTACTTTTGGAACCCCTGCTAATCTTGCAACATGTATTCCATAACTCTCATCTGTTCCACCTTCTATTATTTTTCTTAAGAATATTATGTCTTCTCCTTTTTCTTTAACTGCTATTGAATAATTTTTTACACCTTCTAATTTGTCTTCTAATTCTGTTAGCTCATGATAATGTGTTGCAAATAATGTTTTTGCTCCACATTTTTCTTTGTTTGAAATGTATTCTGCAACTGCCCATGCAATTGATAATCCATCATATGTTGATGTTCCTCTTCCTATTTCATCTAATATTACTAAACTATTTTTTGTTGCTTCTTTTAATATTGATGCTACTTCCATCATCTCTACCATAAATGTACTTTGTCCCATACTTAAATCATCTGATGCTCCAACTCTTGTAAATATTTTATCTACTACTCCTATATGTGCACTTCCAGCTGGTACAAAACTTCCTACTTGTGCCATTAATGTAATTAATGCTACTTGCCTCATATATGTAGATTTACCAGCCATATTAGGTCCTGTAATTATTGCTAATCTGTTTTTTTCTTTATCTAAATATGTATCATTTTCTACAAAGCTTCCAGCTCCAAGCATTTTTTCTATTACTGGATGTCTTCCTTCTTTTATATCTATTATCCCTGAATTATCTACTTCAGGCTTTACATAGTTTAAATCTTCTGCAACTTGTGCAAATGAATTTAGAACATCTAAACTTGATATTGCATTTGCTGTTTTCTGTAATCTTTTTGTGTTTCTTGCTATTTCTTCTCTTATTTTTACAAACATTTCATATTCTAGATTTACAACTTTTTCTTCTGCTCCTAGTATTTGATTTTCTAAACTTTTTAGTTCTTCTGTTATATATCTTTCAGCATTTGTTAATGTTTGTTTTCTTATATATCTATCTGGTACTTGCCCTAAATTTGATTTTGTAACTTCTATAAAATATCCAAATACTTTATTAAATCCTACTTTTAAATTCTTTATTCCTGTTTTTTCTTTTTCTTCTGCTTCTAACTGTATAATCCAATTTTTTCCTTGTGTTGTTGCTGTTTTTAATTTGTCTATTTCTTCATCAAATCCTAATTTGATTATTCCTCCATCTTTTATTGCAATTGGTGGATCTTCTATAATTGCTCTATTTATTAATTCATATATATCTTCTAATAAATCAATATCTTCATAAATTTCTTTTAACATACTAGATTTTACATTTTTTAAATTATCTTTAATTTCTGGTAATTTTTCTAGTGAATTTTTTAGTGTAATCATATCTCTTGCATTTGCATTTCCATATGCCATTTTTCCTGCTAGTCTTTCTATATCATATACTTTTTTTAGATTTTCTGTTATATCTCCTCTTAGTATTATATCTTCTTTTAATTCATTTACCGCTTCTAATCTTTTATTTATTTGAAATACATCAATTAATGGATCATTTAGCCATCTTCGAAGCATTCTTCCTCCCATTGATGTAGATGTTTTATCTAATACCCAAAGAAGTGTTCCTTTTTTTGATTTGTCTCTCATTTTTTCTGTTATTTCTAAATTTCTTCTTGCATTTATATCTAATGACATATATTTTGATGTATTATATATTACTATTTTATTTATATGATCTAATGATGTCATTTGTGTTTGAGAAATATATTCTATTAATCCATTTATTGCACTTATTGCTAATTTTTTTTCTGATAGATTTTCTATTTTTTTATTTTCTGCATTTACTATATTATATTTTAATTTTATAATATCATCTTTATCTTCAAAAAATTTATCATTAAAATTTGTCACATAACATGAAAATCTTTCTTTTATTTTTTTCATTTCCTCAATGCTTTCTGCCATCATTTTATTTATTACTAATTCTGATGGATTATATCTTGCAAGTTCATCTAATAATAGTGGGAAGTTTTGATTGTCTTTTATCTCAGATGAATAAAATTCTCCTGTTGATATATCACATACACCTATTCCAAAATAAATACCAGATTTATATATTGACATTATGTAATTGTTTTTTCTTTCTTCTAGCATATTACTATCTATTAATGTTCCTGGTGTTACAACTTTTATAACACCTCTTTTTACTATTCCTTTTGCTTTTTTGGGATCTTCTAATTGTTCACATATTGCAACTTTATACCCTTTTGCAATTAGTCTTGATATATACATTTCAGCTGCATGATGTGGAACTCCACACATTGGTGCTCTTTCTTTTTGTCCACAGTCTTTTCCTGTTAATGTTATTTCTAATTCTCTTGCAACTGTTATTGCATCATCAAAAAACATTTCATAAAAATCCCCTAATCTATAAAACAAAATACAATCTTTGTATTCTTCTTTTGTCTCTAAATATCTTTGCATCATAGGTGAATATTCTGCCATCTTTATTATTTCCTTCTTTCTATTTTTTTCTATATTTCTACTTTTCCTTTTAAATACCACATATGTTCTGATTCAATTTTAAGTGGTATTATTTTTCCAATTAATTCTTCTTTTCCTTCAAATATTACTACTTTATTGCTTTCAGTTCTTCCAGTTAGCATTTTTTCATTTGTCTTACTTAATCCTTCAACTAATACTTTTTCTGTTTTCCCAATATATTCTTTATTGTTTATTTCTATTTGACTTTCTACTAATTTTTTTAATCTATCAAATCTTTTATGTTTTATTTCTTCTGGTATTTGATTTGTCATTTCATCTCCTGGTGTTCCTTTTCTTCTTGAATATATAAACATATAAACTTGTTCATAATTTACTTTTTTAACTACATCTAATGTATCTTCAAAATCATCTTCAGTTTCTCCTGGAAATCCTACTATTATATCAGTTGACAATTTTAAATTTGGTATTTTTTCTTTCATTTTTTTTACTAAATTTAAATATTGCTCTTTTGAATATCTTCTATTCATTACTCTTAATACTTCAGTACTTCCAGATTGTAATGGAAGATGTATCATTTTACAAATCTTATCACAATTTGCAATTGCATCTATTACATCATCTGTAAAATCTTTTGGATGTGGTGATATAAATCTTATTCTTTCAATTCCTTCAATTTCATTGATTGCATATAATAATTTAGCAAATGAATTTACTCCTTTATATTCTTCAAATTTAACATTATTTTCTCTTTCTACTCTTAAGTATGAATTAACATTTTGTCCGAAGAAGCATTATTTCTTTATATCCTTCTTTTGCTAAGTTTTCTACTTCCATAATTATGTCTTTTGGCATTCTACTTCTTTCTCTTCCTCTAACATATGGAACTATACAATAACTACAAAAATTGTTACATCCATTCATTATTGTAACTGATGCTTGCATTTTATTATTTCTTTTTATTGGTAATCCTTCATAAGTTTTTCCATCAATATCTATTATATCTTCTTGTTTTTTTCTTTTTGATAAAACTTTATATATATTTTCTGGTAATCTATGCATTGTATGTGTTCCAAACAAAATATCAACATATGGATAACTTTTCTTTATTTTATCTGTGATATGTTTTTCTTGCATCATACAACCACCAATTGCAACTATTGTTCCTTTTTCTTCTCTTATTTTTTTGAATTCTCCTAATTTCCCAAATAATTTATCTTCAGCATTTTCTCTTACACAACAAGTATTAAAAACAAATATATCACACTTGCTTGGATCTTTTGTTTTAATATATCCCATTTCTTCTAACATTCCAGCTATTTTTTCTGAATCATTTTCATTTAATTGACATCCCATTGTATATACCATATATTTAAGATTTTTATCTAAATTTATATTTTTAACTTCTTTAATATATTTTTTTTGCTCTTCTATTTCTTTTATTGTATCCATTGTAAAATCCTCCTAATGATATCATTTATATTACAATGCTATTTTACTATATTTTCGCAAAAAAAACAAGCACAATCTATATAATTGTACTTGTTTTTTAATTCTATGCAAGACCATATTTTTTCTTGAATTTGTCTGCTCTTCCTCCAGCTTTATCTTGTCTTAGATTTCCTGTCCAATATGGATGACATTTTGAACATACGTCTACTTTAATATCTTTTTTTGTAGATCCTACTTCTATAACATTACCACATGCACATGTAATTGTTGTTTTTTCGTAATTTGGATGTATTCCTTCTTTCATTGTATTCACCTCTTTTTTCATTTTTAATAATTTGACTGTTTCTTATAATAACATATTTCAAACTTTTTTTCAAGTAATATTTATTATTTTTATATTATTTTTATATTATTTTTTTGTTTTATTATCTTCTGAATGTTCAACCATATAAATAGCAGATGATATCATTTCTTTATTTAATGATACTTTTTTAACTAATTTGCTCATTACATTAAATATACATGCTATTATCAATATTAACATTCCAATTTTTTTCCAATATTTTGCAAACATAAAAATTCTCCTTTTTTAATATTACAATATCTATTATACAATTCTATCTTAAAAATGTCAATATTTAAAAGCTCCTCCACCTAAAAATTCTTTTAATAATGAGTTTTTTGGAACATTTTCACTATCAATTGGTTTAAAATATTTAAGCATATTTAATAATCTAACTGCTTCTGCATATTCTTTATTTTCTGGTTTAATTTCTCTTAATAATTTTTCTGCTATTTCTTTTAAAGCATTTAATTCATATATTAGTGATGTATTAAATATTTTATTTGCTTCTTCTTGATATGGGAATATATTTTTTTGTTCTCCTTCATTTACTTTATGCCAAGTATTTAATGTATGTATAGCTGAATATCCTCTAAATTGATAATCTCTTACCATTCTTCTAATTAATCTTGTATCTGTTGTTGATATTCTATTATATCTATCCATATTAAGTACTGTTAATGCACTAATATATATTTTATATTTTTCATCTTTTGGTATTTGATTTGTTAATTTATCATTTAGACAATGGATTCCTTCTATTACTAAAACTTCATCATCATTTAATTTTAACTTTTTACCATTATATCTTTTTGTTCCAACATGGAAATCAAATTCTGGCATTTCTACTTCTTCACCATTTAATAGTTTTACTAAATGGCTATTAAATAATTCTAAATCTATTGCTTCTATACATTCAAAATTATATTCTCCATTTTCATCAACTGGTGTTTCACTTCTTTCTACAAAATAATTATCTACAGATATTGTAACTGGTTTTAATCCATTTAATCTTAATTGTATTCCTAATCTTTGAGCAAATGTTGTTTTTCCTGATGATGATGGCCCTGCAATTAATATCATTCTTACATTTTTTTGGGTTAATATATCATCTGCAATTTGTGCTATTTTCTTTTCATGTAATGCTTCTGCAAGTAATATTACATCATTAATTCTATCTTCTTCAATTGCTTTATTTAATTTATATACTGTACTTATATCTAAAACTTTATGTATTTTCTCATATTCTTCTAATGCCCATGATAATTTTTTAGTTGCTTCAAATGGTTTTATCTCATTTGGACTTTTTGAACTTGGATATCTTATTAAAAATCCTTCAAAATATTTAATTATCTCAAATTTTTCAACAGCTCCAGTTCTTGTTGCTAGTGTTCCATAACAATAATTATAATAGTCTTCACAATAATACATATCTATATAATTATTTACAGCTAAATCATATTGTAATCTTCCTTTTGATGTAGATTCTTTTTCATAGAATTTCTTCGCTTCTTCTCTTGACATAACTACTTTTTTTATTTCTAAATTTTTATTTATTATATCTTGTATTTCATTTGTCATATTTTTTATGAATTCTTCATCTATCTTTACATCTTCACATATGCAAAACATTGCATTTCCAAGTTGATAATTTACAACTATATTTTTCCCTGGATATAGCTTTTCAAAAGCTTTTCCCATTATATATACAAGTGTTCTAATATATATTTTCATTCCTTCTTTTGACCCTACATCAATTAATTCAATTTTTCCATCTTCTTTTATTTCAAATCCTAAATTTTGATATTCGTTGTTAAATTTACACCCAACAACATTGTTTTTACTATTTTTAATTTCTTCTTTCAATAATTCTTCTACTGTAACACTTTTTTCAACTTCAATTTCTTTTTCATTATATGTAATTTTCATTTTTCTTCCTCCTTTGATTTTTCAACCTAATTTTAACCTATTTTATTTAATATGTCAATTATTTTAAGTGATCCTTTTTGGGACGCGCCAAAAAAGGATCACTTAAATCTTTATTTTTATTAATTTTTTATATATATTTTTGGATCAACTCTATCTGAATCTTTTATAATTTCAAAATGTAAATGTGGTTCATCAGCTATTTCAAATGCTCCTGTATTTCCAACTGTTCCTAAACTTTGACCTTTTTCAACTTTTTCATTTTCTACTACAAATTCAGATGTTAATAAATTTGCATATACTGTTTGAAATCCATTTTCATGTTCTACAACTATTGTTAATCCATATCTTGGATCATTTTTTATAGTTTTAACTATTCCTTTTTCAGCAGATTTTACAACAGTCGTTTTATCTGCTTTTATATCAATTCCTGTATGAATTGTCCATTCATCTAATGTTTTTGAATAGATTAAATTGTCTTTTGAAAATTCTTTTATTATTTCTCCATCTACTGGTTTTACAAATTCTAATTCTACTTTTTTCTCTACATTATCTTTTTTATCATTTTTATCATTTTTATCATTTTTTTCTTTTTTTTCATTTTTTTCTTCATTTATTTTACTAACTTTTCTTTCATTATTTTCTTTTTTTACTTCATTTGTTTTATTCTCCTTATTTTTCATATCTTTTTCATTTACATTATTTTCTTTTTTCTCATCTTGTTTTTCCATAATATCTTTTTTTGTTTCATTTAATTCATTTTCTATTTCTTTATATTCTTTTAATGATTCTTCAACTGATTTTCCTATATCAGAATTTGCTTTATTTGTTTTGTTATCACTCATCATTTTTAAGATTTCTTCATTTTCTATGCTTCCTTTTTTTATATCTTTATTTAAATTTTTACTATATATTAATAATCCAATTACTATAATTGATAAAATAATTACTCCTATTCCAACATACTTTATAATTGCATTTTCTATACTATTATTTTTGTTCCCTCTATTATTATTTTTTCTTGAATCTCTTCTCATATAATATCCTCCTATTTAAAATTTTATTCTAATAAAATTATTTCCTATTTTTAGAATATTATACATTTATAATATTTTTACTTAAAATATTTCTGATAGATTTTTTATTTCTATATCTTTATAAAAATGATTTATTATTTCTTTTGCAGATTTTCCTTGTTTTGCTAAACTATCTGCTCCTGTTTGGCTCATTCCTACTCCATGCCCATATCCTTTTACTAAAAATTTTATCTTTTCTTTACTTTTTTCAATTTCAAAATTTGTTGATTTTAATTTTAACATATTTCTTACTTCTACTCCTGATATATTATGATTTCCTATTTTTACTGTTCTTACCCTTCCACTTTCTGTATATTCTATTATTTTTATTTCATTTTCATCATGAATATTAATACTTAAATCACTATATTTTGTTTTTATCTTTTCAATAAATTCTTCATAACTATATTCAACATCTGAATAATATTGTTTGTATTCTTCTTCTCCTGATGTTTCTACTACTTGTAAATATGGATAATTGTTTCCTCCCCATACATTTACTGGTATTTCTGTTTTTCCTCCGCTATTTGAATGAAAAAATGCATTTATTGGCTCATTTTTATATGTTATTATTTGTCCTTTTGTTTCATTTATTGCTTGTTCAATTTTATTCCAATTTTCTTTTCTTTTTTCTTCTTCCCATCTACTTAATCTTTCTTCTTTTGATATCCATGCTTGACAACATTTTGAATCATCACATATATCTGCATTTTCATGTTTTTTATTATTTTTCTTGTATATTGTATATGTTCTTGCAACTATTGCTTGTGCCTTTAATGCTTCTTTTTCAAAATCAGCTGGCATCTCAGCAGATACCACATTTAATAAATATTTTTCTAAATTCACTTCTTCTACTTCCCCTGTTTTTCCATGTAATAACTTTATTTTATATTCTTTATCTTCTCCTATTTTACTTTCTTTTTTATCTCCTTTTTTACTTTCTTTTTTATCACTTTTTTTATTTTTATCTTCATTTATTTTTTCTTCCTCTTTTTCATTTGTTTTTTCAACTATTGTTTCTTTTGTTTTATCTTGATTGCTAAATATTGCTGGCAATATAAAGCAAGATGTTATTAATATTAATATATATATTAAGATTTTTTTCATATTACACCTAATTTAACTTTCATTTTATTTAATATTTTCCTTTCTGTTCTAGATACTTGTACTTGACTTATTCCTAGTATTTTTGCAACTTCTGTTTGTGTTTTTTCTTTGTAATATCTCAATAATATTATTTTTCTATCAAATGATTCTAATTCTTCTATTAATTTTTGAATTGTAATCTTGTTTGTTATCATTTCTTCTTCATTTACTTTATCTGCTATTTTATCTAACATTGTTATTCCTTTTTCGCCTTTTTGACTTTCATATATTCCATCTATTGACTCAACTGGCTTATTTGCTTCCATTGCAATTGCTATATCTTCTTTTGATACTTTTAATTTTTTTGATATTTCTTCTATTGTTATTTCTTTTTTATATTTATCTTGATATTCTTTTTCTATCATCTTAATTTTTACTTGTAATTCTTTTATACTTCTACTTATTTTTATTGTTCCATCATCTCTTATATGTCTTTTTATTTCTCCTAATATATATGGTACTGTATATGTTGAAAGCTTTACTTCAAAACTTGTGTCAAATCTTTTTATTGATTTTATAAATCCTACACATCCTATTTGGTATAAATCTTCTAATTCAAATCCTCTTCCTGAAAATCTTTTTACTATGCTCCATATTAGACCACTGTTATCTCGAATTAATCTTTCTAATTCGAATTTATCTCCTTCTTGTGCCTTTTTTATAGATTCATTATTATTTTCAAACATATTTTTTACCCCACTTGTTTTTTATGACATAAAAATTTCATTTATGCTGTTTTCTTTAATTTCTAATTTTTCAATTTTTTCTATTTTTTCTTCATCTTCTTTCTTTATTTTCTTTTTCATTGTTATTTTTGTTCCCAGTCCAACTACTGATTCAATAATTACTTCATCCATAAAACTTTCCATTATTGTGAATCCCATTCCAGATCTTTCTAAATTTGGTTTTGTTGTATATAACGGTTCTTTTGCTATTTCAATATTTTCTATTCCTTTCCCATTATCTGAAATAACTATTGTTATTTCATTATCTTTTAATTTCGCATATACTTTAACAATACCAATTCTATTTTCATATCCATGTATTATTGCATTTGTCACAGCCTCTGATACTGCTGTTTTGATATCTGCTAATTCTTCTATTGTGGGATCTAATTGTGATGCAAATGCTGCAACTGTTAATCTTGCAAATGCTTCATTTGAAGATTTACTTAAAAATCCTAATCTCATTTCATTTTCATTTTTTTCTTTCATTTTTTATATTTCCTTTATATATGTATTTAGATTTTATGGAAAATCTATAAACCTGAATTTATTAAATGTTTTCTTTTGTTATTGGTATTAATTTTAAAATACCACTCATTTCAAATATTTTTCTTACACTGTCACTTATTTTTGAAATTTCAACACTTGTTCCTAATAACTTTGCAAATCTGTATCTACCAATTATTAATCCAATCCCTGCACTATCCATAAAATTTACATTTTCAAAATCAAATACTATTTTTTTTGGCATATATCTTTCTATTTGATAATCTGCCTTTCTTCTTATTTCTTTAACACTACATTCATCAATATCATTTTCCATCTTAAATATAAGAAGCTTGTCTTTTTCTAAAAAATTACTTTCCATATAATCCTTCCTTTCAACAATATTAAAAATTATATTATGATTATACTATCATTTCCATTTTTTTCCAATAGCGAAACACTAGAACTTTTGTCGATTTATTAGAACTTTTCGACAAAAAAATATGATCCTTTTTAGGACCGTCCCAAAAAGGATCATATCTTATATTTCATCATCTTCATCTACTAATTCATTAAATTCAACTTCTTTTACAACTTCTTCTGGTTTTTTTATATCTTCTTTATTTTTCATTTTATTTATTATTTGTTCAGTCTGTTTATTTTTATTATACATACAATTATTTATCATATTATTTGCCTTTTCCATTAAATCTGGTACATAATCTAAAATTCTATCTATTGCAGAAGAATGCTCAATTGGTATTAATCTTACATTTTCATTTGCAATTACTAAAAATGCAATTGGATTTATACTAATTCCGTGCTCCACTTCCACCGCCAAATGGAAGACTGTATTCAATATTTTCTTCTTTATCTACCTTTTTATATTCATTTAATGTCTCACTACTAAATTCACTACCTCCTGCTGCAAATCCAAATGATACTTTTGAAATTGGTATAATTACATAATTATTTGATGTTTCAATTGGTTCTCCAATTATTGTATTTACATCAATCATATCTTTTATGCTATTCATAGCTGTAGTCATAATATTTTCTATTGGATGTTCGTTCATTTTTATCTACTCTCCTTATTTTTTTGATTATACATATTGTACTTATAATATGTATCAATTTTATTTCAATTATACAATTTAAATTAATTTTCACCATATTTTTTTCATTATATTTTGGCCTTATAATATATCTACATTGATTTTTAGATTTACAATTATTACATTTTTCAATATATAAAAATAAATACGAAATTACAATTCCTAAAAACGCAACTAAAAATGTTGTTATATTAACATTTTTTGTTCCAATTAAAACTTTTAAATTTAAATCTTTAACTTTAAATTTCATATGTTTATTTATAATTTTCATTTCTTTTTTTATATTATATTTATTATTTTTCCTTTTTTCATTTTCTTTTTTTATTTTTTCTTTAAATCTTTTAATAAAAATACCATTTTTATATTTCTTTATTTTATCAATTTTATTTTTATCAATACTAACTTTAATAATTGGAATCTTATTTAATATTAAAATAATAATTTTTATATTATAATTTTTATTTGTTTTATAATTAATTTTATTATTTATTTTATTATTTATTTCATTTAAATTATAACTAAAATCTTCAATTTCTATTTTAATCTTAATACTTAAAATCAAAAAAACAACTAAAAAAATAACTAATAAAAATTCAAATAGAAGCAGCATATATTCGCCTTCTTCCTTTTATAATTTTTATTAGTTTTTCCTTTTTTTAGTTTTTTAATCATAAATAATTAATATTTACTACAATCTGATCTACTTGCTAGAACTATACACGAATATAAGATCAAAGATACATTTGCTCCTATAACTAGTCCTACTATAAATTGTACCATATAAGTTCACTCTCCTTTAAATCAGTTACTATTCTTATATGATATTATATGTTTAAATCAAATTTTTATGAATTATATTTTAATTTTTATTTTTGCTTTTTTTCTACTAAAATATCTCCAAAGACTTCTTCTTGTTTTGTTTCAACTTTACTTCTTCTTGACATTTCTAATAATCCACTAAATGCTGTTACAACTTCTTGTTTATCTTTTATATTTATTGAAAACATTTTATTAAATACAAATCTTTTTTGTGTATTTAAAATCTTAAACATTTCTTTTACTTTACTAGCTACTGTATAATGTTCTACTATTGCAATTTTTTCAATATTTTTTGCATTTGCATTTAATTTTTGATTTGTCCTTTCAACTAGTTTTCTATAAATATCTGGAATAATATCAATATTAAACTCAGTTTCTAATTTCTTTTTTGGTAATTTAATTTCTTCAGGATTTTTAGTTATTCTTTTAGAATATATTAAATAATTTTCTTTTAATTTTTTACTTATTTCTTTATATTTTTTATATTCAATTATTCTTTCTATTAATTCTTCCTCAGTTAGTTCTTCTGTTTCTTCTTGTTCTTTTGGCAATAATCTTTTAGATTTTAAATATAGTAAAGAAGATGCCATTACTAAAAATTCACTTGCTATTTCTAAATTTAGTTCTTCCATATTATTTAAATATTCAATATATTGTTCTGTAATTTCTGATAAATTAATATCATATATATCCATTTTGTTTTTATCTATTAAATATATTAATAAATCTAATGGACCTTCAAAATTGTCTATTTTTATTAAATATTTTTTTGTTTCTAATGTTAATATATTTGGCATTACTCTTCTTCCTCTATTTCAAATTTTATATTTTCTAATTTATAACCTTTTTTTAATAAATATTGTTTTATTTCTTGAATTTCCATTGATGATCTTTTTTTATATATTATATTTGATATTGATTTTTTCTCATATTCTTCTAATTTATCATAATTATTATATATGTAATCTTCTATATCATCTTTTTTTAAGCCTTTAGCTAATAATTTATATTTAATCTCTCTTATTGATAAATTCTTTAATACAATAAAATTATTAATTGCTCTTTCAATATATTCATTATCATCAATGTACTTTGCTTCCTTTAAATATTCAATAATGTCTTCTAATAAATCTTCTTCTAACACTTTAGAAAATTTAGTTCTAACTTCATGTTCAGTTCTTCTTTTATAAATTATATATTTTAATACTTTTGTCTTTCCTTTATCAAATTCCTCTATTGAATACATTAAAATCTCCTTAATTATTAATTACTATTTATTCTTCTGTTTGTGGTATTTCTTCTCCTAAACTTTGTTCAAATGCTTTTGCTACATCATCTCTTACTTTTTTCTCAATATCTGCTAACATTTTTGGATTTTCTCTTAGATATCTTTTTACATTTTCTCTACCTTGTCCAATTCTAGTTCCATCATAACTAAACCATGATCCACTTTTTTCTACTATATCTAAATTTACTGCCATATCTAAAATATTTCCTTCTTTAGATATACCTTCTCCATATACTATGTCAAATTCAGCTTCTCTAAATGGTGGAGCAACTTTATTTTTTACAACTTTTACTCTTGTTCTACTTCCTTTTATTTCACCATCTTGTTTAATATTTTCAATTCTTCTTATATCTAATCTAACAGATGCATAGAACTTTAATGCTCTACCTCCAGTTGTTGTTTCTGGATTTCCAAACATTACTCCTATTTTTTCTCTTAATTGATTTATAAATATTAATACTGTTTTTGATTTATTAATTGCTCCTGCTAATTTTCTTAATGCTTGTGACATTAATCTTGCTTGAAGTCCCATATGAGAATCTCCCATATCTCCATCTATTTCAGCTTTTGGAACTAATGCTGCAACTGAATCGACAACTACTACATCTAATGCTCCACTTCTAACTAGACTTTCTGTAATTTCTAATGCTTGTTCTCCTGTATCTGGTTGTGATACTATTAAATTATCAATATCAACACCTAATTTTTTTGAATATACTGGATCTAATGCATGTTCTGCATCAATAAATGCTACTTCTCCTCCTTGTTTTTGTGCTTCTGCAATTATATGTAATGCAAGTGTTGTTTTACCAGAAGATTCTGGCCCAAATATTTCAATTATTCTTCCTCTTGGTACTCCTCCTATTCCTAATGCTATGTCTAAGCTTAATGCTCCTGTTGGAATAGCTTCAACTTCCATTGCTTTATATTCTCCTAATTTCATTACTGAACCTTTTCCATATTGTTTTTCTATTTGTGACATTGCTGCCTCAAGTGCTTTTCTTTTTTCTAAATTTTCTCCCATTTTGTTTTCCTCCTATTTTTAAAACTTTTGTTTGGTGTTTTTATTATATACCAAATATTTGTTTTGTCAATACTTTTTTAAAATATTTATTTTTTATTTATACCAAGTAGAAATATTATAAAAATCATTATACCAATTTGGTGTTACATTTCCAATTAATCCAGTACTATATGCAACTATATATTTGTTATTATATAAACTGATATATGGAACATCATCTTTATATATTTCTGCTATTTTTTTATATCTTTCTACTAAAATATTATCATCTTTTGTATTATTAACTTCTTCTAAAATCTTTGTTATTTCTTCATTATTATAATTAGAAATATTATTTTCTCCAAAAAAAGTTGATAAATTTGGACTCATTCCTAAATTCAAACCACATAAAATAAGATCATACTTTTTGTTATTTAAAGTTTCAATATAATTATCATCAGATAATTGATTAATATTTATTCTAATTCCTTGCTGAGCTAATTGAGATTGTATATTTTTAGCAACTTCTACTTGAAAATGATCACTTGATTTAACAGCTAAATTAAAAGTTAAATTAAGTGGTTTATAGTTTTCAATTTTTTGCCAAACTCCACCTTTTAAATTCCATCCATTTTCCTTTAAAATCTTATTTGCTTGCTCAGGATTAAATCCAGAACTTACTTTTTCTTCTTTATATAACCAATTTCCATAGTCTAAAGGAAAATCTGATGTATAATATTTATTATTAAATACTGATGAAATAATATTAGATTTATCAATAGAAAAAGCTATCGCTTTTCTAACTTCTTTTTTAGACAATAAATAATTAGACATATTAATACCTAAAAAATCATGTTTTCTACCTTTCATTTCTTTTTTAGAATATCCAATTGTTCCAATATATTCTTCAATATTCATATTATCTGTACTTATTAAATCTAGATTTCCCATCTTAAAACTATTATATAGTTCTCCTAAAGATGAATAAATGTTTACATATATATTATTTAAAGAAATATTATTTTTGTTATCCCACCAATTATTATTTCTTGCCATTGTAAGATGTGTAGACTTAACATCAATATATTTAAACATTCCAGTTCCAACAGGAACTATTCCACTTGTAAATTCTTTATCCATATAAAATTGATTTGACATTATTGGAAATATTAAATTATATTCAAAAAAAGGAACCTCTTCATCTAAAATTATCTTGAAAGTATAATCATCAATTATTTGAATCTCTGTAATATTTTTGACATTTGGAGCATATATAGAATCTGTTTGTTTTATTTTTTCTACTGTAAATTTTACATCTTCAACAGTAAATTTTTCACCATCTGACCATCTTATATTATCTTTTAATTGTATTATATATGTTTTAGAATCTTGTTTTGCAAAGTCTTTTGCTAAACATGGCTCTAATTTATAATCTACTGATAAACTAAAAAGTGGCTCATATATTAATTTAGAAATATCTTGAATATTTTTATTTTTACTAAAAATCGGATTTGTACTATCAAATGATGCAACTCCTAATTTAATTTCTGTAGATTTTTTTTGTTCAATATTTACTTGTGCTTGCTGATTATTATTATTTTTCTCTTCTGTTTTTATTTTATAAATCGCAAAAATCATAATTCCAATTACAAATATGACAAATACATATTTAAAAAAATTTGATTTCATATTCCACCTCTATCTTATGAACTATAATACATTATATTGGACTTTTTTTCAAGGTTTTATGTGAATTTTGTTAAAGTTATGGCTTTTAATACTATTTTAAATATTTTTTCTTTTTTTGTATATAATAGAATTGGTGATATTATGAAAAATAAAAATTTATATATTATTTTAACAATAATTGGTATTTTGATTTTAATTGGAGTTATTTTTTTTATAACTAATTTCAATAAAAATACTGAAATTAAAAATAATAAAAATAATAATTACAATGTGCAATATGAATCTAAAAAAATTATAAGTTCTGAAAATATATCTAATGAAATAAATAAAAAAGCTTCTAGTCCTATCGAAAAAGAAATTAGTTCATTTTCCACTAAGGTTTTAAGTAATGATGAAGCAAGACAAAATAATATGAATATTACAGCTAAAAAATTAAATAATTATATTGTTAAAAATGATGAAACTTTTTCTTTTTGCTCAGTTTTAGGACCATCTACATCTAAAGATGGATATAAAGAAGCAGATATATTTGATAACAATGGGAAAAAGAAAAAAGGGTTAGGTGGTGGTAATTGTCAAATTAGTACTACTTTATATAACGCATTATTATCTATTCCAAATATTAAAATAATTGAAAGAAATTCTCATAGTAATTATGTACCATATATTGAAAAAGGTAAAGATGCTGCAGTTGCTTATGGAAGTCTTGATTTTAAATTTAGAAATAATACTGGGAAAGATATAAAACTTGTTTTTGAAGTAAACACTAATAATGTTACAGTTAAAATTATTGAAATATCTAAATCATAACATTAATTAATTTATCATACATTTTAATGGTGATATTTTGAGAAAAACAAAAATATTTATGATAAATGGTTTAATTTTAACAATAACTTCATTAATATTAAAAGGATCAGGCCTTTTATTTAATGTATATATTGCAAATAAAGTAGGTCAAGAAACAATTGGAATTTTTAGTTTGGTTATGTCATTATATACTTTTGCAATAACATTTGCTCAAAGCCGGATTAGGACTTTCATGTACTTGTATTGTAGCTGAAGAAATTGAAAAAAAAGATTATAAATCTGCTTTAAAATGTGTAAAACTTTGTATTATATTTTCTAGTATTATAAGTATATTTATTTCTAGTTTTTTTATAATATTTGCAAATATTTTTTCAACAAAACTTTTTTATAATAAAATATCAAATATTCCAATATATTTAATTTCAATTGGGCTTCCTTTTATTAGTATTTCTTCTGTTATTTCTGGATATTTTACAAGTATTGGAAAATCTTATAAAAATGCTATATCTCAGATTTTTGAAATAATTATAAAAATAATTGCTACAATATTTCTTATTAATCTAATTAAAAACAAAAATATTAATAATATTTGTTCTATCTTAATTTTAGGAGATATTATATCAGAATTTTGTTCTTTTACATTAAATGTATTTTTATATAAATTTGAAATAAGAAAATTCAAATTAACAAGAAATCAAACAAAAAATCTTAGTAAAAAAATTATAAAAAAATCACTTCCATTAGCAATAACATCATATATTCGTTCACGGCTTATCTTCATTTAAACAGTTTTTAATTCCATTGAGACTAAAACTATCTGGATTAAATTACACTGTTGCAATTTCAAAATATGGTTTAATAAATGGTATGGTTTTTCCTGTAATTCTATTTGCAAATTTTTTTATAAGTTCTTTTTCTACCTTGCTTATTCCTGAATATTCAAGACTTCTTGCTGGTAAAAATTATAATAGAATGAAACAAGTTTGTTTAAAAATATTTGAATACATATTTAATTTTTCAATAATGCTTTTTGGTGTTTTTTTATTTTTTGCAAATGATATTAGCTATCTAATTTATAAAAATATTGAGATTGGAAAATTTTTTAAGATTTTTTCTTCTTTAATTATTTTTATGTATATAGATTCTATAATAGATAGCCTCCTAAAAGGAATTAATTGTCAAGTTGGATCTATGATAATAAATATCTTAGATTTAATTTTTACTATTTTAATAATATACTTTATTGTTCCAATTTATGGATTAAATGGCTATATTTTTAGTATATTTTTAAGTGAAATCTTTAATTTTACTTGTAGCTTTTTATTGCTAAAAAACAAATTAAAATTTAAATTTGACATATATCTATTTCTAATAAAGCCTTTTTTTATTTTATTAATTTCCTTCTTCATATCAAAACTTTTTATCTTACCCTATTTTATAAAAATTTTATTATTTATTTTATTATACATTTCTTTGTTTTTATTACTAAGAAAAACTAAATTAAAAGATTTCTAAAACAAAAAAGCTACTTTTAAAAGTAACTTTTTTATTTGTATTATTTTATTTTTTATTTTATTTTATTTTTTATTTTATTTTTTATTTTATTTTTTTACTTTTAGTGATCCTTTTTTGGAGCGTCCCAAAAAGGATCGCTTTCTATAAATCTTTTACAAATATCTAAATTTTCTAGCATTTCTTCTTCTGAATATATTTTATATTTATCATCATCTAAAAATATCTTAATTTCAAAATTTGCAACTTTGTCTAAATAATTTAAAGCTTCTAATACATCTTCTTTTTGCATATTTAAGAATTCTAAA
>SAMEA104404097__coassemble_1000_pt1 | contig 25114 bp, 23 predicted proteins | sample SAMEA104404097__metabat2_high_PE_106 | metagenome-assembled genome bin SAMEA104404097 (sample SAMEA104404097) | Balaenoptera acutorostrata | reverse complement strand
TTTCATTCAAAACTCTGTTTGTATTTTACTATATAAATTTACAAATTGCAAGCAAAATATCATATAAAAATAGGATTTTACAAAATGTAAAATCCTACTAGGAATAAATATTTATTTAGTTATTTAAAATTGTATCAATTACCATTTCTTTTATCTCTGGCATATTAAGTATAAATGCAAATTCTGTTTTTTCTATTTCTTTTTCATAAAAAGAAACTACTTGCCAATACTGATCCTCCACACATTTTTCTAAATCTTCAATAATTTCAGAAAATCTTTTTTCAAGAGGTTGTATAAATAAAATATACTGTGAACGACTAATTTCATCTCTTAAAAATTTTTCAAATGTATCATTAAATATCTTAAAATATTCTTCTTTTAAGTTAATTTTTTCTCCGTATTTAGCATTCCACTTTGTAATATCTTTCCATACTTTTTCTTTGATATCAATGATTTCTAAAGTATTCAATCGAGAATTAAACATCTCATCTGCATAACTTTTTAAACTAACTAAATCATCATAAGCTGCCTTGTAAATAAAATACTCATCTACTGCTTTCATAATCTAAATTCCTTTCTATAATGCTTTTTAGCTTTGTTACATATTCTATTTTACCATAATTTACATAATTTTTCAAATGTTTTTTTTAAAAAATATAAATAAAAAATCCTAATTTCTATTTTTTTAGGATTTTTTATTTTATTTTTACTATAATATTTATTAATTATAAATTATTTACCACTTTCTATTTTTATTTCAAGTAATTTATCTTTTAATTCACCTTCAATTTTTTCAAGTTCAAGCTCTGCTTCTTCTCTTTTTGCTTTACCATTTGCATGAATTTCTAAAACTTTATCTAATGTTTCTATAATATCTTTATTTGTTTTTTGTAATGTTTCTACATTAACAATTGCTTTTTCTGATTGTTCAGCAACTTCAATTGTTCCTTGTTTTAATGTTTCACTATTTTTCTTAAGCATTTCATTTGTCATTTCAGATACTTGTTTTTGAGCTCCTAATGCATTTTTAGCATTTGTTAAGCCTAGTGCTATTACTACTTGATTTTTCCATAATGGAATTGTATTTATTAATGAACTTTGTATTTTTTCTACTAATTCACTGTCATTATTTTGTATTAATCTAATTTGTGGTGCCATTTGTATTGAAATTATTCTTGTTGTTTTTAAATCATATATTCTTTTTTCAAATCTATTGATTGTTGCTACTAAATCATTTACTAATTGTGCATCTGTTTGCTCTTGTGTTTCTTCTGCTATTTTTTTCATTTCTGGTAATGTAACATTTTTTAGTTCTTCTATTTTTTTCTCTCCTGCTATTATGTATAATGATAATTCTTTAAAATATTCTAGATTTTTATCATACATTGTATCAAATATAGCAATATCTTTCATCATTTGTAATCTATGATCTTCTAATTGTTTTTCAATTTTTGATATATTATTTTCTACTTTATTGTATTTTGCAATTATTTTTTGAACTTGTTTTTTTGCTGAATTAAATATTGAAAATAGCTTGTTTTTTCCATCTTTTGATACATCTGTATCAAATTCTTTTATTTCAACTACTAAATCTCCTAATAAATTTCCTACATCTCCTGTACTTTTTGTTTTTACATCATTTAATACTGAATCTGAAAATTTTGATATATTGTTTTGTGCACTTGCTCCAAATTGTAAAATTTGTGCAGTGTTTTTTACATCTATCTTTTCTAAAAAATTATTTATTGCTAATTTTTCTTCTTCACTTAATGCTTCATAATTTAATGATTTTTCTACAACTTTTTCATCAACTTTTTTGTTATCCACTAATGCTGTTTCTATTTTCTTTGTGTCTACACTTGATTTTACTTCTAATTTAATTTCTTCATCCATTTTTATTTCCTACCTTTTTTATTTTTTTAAATAGTCTATTAATTCATTATATATATTCATTTTTAATGTTGTAACTGTACTATTTATTGTTGGTGGTATTCCTTTTACATTTACTTTAGATACATCATAATTACCACCTGTAACTCCTGTTCTAAATCCGTATTTAGACCATGCTATTTGACTTATTTCTTTGTCTTCATATATTTTTGCATATTCGTTTCCTTTTTCATTGAAACTTGCTATACAATGTGAATTCCATATTGTTGGTGTTGGATATAATATTCTTATTTTGTCTTTTACTTGTTCCCATCCTTCTGGATTTGAATTTGCAAAATCTATTACACTTTTTTCATAATCTACTATCATTGGCTTTCCTCCAACTCCTGTCTTTAAGTATAATTCAAATAAATCTGCTGGTGTATTGTTCATATATCCTGATTTTATATAAAATTCTTTTAATTTTGGTAATTTTTCTTTTACCTTTTCTTCTGTTACATTTCCTTCACACATTATTGATAATAAAAGTCCATAATATGTAGCTCCTGGTGATGATGTTACTGGATCTGTTGAATCTATATTAATGCTTCCATATAACATATCTACTCCTATATCTTTCCACTTTTTACCCTCTAATATGTATGAGATTAATTTATTCATATCTGTAATATAATATACTTCATCTTTTTTTGTTACTATTTTTTGTTCTATTAATGCTTCTACTACTGTATCCCAACTATATATTACTATTGGTGTGTTTAATGTTAATCCTCCATCTAATACTCTATTTCTTTCTGCTTCTCCTTTTGTTTTATCTGCTGGTAACTTGTAATAATCATAAAATCTTTGGTCTGATGCAAACATTGCATCATATTTTGTGATATTGTCTTCTCTTACTAATTCGTTTTTTATTAATTTTCCATTACTCCAACTATCATATACTGGATTTAATTTGTATTTATTTCTTACTATTTCTTGGACTTCTTCATCTTTTAAAAAGTTTTCTTTTCCTCCTCCTGTTGCTATATATACATCTGTTAAATCATCTATAAATATTTTATCTTTTTCTCCAAATGCTTTTATTCCTACAATTATTAGAATTAACACTATTAATATTCCTAATCCAATCCATATTTCTTTTTTATCTTTCATTTTTTCGCACCTCCTTTTTCTTCTAATTTAAGCTCATCTATAAATCCATCTGCTTTTAACATTCCTTCAAATACTTTCATTTCTGCATCTGTATCTATTATTACTGATTGATACATATTGTTTAATTGTTCTTTAAATGCTTTTTTTATTTTTATTATTAACCCTTCAACTGCTTCCATAAATTTTTGACTTTCTTTTGTATTTAATTTTTGGTTTTCTATTTCATCATATCTGTTTAATATTTTTAGTGTAACTGGGAGATAATAATTTAAGAAATTATGAACTTGTCTTAATTTTTCTGGCTTTTTAGAAAGTGTATCTATTATTTTATTAGATATTTCATATATTTCATTAATATTTTGTACTAATGATTCATCTTCAATTTTTTTTGATACATTTTTAATTTCAACTGTCATTTCTTTAGCTGATTTTATTATGTTATACATATTTTCACCATCATTAGCCAAATCTATATCTTTCTTATTTCCTCTTCCCATATATACACCTGTTCCATATGCTGCTATTCCTATTAATGCAGATGGTAAAATTCCTATATTAAGTGCTAAATATGGGACTGCAAAAAATGTTCCTCCTAAAATTGCAGAATATATATACTTTTTATTCATCTTTTTCCCCCTATTAATTATATCCTCTAACTTCTTTAAATGCTCCTAATAGATTTGTTCTTCCATCAAATACTTTTGCATTTGTTAATTTTGCTATATCATTTAGCTGTCTTGCTGAAGCAGATCCAAACATTATACTAAATACTGGAATGTCTTTTCTTATTTCTCTATATTTATTTTGTAATTCTCTCATTCTATCATAATTTGATGCTCCATCTGTCATAAGCACAATTGCTGTATTATATGTTTCTAAATCTTCTTTTTTAAGAATGTCTAATCCTTCCATTACTGGCTTATATATATCTGTTCCGCCTGATACCAGTGTTTCTTGTACTTGTCTTATTAAATTTTCTGTTTTAATCCCGTTTTCTGTATGGTATTTTCCTATAATTTCAGAATTAAATGGTATTATTGTTATTTTATCTTTGTTTGAAAATTGTAATAAATTTTTTGATGCTTCTTCTTCATTTAATATAAATTCCATTGCTTCTATTAATTGTCTACTTCCTTCACCTGACATACTTCCCGAATAATCTAAACAAAATACCATATTAAGTGGTTTTCTTAGTTCTGTTTGATATACTCCTAATGCTGTTTTAACAACATTTTTACTTGGATATTTTATTGGCACTATATATTTATTTGTGTCAATTCCCCAGCTTGGATTAAATATTTCTTTATCAGCATCTTTGTTTATTCCTCCAAACCATACTCTTCTTCCTGTTTCCATTAATTTGTTTTGTCCTTCATTACTTAATATATATCCTTGTAATTTTAAAAACTCTTCCTTTTTACTGTCATCTTTATTATTTATATATGCAAATGGTGAATCTGAAATTGATACTCCATCTACTGGATATAAAATATATAATGGTTCTTTTCCTTGCTCTTCTAATTTTTTATTTATATTTATTATAGAAGATTCATATGTTATTAATGCTTCATACTCTCCACTTAAAAACATTTCTTCTAAAAATTCTTCACTTCCTGAAGATCTTGTTACTCCTGAATATAATTGTGTTAATTCTTTTCTTAACTTTTCATCTTCTAAATGTTTTTCAGTTAATACCTCTGGATTTCCTGCAAGTGTTGATACAAAACCTAAATAAGCTGTTGCTCCTGTATTTGTTTGTGTTGGTGATGTCATACTAAATTTTAATTTTTTACTTTTTATTGCTTCTAATATATCTTTTGTATATATTTCTTTACCTATAAATCCTAAATCTTTAGCTTTGCTTTTTGTTATTCCAAATACTACTGGATTTATACTTGTTGATTTTGAATCTGTAATTCTAATATCTTTATTTAACATATATAACCACATAGAATTTGAACACCAAACCGCATCATATTTTTCACCACTATTTAACTTGTCCATTATATCTATTGTTCCTGCATAATCTATTTTTAAATCTATATTATTTTCTCTAGCAAATTTCATTAAAAATTCTTCTATATCTTTGTTTTCATTACTAGATATTATTTTAAAATAATCTTTATGTGCTTCCTCAAATTTTTTCTCATATTCTTCATTAATTTGAGATATCATAACAATAACTATTAATGGTATTAATATAAATACAACAAAAAAAGGCAAAAATGCTTTATTTTTTTTCTTATCCAAAACATTCCCCCCTTTCATTATATATTAACCTAATTAAATATACTTCTAGGCTTCTAAATTTTATCATACTACCATATCTTTGTCAATTAAAATTCAAACCAATTTATCATATACACATTGCAAACATTCCTATTAAAAATCCTATTATATTGCCAATTGCTGTAGCCTTTCCACTATATAATTTATTCGATTCTGGCACTAACTCTCCGTGATACTATATAAAGCATTGCTCCAGCTGCAAAACTTAAACAAATTGAAATAACATCATTAGAAATTCCTCCTAAAAGACCTCCAAATAATGCTCCAATTCCTGTTGTAACTCCTGATAAAATCACATAATATAAAACTTTAATTTTTGACATTCCTCCATTTTTCATTGGTACTGCCATTGATATCCCTTCTGGTATATCATGAAGACATATTGCAACTGCTAAACTTATTCCTAATTTAATTGATGCATTAAAACCAGATCCAATTGCTAATCCTTCTGGGAAATTATGTATTGCAAGTCCTATAGATACAATAATTCCAGTTTTTAATAAATTATTTCCTTTTTTAAAACTAAATTTTTTTTGAACTATATAATCACAAAATATCATTGTAATTATTCCAAATATTATTCCTAAAAGTGATTTATAAATTCCTCCAATTTCTAATGCCTCTGGTATTAAATCAAAACATATTATTGACATCATAAGTCCAGATGCAAATGATAATATAAAACTTAAAAATTTATTTGAATTTCGCTTAATCGTAACTCCAATAATTCCTCCTATTGTAGTTCCAAATGTTCCAAAAAATAATCCTATTAATGTAATTTTCAATATTTCCAATATAAAAAAACTCCTTACCATTTATATATTATAATATATAATATGGTAAAAAGTTTTTAATTATTCTTCACCTTTTAATCTTTCTGCTCTATCTGCTGCAATTAAATTATCAACCATTTCATCTATATCTCCATTCAAGAAGTTTTCCATTTGATATACACTCATACCAATTCTATGATCTGTAATTCTTCCTTGTGGATAATTATATGTTCTGATTTTTTCACTTCTATCTCCTGATCCAACTTGTGATTTTCTTGCATTTGCAACTTCACTATCTTGTTTTTGTTTTTCTATTTCATATAATTTTGTTCTTAACATTCTCATTGCATTATCTCTGTTTTGGAATTGTGATCTTTCTGTTTGACATTCTACAACTATTCCTGATGGCTCATGTATTAATCTTACTGCAGATGATGTTTTGTTTATGTGTTGTCCTCCAGCTCCTGATGATCTAAAAACTTCCATTTTTATATCTGCTGGATTTATTTCTATTTCAACATCTTCAACTACTGGTAACATTGCAACTGTTGCAGTTGATGTATGAATTCTACCACTACTTTCAGTATCTGGTACTCTTTGAACTCTATGAACTCCACTTTCAAATTTTAATCTACTATATACTCCTTTTCCAGTAATCATAAATGATATTTCTTTATATCCTCCAAGCCCTGTTTCATTTTCATTTAATACTTCTAATTTCCAATGTTTTCTTTCTGCATACATTGTATACATTCTAAATAATGTTCCTGCAAATAATGCTGCTTCATCTCCTCCTGCTCCTGCTCTTATTTCACAAATTATATTTTTATCATCATCTGGATCTTTTGGAATTAATAATACTTTTAATTCTTCTTCTAATTTTGGTAATTCTTCTTTTGATGTATAATATTCTTCTTCTGCAAGTTCTTTCATTTCTGGATCTTGCATCATTTCTTTTGCTTCTTCCATATTTTCTTTTACTTTTTTATATTCTCTAAATTTTATTACTATATCTTCAATACTTGCATGTTCTTTCATATATTTTTGCCATTCAGATTGATTACTTATAACTTCTGGATCACTTATTAATTTTGTCAATTCCTCATATCTTTTTTCTACTAGTTCTAATTTTTCAAACATATCTTAACTCTCCTCGTAATTTAATCTTTAACTATTTTACTACAAATTAGCTAAAAAATCAACTTAATTCAATATAATTATGTTCAATTCCACTGTTATTTATTATGTTTTTTTCTCTATTTGTACATGTAAAAATTATAAATTGTCTGTCTGGATATTTTTCATTTATATATGTTAAAAAGTTTTTTATTCTGTCATCATCAAAATATGCAAATGCTTCATCTAAAAATATTGGCATTTTTTCTTCTGATAAATCTTCTATCATTGATAGCCTTAATGATAAATATAATTCTTCTATTGTTCCAACACTTAACTTTTCAGCTGTTATATATTCTCCTAATTCATTTTCAACAATTAGTCCGTTTTCATCATCAAATCTTACATTTTCATATTTTCCATTTGTTATTTTTGAAATATTTATAGATAGATTTTTTGTAAATTTTGGTGTTACTGTATCTTTCATTATTTCATAACTTTTATTTAGTATTTCTTTTGCTATTTCCATACTTTTATTTAATTTTTCTAATTCTTTTTTCTTTTCTTCTAGATTATAATATTTTTCTTCTAACTTAGATATTTTTTCTATTTTTGGCTCAATATTGTTTTTATCTACTTCTAATCTATGTAATTCTATATTTAAACTGTTTATTTCTTTTTGCATCTTTCCTATATGACTTTGTACTTCTTCATATGTCATATTTTCTTCACTATTAGATATTTTTTCTTTTATTTTATTAATTTCACCATCTATTTCATTATTGTTTTTTAATATTACATCTATTTCATTATCTAATAATCCAATTTTTTCCTTAACTAATTCTTCTTCTTTTTTTACTTCTATTAATTCTTTATTTATCTTTTTTTCTTTATTATTCATTATAACAAATATTATTATTGGAATTATTGATACTCCAAATCCTATAAATTTTAAAATATTGTTTTTAATTAATGCAGAAACAATTATAAATATAATTCCTAAAACTAACATTATATTCTTTTTTCTATATCTTTCTTTTGCCTTTTCTATTTCAGAAATATTATTTGTTTTATCACCTTGATTTAATTTATCTATCTTTTTTTCTAAATCTTTTATTTTATCATCATTTTGCTTTTTTAAATTTTCTTGCACTTTTATTTTTTCTTCTTCTATTTTTTGCTTTTCTAAAACTATTTTTAAATTACCGTATTTTTCATTTTCAGCTTCCAACTTAACAATTTTTTCTTTTAAAGAATTTATTTTTTCTTCTACTTCATATTTAAATCCTTCATATTTTTCTAAATCTTGTTTCTCATTTTCTATTTCTCTAATTTCTCTATTTATTATGTTTATTGGCTTTTCCCTAGATCTTTCTGTTCCAATTTCATCTAGTTGCCTTTTGTTTATTCTATTTAATGCTAATTTAAATGATGTATTATCTTCACCAGTTCCAACTAAATTAGCAATCTTTTGAACTAACATACTTTGCTTTTTATCTTCTAATTTTACTTCTTTTTGATTAGATACAAATGTTGTTAAAAATAGTTCTTCATCTATTTTTGTTTGCTCTGAAAAAAATTGGTTTCCTAATGTTTTATCTATACTAAATTCACTAGATATATCTTCCATTTTTTCATTAAATATTTTTGGATTTTTTTTCTTAAAATCTCTATATACTTCAATTTTTTTACCATCATCTAATCTATATGATAATTTCCCAGAAAAATCTTCTCCTACCCATGGAAGATATTTGTCATAATCTGAAAATTCTTTTCCATTTTTCTTTTTTGATATTCCATATAATGAACTTATTATATAATTAATTAATGTTGATTTTCCAGCTTCGTTTTTTCCAAATATTATATTTATATGATTTTTGAATTTTAATTCTAAATCTTTTAATTTACCATATGAATTTATTCGTAATTCTTCTATTTTCAACCAAAACCCCTCCTTTATTTTAAAGCATCAAATGCAATTTCTACTGCTTTTTCAAGAATTTCTTTTTCTTCCATACTACATTCTGAATTAATCTTTTCTAACATTTCTTTTGCAAAGATTCCTTTTAATGTACTTTCTCTTGATATTTTTTCTAAATCATATGCAATTTCAGTCATATTTTTTATCTTAATTATTCTTTCATTATTTATTAATTTATATATTTCAGATGTATTTATCTCAAATTCTCTTTTTCCTACAAAAACTACTTTTACAAATTGATTTTCTAATACTTTAATATCATTTATTTTTTCAATTAATTCTTCAATAGATAAAATTTTTGTAACATCAATCTTTTTTTCAATAAATTCTCCACTATTTAATTTTATAAATTCTTTTTTTAATCCCTCTAAGCTAATTTCTCCTAAAATATATCCATGATCCCATATTTCATCAAATCCTAAAGATATCATTGATCCTGGATATACTATTTTACCATCATACATTGGTTTATGAATATGTCCCATTGCAACATAATCAAATTTTTCAAGCTCTTTTTTACTAATTGAATTATATTTTTCTTCAGATCCATCCAAAGTTCCATGTATTACTAAAATATTAGCTTTATCATTATTTAATTTATCAACCAAATCAAACCCTGAACATGAAAAATCATTAAATCCATACCCATATATATCTACATCTGGTAATTCAATTTTATCCCCATCATAATTAAAAATAACAACATTATCATTCCATGAAAATTTAGAATAATATGAATTTTTTAAAAATGGATCATGATTTCCCGGTGCAATAAAAACTTTAGTCTCTGGAATTTCTTTAAAACAATTATTTATAAATTCAATTGTAGATTTTTTAACATATTGATGTTCATATAAATCACCAGAAATAAATAAACAATCAACTTTTTCTTCCTTAACTTTTGAAATAATTTCTTTAAAAACTCTTCGTTGTTCTAATCTTCTTAGTTCTCCCATACCATCTTTATCAGCCAAATTAACAAAAGGCCTATCAAAATGCACATCAGCAATATGTATAAATTTCATACTCACCATTCCTTTCAAAACCCATCATATCACACAAACTAATGTTTGTAAATACTAAGTTATAATTTATTATATTTTTATTTTTTTTTATTTATTTATTTTTATTTATTTTATTATTATTTATTTTTTATTTTATTTTTTTATTTATTTTATTATCATTTATTTTTTTATTTATCATTTATTTTTCTAGTTTTTAATGATCCTTTTTTGGCGCGTCCCAAAAAGGATCATTAAAACAAAAATAAAGATATATAATATATTTTAATACCATATATCTCTATTTTTATACAATTCTAACAAATTATTTTAATCATCATCAAGTGGACCAAAAAGCTCATCAAATTTTGCTTCTAGCTCTTTTTGTAAATCATAATCATCATCTTCTTGTGGAAGTGTTATTTCATCTTCATTATTTTCATAATTAATTTGATTATTGTTATTGTTATTGTTATTATTATTATTACTATTATTATCATTATTAACTTTTGGTTCATCATCAATATCTTCAAATAAATCATCTAATGATTCAACTTTTAAATCTTCAACTTGTTTATCTTCTTCATCTTCTGTCCATGGATTATATGGATTATATTTTCTCCATTTTCCTCTTTCTACTAATCCTATATCATTATGACTTATTTCATGTCGTTTTAAATCTCTTGCCATTGGATGTTTAAAATAATAGAATTTTTGTGCCTTAACTGGCTTCAATCCTTTTACAAAAACTATACATTGATCTACATCCATTCTTCTTAATTCATCTGGTGTCATTAATGCTCTTGCCATTATTTGATCTGAAACACTTTTTCCTGTTTTCCAATTCTTTCTATCTTTATTTACTGAAATACTATCTCTATCAATTGTTTTTTCTCCTAATTGCTTAGAAAAATATTCAACTGTTTTATATGAGTTACTTCCTAAAAATAAATGTGTATCACAGTTCCCCATTATTGTTTCATAAGATTTATCATAAACTGCTTCTAACTGGTCAACATTTTGTAATATAACACTAAATGATATTTTTCTACTTCTTGATGTTGATATCTTTTTATCAAAATCTGGTATTTTACCAATATTTGCAAACTCATCTAATATAAAAAATGTTTGTTCTTTTAATTTTCCTCCATTTTTGTCTGCATAATCATATAATTGTTGTATCATCTGCGCAAAAAATATTGTAAGTAAAAAGTCATATGCTGTATGTGTATCTGATGATATTACATATAATGCTGTTTTTTGACTTCCTATTTCTTCAAAATCTATTGTATCTGTTGATGTTAATTCTGCGATTTCTTTTGAATCAAATTTTCCTAGTTTTGATTGAAGTGTACTTAATATTGAACTATATGTTTTTTCTGGCGCTATTTCTATTGATTTGTAATTCATTCTTGCTGGATGGTCATATGGTAATTGACTCATAAGCTCTGTTAATAAGTTACTTCCTCCATTACTGTTTGCTGCTCTAACTAATTCCGCACAACTTGCTAGGTTTTGTTCTTCTTCAGGTCTTGTTGCAATTAAATAATAAATTAATGCTTTTAATAACATTTCTGCTGAATCATCCCAAAATGGATCTGATCCTCCTCCATCTGTTTTTTGTCCTTTTACTATTGTATTTGCAATAACATCTACATCAATTTCTGATCTTACATGTTGTATTGGATTATATCCATCACTACATTTTGGATTTACTAAATTTAATACTTTAATTTTGTATCCATGATCTTTTAAATACCCTGCTGTTGAATCATATAATTCTCCTTTTGGATCTGTAAATACATAAGACCCTAACATTTGATATGCATTTGGTATTGAATATGATGCTGATTTACCAGATCCAGATCCGTCCAACTACTAATACATTGACATTTCCTCTTTTATCTACTGGCAAATAATTGTCTTCTGCTAATATTATTCCTTTGTTTCTATTTAATATCTTATATTGCTCTCCATGTTGACTCCAATCACTTGATCCATGTTCTATATCTGAATATTCATGTTTTGGTGCTGATCTTACGAATCCTATAAAGAAAAATATAAGATAAAATATACTAAATCCAACAAGAAGTGATGTAAAATTTTCAAAAGCACCATTAGAAAAGATATTTCCTATTGTTTTAATTGGATGTACAAAATTTTGCCCCATTCTCTCCATCATTAAAACAGCATTAAATCCTTCCCCTTGTGATGCTTCAAATATACTATATGACATCGGTGAAACAAATACTATGACCAATACTACCCATAATATCGCACACACTATAAATGTTTTTCTATTTCTTCTTATTGCTCCTTCTATTTTATAATTCATCTTTTCCACCTACTATTCTTTTGTTATTTAAAAACTTTTATTTAGATTTATCTTGATAATCCATTATTCTTTTTATGTTGCTCTTCAAAAATTCTTTTTGCATCTTCTTTATTCTTAATCGTGAATTTTTTCTTTGCAGGAATATTCTTACCTAACTTTTTAATATTCTCAAAATCAACTTCTTCATATATACCATTAACTATTCTATACGCTTTACCATTATTTTCATCCAAAAGAACAGCATGATCATTAACTTTTCCTTCTATTGTAGGTAATTGGAAATGTTGTTCAACATAATTTCCTACTTCTAATTCTTTACCACATTGCATGTCTATACATGCTATCTCTATTTTACTTCCATTTTCAGGATTTTCCATTTCAAACTTCCTCCTTAATTTTCTTTTTTGTCTCTGATTTCAAAGGCAAAATAAGATTTATATGGTTTTAATTTACACTTTCCTTTTACTTCATTTGTTTTTTCATCGAAATAAAGCATTGGCTTTACTTCTTCTGTAGTTTCTGGATCAATTATACAAATTGGTCTTTTTAAATTTGGTGTATATTTGAATCCTTTGTATTCTGTTTCAACTTCATTATATAAGTTGTCAAATTTTAGTGGCATTGGCTTTTTTGAAATAGATATTCTATTTCCTTCTAGTAACGCCATATTAACTACAACTCTTTCTTTACCAAAAGATAAAATAACTAAATTATCTTGATCTTCTGATGGATTGTCAACATAAAAAGTTTTTCTGGTGTTGTTTTCCCTTAACTCCTCTGAATAATCTAATCTTTGTAATGTATATTTAGGACCTTCTCCCCAGAATTCTTTTTCTGTTTTATTTATTTGGTATATTACTGTTTTAACTTCTTTAGGATCTGTGATACTAAAGTGCTTTCCTTGCCACATCTCCATTTTTTACTACCTCTCTTCCTATATTTTATAGCTTGTCTTTTGTTAACCTACACTTATAATTATACCTAATAACAAGCTTTTTGTCAACATAATTTTATGTTAATTAGTGTTTCTTGGATTAAAATTTGAAATTTCTTTCAATTCTTCATATATTTTCTTTTCTTTTTCACTCATTTTTTTTGGAACCATTATCTTAACTTCTGCAACTAAATCTCCTCTTCCACCTTTTCCATCATTATATCCCTTATTAGGAATTCTAAGCCTTTCACCACTTTGTATCCCTTGTGGTATATATATTTTTGTTTCAGCATCAATTGTTGGAATATTAACTCTTGTTCCAAGTCCTGCTTCCCACGGTGTTAAAAATAAATCTGTATATAAATCATATCCTTTAAGCCTAAACTTTTTAGTATTTTCTATATTTATTTTTATAAACATATCTCCATTTTTTCCACCATTTTTTCCAAGTTTTCCTTGTCCAATTAACCTTATTTTTTCACCATCTCTTATTCCTTTTGGAACATTTACTAAAAATGTTTTATTTTTTCCTTCTACATTTTTTATTGCTATCTTTTTTTCAGTTCCAAAAAATGCTTCTTCTAATCCTAATTTTATTTCTGTTTCTACATCTTCTCCTCTAACTTGCTCTGCTTTTTCTTTTCCTTCTTCTTGCTTTTCTGCCCCTAAAAACATATCAAAAATAGTCCCTTTACTTTTTAATCCATTTTTAGTTTTTCTAGCTGTATATGCATTCCATGTTCTATCATATTTTCTTTTAGACGCTGGAACAGATAATATTCTATATGCTTCATTTATATCTTTTATTTTTTCTTCTGCTAAACTATCTCCAACATTTAAGTCTGGATGATATTTTTTTGCAGATATTCTATATGCACTTTTTACTTGTTCAATAGAAACTCTACTTGTTTCTAATCCTAATATTTTGTAATAATCTTTAAAAATCATTTGACATCCTCCCTCAAAAGGTATCACTATTATATCATAAAATCTGAAAAAATCTAGATATTTTTTACTTTTTCTTTTTTTATATTTTTACATCTTCAAAACTTTCATTTTCTTTTGGACACATTTCATAAAATTTCATTCCATTTGATGCTTTAAATAATATAATATCTTTTGATTCTACTTGCTTTTCTAAATATTTTAAGATTTCTTCTCTTTTCTCAAAATATTTAACTTCTTTTAAATTACTCTTTTCCACTTTTGCTTCTTCATAAATATATTTACTATTTTCTCCCATACATAGCAATATATCAATTTTACTATTTTTTAAAACTTCCCCTATTTTTCTATGTAATTCTTCTGAATATTTTCCTAATTCAAATACATCTCCTATAACTGCTATTTTTCTTCTTTCTTTGTATTCTTCTAAACTTTTTATTGATGCTTTTATTGATTCTAAACTTGCATTATATGCATCATTTATAACTATTGCACCATTTTTTAGTGTTACTTTTTCCATTCTGTTTTTTGTTAATTCAAATTCTTCTATTCCTTTTTTTATTTCTTCTTTTTTTAGTCCTAATAAATGTCCTACTATTCCTGCACATAATGCATTATATACAAAATGCATTCCTGCAACTGGAACTTTAACTTCAAAACTTTCTTCAAATATATGACATATAAATTTACTTCCATTTTCGGATAACTTAATTTTTTCTGCCCATACATCTGATTTGTTTTCTATTCCAAATGTATATATCTTATTATCTTTTTCTTTATTTTCTTCTTTCCATTTATGTAATAAATCATTATCATTGTTAATTACAATAACTTTTTTATCCATTCCTTCTAATATTTCTAATTTTGCTTTTAATATATTTTCTCTCGATCCTAAATTTCCTATATGTGATGTTCCTATATTTGTTATTACTGAAATTTTTGGCCTTGCTATTTTTGTTAAATCTCTTATTTCTCCAAAATGGTTCATCCCCATTTCAATAACTGCTGCTTCATGGTCTTTTAATCCTAATATTGTATATGGAACTCCTATATGATTGTTGTAATTTGCTTTTGTTTTTAATGTTTTATATTTTTGTGAAATTACATTTGCTACCATATCTTTTGTACTTGTTTTTCCAACACTTCCTGTAATTGCAACTACTGGAAATTCTTCTCCAAATAAATTTCTTTTATATTTTGAAATTTCTTGTAATCCTTTTAAAGTATCTTTAGTTTTTATTAAAATTTTATCTTTCCATTTTCTAAAATCTTCATTTACTTCATTTACAATACATACCTTTGCTCCTGCTTCAAATGCCATCTCATAATATTTTTTTCCTTCTTTTTTTTCATCTCCAACTCTAATAAAAACGTCTCCTTCTTCAATCTCTCTTGTATCAAATCTAAAATTTACACATTCATAGCTTTTATCTCCAATTAACAATTCTCCATCAATAATTTTTAATATATCTTCTACTTTCATTTCTTTCATTCCTTTCAAAAACATTTTACTACAATAATATTCATAAATCAATAAATATATATTATTCTATCTTACTTATTTAAAATATAGATAAAAATTTAAACTTATGTTATAATAAACTTGAAAAAGGAGATTCATATGTTAAAAAATAATACCATAGAAAAAGAAGAAAAAATAGAATTAAAAGAAAAAAAAGAAGAATTAAAAATTGAAAACAATAACAAAGATTTTCATATAGTTGAAACCAAAAATAATAATTCAAATATTATTCAAACTTTTGGAATCTATGCAATATCTTTTATAGTTATTTTGCTTCTTTCATTTATACTTTTTACTATTGATACTGCTAAAAGCCAAAAAATGTTTCCTAAAATATTTATTTCCGGCTATAACATATCAAATCAAACAAAAGAAGAAGCATTTAATAACTTAAATAATTATATAACAAATAATATTCCAGAAGAAATTAAATTAACACACAATGGTTTTGAAACTTCTCTATCACCAAAAGATTTAGGAATTACTTTTGATACTTCTTCTGCAATTAACTTAGCATATCAATATGGTAGAACTGGTACTTTACTTGAAAATGATATTATTAGATTAAAGTCTTTTTTTTCTAATACTAAAATAGAACCTTTATTTACAATTGATGAAGATTTATTAAAAAATAATCTTAAAGATATCTCTAAAAAATTACCTGATGCAGTTATTCAAAGTAGCTATTATATTGAAGATAATAATTTAATACTAACCAAAGGAAAAAAAGGATCTGTAATAGATATTGATAAAAGTTCTAATTTAATTATTGAAAATATTAAAAATTTAAAACTACTAGATAAACCAATTGAATTAATTACAACTTCTGTTACTCCAAAAAAATTAGATATTGATTTAATATATAATGAAATACATAAAGAACCTAAAAATGCATATTTTACACAAAATCCTTATGCTGTATTTCCAAGTGAAAATGGTTTAGATTTTGGAATTCCACTAGCTGAAGTAAAAGAAAATCTTGAAAATACTAATGAAGAATTAAAAGTTCCTTTAAAAGTATTGTATCCTAAAGTAACTACAAATATGATTGGAAGAGAAGCCTTTCCAAATATATTGTCTATATTTAACACAACATATTCAACAAAAAACAAAAACAGAACTACAAACCTAATTTTAGCTTCTAATAAAATAAATGGAACTGTCTTAATGCCTGGAGAAACTTTTTCTTATAATAAAGTAGTTGGTCAAAGAACAATTGCAGCTGGCTACAAAGAAGCTCCAATCTATGTAAGTGGAAAAGTTGTAGATGGTCTAGGTGGTGGAATCTGCCAAATAACAAGTACTCTATATAATGCTGCTTTACTTGCTGATTTAGAAATAACAAAAAGATCAAATCATCAATTTGTCCCTTCTTATGTAAGAGCTAGTCGTGATGCAACAGTTGTTTATGGTTCAATTGATTTTCAATTTAAAAATAATAGAAATTACCCAATTAAAATTCAATCTTCTGTTTCAAGGGGAATTGCAAGAATTGAAATACTTGGATTAAAACAAGAAAATGACTTTCAAATTGAAATACATGATAAAATAACCAAAACTACAAAAAATTCCATATATTCAGAAGCATATAAAATAAAAAAGAAAAATGGTCAAACTATTAGTTCTTCTCTTATATCAAAAGATATTTATAAAAAACACTAAAAAACAAATCCAATAGAAAATATTTATTCTATTGGATTTGTTTTTTTATTTTTACATAGTTAAAATCCCATTTGGTGTATCTTTTATAACTAAAATATCTTCTTCTCTTCCGTTTTCTACATTTATATATACTAAAAATTCTGTATCTTCTATTTTTCCTTTAAATTCATAACATAATATTTCACTTTTCCATTCTGTTGGAATTATTGCTAATCCTTCACTTTTTATATCTAAATCCTTATTCAAATTTTTCTTTGCTTCTTCAATACTTATTTTATTTTTTTCAACATCTCTTTTTATATGGTTATTTAAATATCCTGTTGTTTCTATCCCTAATATTTCTCCATTATCTAAAGCAACTTTAACTTTTATTAAATCTGGATATACTATAATTCCATCTTGGTTATATGCATAATTTATTGTAACTATCCCTTCTTGTTTTAAATAATATGTTTCTTTCATATTTGGGAATCCTTTATTGTTTAAAAATTCCTTTGCTTTTTCATTTGCTTCTTCTTGTGACATTATCTCTGAATTAACTTCTCTATCATAGTTCATATAAAGAACATATCCACCTTTTTTTGTAATTGCAATATTTATATTATTATCTTCATTTGTTTTTATAGAATAATTATATGCTGGTATATTTGCATTTTGAGATAATCCTAAACTTGAAACTTCTTTTATTTTTTCTTCTCCAATAAATTTTTTAACATTTTCTGTTGCCTTAACTTCATCTATTTCATCTCCAACTAATCCTTTTTTTCCTTCATTTATTAAATGTTCAGAAAATGCTCCATCATAAATTAATCCTGAATATTCATGAAAATTTTCTTCTAAATTACTAAATTCATCTTGTCCTTTTGTACTTACTTGTTGTGCAAATACAGGAGTTCCCTTTCTATCTAATTCTCCCCATCTAATTCTACCAGAATTTATATCTTCTGCTAATTGATTTAATATTTTTTCTAATTCTAATGAATATTTATGCAAATCTTTTAAATTTTTTAATTCCTCACCTGATATTTTTTCTTTATATATACTTTTTCTAGATAAAGAATAACTGTAATCACTTACTTGATTTAAAAATTTTTGTGTGTTTTCTAATTCTTGGCTTTCTATTGGTAATCTTGTTAAATATGTCTGTGCCATATTTGCTTCTCTCCATAAATTTGTTAATGTTTCTGCACTTTGCTCTGGTGTTGTTGATATCTGTGCCTTTGCTAAATATGTTTCAACATTTTCTACATAATCTACTAATTCATAAAATGCCATATTATAAGTATTTTCTGAAACTTGTTTTGCTTCAACCTTTTTTTGATATAACATTATTCCTAATATAACTATAATTAAAAAAAATACACCAATTACACTTAACATATGTCCTTTTTTTAATCTTTCTTTCCAATCCACTATTTTATTCATATTAAAATCTTCCTTTCCTATTTACAAAATCTGTGTTTTCCAATAACTTTAACAAGCGGCCTTGACCATATCCATTTATTTGTCGCAGTATTTGGATTAAAATAATATATACATCCTCCTGTTGGATCCCACCCATTCATTGCATCTCTTGCTGCTTTATACACACTTGATCCTTCTTTAATTGGCTGATTTATTTGTCCATCAGATACTGCTGTAAATGCTCCTTTTTGATAAATAACTCCAGCTATTGTATTTGGAAATCTTGAATCTTTTACTCTATTTAAAATAACTGCACCTACTGCTACTTGTCCTTCATATGGTTCTCCTCTTGCTTCTCCATTTATCGCTCTTGCCATAAGCTGAATATCAGAATTCGTATTTGATGATTTCCCATAAGAATTATCCACAATTACTGCACAAAATGTTGATAATATAATTAAAAACATTAAAAATATTACTTTAAAAATTTTTTTCATAAAACCACCTCATTTATTTATCAATATTATGGTTAATCTTCAAAAATTTATACAACTTTTGCTAGAATTTTTTTAAAATTTATGATAAAATACAAATTAAATTAATATATTTGAAAGAAGGAAACTTATGAAAATAATAATATTTTATGCATCTTATGGAGGAGGACATTTAAATGCAGCAAAATCAATTGAATCATATTTAATTAAAAATTATAAAAATCTAGAAATAGAATTAATAGATTGTATGAAATATGTAAATCCAGCACTTGAAAAAATATCAACAGCAGCATATATAGAAATGGCAAAAAAAATGCCTTGGGCTTGGGGAAAAATATATAAAGATTCTGAAAAAGGCCCACTTGCTCACATTTCATCAAAATCAAATGAGCTACTAGCAATTAAATTACTAAAATTATTAAAAGAAAAGAAACCAGATTTAATAATTTCAACTCACCCATTTGGTAGCCAAATGTGTAGCTATCTAAAAAGAAAAAATAAAATATCTGCTAAAATTGCAACAATAATGACAGACTTTGCATCACATGATCAATGGTTAGTTGGTCATGAGTATACTGATTATTATTTTGTAGCACATGAGCAAATGAAAAAATATTTAACAACAAAAGATATTCCAGAAGAAAAAATATATGCAACTGGAATTCCAATATCTGAAAGATTTTTAGTTGATTATGACAAAAAAGAAATTTTAAAATCTTTTAATTTAAAAGAAAATCTAAAAACAGTTTTATTTTTTGGTGGCGGAGAATTTGGACTTGGAAAAACAAGAACCGTAGAAATCTTTGAAAGCTTAGTTCGAAATATAGAAAACATACAAATAATTGCAATTGCCGGAAGAAATGAAAAAATGCAAACACATTTTAATGAAGTGGTCGAAAGAAATAAGAAAAAAGAAAATGTTCAAGTACTAGACTATACAAATAAAGTCCCAGAACTAATGTCTATATCAGATTTAGTTATAACAAAACCCGGAGGACTTACAACTTCTGAAAGTTTAGCATCAAATTTACCAATGGTAATAATTAATCCAATTCCTGGACAAGAAGAAGAAAATGCAAAATTACTAGAAGAAAATGGAATTGCAGTTTGGCTAAAAAACGACACTAACCCAAAAGAAGTATTTGAAAATCTATTCAAAGTACCCGAAAGGCTAAACAAAATGAAATCAAACACAACCAAACTAGCAAAAAAACACTCAACTGAAAACATCTGTAAAATCCTATTAGAAAACTAACAAAGGGTGTATAATATGATGTTAATTGCTTATTGTAATTAACACTCTGTATTATACACCCTACTTTATTTAATTATTGCCCTATAGAAATGTATTGTCCATCACACTTATTGAGTAATAATTGTTTTTGATATAATTTTATATTTTTAGATGTAAATAAAAATTTTCCATAAAATAAGCCTTGAATTTATTTCAAAATTCAAAGCTTCTTCATTTTTTAAATTTTTGCAACAGTGTCGCAAAAATTCGAATTATTCTTTTTCTTCATTTTTATTTCTTTGTTCTAATTGTATTTTCGCATTTCTTATACTAGATAAGAATTTTTCCTCTAATAATCCCTTAGGAACATATTTAGTAAGATATTGTACAAGATATATTCCACTATTTTCTAATTCAAACAATTCCATTCATCTTATAACTTTTAATAAAAATTTATCAACAACAAAAGACCATACTAATTTAGTATAGTCCTTTCTTCGTTTCTTCTATATTTCTCTTCTTCCCTCTAAAGCCTTCATTAAAGTAACTTCATCTGTATATTCTAAATCTCCACCAACTGGAATCCCATGAGCAATTCTTGTAACTTTAACTCCTAATGGTTTAATTAGCTTAGATAAATACATAGCAGTCGCTTCTCCCTCAACTCTTGGATTTGTTGCTAAAATAACTTCTTTAACTTCTCCATCCATTAGCCTAGCTAATAATTCTTTAATTTTAATATCATCTGGTCCAACTCCATTCATCGGAGAAATTGAACCATGTAATACATGATATACTCCTTTAAATTCATGTGTTTTTTCCATCGCAATTATATCTCTTACATCTTCAACAACACATATTGATGTCTTATCTCTCTTTGGATTTGAACATATTGGACATGGATCTGTATCAGATATATTAAAACATGTACTACAATATTTAAGATTTTTTTTAGCTTCTAGTATTGAAGATACAAATGAATTTGTTTCTTCTTCTGATGAATTTAAAATATAAAAAGCTAATCTTGCCGCAGTCTTATGTCCAATACTTGGCAATCTTTCAAAACTTTCTATTAATTTTTCAATAGATGGTGAATATAGTGACATTTATGTTTCCTCTTTTCTACATTAATCCTGGTATATTAAATTTTCCAAGTTCAGATGCTTGTGCTGCATCAACTTTTCTTAATGCTTCATTTACACATGTTATTATTAAATCTTGTAGCATCTCTACATCTTCTGGATCTACTACATCTTTTTCTATTTTTATTTCTTTTATAACTTTCTCTCCTGAAACTTTAACACTTATTGCTCCACCTCCAGCTGTTGCTTCAAAATCTTTTTGTGCTAATTCTTCTTGAGATTTTTCCATACTTTCTTGCATTTTTTTGGCTTGTTTCATGATATTATTCATATTCATTCCACCAAATCCTCCCATTCCTCCTGGAAATCCTCCTCTTTTTGCCATTTTATTTTCTCCTTTCATTTTAATATATTGTTCTTTTTTTATTTTTTATTTTATTATTTTTTATTTTTTATTTTTTTCTTTAATTTTTAGCGATCCTTTTTTAGCCCGTCCCAAAAAGGATCACTATTCAATAACATTAAATGGTATATCTGATTCGTTTGCAAAATTTTGAATATTTTGTTCAATACTTGGCTTAACATTATTAACCATATTTGATGTATCTAAAAACTTAACTTGCATTTCTTTACCACATGCCATAGAAACTTGATTTGTTAGCTCCCTAACGTTTTCTTGTTTTTCTAGTATTGCTTTACAAAATGGTGTTATTCCTTTTTTAAATTCAATTCCTACTGTCATATCATTTATTTCTTTTGCATCTGTATTTATTAAATTTGTATATAATACTATTTTTCCGTTATTTTTTAAATTATTTACTATTTTAGGCCATGCTTTACCAATGTTTCCAACTTCACATTTTACTTGTGCTGTATTTTGAGAGTTGTTTGTTGCTTTTCTAATTGGCTCATTTCTCATTTGCATACTTTGCATATTTTGATTATTTGGAATATTTTGATAAACTTGCGGTTGACTTTGTTTTACAAAATTTCCAGATTTTAAATATTTTTCTATTTTATCTACTCTATTTTCAACATTTCCTGAACTATCAATAATATTTGCACATAATTTAATTATTCCTGCTTCAAATACAATATTTTTTTGACTAGACCATTTCATATTATTTTGTAATTCTGAAAGCTGATATATTAATTCGATTAATCTTTCTTTTGTAACTGTTTCAGAAACTTTTTTTATTTCTTCTATTTCAATATCATTATATAATTCTATTTTTTTACAAGATTTATATACTAATATGTCTTTTACATATTTTATCATTTCCCATAAGAAATTTTCTAAGTCTTTTCCTTGATTTAAAACTTCTCCTATACTTATAATTGCTTTATCAACATTACTTTCTATTATTGCTTTTACCATATTATTTATAAAATCAAATTTTGGAATTCCTACTAAATCTTTTATTTTGTCTTCATCAATTTTATTTTCTCCATCTTGTATACATCTTTCTAATATTGATAATGCATCTCTCATTGCTCCTTCTGATAAAACAGCAATGATATTTAATGCTCCTTCTGTAATTTCTATATTGCTTTCTTTACATACAATTTTTAATCTTTTTATTATATCTTCATTAGATATTCTCTTAAAATCAAATCTTTGACATCTAGATAAAATTGTTGCTGGTAATTTTTGTGGCTCTGTTGTTGCTAATATAAATTTAACATGTTCTGGTGGCTCTTCTAATGTTTTTAATAATGCATTAAATGCTCCTGTAGATAACATATGAACCTCATCTATTATATATACTCTGTATTTTGCTTTTGTTGGTAAAAAATTAACTTCTTCCCTTATGCTCCTTACATCTTCAACACTATTATTTGATGCTGCATCCATTTCAACTATATCTGTTAATGATCCATTTATTGCTGCCTTACATATTTCACACTCATTACATGGTTCTCCATCTTTTGGATTTAAACAATTTATTGCCCTTGCTAATATCTTTGCAGATGATGTTTTTCCTGTTCCTCTTCCTCCATTAAATAAATATGCATGCCCAACTCTATTTGCAATTATTTGATTTCTTAAAGTTTTTGTTATATGTTCTTGGCCTACCATCTCTCCAAAAGTCATAGGCCTAAACTTTCTATAAAGAGCTGTGTAACTCATTTCCTCACATCCTTTATAATAAAAATGGCAGATACCTTAATCTCTCTATAGAGAGCATTCCACATAAAAGTATCTATTTATTGCTGCTTCCTTCCGGATCTGACAAGGTTCATAGGCTCCTATTGGATTACTCTCTATACAAAGATTAAAATCTCTTACCTCCCGTATTATATAATGAATTTCTATTTTTATCAAGTATTTACAACTAATTTTTTTATTTTTTGAATCTATTTTATATTGAATAAAAAGGATATAAAACTTTATATCCTTTTTTTAACTACATCTTTTTAATATAAATTCTTCACTTGCATTATATTCTTTTGAACTTGTTCCTTCTTCTACTAAATTATCACTTGGTAAATCTAATGATATTGTTGTTTCATAATTTTTTCCTGAACTTAATTTTATAATTAAATTAAATTCAAGTTTAATTTTAATATCATATTCTTGAACATTTGCTTTTTTTAATAATAAATTATGATTTATTTCTTCATCATTCCCTAAATACTCACTAATATAATTATTAGCACATCTAAATATGACTATTCCTCCTTGATTACTTATTTCCATATTCTTCATATCTGTTTTTTCATTACCTTTGTAAATAAATTCTCTTTCTTCTAACTCTTTATTATTTGAAAAAATTATTTCATTATTTGTAATATCTGGTTTGTAAAATTTTATTTCTCCTTTTTCGTTTTCTTTTTTAACTTCTAAATTTTTGATTATAACTTCTGAAATAGAATCTATTTTTTCGTATTTATCATTTTTATCTATATATACATATATATCATTGTTTTGATTAATATCTAAATTCCATCTCATTTCTTCTTTTTTTTCTTCTCTATCTTTTCCTTCTGCTGAACTTATAACTAAAACTTTTGATATTTTAAATGGTGTGTTTTTTTCTCCCTCTACTTGGTATTTTAATGATACAAATCCTGCAAACATTATTATTAAAAAAACTATTAATACTAGCACCCCTATATGAAATCCTTTTTTATTAATTAATCTTTCTAATTCTTCTTTCATATGTTTTCTCCTCTTTTTATTTCTTTGCTTTTTTATTTATTTTTATTTATTATTTTTATTTTTTATTATTTTATTTTTTTATTTTTATTTTTTTATTTTTATTTTTTCTTTTCTTCTTTTTTTATTTTTCTTAACTC
>SAMEA104404097__coassemble_882_pt1 | contig 26957 bp, 28 predicted proteins | sample SAMEA104404097__metabat2_high_PE_106 | metagenome-assembled genome bin SAMEA104404097 (sample SAMEA104404097) | Balaenoptera acutorostrata | reverse complement strand
TTATATTTTATAATTTAAAATAAGAATTGTCAATTATATTAGATGACAAAATAAAAACACATAAAACTTATTTTTATGTGTTTTTATTTTTATACTATTTTTTATTTATTGTTTTTTTATTAATGTTTTTATTTTTCTTTTTTAAAATATTCTACATTATATTTATCTAGTAAATCTATTGTTATTCTTTTTTCTTTTAAAGCTTGCTCTACTGGTATAAATCCTGTATCTTTAAATAATACGACGACTAATTTTGTTTTTTGGCTTGGATAATAATATTCATATTTTTCATCTTCATAGAATTTATATTCTTTATTTATAATGTTGTATTTTTCACTTCCTGGTAACATTGTATAATCTATTAAATCTGGTAAATTTGAATCTTCTGAATCTTTAATTTTTTCTAGTATATCATCATTATCTACTTTTAAACAAAAATATGGTAATTTAGCTTCTTTTTCTTTTATAAATATTACAAATTTATCGTTAAAGTAAAAGTATTTACTTTCTTGGTCATAACTTAGATATTCTGTTACCATTGTTAAATTGCTATTTAAACTAACTCCTTTTTCATTTAATTTAAAATCTACATCTTGTATCACATCATATGTATATAATCCGTTTGTGTCTTTTATTAGTTTATTATATAATTCGTTATAGCAAATCATTCCAGATAAATTAATGTATGGAATTAATAATTCATCTTTTTTTGAGAATATTTTGCTTCCATCATAATTTGTGCTTTTTTTATTTATATCTTCATAATATTTATCAAAAGTTTTTTTATCATCTGTCCTATACAATATTATTTCATCATCTTCTTTTGTTTTTAATTTTATTGCAAAATCATTACTTTTATTAGTATTATTATCTTTATTGTAAAACAATATTTCTATATTATTATTCATTTTTTCTGGACTTGCATTGTTTATTCCAAAATATTTTATTGGCTCTTCTCCATTTCCGAATTTATGATTTTTATAACCTTTAAAATTGTCAAAACTTTCTAAGAAATTTAATTTTTTATTTAATGATGTATGTATTTTGTACCCATTTGTAGCTGTTCTTTCAATATCTATTTTATAACTATTTGGATTTAACATTTCTTTTGTAAATTTACTATTATTTAAGTTATTTATAATTTCTAAGTTTTCGTTTGCAATTTCTATCTTATCTTTTCCTATTTGATTTCCAAGTTCTTTCCATGCTAGATCTAATGTTCCAATCCATAAATTATTTACTGTATTTTCATTTATTGTGCTTTCATATGTTGGATTCATTTTTATGTTATGATTTGTTTTATAGTTTTCATAAATTATTTTTGATGCATATACTCCTCCTGTTAAAATTACTCCTAGTCCAATTATTATAATTAATATTTTTAGTGATTTATTCATATTTTCAAATCCTTTCTTTATTAATATTTTATTTAATTTTTGTTTTCCTCTATGTATTATTGTTTTAGTATTTTGCATTGTTTCATTTATTATTTTTGATGTTTCTTCATATGATAAATTTTCTATTTGTGTTAAATATATTGCATTTTTATATTTATCTTCTAACATTTCTATTGCTTCTAATATTTCTTTTTTGTTTTCTTTTTCATTTTTATTTTCATTTTTATTTTCATTTTCTTTTTTATTTTCTTTTTTATTTTTTATCTTATTGTTTGTTTTCATCTTTATTTTTACCTACTTTCACTTTTACAAACCAGCAACTTTGTTTTTTGTTTCATTATTTTAATTGATTTATATCATTTTATGAATATTTATTCAATAAAAATAAGTATGCTCTTAATTTGGGCATACTTATTTTAAAATACTTTATATTTCTATATCTTTATTTTCTTTTTTATTTAATAACAGTTCTTTAGTTTTTTTATAGTTCATTTCTGAAGCTAATGCAGCTTTTACTCCTTCTTCTACTGCTGTAGCTCTTGTTATATATTTACCATTTCCAATATCTTGTAAACCTATACATCCTCTTTTGATTAAATAACTATCTAGGCTTGTTTCTTCTATTTCTTTTATATCTTCTTTTGGAATTGACCATGAACTACTTTTTGAAAAAAAAGTTTTCTTTGTTTCTTTGCTAAGCAAACATACAAGTTGCTCACTGAAATATTCTCCTGGGATACTTTTATTATCTATTCCTGCTTCACAACTTATATAATAATCAATTGATAATTGTTCATCTTTTAATATATTATATAAATTTGTTAATCTGTTAATAGCACCTTTTGATGTTTCTTCTCCAAAAGGTTGTTTACTGACACCTGATGAAGTTTTTCTTGGATATACTATTATTTCACTATTTTCAAAAAAATGTTGAAAAGCATTTTTTATTCCTTCTATTTTTGCATCAGACATAGATGCTATTCCTACATATATTTTATTATTATTCATTTTTTTATCCTTTCATAAGAATTTTATCTTCCATCATATTTATCATTTACCCAATCTCGATGTAAAAACTTATAATATTCTTGGTTTTTTTCTAAATTAATTGGATGAAACATTTCTTGAACATTTTTTGCAGTAACATCAATGATATATTGTTTTTTACCTAAAGATATTAGTAAACATCTTGTATATCTTTTTCCTAGTCCTTTTTCAGTTGTTTTTACTTCTTTCCATACTTTTTTTCTTATTGATGGTCCAAACTTTAAATCAATTATTTCCTTCATGTATTCAAATATACCAGAAGAATCTAAATCATAATCTTTTAATAATATTTCTAGTGTATCTTTTATATATTCTATATCTTCGTTTTCTATAGTTATATTTTTTGTATCTTTATTATTATCATGTTTACTAGAAGATAAGTTATCTATATGGTCTGATGACGATTTTGTTCTATTTGAGTTAAATTTATTAAGAGCTTTTTGGAATTTCCCTTCTTTGTCATTAATTATATCAATTCCTTCTATTGTAAGATTAGTCTTTATTCTAGTAAGATCTTTTATTTTATCAAAATCATCTAAATCTAATATTAAAGTATAATCATCACACATTAGTCCAACATAGTAATGTGCTAAAGCATTATCCCATAAAATACATACTTCATAAGCTTCCTCATTATTTTCAGTATTTAACATTTCATCTAGAGATTTTGCTAATAGTCTAGAAAGTTCAAAACAATTTCTTCTGTTGTGTTCACTTCTTTTTTTATTCCAATCTTCATTTGTAACTTTTCCATAAAAATCAGGTAATTCAAATTGATCTTCATCAACCCTTTTTATATATGTTAAAACATTATCATCATACATATAATCTGAGCAAAGTTTTTCATATATTGCTAAAATTTTATCTTCACTATTATTTTTTTTTGATTCATTTAATTCATTGATAAATTCTTTTAGTTCATCAGGCAATTTCCATTCTTCATTTTCTATATGTATATTAATATCTAGTTTGTCATTTGTTTTTATTCTTGTTGCTTTTTCTAATACTATTGTTGGTTTTCTTCCTTTTAGATTAGCTGCTTCTTGGCTTATTTGGTTTAGTTTTGAAAAATTCATATATTCCCCCTCCGTTTTATATTATCCACCATAATAATCATATTCATTTTTTTCTGGATTTAATATGAATAGGTTTTGGTCTAAATTATTTATATTTATAATTTTTAAGTTTTTATCTATACTGTCTAATAAATAAGTTTTATTTTTATAATTAAAGTATAGGCATCTTTCATGTCTTTTTTCTGCATATTTATCTCTTTTATCTATTTTCCAGATTTTATCTATTTTAATTCCTTCATTTTCTATTAATGATCTTATATATTCAAAAAAACCTTGTGAATCAAGATTATATGTATTTAACGTGTTTATTGCAGTATTTAAATATTTTATTATATCTTTATTTAAATCTAAATTGTTTTTAGCTTTTTCTATTTCTTCAATTTCATCTAATTTATCTTTATTGTATTGATTGACTATAGCTGAGAATTTTCCTTTTTTATCTTTTATTATATGAATACCTTTTATTGTTAAATTTAGCTTTACTCTGGTAAGATCTTTTATATTATTAAAGTCATCTTGATCTAATATTATGTTATAATCTTCTCCAATTAGAGCAACAACATAATGTAAATTATTTTTATCTCCTAGAATAACAGCTTCCATCTCATTTTCCTTATTTTCGCTAGTTATTAACTCATTTATTGCTTTTGCATAAAATCTAGAAAATTCATAACATATTCTTCTATTGTGTTTTTGTCTATTTTTTGTCCATTCTTTTCCAACAATTCTTCCATACCAATCAACTGCTATATATTTAATATTATTTAAATCAGTCATATCTTTTTTAAAAAAATATAAAACATTAGCATCATATACATAATTTAAACAAATAAATTTATATAATTCCATTATTTTTTCTTCTAGACTTAGATTATATTCTTTTTTAAGATCTTGAATGAAATCTTTCATTTTATCTTCTATTTCCCATTTTACTTGATCATATTCAATCCATTCTTTTGATATTTTTCTTTTTGGCTCTAATACTATTTTATAATTATCCCCCAAATTTTTACAAATTTCTTTATAAAATGTTTCAATATATGTATCATCTAACATTGATTTTGCTCCTTTTTAATTATATTTTATTATTATATTTTTATCATTTGGTTCAATCTTTTTTTCATTAATTAGTCTTTTATATTCTGATTGATTAATTAATTTTTGATATACATTTTCTATTGATTCTGCTTTTATTCCTATTTGACTTAATATTTCTATTGCCATTTTTTTGTCAATTTTAAAGAAAAATGATTCATCTTCAAGACATTTTTTTATTTTTTCATTAATTAAGTAGTTTTCTCCTTTTCGTTTTAATGATTTTATGGTAGCTTCATTCATAACTTTTATTATGATATATTCGTTCATTGTTTTTTATTCCTCTCATTTTTTATTAAATGAGACATTTAATTTATTTTTTAAATGTCTCTAATGTATTTATTATAACTAAAAATCACTATAAAATCAAGTGTTCTAATATGGATTTTATAGTGATTTTTTTATTATATTTTGATTTTACAAAAATTAAAAATTTTTCAAAATTATTATGCTCCTATTATATTAAAGCCATTGTCAGCAAATATTGTTTGTCCTGTTATTGCATCTGACATATCGCTTAATAAGAATGTTGCTATATTTCCTATTTGCTTAGTATTTACATTTTTGTGTATTGGTGCTTTTTTTTCTATTATATCTAGTATTTGGTTAAAATCTTTTATTCCTTTAGCAGATAAAGTTTTTATAGGTCCTGCTGATATTGCATTTACTCTTATGTTGTTATTTCCTAAGTTTGAAGCTAAATATCTTGTACTTGATTCTAATGCAGCTTTTGCTATTCCCATAATGTTATATCCTTCTATTACTTTTGTTGAACCATAGTAAGTTAATGTTATTATACTCGAATTATTATTTAATAAATCAATTTTTTTTGCTGTTCTTGCAGCTAAAACAAATGAATATGCACTTACATCTACCGCATGTGTATATCCTTGTTTTGATGTTTCTATAAAATTTTTATGTAGATCTTCTGTATTTGCATGTGCTATGCAATGTGCTATTCCATCTATTTTCCCATTTTCTTTTTTTATTTTGTTAAATGTTTCTTCTACTAATTTATCTTCTGATGCATCATCTAATAAATATGCTTTGCTTCCTTCAAATTCTGTTATTAATTTTTCTATTTTTTCTTTGTTTTCTTCTCCCATATATGTAAAAATTAGTTTTGCTCCGTTCTCATAAGCTGATTTTGCTATTCCATACGCTATACTCCATTTGTTTCTTATTCCCATTATTAGTATTTTTTTATTTTTTAATATCATTTTTTCCTCCTTAAATTTTATTAAATCCTTTTATATTTCTGTACTTGTTGTATCTATCTTCTACAATTTCATTTTTGTCTAGTTTTTTTAATTTTTCCATTTCTTCTATAATTTCTTTTCTTATAATGTTTGATAATTTTTTTATATTGTTTTTAACTTCTGGTTCTTGTATTATTTTGTCTATAATTTTAAGTTCATATAAATCTTTTGCTGTTAATTTCATTTTTTCTGCTGCTTCTATATATCTAGAATTATCTTTCCATAAAATGCTACTATATCCTTCTGGTGATAAAATTGAATATATTGCATTTTCTAACATAAATATTTTATTTGTTACTCCTATAGCAAGTGCTCCTCCACTTGATCCTTCTCCTATTACAATTGATATTGTGGGTACTTCTATTTTAGCCATTTCGAACATTGATTTTGCTATTGCTTCTCCTTGCCCTCTTTCTTCTGCTTCTATACCGGGATTAGCTCCTTTTGTATCTATAAATGTAATTATTGGTCTATTGAATTTTTCTGCTTGCTTCATAAATCTTATTGCTTTTCTATATCCTTCTGGATTTGGCATTCCAAAATTTCTTTCTATATTTTCTTTTGTCGTTCTTCCTTTTTGTTCTGCAATTATTGTGTAATTTTGATTATTTATTTTACCAAGTCCACATACAATTGATTTATCATCTTTAAAACATCTATCTCCATGTAGCTCAATAAAATCATCGAATATGTTTTCTATATAGTCTAATGATGTATATCTTTTTGGATTTCTTGCTATTTCTACTTTTTCCCATGCTGTTAGTTTTTTATTTTTCATTTTCTTTTCCTTCCTTATGAAATAATATTAGTTTATATAGTGTTTCTTTTAGATTTTTTCTTTCTACTATTTTGTCTATAAATCCGTGGTCTAATAAAAATTCTGCTGTTTGGAATCCTTGTGGTAATTCTTTTCCTATTGTTTGTTTTATGACTCTTGGTCCTGCAAATCCTATCATTGCATTTGGCTCAGCTAATATGATATCTCCTAAGCTTGCAAATGATGCTGTTACTCCTCCATATGTTGGATCTGTTAATACTGATATGTATAATAGTTTTTCTTTGTTTAATTTCGTTAGTCCTTCTGTTGTCTTTGCCATTTGCATTAATGATATTATTCCTTCTTGCATTCTCGCTCCTCCTGATACTGTAAATATTATTAATGGTAAATGTTGTTTAATTGCTTGTTCTATTGAATATGTTATTTTTTCTCCTACTACCGCACCCATACTTCCCATTAAAAATGCACTATCCATTATGCATATTACCGCTTTTTCATTTTTTATTTTTCCTATTCCTGAAATTATTGCTTCTTCTAGCTTTGTTTTTTCCCTTAATATTTTTAGCTTTTTGGGGTAATCTTCTAAATTTAATGGATTATTACTATCTATTTTTAATTTGAATTCTTTAAAGGTTCCTTTGTCTACTATTAATTCTAATCTTTTTTCGATGTGCATTCTGAAATAATAACCACATTTTGGACATATACTATAATTTTTTCTTAAGTCTTCTTTGTAGATGATTTCTTTGCATTTTTCGCATTTAATCCATTTTCCTACTGGTATATCTATTTTTGATTTATTGTTTTTTATATTTATGTTTTTTCTTTTTTTTATTTTATCTATAATCATTTTTTTATTTTATTATCTCCTTTTCTATAAATGATGTGTCATAATTTCCTCGTATAAAATTTGGTTTGCTTATTATTTCGAAGATAAAGTCTCTGTTCGTGTTTATTCCATCTATTACAAGTTCTTCTAATGCTCTTTTCATTTTGCTTATTGCTTCATTTCTTGTTTTTCCTGTACATATTATTTTTGCAATCATCGAATCATAATTGCTTGGAATTTTATATCTATTATATACTGCCGTGTCTACTCTTACTCCATTTCCTCCTGGTAGATTTAATTCTTTTATTTCTCCTGGACACGGCATAAAGTTTTTGCTTGGATTTTCTGCATTTATTCTGCATTCTATTGAATGGCCTTCAAATTTTATGTCTTTTTGTTTATATTTTAGTTTTTCTCCTGCTGCTATTTTTATTTGTTCTTTTATGATATCAATTTTTGTTCTTTCTTCTGTTATTGGATGTTCTACTTGTATTCTTGTGTTCATTTCCATAAAATAAAAATTTTTGTTTTCGTCTACTAAGAATTCGACTGTTCCACAACTTGTGTATTTACTTATTGATGCAACTTTTATTGCTATATTTCCCATTTTGTTTCTAGTTTTTTCATCTATAAAAGTAGATGGTGTTTCTTCTACTATTTTTTGATGTTTTCTCTGGATAGTACAGTCTCTTTCTCCTAAATGTACTATATTTCCATATTCATCTGATAATATTTGAATTTCTATGTGTCTTGGGTTTTTTATATATTTTTCTAAATATATACTGTCATCACTAAATGCTTTTTTTGCTTCCTTTTTTACAATTTCATAACTTTTTTTTAGTTCTTCTTCATTGTTTATTATTCTTATTCCTTTTCCTCCACCACCTGCTGATGCTTTTAACATTATTGGATATCCTATTTTTTTTGCAATTTCTGTTGCTTGTTTTAAATTTTTTATTTCTCCATCAGACCCTGGAATAATTGGTATTCCTGCTTCTTTCATTATTCTTTTTGCATTTGATTTGTTTCCTAATAAATTTATTATGTTTGATTTTGGACCAATAAATTTTATATTTGATTCTTCACAAATTTTCGCAAATTTTGCATTTTCTGATAAAAAGCCAAATCCTGGATGTATACTATCACATTTTGTTATATTAGCTGCTTCTATTATGTTATTTATATTTAAATAGCTTTTACTTACTTCTCCTGGTCCTATACATATAGATTCATCTGCTAATTTTGTGTGTAAAGCATCTTTGTCTATGCTTGAATATACTGCGACTGTTTTTATGTTCATTTCTTTGCATGCTCTTATTATTCTAACTGCGATTTCTCCTCGATTTGCTATTAATATTTTATTCATTTTTGTTCCTTTCCTATTATACTAATGCAAATGTTAACTGTCCCTTTGCAACTATTTTTCCATCAACACTTGCTATTGCATCTCCTATTCCAATAGGACCTTTTTTCTTTATTATTTTTACTTCTAATTTTAGTTTATCTCCGGGTATTACTTGTCTTTTGAATTTTATATTATTTATACCACCAAATAAAGCATTTTTTCCTTTGTTTTCTTTTTGGCTTAATATTGCAACTGCTCCTGCTTGTGCTAAGCTTTCAACTATTAATACTCCTGGCATTATTGGATTTCCCGGGAAATGTCCTTTAAAATACCATTCTTCTTTGTTTACATTTTTATATGCTGTTGCACTTTCACCTGGTATGTAACTTTCTACTTCATCTATCATTAGAAATGGTTCTCTTTGTGGGATTATTTCTTTTATTTTTTCTTTTTTTAACATTTTTTCTCCTATTCTATTTCAAATAATGGTGTCCCATATTCAACTGGACTTCCATCTTTTACATATATTTTTTTAATTTTTCCAGAATATTCTGATTCTATTTCATTCATTAATTTCATTGCCTCTATTATGCATAATGTATCTCCTTTTTTTACCTCCATGTTTTCCTCCACATAATTTTTTTCATTTGGAGAAGGCTTTGAATAAAATATTCCTACCATGGGGGATTTTATAATGTTTGACTTTTCTGGTATATCTTTTTTTTCAATTATTTCTTTTTTTTCTTCATTTTTTAAAATTTTATCATTTTCTATTTTTTTACTTGTGTTATTGTCTTTTTGCATATTTACTTTTAATCCATTTGGAAATTCTATATTAATGTTACTTAAATTTGAATTTCCAAAATCTTCTATTATTTTTTTTATTTGTTCATATTCCATTTTATTTCTCCACTTCATATTTTTTGAATATTATAGATGCATTATGTCCTCCAAAGCCTAATGAATTTGACATTACATATTTAATATTTTTATTTATTGTTACATTTGTAAGTAAATTCAAATCACATTCATCATCTTTTTCTTGATAATTAATTGTTGGTGGTACTATGTTAGTTTCAATTGTTTTTGCACATATTATTGCCTCAATTGCACCCGCAGCTCCTAATAAATGCCCTGTATTTCCTTTTGTTGAGCTTACTAATATATCTTTGTTATTTTCACCAAATATTTTTTTTATTGCTTTAGTTTCTGTTAAATCATTTAAATATGTTGATGTCCCATGTGCGTTTATATAATTGATTTTTTCTGGTGTTATTTTCGCATCTTTTATTGCTCTTTTCATTGCTTTTGCAGCACAACTTCCATCTAAACATGGTGATGTTATATGATATGCATCTGTTGTTGCTCCAAATCCAACTACTTCTGCATATATTTTTGCATTTCTTTTTAATGCATGTTCTAATTCTTCTAAGACTAATATTCCAGCACCCTCTCCTATTACAAATCCATCTCGAGCTTTATCAAACGGAATACTTGCTCTATTTTTATTTGTTGAACTTGACAATGCATTCATATTTTCAAATCCTGCAACTCCTATTTCGCAAATTGGGGCTTCTGTACCTCCTGCAATTATTATATCTTCATATCCTTGTTTTATTGTTTTATAAGCTTCTCCTATTGCATGGGTTGATGATGCACATGCTGTTACTATTGATAGTGATTCTCCTTTAAATCCAAATTCTATTGCTATATTTCCTGATGGCATATTTGCTATTGCTTTTGGAATAAATAATGGTGATACTCTTTTGTTGCTTTTTAGTCCAAGATTTAAACATTGTTCTTGTATTGTTTTTAATCCTCCGATTCCGGAACTTACAAATATCCCTACTTTTTCATAATTTGTATTTTCACTATTTATTCCACTGTCTAAAATTGCTTCTTTTGCTGCTATTAAAGCAAATTGTGACGATTTATCTAATCTTTTTGTTTGTTTTAAATCAAAATATTTGATTGGCTCATATTTTTTTATTTCAGCTGCTAATTTTGTTTTAAAATTGCTATTATCGAATTCTGTAATTTCATCAATTCCGCACACTTTGTTTTTAATACTTTCCCATGTTTTAGGAACATTGTTTCCAATTGGAGTGATTTCTCCTAATCCTGTTATTACTACTCTTTTTTCCATTTTACACCTCTTATATTAACATTCCACCATCTACATTTATAACTTGTCCTGTTATATAACTACTATCTTTGGATGCTAAGAATTTTACTACATTTGCCACATCTTTTGTGTTTCCAAATCTTTTTAATGGTATTTGTTTTTTTATATTATCTTTTATATCTTCTTTTAAAACTTCTGTCATTTGTGTTTGTATAAATCCTGGTGCTACACTATTTACTAAAATATTTCTTGATGCTAATTCTTTTGCTAAGCTTTTTGTAAAACCTATTACTCCTGCTTTTGATGCTGAATAATTTGCTTGGCCTACATTTCCTGTTATTCCTACAATTGATGCTATATTTATTATTCTTCCATTTTTATTTTTTACCATAAACGGAACTACGTTTTTTGTTACATTAAATGTTCCTTTTAGATTTATATCTATTACATCATCAAAATCTACTTTTTTCATACGTAATAATAATGAATCTTTTGTTATCCCTGCATTATTAACTAATACATCTATTTTTTCATAATGATTTATTATTTCTTTAATGCTTTTTTTACATTCTTCATAATCTGAAATGTCTAATTTTACTGCAAAAAAATCCACATTATTTTCCATTACTTTATTTTTAACTTCATTTATTTCTTCTTTATTGTTTCTATAATTAATTGCTATATCATATCCATTTTTCGCCAACTCTATCGCTATTTCTTTGCCTATTCCTCTTGTAGCGCCTGTTATAAATGCAACTTTTTTCATTCTATTTATTCTCCTTTATATATTTAATTGTTTTTTCTAAACTTTCTAAACTGTTTATATTTAATATTTCTATTTCTCTATCTTTTTTTGTTCTTTTTAAAAATCCAGATAATGTTTTTCCTGGTCCAATTTCTATAAATGTGTCTATTCCATTTTTTAGCATATTATCTATTATTTTAGAGAATTTAACTGGTTTTATTATATGTTTTACTAAAATATCTTTTATATCATCTTTTTCTAGATATAGATTACCATCTATATTTTTAAATATTTTTGTTTTAATTTTATTAATATTATATTTATTTAACTCTTCTTTTAAAGCTTCTGAACTCTTTAATAATTTTTCTGTATGAAAAGGGCCACTTGTATTTAATATTCTTACTTTTTTTGCTCCCATTTCTTTTGCTATTATTGTTGCTTCTTTTATTGCCTTTTCCTCGCCGGAAATAACAATTTGTCCTTCATAATTATAATTAGATGGTTTTACAAATCCACTTTTTGTTTTCGCACATAATTTGCTAATTTCATTTTCGCTCATTCCCATTATTGCAGCCATTTTCCAGCTTCCCTTTGGTGCTAAGTTTTGCATATATTCTCCTCTTTTTTGAACAATTTTTATTCCATCTTCAAAAGAAAATACATTTCCCTCTATTAATGCAGTATATTCGCCTAAACTAAGACCTGCTGTCATATATGGATATATATTATATTTTTTTAATACTTCAAGAATCGCTAAACTATTTGTTAATATTGCTAATTGTGTATATTTTGTTTCATTTAATTTTTCTTCTTCTTCAAATGTTATTTTTGCTATATCTATTTTTGTTATTTCTTTTACTTTGTCATATATTTTTCTATAATCTTCAAATTTTTCGAAGATATCTTTTCCCATTCCAAGTGTTTGTGAACCTTGACCTGGAAATAAAAATGCAATTTTCATATTTATTCTCCTAGATTTATAATTTTATTTTCAAATTCATTACAAAAATATGTAATAAATTCTTCTTTATTAATTTTTATTCCAAATTCATTTATAATTGATGTTCCTATATTTTTAATTTCACCTTCAAACTTTCTTTTGTTTGTATTTAATCCTATCCCAACTACTATATATTTGATTTTATTTGAATATATTTTTGTTTCTGTTAAAATACCACCTAATTTTTTTTCTAAATAATATATATCATTTGGTGGTTTAATTGTAACTTTAATTTTATATTTTTCTTTCAAGATTTTTTTTATAGTTTCCGCAATTTCTATTGTTAAACCATTTATTTTTTCTATATTACAATTTAATTTTATATAAAATGAAAATGCTATATTTTCTTTTTCATCTGTATACCATTTTCTTCCATGTGTTCCTATTGCATCTGTTTGTATATCTGAGTATATTAGTGTTCCATTTGATATTGATTTATCTTTTACTCTTCTCCATATTTCTTTTCCGTGTTGAATCAATTGTATTGTAATAAATAGTATTTCTCCCCAAGAATTTAGTTTGTAGATTTTTCAATTTCATCTAAATTTAATTGCCTTTTTATTTTATTTGTAGTTGTTTTTATTAATGGCTTTTCCGTTATTATTATCCCTTTTATTGATTTATAATTTGGCATTGATTGATTTATTTTTTTTATTTCTTTTGCAAATATTTTATGTATTTCTTCATCCTTTTCTACTTTATATATTTCTTTTATATTCTCTTTATTAAATACGATTTTAACATTTATTTTAATATTATCTTTGTCATCTGATATTTTTTTCCCGAATATAAAAGATTCTTCAACTCCTGGAATTTTATTTATTAAATTTTCTATTTCTTCTGGGAATATGTTTTTACCGTTTTTTAATACAATTACACTTTTTTTTCTACCACATATATAAATAAATCCATCATCATCTATTTTTGCCAAATCTCCTGTGTATAACCATCCATTTTTTATTGTTTCTTTTGTTGCTTTTTCATTTTTGTAATATCCAAGCATTACGTTTGGTCCTTTAACTACTAGTTCTCCCATACCTTCTTTATTTATATCTACTAATTTAACTTTTACATGGGGTAATGGTTTCCCAATTGTTCCTAATCTATAATCTTTTTTTGTTCCAACTGCAACAACTGGTGATGATTCTGTTAATCCATAGCCTTGTGCTAAATTAAAACCAATTAATCTATATTCTTGTTCCACTTTCGGATCTAAAGCTGCTGCACCATTGAAAAATGATTTTATATTTCCTCCTAGCATTTCATGTATTGGTTTGAATATTTCTTTTCTTTGTTCCATAGATAGATTTTTAGCTTTTTCTTCTAATAACAAGAATTCTTCTAGCCTTCCAGCTTTTTCAATTTTCTTTTTTATCATTATTAATATTCTTTCATAAATCCCTGGTACACAAAACATTATTGATGGTTTATATTCTACTAAATTTTCTACAATATGTCTTATTCCATCACTATATACTGTTGAAGCTCCTGTGTATAATCCAAATAAAAATCCTACTGTACATTCAAAAACATGATGTAATGGTAAATTAGAAAATAATATATCATTAGTATTTACATCTAAAACACTTCCTAAATCCATTAAATTTGAACATATATTGTTGTGTGATAATGCAACTACTTTTGATTCTGATGTTGTTCCTGATGTAAATAGCATTATTTGCATTTTATTTGGATCTATTTTTGCATCTATAAATCTTCTATCATTATTATTTACTAATTTTTTTCCGTCTTCAATTAATTTTTTAAAAGAATATATATCTTTTGTATTTTCTTCATAGTCAAATGAGATTAAATTTTCTAAATTGTTATCTTTTTTGTTTTTTATTTTTTTTATTGTTTCTAAATATTTTTCTGTAAAAAATATTGTGTTTATTTCTGATCTTTTTATTAATTTTTCTAATTCATTTTCTGGAAGTGCTTTATCTAATGGTACAACTATTCCTGTACCACATGTGATTGATAAATATGCAATTCCCCATTCGTATCTATTTTCACCAATTATTGCTATTTTTTTATCTTTTAATCCCATATTTATAAGCGAAGTTCCTAAATAATCTATCATATTTCTTGCGTCTAGGTGTGAAATTGTTTTATATCCTTTTTCTTTATTTCTTATTTTATATGCTGTTTTATTTCCATATAGCTCTTTTGTTTTATTTAGCATATCTTTCAAATCTGTTATTTTTTCTTTCATTTTTTTCTTGTATGATATATTTAATAACTTAAATAACCATACACTCCTTTCCTTATTTATTTTTTTTGTTTTGTTATTTTTTATTTTGCTTTTTAGTTATAACAAATTTTTTTTCAAATGTCTTTAAACTGACAAGTCGGTTTAAAATAATTTTTCACATTTAGTTCACAAAAAAGTTACATTTTTTTAATTTTATAAAAATAATGTAACTTTTTTATTTTATTTTATTTTATCTTGTATTTTTATGTAGTTTAATGAAAAAAACTAAATAAAGAGAGTCAACGACTCTCTTTATTTGGTACATGATTATATTTGCCAATTTTTTATTTTTTTAGGTGCATATTTTTTCCAATATTTGATAGGATTCCTATCTATTTTTGGTTCGATGTCTTTAAATTCAATGCCAAATTCAAAAGACATATTTTTTAGCACTTTATCTATATCTACTGTTTTTGGATGATATAGCATTTTTATTAAAATATGAGTTGGAATATTTACATCTACTCTCATATTTTCTCTTGGATTTGGATAGATGATGCAATTCTTTTCAGATTTATCTGTACAAAAGAAATCTTTAGCAATAAGACCATATCTTTTATATAGTATATTTGAAATTCTGTCACATAAATCAAATCTGTCATCTTTTACAAATGCTCCTCTTTCTTGATTTCGTATTATTTCAAAATATTCATATACTTTATTTAATGGTACTGGTTCCCAATGTATTCCCTCTAATAAAGAGTTTTCATCTTTTTTATAATTATACCCCCAATAATATCCAGCATTCCAGTTTGCATTTATAATATAATCTTCTGGATTTTCATAGATTTTGTATACATCTTGATATGGGAACATTATAAATTCGATACCCATTCTATGATGTATTACTAGTGGTGAATTATCTTCAAGACTGTTTGGTGGAATATAATATAATAATCCAAAAAGTCCATCATCGTGAATATCTCTTTCTAATATCCGTATTCCTGTTTTTTCATAGAAACAGTCTGATACTCTTTTTAAATATTCTTCTCTTTGCATATTTTTTCCTCCATCATGTACACCTTTATTCTCCTAATATTTACTATATTTAAGTCTTATCCCTTGGTGTAAAAGAGAATTAACTATTTTTATAGCATAATACTATTATAACATTTTATTTATAAAAAATCAATTTTATGTTATTTTACATTTATACTATTGCAGAGGATATGTGAAAAGTTTCTCCTTTATCTTGCAGTTTTTCTTTAGTTTTTAATAATATTTTATGGTCATCATCTAATAATATTACATAATCATATATATCTAATTTTTTTTTCATTTTTTCATATTTTATAACTTCTCTATTTTCCGGGGTATATTCTCCTTTTTCTTTATTTATAATTATATAATTTTCTTTTTTTATAAATGGTGCATATTTTTGTAGCCATTCTATTTTTTCTTCAACTATCACATTACTTTTTGATAGTGATAAAATATATATTGTTAAATTTTCTATTTCATTTATTTTTCTTAATTTATCTATTACTATATTTAATGGTTTAGCATTTAAGAAAACTCCTTTTGGATTTTCTTTGAAATAACTGTTTTGAAATACTTTATATTCTGCTATTGTCCCATCCATATCTACAAAAAGTCCGACTTTTTTGTGTTTTTTACATATTTTATTTATTTCGTCATAAAAACTCATTTATTATACTCCTTTAATTATTTTATATATTTTTCTTTTTCTATTATTTCTCCATTTTCGTCTTTTATTATTATATTTTCATTATCTATTATCATATAACTATGACAGCTATTATTTCTTGGAAGTGATATTGATCCTGGATTTGCAAATATTATTCCGTTTTCTTCTTTTATAAATTCTTGATGGAAATGTCCATATATAACTACTTCTCCAACTGGTGGGATATTTGTTATATTGTATTTATCTCCATGACTAAAAAAGAATTTTGTTTTATTTATATCTAATATTATATTTTCTTTTAATTCAAATTCAGATATCATTTGATCTGCTTTTGAGTCGCAGTTTCCAATTGTACATAAAATTTTATCTTTATATTTATTTAATATTTTTGCGACTTCCATTGGGTTATATTCTTCTGTTAGGTTATTTCTTGGTCCATGATAATATAAGTCTCCTAAAAGTATAATTTTTTCTGGTTTTTCGTTTTCATAGATTTTTTCTATTTTTTTTGCATAGAAACTTGAACCATGTATATCTGATATTACTAAATATTTCATTTTTTTATTTTTCTCCTTTTATAACATAAATAATGACTATATATAGCATATAGCCATTATTTATGTTTATTATTATATATTTGTTTTTGATAATGCTGCTTCATCAGCAATTATTGTTACATCTGGATGTAATTGTAATATTGATGCTGGAACTTTTGGTGTTATTGGTCCATTTATTACTTTATTTAATATTTCTGCTTTTCCTTCTCCATTTGCAATTAATAGTATTTTTTTTGATTTCATTATTGTTCCTATTCCCATTGTATATGCTTCTTTTGGGACTTCTGAAATATCATTAAAAAATCTTTTATTTGCTTCTATTGTACTTTCTTGTAATTTTACACATTGTGTTGTTTTAACAAAATCATCTTGTGGTTCGTTAAATCCAATATGTCCATTATGTCCTAATCCTAATAATTGTAAATCTATTCCTCCTAAATTTTCAATTATTTCTTCATATCTTTTACATTCTTTTTTTGAATCTTTTTCCATTCCGTTTGGTATGTTTGTATTTTTTAGATCAATATTTATATCTTTAAATAGATTATTGTACATAAAATAGTAATAACTTTGGTCATTTTCTTTTGTTAGTCCTCTATATTCATCTAGATTTGCTGTTTTTATTTTGCTAAAATCTAAATCTTCATTTTTGTACATTTCTATTAATCTTTTATATGTTCCAATTGGTGTTGATCCTGTTGCAAGTCCTAAAACACTATCTTCTTTGTTTATTATTTGTGCTGCTATGATGTTTGCAGCTTTACGACTCATCATGTCATAATTTTTTGTTTTTATTATTTTCATTTTTTACCTCCAAAATATTTTATATGAATATATTAGCACTTTTTGTTGTGTTTTACAATATTTTTTTATTTTTTTATTTATTATTTTTTTCAATATAGCAATTTGCTATTTTTCTTATTTCTTCCATTTTTTCTTTTGTTTTATTTTCTTTGAAATCATATAAATCAATGATTTCATTTATATAATTTTTTTCTTTTATTATTTTAAAACTATATTTATAGCTTATATCAAATATAAATGCTATCCTTTTTAATACACTGTCTATTGGTTCTTCTTGTTTTTTGCTTTTTATTGATTGTTTATTTATAAAATAACTAAATTTTTCATCAGATATTTCACATTTTTCTACTTCTTTTTTATTGCCTTTCCAAAATATTTTAATTGACTCATCGAATATATCTAATTTATCTGCATCTCTTATTATGTTTGCAAATAATTTTTCTTTTTCATTTAGTCCTTTTTCAATTTCATATTTATTGTGGTTTTTTACTGCTTTTATTATTATTTCATTATATTCTATTGCATCTTCAGGTAAATATTTTTTTAGTTCATTTTCTAATATTTGAGCTCCTAAATCTCCGTGGTCTATGCTATTTATATCACTGTATGTTTTATATTGTTTATATTGTTCAAATCTTGCTATATCATGTAAAAGTCCAATTAATGTTGCTATATATATATCTTTTTCATTTAGATTAAGACTTTTTGCAATTTTATTTGAATTTTCCATAACTCTTATTGAGTGTCCTTGTTTTGATTTTATGTTTGAATCTAATAAATCATATTTTTTTGTATAATTTATAAATTCTTTTTTTGCTTTTTCTATATTCATTTTTTCCTCCATTAATATATTTTTTTGTTATTTATTTTTTTGAAGTTTTCAAATACTTCTTTTGCTTCTTTATTTTCTATGTGATGCATTTTTAAAATATTATTATTGTTTCCTTTTAGATATTCATATATTATATCATCTCTAAATCCTATTTCATCTGCATCTTTTTTTGTGTTACAATAATATACTTCTTTTATGTTTGCCCATATTATTGCTGATAGACACATTGGACATGGTTCTGTACTTGTATATAATATGCATCCTTCTAGATTATAAGTTCCTAATATTTTTGCAGCTTTTCTTATACAATTTATTTCTGCATGTGCTGTTGGATCATTTTCTTTTATTACTTCATTATGTGCTGTACATATTATTTTATCGTCTTTTATAATACATGCTCCAAATGGGCCTCCCTCTTGATAAAAGTTTTTTTCATTTGTTTTTGATTCTTCTATCGCTTTTTTTAAGGCTTCATTATTTATTTTTTCCATTTATTTTCCTTTCATAAATTAATTTTATATTTTCATACATACATCCCATGCATTCCATATTACTGTTCTTAAATTTCCTACTTCATTTGCATCTCCAATTATATGAACGTTTTTTCCGTTTTTAGCTATTGGATTTGGAATATATCCGATAGATGTGATTATTGAATCTACTTTAATTTCTTTTTTATTTTTGTTTTTGTCAATTATTGTTATTTTATTATCTTTAATTTTTTCTACTTGTGATTCTAGAAATATTGGAGTTTTTTTCATTTCAAAATAATCTCTTAAATAGCTTGAATTTGCAAGTGATACTCCTTTTGCTACTATTAAATCTTGTTTTGCTTCAATTATTATAGGCTCTTTTCCTTTTAGGCTTAAATCATATGCTATTTCACAACCTGTAAGTCCTCCTCCAATTATTGCTACTTTGTTTCCTACTTCTTTGTTTCCTAATAGATAGTCTACTGCTTCTATTGTGTTTTCAAATCCTTCTATTGGCAATTTTCTTGGCTCTGCTCCTGTTGCAATTATTATTTCATCTGCATCTATTTTTGTTATGTCTTTTATTTCGGTTTCAAATTTTACATCTATTTTGGTTTGTTTATTTATTTCTCTTTTATACCATGAAATTAGCATTTTATCATGTTTTTTAAATTCTGGTGCTGCTGCTGCTAAAAATACTCCTCCTAATTTTTTTGTCTTTTCATATATTATAACATTATGTCCTCTTTTTGCACATAGAATCGCAGCTTCCATTCCTCCAATTCCACCACCTATTATTGCTATATTTTTTGCTTTTATTGCTGGTGTAATTTTATATTTATCTGATTGCATAACTTGTGGGTCTAATGCACATCTTGCAATATGACTTGCATCATATAATGATTGTTCATTTGCAACTCCTTTATAATGTGACATATTAAAACATGCATTGTGGCAACATATACAAGGCCTTATATCTTCTATTCTATCTTCTAGAATTTTTGTAACCCACTCAGAATCTGCTAAAAATTGACGAGCTACTCCCATTGCATCTATTTTTCCTTCTTTAATTGCATTAGATGCAGTAATCGGATCCATTCTTCCTGCACATACAACTGGTATATCTACTGATTTTTTAATTTCTGTTACATCATTTAAATTGCAATTTTCTGGCATATACATTGGTGGATGCGCCCAATACCAAGAATCATATGTTCCATTATCTGTATTTAGCATATCATATCCTGCATCTTGTAAATATTTTGCTGCTTTTTTTCCTTCTTCTATGTCTCTTCCTTTTTCTTTAAATTCTTCTCCAGGCATTGCTCCTTTGCAAAAATCTTTTACATATGACTTAGCTGAATATCTTAATGATACTGGATAATTTTCACCACATGTTTCTTTTATTTTTTTTACTATTTCTGTTGCAAATCTATATCTATTTTCAAATGTTCCTCCCCATTTGTCTTTTCTTTTGTTTGTGTATTTTAATGTAAATTGATCTAATAAATATCCTTCATGTACTGCATGGACTTCTACTCCATCAACTCCTGCTTCTTTGCATAATTTTGCTGTTTTTGCAAATGCATCTATCATTTCTTCTATTTCTTTTTCTTCTAATGGTCTACATGTTACTTTATCTGACCATCTTGATGGTAGCTCACTTGGGCTTGCACTTTGATACTGAATATCTATTACTGGTTTTAGCATATTTCTTACTGCTTTTGGTGCATTATGTAATCCCACTAATTTTGTTGGTATTGCCCATGCTCTTCCCATTCCTGCTGTTATTTGTATAAATAATTTTGCTCCATAACTATGAATTTCTTCCATAAATTCTTTTAAGTCTTTAAACATTTCTGGATTTTCATATATCCATTTACCCCAATATGTACTTTTTATTGGTGCAATTCCTGTTATTATTAATCCTACATTGTTTTTTGCTTTATCTAAAAAGAATTTTGCAGCTTCTTTATCAAAATGATTTCCAGTTGGTTCCATCCAGCCAAATAGTGATGTTCCTCCCATTGGGCATAATACTATTCTATTTTTTATTTCTACATCTCTTATTTTCCATGGTGTAAATAATCCTTCGTATTTTTCATTTACTTTATCCATAATTACTCCTATCCCATAATATTTAAATATTATTTTTTTCTTTGTTATCAGCTATATTATATTCTAATAAAAAACTTTTTTCAATAGATGTTTTTAAATATAAAAATAAAAAAATAAAAAAGCCTCAATATTTTGAGGCTAAAAAACTATTAAGTTTTTTTAATGAAATTATTGTTATAGCAGTTTTTATGGGATTACAGATTTATCCATATTGATTGAATGATTTATTAGTTGCTTAGTTATACGATTGTACTAACATATATATTATATTTACATAATATTGTAAAGCTTTTTTTATTTTTTCTTATTCTTTTAATCTAGTGATAATCCTTTTTGTAATTTTTCTTTGCTTTGTATTTTTAGTTCTTCTTTTATTTCCTCTTTTCCTATTGGGTCTTTTGTTAAATCTCCTAATTTTTTATTTCTTGAATGTGTAATTGAGCATGTGTATCCTGTTCCTGGTTGAAATAATGATACACTACTGTTTGTATGTGCATATGCTTCTGCTATTGCTACACTTATATAATTTGGTGCTCTTCCTGATAGATAAACAGCTTTACCTTCTGGTATTTTTGGTACTACTACTTTTTCTAAATTATTTTCATCATATACAGTTTCTCCTTCTGGTAAATCCATGTTATACTCTACTAGAATTAAATCTCCTTTTTCTGTTACATTAAATGCAACTTCACCTTCTTTGTTTTCTTCTCCATGTGTTAGTTCTGGAATATCCACATATTTACCAATTTGTGGCATAAATAAACTAACTGGGCATGGGTGGACTGCATGTGTTAATGCTGATGCTAACCAAGCTGGTGTACGACCTGTTATTTTTACCGGTTTTCCTTCTTCTGATAAAGGTTTTACTGCAGTTACAGCTTTTATTAAATTTTCTTTATCCCAAACTAGTGATTTTACTTTTTTCCCATTTGGTAATGTTTGTTCTTTTTCTTCCATTCCTATTTCTTTTCCTAATTTTTCAATATCAATTATATTTTCGTTTTTATTTTCCATTTTCTTTTCCTCCTCAAAAATTTTATTATTCATTGTTTTTCCTTTTCCAAATATGTAATAACCTAATTTACTATTCATTTCAACTGGGTTTTCTAATAACTCAAATTTTAATTTTCCTGTATCTACGGGTTTACCTTTTATTCCATCTATTTCCCCTATAGAAACTGTAATATGTGGACAATTTTGATTTTTATAATATAATTTTAGTTCTTCAGGTAATTCTACTTGAAATCCGCTGTTTTTTCCATCTGATGCATATCCTATAATTTTTACTTTAAACTCTTTATTCAATAATTCTTCTGGATATTTTTCTGTTTCTCCAAACTTAAATGTTATGTGCATATTCCTTATATTTTCTTTTAATTTTTCTTTTTGTAATTCAATTAATTTATTTTCTGATTTTTCATCAAAAAATAATCCTTGGTATCCTTTTAATTTTTTTTTCATTTAACTTTACCTCCATTTTTTATTTTTTTATTTATGTTCTTTTCTAAAACATAGTCTATTAAATTTGAAATCTTTTTCTTGATTTCTTCTGAATAAGATAAATTTTTATAATTTAAGGAGTCACATATGTAACTTAGATTAATTAAATTTTCATCAAATCCTATATCTACTATAATTATTTCATCTTTATTTTTATAAATTTTATTTGTTATTAATTCTTCAGCATTAAAATTTAAATATTCTTTTTCTTCGATATATTTTTTAAATATTTTACTATCTTTTTTTACTAATATATCAACTATGTTTTCATCTATGTCTATAATTTTATATTTAAAATAATCTAAATTTAATTCTTTTTTTATATATATTATTATTTTGTCTAAGAAGTAATCTTTATTTATATATAGTATTTCTTCGATATTTCTAAGTGCTTTTTTGTCTTGTTCTATTTTTAATGATACAATTGAATTCATTTTTAATATTTCTTTATATGATTTTATCATTTTTGCAGCTCCTTTCTGTTTTCTTAATTTTATTATACCTTAGTTACCATAATCTGTAAAATTAATATTATTGATGTTTGTTATAAGTATTACTAATATAAAAAAACTGTAAGAATAATAAATATTTTTTCTTACAGTTTTTTGGTTTAATTATATTATATTTTATTTATAATAATTTTTTATCTCTTTTATTAATTCTAAAGTTGCTTTGTTTGATAATTTTTTCTTTAATACAGCTATTCCTTCTTTTTTAGTTTCATCATTAAACTCTTTAATGATTTCTATATCACTTTTTATTTCATTTAAATTTTCTATATTTGTAAAGCCAATTCCAATATGATTTAATACAAGTTTTTTCATTATAGTAGAACTTGAGATTTCATAATTAGCATTTAAAGATAAATTTTCTTTTTCACAGTAGCTGTCTAAAATTTTCTTTCTTGAAGATGGATATTTAGGTAATATCAATTTTCTTTTTTCTAAATCTTTCATATTTTTAATTGGGTTTTCTTTAATATATTTTTTACTAGCAAAAAAACAAAAAGTAGATTCTTTTAATGGTATTAGTTCTATATTTGAATAATTTTTATTTTGATATGGTAAATTTAATACTACTAAATCTAGTTCGCCATTTGTTAAATCTTGAATTAATTTATTTGTTATTCCATTATTGATTGATATTTCTATTCCTGGATATTTATTTATAAATTTTATCATTGGATCTAATAATAGTGAAGATATTAAAGAATTTGCTCCTCCTATTCTAATTTTTCCTTTTTCTAAGTTTATATAGTTAGAAAAAATATTTTCAGCATTATTCATAGTTGCAATACTGTCTTTAATGTATTCATATAAATTTTTTCCTTCTTCTGTTAATTCAACTCCATTTTTGTTTCTATAAAATACTTTTCCTCCTAGTAAATTTTCTAGTTTTTGTATTGATTGTGTTATTGCTGATTGTGATATATACATGCTTTGGGCTGTTTTTGAAATATTTTTATATTTTACTACTTCACAAAATACTCTATATAATTCTAAATCTGCATTCATTTTTTTCTCCATTTCTTAATAGTAAATTACATTTAATTTTCTTTTGTTTTATTTACTACTATATTAATATAGTTAAATTATATATTAATTATTAAGAATAATCAAGTGCTTATTTTTTGTATTATAAGTATTTCTTATATTTAAAATTATAATTATTAATTTTACATAAAAATGCTATTGTTGTATAATCGAAATATAGATATCTATTAAAATATGAAGGAGGAAAACAAAATGGCAATAAAAAAAATAACATTAGAAGAAGCTAAAGAAATTCTTGGAACAGATAAAATATTTTATAATGGAAATAATAAATTTAATGTTTTAAGAAATGGAAGATATGATTGTAAAATGACAATTGAAATCCCACAAGAATGGAGCTTAGACAAAAATAAAAATCCTGAAGATCCAATTAGATATACTAAAAATAATAAATTAACAGATGGTATGAATATTGATTTTAATGGTGATGCAAAGTTCTTATTAGGGAAATATCGTTTAAGTCAAAAAGGAAGACCTGTTTTTGAATTAACTAAACCCACTGAAGCTAAAGATGCTCTTATAGAAGTATCTTGGGGAGGAGCCTTTAATAGCTCTCGTGGACAAACAAAAGAATATTCTAATGAAGTTAAGCCAAAACATTTTGAAAGAAGAACAAGTGGTGGTGGTGGCTTAGGCTCTGATTTTTGGGTTTTACCTGTAGGGTTTGTTAAAGATATGCCTAACAGAGATGTATCACCAATTTTAAAAGAAATAGAAAATGAAGAAAATGAACGAATTCAAAATAATGAAGATTATATTATTGCAAAAGATTTAGAAATAAAAAATTCTATTAATAATAAGGAAAGAGTATTAATAGAATTAAAACCAATTATTGAAAAAATAAAAGAAATTAATCCTGATTTTGAATATACATCCGAGGAATCTTATTTTACCTACAAGATTTCACCATCTTATTATAGAGAATCTTATAGATATTCAGATGAAGTAATTATAAAATTAAATGATATATTAGAAAATGAAATAAATATAAAAAAAGAAAGAGATAAATATATTTCATCTTATAAAGAACTTGAAAATACATTAAATGATTTAGATTTTTCAATTGAATATGGAAAAAAAGAAATTTCTATAAAAGGAATTGATAATTATTTTCAATATAAACATTATAAATATTCACAAGATGATGTTAATAATCTAATTACAGATATTTTAGAATATCAAGACAAACAAGCTAAGGAACAAGCTGAAATTAAAAGGAAAGCCGAAGAATTAAAAAGAATTTCAGAATTAAAAATAAAAAAAGAAAATGCACAAAAAAACAATTATCCAGAAAGTTTTCAATTTGCAAATAGACTTTCAGGTGCTGCAAATTTAAGTCATGCTTATGTTGTAGAACAAGATGGAACAATAAGAGAACCAGATGAGAATTATTTAAGAAATTCTAATCACAAATTAAGTTATAGTGATTGGAAAAATAATGCTGATGGTGTTCAAGAATATATGCAAATACTGCCCGGAGAGATTATTGTATCATACAAAAAGAGTTGTAGAAAAGAACCATATAAATTAAATGTTGAATGGGCAGATAATAAAATAACTGAACCACAATTAGATGTTTTATTAGATGAAATGAAATATATGGCTGATTTTTCAGAAACTATTGATGGAAAAGAAATTACAGATCTTGAAAAATGGTTAAAAAATGCTTCAATTAATAAATGTAAAGAATGCAGAAAAACTTTAAAATCTGATGAAAACTATATAGAACCAGAAATTGATGATGATGAGAAATTTGCAGAAGAAATTTGTAAATATGCCACTGAAAAAAACAAAGAAGAGGATAAAAATAATCAAGCATGTAAATTAACAGATGATTACATTAATCAATTAAAAAAACAAATGAATGGACAATCTGTTGGAGATCTTTAGATTTAATAATATAATCAATAAAATTAAAGAATAACTACCTCGTCTTTATTTTTATTGTAATATATAATTTATGAGAAAGGATATAAAATATGGAAAGAAATATAGATTTTATAAATTCAATAGCTACAACTGAAATTAAAGAAAAACAAACACTTTTAGGTATACAAGAAAAAATCAAAAAAAATGGAATTAACAAAAATGATGTTCTTCTTTTAATTAAAAATTTGAGTAAAGAACAAAAAATAAATTTAATTAATTTATATAAACAGCAAATTGATGAACTTAAGCTAAGTACTGAAAATTACAAAAAGAAAATAATTGAAATTAGAAATAATCATTAATAAATAAAAAATACAATTATATTATTTATATTACTGTGGTTTTTTATTTCTATAATTTTATCAATTAATGTATTTAAAATTGTGGATGAATAAGAACCTTTGTTACCAATTGTTAACAAAGGTTCTTATTTTTAATAAATAGCTTCTATCTCCCTTCTGTGTAGCTCTTGTTTCATATTTTCAGTTATACTAACATTTCCTAACTGAATTATTTTATTTTGCTCTTCTCCATTCAATTCGAACTTGTTTATTTGATTTGAATATTTTTTTATAACGATTGGAGAATCATTA